>Ga0187781_10004262_pt1 | contig 10676 bp, 11 predicted proteins | sample 0715_SJ02_MP02_2_FD_132447 | JGI IMG/M metagenome (GOLD analysis project Ga0187781, IMG submission 132447) | Tropical peat soil microbial communities from peatlands in Department of Meta, Colombia - 0715_SJ02_MP02_20_MG | ecosystem: Environmental > Terrestrial > Soil > Wetlands > Peat | place...
CCCAGCAGCAGGAGCAGCAGCCCGCGCATTTGCCACAGACAGGCAGGCCCTACGGTAAGCGAAGGCAGACGGGGCTGCAGCCCCTGCCAGGCCAGCACTGCGGTCAACAACATGCCAAGCAACAGATGTGCACTCACCACCGCAGGCTGTAGCAGGCCGGTCACGGTCCACATCCCCAGGCCGGCTTGCAACACCAGCAGGAGCAGCAACAGGGTGGCTGCACGACGCCCCCGGCGCTGACGCCAGGCCTGCCAGCCATACAAGAGAAGGCACATCCCCAAGGCACTGGCCAGATAACGATGCACCATTTCCTTCCACGCCTTGCCAAGGCTGACTGGGCCGTCCGGATCAGCCAGCACGGCCAGGTGGATCGCAGGGGTCGCCTGTGCCGGCGAAATCTGACCATAGCACCCCGGCCAGTCCGGGCAGCCCAGTCCCGCCCCGGACAAACGGACATATGCGCCAAGCGGTAATACGATGCAGGCCAACAGCAAGGCCAGCCAGATCAGTTTTCGCATTTTCGCCTCCATGCCAATCGCCGTGTCTTCACCCGCTGCCGGTCACCTCAACCCAGGCCATTGTTGATCCGTAGCAGCTGTGACAACTCATCAATCACCTTGCGGGGCGGAGCGCCATCGGCATAGAACAGCACCTGATTGCCCAGCGGATCCACCAGATAAAAGCCATCTTCACGCAAATGCAGGGCCTGCGGGCCGGCCTGCAGCAGTTGCAGCCCGCCGGATGCCCGCTCCGAGGCTCCGTCCAGCAGCAGAACCCGTCGCAAGCGTGCCGCCGCCTCTCCTTGCGCCAGATGTATCTGCTGCATGGCAAACAGGCGCTGCCGGCAAGTGCTGCCACACAGGCCATGCACACGCCCAACCAGCACCCAGCGTCCTTGCGGCCAGCCCGGCATGGACGCTGCGGCAAATGGCCGGGTTGGCAGCAACTGGCCGACGCTCTGCCCTCCCGCCGGAGGGAAATAACGATAACTCAGCCAGGCCGCCAGTACCGGCAGCAGGCAGCAGCACAGCATCAAGCCCACTATCCGGCGACTGCGCTGAACGGCTGTCATGGCAAGCGCCGTCCGGCACGCCAGGCCAGCCACAGCAGACAACAAGCAAGCAGGCTCCACTGCAAGGCGTAAGCGAAATGTCGTCGCGACGAGACCTCGGGCAGCAGCGGCCAGGGACGCAGTCCCGGCAAGCAAGGCTGCAATTGCACCACTCCGGCATACCATGCTCCCGGATAGCGCTGCAGTAGCGCCATCCGGTCCAGATCATCCAGCAAGCCAGCGCTGCCCCGGCGTGCACCCGGTAGCACAAAACGGGCATGCCAAGGCAGCCACTGCCCGTGCAACATGGTGGGTAACACCACGGGGGGAACCGTTCTGCCCGCGGCCAACCAGCCAAGGTCCAGCAATATCCAGCGCCCTCCGGGCAGGCGGGCAAGCTGCAACAGACGCACTCCGGCTTGTTCGTCCAGCAGGCTGTTATCCAGCCGTAGCGGTAGCCCCACGGCTTGCGCCATCGGGATGCTGACCTGGGCATAATCGGGCGCTTGTTCCACTGACCGCGACAGCAGGCTTTGCACAGGGAGGCCGGAAGCCCTGGACAGCGCCGCCTCCATGTCCTGCTTGCCCACCCCGCGCTGCCACTGCCATAGCGCCAATACAAACGGTAACAAGGCACATAACAATAGAAACCCACGTCCGCGCTTTTTGCCACTAGACTGAAAACATGTTTGTCGCGCAGTGGCAGTCAGGGAGGGCCCGGCCATGAAACTCATCCTGGTTTTTTTACTTGTCTGCATCGTACTGGCCCTGTTCTGGGGTTTGTCCGGACTGCTCAAGGCAGACAACGGTTCGCAAAGGCTGATCCGTTCACTCACCTTGCGGCTTGGTCTGTCCATTGGCCTGTTCATGCTATTGCTGCTGGGCGTACTGTTTGGCTGGTGGCGGCCACACCAGGCGGGCTGAAGTGGCCGCACCCTGGTTTACAGACAGTAGACACAGACAAACAGCAGCAACCACACCACATCGACAAAGTGCCAATACCAGGCGGCCGCCTCGAAGGCAAAATGATGCCGAGCATCGAAATGCCCCTTCAATACCCGCAGCCACACCACCAGCAGGATGAGGCTGCCCACCAATACATGCAGCCCATGCAAGCCGGTCAGCAGGTAAAACGTCATGCCATACGCCCCGGAGGACAGGGTCAGCCGCATGTGGGTCCAGGCATGGTGATACTCGAATAGCTGCAGCCCAAGAAAAGTGAACCCCAGGACCAGCGTCAGCAGCAGGCCGCGCCGGAGCCAATGTCGCCGCCCCTGCAGCAAACCCCAATGCGCCCAGGTGAGGCTCACCGCGGAAGACAACAAAATCATGGTATTGAAAGCCGGCAGACCCCAGGCTTGCATGGCCTGGGTGGGCTGGGTCAGCGCAGGTGCCGTCTGTTGCGGCCAACTGGCGCTGAAGTCGGGATAAAGCAGCTTGTAATCCAGGCTGCCCAGCGTCGGGAGCGCCACCGCACGTACCCAGAACAGGGTGGCAAAAAAAGCACCAAACAGCATGACTTCCGAAAAAATGAACCAGCCCATGCCCCAGCGGAAAGACTGGCTTTCCTGGCCGTGATAGCGTCCGGCAACACTCTCGGCAATCACATCGCCAAACCAGCCGGACAGCATGTAGCACAGTATCAGCACGCCCACGCCCAGCCCCCACCAGCCCAGACTAAGCTGATTGACCAGCAAGGCAGCCCCCAGCCCCATGCAGAACAGCGCCACGGCACCGACAGCAGGCCATGGCGAGGGTGCGGGTACGAAATACGGCCCTTTTTGCTCATCCGGAACGGTCATCTCACTCTCTCCCACCACCAATCCACCACACCAGCCCCCACAGTAACGCTGCCAGGCACCAGGCCAGCAGCAGGGCCGTCACCACAATCTGCCGCCATCCCAGCTTTTCATCCCCTTGTGCCGCCCGGTGTCGGCGTATGCCGGCAAAAGCAGACAAAACGGCAAGAACAGCACGCCAGATCGTCATCACCCGCCCTGCCCCGGCACATCAAACACGGTATAAGCCAAGGTGATGCGGCTGATATGTACCGGCAGCGCCCGGTCAATCACCAATACAACCGGAAAGCGTCGGGTCTCCCCCGGCTGAAACACTTGCTGGCTGAAGCAGAAACATTCCAGCTTTTTGACATAAGCAGCAGCCTCCGCCGGCAGGTAGCGGGGAATGGCCTGCCCGACTACCCGCTGATTGCTGTTATTGGTCAAGCTATATTGCAGCTGGATAAACTCACCAGTCCGCCCGAGAACGCTGTCCGCCATCGGGCTGACTCGCCACGGCAGGCCTGCCTGTACCATGGCGTCCAGTTGCAAGCGGATGGGCCGGCCCGGCGGTGTCGCCGCGGTTGCGGGTGCCAGCGTATCTGCGCTGACCACCTGGTTCAAACCGCTAACCTGGCAAATCACCCGGTACAAGGGAATCATTCCCCAGGCCATCACAAACATCAGCAGCACCAGCAGCAACAGCTTGCCCAACAAACGCTGGTTGGCACTCGCCATCGGCGACCTGATCATCGCGCGCCCTCCTCAACCGTGCTTGCCGCCATGCATGGTGACAATGACCCCATTTTCGAACACCTCCAGCTCTGGCGCCTCGGTAAAGCTGTGATAGGGCGCCGGGGTGGGAATCTGCCATTCCAGTGTCTGCGCGCCTTCCCATGGTTGCTGCTCAGCCGGCTTGCCCGCTCGCAATGCATGCAGGATGTTGTACAGAAAAATCAATTGCCCCAGCCCGAACATGAAGGCCCCGATACTGGCGATCTGATTGAAGGTGGTGAATTGCAGGGCATAGTCGGGAATACGGCGCGGCATGCCGGCCAAGCCCAGAAAATGCATGGGGAAGAAGGTGACGTTGAACCACAGCAGCGACCACCAGAAATGCAGCTTGCCCAAGCCTTCGCAATACATTTTTCCGGTCATCTTGGGAAACCAGTAATAGATGGCGGCAAACAGGCTGAACAAGGCTCCGGCCACCAGCACATAATGGAAGTGGGCGACCACGTAATAGCTGCCATGCAGTTGCACGTCCACTGCGGCCACACTCAAGGTGACGCCGGACAGACCGCCGATGGTGAACAGCAACAGAAAACCAATGGCAAACAGCATGGGCGTTTCAAAACTCATGCTGCCTTCCCACATGGTGGCCACCCAGTTGAACACCTTCACCCCGGTAGGCACGGCAATCAGCATGGTGGCGTACATGAAGAACAACTGCGCGGTGGCCGGCATGCCGGTGACAAACATATGGTGCGCCCACACCATAAAAGACAATACGCCGATAGAGCTGGTGGCGTAGACCATGGATGTGTAACCGAACAAGGGCTTGCGGGCAAAAGAGGGAATCACCTGGCTGACAATGCCGAAGGCCGGCAGTGCCATGATGTAGACCTCGGGATGCCCGAAAAACCAGAATACATGCTGGTAGAGCACCGGGTCCCCACCACCGGCGGCATTGAAGAAGTGCGTGCCGAAATGGCGGTCCGTCAACAACATGGTCACCGCCCCGGCCAATACCGGCATCACCGCGATGATGAGATAGGCAGTAATCAGACTGGCCCAGGCAAACATGGGCATTTTCATCATGTGCATGCCCGGTGCACGCAAATTGAAAATGGTGACGATGATATTGATCGATCCCATGATGGAACTGATACCCAGTATGTGGATGGCAAAAATGGTCAGGTCCATCCCCATTCCCATTTGCACCGACAGGGGGGCATACAGGGTCCAGCCACCGGCAGCGGCACCGCCTGGCACAAAAAAGGACAGCAGCAGCATGGCCATGGCCGGGGGCAAAAGCCAGAAACTCCAGTTGTTCATGCGGGCAAAGGCCATATCCGGCGCACCCAGCATCAGGGGCAGCATCCAGTTGGCCAGGCCGGTAAAGGCCGGCATGATGGCACCGAACACCATGATCAACCCATGCAGCGTGGTGAGCTGATTAAACAGCTCGGGGCGGAAAAACCGCATGCCCGGATGAAACAGCTCGGCACGGATGCAGAGCGCCAACACACCACCAGTCAAAAACATGGAAAAGGAAAACCACAAATAAAGACTGCCGATGTCCTTGTGATTGGTGGCAAACAGCCAGCGCCTCCAGCCATGGGGCTGATGGCTGGGCAGCGGACTGACAGCAATATCTGCAATGGCCATGATCTCTCCTTCAGGAGGCCGCGCCGTGACGCGCAGCGCGGATTTCGGCAGGCTGCACAATCTGCCCGGTATGGTTGCCCCAGGCATTGCGCTCATAGCTGATCACCGCGGCGATATCGGTATCCGACAACTGCTTGCCCCAGGCTTGCATGGCCGGATTCCTCTGGCTGCCATACACCACGATATTGATGTGCGCCGCCTTGTTTCCGTTTACCACCGGCGAACCATCCAGTGCCGGAAAACTGCCGGGAATACCCTTGCCGCTGACCTGATGGCAGGGCACGCAGTTCTGGCCGTACACTTTCTCGCCCCGCTCACGCAGGGCCGCCAGCGACCACACTCGAGCGGGATCATCCGCACTGGCCGCTGCCTGCTTCAGGCGTGCGTCACGCCAGCGGGCATAATCCTCCGGCGTGCGCGCCTCCACCACGATGGGCATGAAGCCATGATCCTTGCCGCACAACTCGGAACACTGGCCGCGATAGATCCCCGGCACATCCACCACAAACCAGGCATCCCGCAGATAGCCGGGAATGGCATCCTGCTTGACGCCCAACTGCGGCACCCACCAGGAATGAATCACATCATTGGCGGTAAACAATAGCCGCACCTTGCTGCCCACCGGCACCACCAGCGGCTCGTCCACATCCAGCAGGTAATTGACCGGCAGCCCATGCGGGCTGCCGCTGGCAGGAACCGGGGCGGCCAGATGGCTCATGAAGCCAAAGTGATCTTCCAGATAGTCGTAACGCCATTTCCACTGATACGCCGTTACCCGGATGGTCATGTCCTCGCCACGGCTGCTTTTTTGCGCCAGAACCGCTCGGGTGGCGGGCCAGGCAATCAATAACAGGATCAGCAAGGGGACCAGGGTCCAGATGATTTCCACGGTGGTGTTTTCGTGAAATTGCCTGGCGAGATGACCGGCAGATTTACGATGACGCACGATGGCATACAGCATGACCAGAAAAACCAGCAGGAAAATACTGCCGGTCACCAACAGCAACATGCTGTGCAAGTCATACTCCATCCGGGCCAATGCGGTGACGGGAGCTTGCAGATTGAGGGCCACACTTTGGCCCTGCACGTAGGGGCAGAAGAAGAAACTGGCAACGGCAATACGGCGGCTCATGCGCAGACAGGGCATGCTTCCCCCTCTCTGACCAGTCGGCTTGCTGGCTGGCCGATTCAAGCAATGACCAAAACAATCATCAGCAACTGCTTAAAATCCTAGGTCAGCGCCAAATAAAAACAAGAATCTTTCATGATGCGCTGCGCAATCCAGAATAATTCAAAAAGCATAAACTTGTAATTGAGATACCATGGCAAATAATAAGTAGATATTGACCCCTGGCAGCCCAATTCGGCTCCGCCTTTTCCTGTACCTGCCATCATGCAAAACCCGAGCCGAGAGCAACATAGCGCCAATCCCTACTATCTTGCCACCTTGTCCAAGCTGCAGGCCAATCAGGCCATCGTGGCCCAGCATGCCATTGCTGCGCTGGATGGCCAGGTGCTGGTCACGGGAGGCAGCCCTTTGCAGCACAAGCATGTGCGCTTACTGGAACAGCAGAGGCTCAGGTCACCACTGGAAGCCACCCTGTCCCTGCCCGGTTTTCAGGCCCATCGCCTGCTGCAGCTACGATGCGAATCTTTACTGGCAGAGCAGCCGCTGCTGCGTGCCTTGCTGGAAAAAACCACGCATCGCCATGCCTGCCATGCCATTCTGGAAAATCTGCCGCTCAACCATGCGCTCAGCCTGTTCCTGGCCATGTTGGAGCAACAGGGCATGCTGGATCATGGGATGCTGTGCTGCCTGATCAGCCTGGGGCTAGCCTTGCGCACCAACCAGCCTGGCATTTTGCTGGAGCAAATCGGCCTGGCCGCACTGTTTCACGATATTGGCGAACTGTATCTGGCCCCCAGACAACAACAGCAAGGCCCGGCCCTGTGGCGTCACCGTATGGCGCACCCGCTGATCGGGTATCGCCAGATGCTGCAACTGGGGCAGCACAAACAGCTGGAGTCGGTTGCACAGGCGATCTTGCAACATCATGAACGGCTCGATGGCAGTGGCTATCCCCGCCGGGAAAAAGAAAAACAGCTTGGCGTTGCCGGCCAACTGATTGCCGTGGCAGACCTGGCCAGCCAACTGATACTGCACAAGAACCATCCCTATCATCGTCTGGATATTGCCCTGCGTATTGTCCCGGGAGAATTCCACCGCCCATCGGTATCGGTCATGAATCAGGTGCTGCGGCAGCTTGGCAGGGAGAATGCTGAAGCCATGACAGGCTCCCCGGCCATGGAACTGCTACATGGATTGCTCAAGCATATTGGCGAAATCACCCACCTGCTGCTCAATCTGCAGGAAGAAACGCTCAGCCCGGAAGGCAGCGCAGCACTGCAGCGTTGCCTGAGCCTGTTCGATATCATTCAGCGCTCACTGTTCAGCACCGGCATGCAGACAGGCCATCTGGAGGGGCAGGATGACGATGTGCAACGGGAAATCCTGCTGGTTTGCCAGGAAATTGCCTGGCGGCTACGCAATCTGGGCCGGGACTTGAGCCTGACCCAGGACAAGCTGGGACCGGATGATGCCATGCTGTTTCAGGAGCTGAGCAGCCACCTGCTCAACAGCCTGCCTGAACAGGCTCAATCTGGCTGGTAGGGCAGTTCCAGCAGCAAGGGCGCGGCGATGGCTGCCTTGAGAGTGGCCAGATTATCGGCATAGGCCAGTTGCTGCGGTACCACGCGGTTGGCCACCCAGCCGGCCAGTGTCAGACCGGATGCCTGAATGGCCTGCACCGTCAGCAGGGCATGGTTGATGCAGCCCAGCCGCATGCCCACCACCAGAATCACCGGCAGTTGCAGCGCACGCGCCATGTCTTCCATGTACACGCCATCAGCCAGCGGGGCCAACCAGCCGCCAGCCGCCTCGACCAGCACGGTATCCGCCTGCAGTGCCAGCTGCTGATAGTGGCTGACGATGCGTTCCAGCGAGATTTCCACTCCGGCCTGGCGCGCGGCGATATGCGGCGACACCGGCGGCAAGAAACGGTAGGGGTTCATCAAGTCCAGATCCTGCTGGCCGGTTACCGCCACCAGGCGGGCGACATCGTCATTCAGCCAGCGGCCATCGGCCTGCACCTCACAGCCCGACGCCACCGGCTTCATCGCCAGCACCCGCTGCCCCTGTGCCTGCCAGTGACGCAGCAGTGCGACGGCAGAGTGCGTCTTGCCGATTTCGGTATCGGTGCCGGTTATGAAGAATCCTTGGGACATGCTGATACGCCTTGCAAGTAAAGAAGCAGGCGCGATGATAACGCGGGAAAGCCGGGAGAGTAAGACGGGTGTCAGCCCGCCAGCGCGACAACGCCGACCTCCTGGGTCGGCTGTCTGCCGCACTGGCCTTGTGAGCCGGGGCTGAATGGGTAGCGGCCTTGTGAGCCTGTGGTTTCAATCAAAGGGTGAACTGAAACCTGTGGCCGGAACGCTGCCACCGGGCGGGACCGACCTGACGGGAACGGGATGGGGAAAATCCGTCAGGACAGCCCCGGGCTGTGGCAGGCAGCCCGGCTGAAAACAAAATCAGATTTTCAAACGTCGCCCTGCGCCTTTACACGCTGCTGGCGATTGCTCAGCTTGTTGAGGGCGGACAGATAAGCCTTGGCACTGGCAACGATGACATCGGTATCGGCACCCTGACCATTCACCACGCGGCCATCCTTGGCCAGCCGTACGGTCACTTCGCCCTGCGATTCGGTGCCCTTGGTAATGGCATTCACCGAATACAGTTCCAGTTCGGACTGACTGTTAACCGTGCTTTCGATGGCCTTGAAAGCCGCATCCACCGGGCCGGAGCCACTGGATTCACAACGTTTTTCCACACCGTGTTCGACAAACACGATGGCGGCCTGCGGCGCTTCACCGGTTTCAGTGTTGATCTTCAGCGACACAAACTTGTAGTCCTCCTGCAAGGTGGACACCAGCTCGTCAGACACCAGCGCGTGCAGGTCTTCGTCAAAGATTTCACGCTTGCGGTCAGCCAGATCCTTGAAGCGGGCAAAGGCGGCGTTCAGCGCTTCTTCGCTGTCCAGCACGATGCCCAGATCGGTCAGCTTGGTCTTGAAGGCATTGCGGCCGGACAATTTGCCCAAGGTCAGACGGTTGGCGCTCCAGCCCACACTTTCGGCGGACATGATTTCGTAGGTTTCACGGTGCTTGAGCACGCCATCCTGATGGATGCCGGATTCATGAGCAAAGGCGTTGGCACCGACGATAGCCTTGTTCGGCTGTACCGGGTAGCCGGTCACGGTGGACACCAGCTTGGACGCCGGGACGATCTGGGTGGCATCGACACGGGTTTCCACGGCGAAGATGTCCTTGCGGGTACGAACCGCCATGACGATTTCTTCCAGCGCGGCATTACCGGCGCGTTCGCCCAGACCATTGATGGTGCATTCCACCTGACGGGCACCACCCAGTACCGCAGCCAGGCTGTTGGCCACCGCCATGCCCAAGTCGTTGTGGCAGTGGGCGGACCAGATCACCTTGTCGCCCCCCGGAGTCTTGCTGATCAGTTCGCGGAAAAAGGCCTCGGTCACGCGCGGCACGGCATAGCCCACGGTGTCCGGCACGTTCAGCGTGGTGGCACCAGCCTTGATCACTTCGCCAAAGATACGGGCGAGGAAGTCGATGTCCGAGCGCAAGGCGTCTTCGGCGGAAAATTCGACATCATCGGTATATTCACGGGCAATCTTGACCGCTTTGATTGCCGCAGCCACCACCTCGTCCGGTGTCATGCGCAGCTTCTTTTCCATATGGATGGGGCTGGTGGCAATGAAGGTGTGAATACGACCACGCGCGGCCGGCTTGATGGCTTCGCCAGCGGCACGCACATCACGCTCATTGGCGCGGGCCAGGCTACAGACGGTGGAATCCTTGATCACCTCGGCAATGGCGTGAATCGCTTCAGCATCGCCCGGGCTGGCGGCGGCAAAACCGGCCTCGATCACATCAACACCCAGACGTTCCAGCTGGCGGGCGATACGGATCTTCTCTTCCTTGGTCATCGAGGCGCCTGGCGATTGTTCGCCATCACGCAAGGTGGTATCAAAAATGTAAAGACGGTCGCCCATGTCGAATGCTCTCCCTTGTCCCTGTGCTGCTGTCCCGGCGGCGTTCAGGTAATCGTTGAAATCGAATCTTTGTCCCTGGCTGGCGGCAAGTTGCGCCAGTTTGTTCAACTGTGACAGCGGCAGGCTGCCACGTTCTCTCCACTTGTAGATTGCTGCACGACTGACCGGCTCATCGGGAAACAGCTGACTCAAACCTTCAGCCACCGCACCGGGGCCGCCCAAGTCGTCGATCAGTCGTTCAATGTCCAATTGCATGTTGTGCTCCTGCAGCAAGTTTTGATTCAATCTATCGATTCGACGACAAATCGTCAAACC
>Ga0187781_10004264_pt1 | contig 10675 bp, 8 predicted proteins | sample 0715_SJ02_MP02_2_FD_132447 | JGI IMG/M metagenome (GOLD analysis project Ga0187781, IMG submission 132447) | Tropical peat soil microbial communities from peatlands in Department of Meta, Colombia - 0715_SJ02_MP02_20_MG | ecosystem: Environmental > Terrestrial > Soil > Wetlands > Peat | place...
GACCTCGCGCACGGTCCCGACTATCAGTGGGGCATGGTGAGCTGCGGCTGTCATCCCAATTGCGGTATCGGCACGGCGCTGATGATCAACAAAGAGACCAAGGAAGCGGCGCCGGTGCCGGAGTTCCTCAACATTCCGCAGATGATTCGCGACATCCAGAAGATCACGGACGCGGGCCGCGGCAAGACGTTCTCTAACGTCATGATGGGCCTCTGCCTGCTCAAGAACTACCGGCCGTTCAGGGCGCCGAAGAGCCTGGCGCTGGTGGATCTGTTGAAGAAATTCGACAAGAGCTTCGCGCTCACGGGCGAGACGAAGGCGAAGTACGGCGATTCGAGCCCCGAGCGCACGTACGAAGACGCTTTGAAGCGCCGGTCCGACCCCTGGAACTTCCTCTTCATCGCCGGCATGTGGTTCCAGGACCTGTTCAACTACGACTTCCGCCGCACCGAAATGTGCATCATTCCGTATGCCACGCAGGAGGGCGAGATCTCGTTCTGCGCCTACAATACGGGAATTGGCTGGCGCAACATCATCGAGAACATGCACAAGAACGCCACCGTGGCGGAATGGTACAAGTCGCACGGCAAGCATGAAATCTACGCGCGCGGCAAGAGCGTGGAACTCGCGAATTACGAGCATTCGCTCAAGCTTCGCGACTCTGACGTGAATGCCGTCCGCGACCGCGCCCACGACATTCCGATGACCGCCGCCGAGGAAGAGAAGATGCGGCGCAAGGCGGCTTACGAAGCCAAGCAGGTCCGCGAGATCTACGAGGAAATGGTCCTGAAGAAGCCCAAGGCGGAGCTGGTGTCGATCGGGCCGGTGATGGGCAAGTCCAACGGCAACGGGAATGGTCATGCCAGTGGCAACGGCCACTCAAATGGCAACGGTCACGCCAACGGTAATGGTCACGCGGAGCTGGTGAGCATCGGCGATAAGGCGTCGGTGTAACCGAGCTATCGGACAGATCGGAGAGTCCTGGAGGCCGCCTTGAGATCGGGGCGGCCTTCTCGTTTTTGAGGGCCAATTCCATTCACCGGATGTCTGACGCGCGCCCGGCGTTATAATCGCAGAGGCTGGCATGGGCCGCAATCGCGTGCTTAAGGAGCGAATCGCGGCTGAAGCGCCGCATGGAGGAACACAAACTGAAACAGCACCGCGAGTTGGCTCGCGAGAATCCCGACTTGGGAGTAATTGGGCATTGGCAAAATGAGATCAACAACTGGAAAGAACAGATTGAGCGTGCGGAGCGAAGGCTCGAAAGGCAACGGGAATAGGCTTCGGCCCGGCAGAATCAAGGCCGCGGCACACGTGTCGTCCAGCACCGTCGAGTTGCTTCTAAAGGAGGTCGCGGAGCAGGCGCGCAACTATGATCAGGCTTTGGAGAAGCTCCTGAGCGAAAAGCCTGGCTCCGCTGCCTACGATCGCGATCTCGGCAGGGTGTGGGCTGAAGCCGAGGTTCTTGCCACTAAAGCCGAACACGCCAAAATCGTGATCGACGAATACACTGAGGGTCTGGATTAATGGAGAGGTTCGAAAAGACACAACTGAAGCTCAAGGAAGGCCACACCTGGAGATGCGGTCCTGGATACAAGATTTGTGTCCTGGCGGAGGGCGCGCTGCGCTTTGATGTCCCTCGCGACTGGTTCTCCGAGCCCGGTGAGACGTCGCTGAGAATTTACGACCTTACGCCGCCCGACGACAATTGCCGCCTCGAAGTTTCGCTGCTCCGTCACGCGCAGATCGACTGGAGCGGGCTCAGTCTCGATCAGCTTATTCGGAACTCGATCGGCGCCAGGACCTGCGACGAGGACCTCGACATTCACCGGCAGCAGCGGCCCGGCGTGGAGATCGCCTGGGTTGAGAGCTCGTCGATGGAGAACGGCAAACAAGCGCGCTCGCGGCTTGCGATCGTTCGCGGCGTGAATGCTCATGCCCTCTTCACACTCGACTTCTGGGCCACCGACGCCGCTCGATTCACGCCGGTTTGGGACGAGATTATGCGGTCGATCGACATGGGACTGAAGGTGGACGATCCCACCGTCGGCGTCAGGCCGGTGTAGTCCCCATTTGCGACCGCTTCAATGTTCTGTCTCACTCAGCGGCAGAGTGCGTATCGGCGATCACGGCTACTAGCCCATTTCAGAACCAACCGCTGCGGTAGGCGATCCACCAGCTTACGACCACTATCGGAATCGTGGCCAACGCGGCCCACAGGAAGGGCAGCGTCAGGTCGGCGATGAGGCTGAGAAACAAAAGGCTCAGCCAGAATATCTTCTTTTGCATAGCCAGGCCGCTCGTGGCGCGTGTCAGGCTCCAGGCCCGATCTCATTCTATTCCATTGACGCGTTCGGCACGCGGTCGCTGAATCGCGGAATCGTCCTGCGCGGCGTCGCACCGCCGCGCGGGTTGGCGCATCCAACTAACATCTATTTTGAGGAGGTGCTTCGATGTTCGCAATTACAGGAGCGACGGGGAATACCGGGGGTGTGGTTGCCGAAAAACTGCTTGCCAGCGGCGAAAAGGTCCGCGTGATTGGACGCGACACGGGTCGCCTGGCGCGCTTTGTGCAAAAGGGCGCCGAGACGTTTCCCGCAGATATCACCGACAGCGCGGCGTTGACGCGCGCCTTCGAAGGCGCGACCGGTGTCTACGCTCTGATACCGCCGAACATCGGCTCCAATGACGTTCGCGGTTATCAGGAAAGGGTTGGCGATGCGCTTGCCTCGGCCTTGCGGCAAGCCTCTGTCCAGCGAGCCGTGACGCTGAGCAGTATTGGCGCCGACAAGTCCGAGAAAGTCGGACCGGTGGTCGGACTTCACAACCTGGAGCAGAAACTCAACGCTATCGGAGGACTCAATGTGATTCATCTGCGCGCCGGCTACTTCATGGAGAACCTGCTGCCCCAGGTGGATGTGATCCGCAACTTTGGCATCGTCGGCGGTCCGGTCCGGCCCGATCTCAACCTGCCCATGATCGCGACGCGCGATATCGGCGCGGCCGCCGCCGAACTGCTGAAATCCGGCTTCACCGGCATGCAGAGTCGCGAACTGCTGGGCCAGCGCGACGTGAACTACAAGGAAGTGGCGTCGGTGATCGGGCGAGCCATCGGCAAGCCGGAGCTTGGATACGTCCAACTGCCGGCACAACAACTGAAGCCGGCGCTCATGCAGATCGGCATGTCGTCCAGCATGGCCGATCTCCTGCTCGAAATGGCGGACGCTCTGAACAGCGGCTACATGAAGGCTCTGGAGCCGCGCTCGGCTGAGAACAGCACGCAGACGTCGATCGAAACATTCGTCAGCGAGGAGTTCGCCCCACGCTATCGAGCCAGAGCAGCTACAGCATAAGATCAGAGCGCGCGTGATGCCTATTTCGCAGGAGTCGCCGAGGGACTGGTGTGCCCGGCGCAACGTGATCTCGAGACAGGCATCGCACGATGAATAAGTCATCCCGATTCGAAGAAGAGGTCGCCGCTCTGAACGCTCATATCCCAAACGGATTCCGTGTGGCCATTCTCGGAAGCACGCAATTCTGGGATAGGAACAGCGCAGAGACCTGTGCCGAGATCGGAAGCTCTCTCGCGACGATCCCAGACCTTGTCCTGCTCACAGGTGGAGTAGAAGGGGCTGGAGAAACCGTCGGCCGAGGCTTTGCCAATGCCCGTCGCAATTTCGGGCAGACGCCCAAGGTTGTTCACGTCCTGCCGCGAGGCTGCGCACCCTGGGATTACGGGACGACCCTGTTCGCAGGCGAGGACATGGTCGAGCGGCGCGAGATCCTCGGCCGGCTCGCGGGGTTGTACGTGGTGGTGGAGGGCGGTCCGGGCACAGAGCACGAGGCTCGTGTTGCAGCGGCGAATGACGCTGTCCTGATTCCGGTGGGACGCTCCGGAGGTCACGCGGGCGCACTCTTTTCCCGCTTGGCGCGCGCCTCCCTGGCTGAAGAGCATGCCTGGCACAAGCTGGGCGACCCTGAAGCGACACCGGCTGAGATCGCGGCGTCGGTCCTGCACATCGTTAGTGGACATGTTCGGCACGATACGTGATCACGTGTCTCGATTGTGCGGCCTTCCAACAAACGGCGCTCATAGAGCGCCGCCAGCCTCAGAAGATCACCTTCATCCCGAACTGAAGAATCCGCGGATTATGAGCGCCGGCGGCCTGAAGGAAATTGCTGGTGCCGAAGCAGCTCGGATCGCCCGCGGAATTGTCGGCGCCTCCCACGCAACTGTAGTAGTTGTTCACGCCGCTGAACTGCGTGTGATTGAAGACGTTGAAGGCTTCCGCCCGGACCTCGATCGCAGCCTTTTCCCCAATGGGAAAGTGCTTGAAGAATCCGGTGTCGAAGTTGAGCCTTCCTGGACTATAGAGAATGTTGCGGCCGGCATTTCCGAAAGTAAGTCCCTGCGGCGCGGCGAAGGCGCTGGCACTGTAAAGCACAGGTCCCTGGATGCCGGGAACGTTCACCGCTGACGGCCTGGCATTGATGTTGCCGATGATGTCGGCAAAACTGCTCGAGCCCACCCCGTTGGCGACTCCGGCAGTGTCGTAGATCGAGGTTCCGTTCTCGATACTGAACGGCGTGCCAGTCTGCGCGGTGGTGATCCCCGAAAGCTCCCAGTTTCCGAACAGCTTATGGGTCCAACCGGCGCCCGAGTAGTAGGGCAGCTCCCAGACGTATCCGACGGTGAAGATGTGGCGCTGATCGAACCCCGAACTCGATCGCGAGCGCTCCAGGTCGTAGGAGTCTACGAAGGTTGAGTCTTCGCGATCCGACGAATCGTCGATCGAGTGACTATAGGTGTAGGCCAGGGTGAAACTCAGGTGTCCCACGTCGCGGCGCGCCGATACCTGCAAAGCGTTGTAAATGGAATTGGCCCAGTTCTGCAAATTCGTGATGTCGTCGTAGCCGATATACGGCCGGTTGAAATCGGGATCGTTTCCGCAGGCCACGCCAAGATTGACGGCGGCCTGCCCGGTCACCGGCTGGCCGTTAACGATCCCCGTGTTGCAAATGTCATTGGTGATGATCTCGCCGGGTTGAAACGGATTCTCGGAAGCGGGCACGCTGTGAATCTGGTTGAGGTCGTCCTGCAGCGTCAGATGCGTGCCCTTGCTTCCCACGTAGGCGACCGTGACCACGGTGCTTGGGAGCACCTGGCGCTGCACGTCGAGGTTCCACTGCTGGACGTAGGGCCAGGTGACGCGCGTGGGGACGGCGGTGACCAGCAGTGGGAACAACAGCGTCTCGCCGGCGCTGCCAATATTGTTGTAACCCACCACGTTGTACTGGCTGGGCGCGAGCACTCCCGGCGGATTTCCCTCGAGCGATTCCTCGTTGGCCTCGTTGCCGTTGGTATGTTCGAAGAAAACCCCGTAGCCGCCCCGCAGCGCCATCTTGCCGTCGCCGTGCGGGTCCCAGGCAAATCCAAGTCGCGGCGCCGGGTTGAACAGGTGTCCCTTCAGGCATCCCGCCGGAATTCCAGGTGCGCCGCACTGCACCATGCCGTCGAGCGCGTTGACGCTGTACATACCGGGAACCATAGCGCCTTGCTGGCCCGTGAGGCTGCCGTCGGGATCGAGTTCCGGCGCCGTGGGCGGATTGTAGGCTCCGGGCTCGAAGTTGTAAGCCTGCTTGTACTTCTCGCGATAGGTCCCGTACAGGCTCAAGCGGAAGCCGAGATTCAGCGTCAGACGCGGCGTGGCGTGCCAGTCATCCTGAAAATACGGCTCCATGATCTTGTAGCGGTTGTAATACTTCACCACCTGGTTCCATTGCTGGAACGAGGCGACATTGCCGATCAAAAAGTCGGCGAATCCGTTCTCGGTCGTGACTCCGGATGACGATGAGAAGTTGACGATGCCCTCCAGATTGGAGTTGTCGTCCTCGTTCTTCTGCGCCGCCACCGCGTAGGCGCCGAACTGGATGTTGTGGCTGCCCGCGATCTCGGTCACATTGTCGCGAAAGGTGTAAGTCGGGTTGGAATTCTTCCAGGGATAGAATCCCGGATCCTCCCCGATCCCGCCGCCGTATTCCAAATTGCAGCAGATGGTGACCGCGGGGAGTTCACTGCCGAATCCGTTGTTGAAAATACCGCCCATCTGAAAATTCGCCGGCCGCTGCACGTCGCCGATCGCGGCCAGATGGATGATGTCGGTGGTGTAGCTGAAGACAAACTCGTTCAGCAGCGTAGGCGAGGCATTGGCCGCCAGATGCGCCACCATGCTCTCGCCGGGGCCGTAAAAACTGGTTTGCACCGTCGGGAAGCTGGCTTGAGCCAGACTCCACAGCGTGGTGGGCTCCACGGTGGACCAGGAATCGTGAATGTAGTGGACAAACATGCGCAGGCGCGGGGTCAGGTTCTGGTCGATGCGGAACAGATCCTCGCGCCAGGTGGTCGGAGTCGAGAAACTGTCCTGAAAAAACGACTGCGCGCCGCTGCCGCTGTTGGGTGCGGGAATCAGCGCGGCCATCAGGGCCTGAGCTTGCGGCGTCACCGTTACCTGATTACCGACAAACGGATTGCCGGTATTGGGATTGATCGGGCAGTCCACGCCTCCGGTCGTTCCGGGACAGACGTCGGAGAAGTCCCCGGAACGCTCCTGGTAGGACGGCACCTGCTGGTAGAAGACTGCCGGATTGCGCTCCCGCCGCCATTCCTCAGACCAGAAGAAGAATGTCTTCGTCTTATCCTGGTTGTAGTGGCCGGGGATGTAAAATGGCCCGCCCAGTGTGAAACCGAAATCGTTCTTCTTGTAAGGCGCCCGGTTGACCGGCGGCGCTCCGGGCGCCGCGTCAAAGAAATTGCGAGCGTTGAAAATCTCGTTGCGCGCGAACTCGAAGGCGTCGCCGTGGAAATGCTGCGTTCCGGACTTGATCTCGGTCTCGACGGTGCCCGATCCATTCCGGCCGTACTGCGCGCCGTAATTCGAAGTCAGCACCTCCACTTCCGAGATCGCATCGACGTTGGGATAAACGTTGATCGAGAAATTCGAGCCGTTATCCATGGTGTCGCCGCCGTCGATCTCCCAGTTGTTGTATTCGGTGCGTCCGCCGTTGACGCTGTAATTGACATTGCCGATCAGGCCGACCACGCCTTCGTCCTGACCGGTCTGGTTGCTCACTCCCGGGACCAGCGTGATGAGTTGAGTGAAGTTGCGCCCGTTCAGTTCCAGCTGGCTGATCTCCTTGCCGGTGATCGTGCCTGAAAGTTCCGAGGACTGCGTCTCGACCTGTGCTACCGACTGGCCGCTGACGGTTATCTGGCTGGTGGTCGCGCCCACCTGAAGCCTGGCATCGGCGCGGGCGTTCTCCGCCACGCGCAGAACGATCCCGTCCGCTTCGTACTTCTTGAAACCCGTCGCGCTGATGGTCAGATTGTACCGTCCGGGCACAAGTCCGGCGACGAGGTAGTCGCCCTGCGCGTTGGTTACTGCATTGCGCATTACGCCGGTGGCGGGATTCGCGATCTGCACCTGTGCCCCGGGGACGACGGCACCGCTCGCATCGACCACGGTTCCCGTGATGGAGCCGGTGTCCTGGGCGCGCATCGTCATCGCGGCCGCAGCCAGCACAATCGCAACCGTGATGCACGCTGAAGCACGTTTCATAGCGCATTCTCGGTTTCTCGATTGCCGGCCATCCGGATAATTGACTCTCCGCTCGCTAGACCATGAACGCAAGGCGTTTGGTTAGAGGCGCAACAACTTCTGGGCGTTCGTGCGCGCGATCTTCATGCGGTCGGAATCGCTGATGGCAGCCTGGTCAAGCCACTCTTTGGCCTCGACCACGTCCTCGTAGGGATAATCGACGGAGTAGAGAATGCGGTCAACGCCGACTTCAAGAATTACGTTGGTTAGGGCCTGAGTGCGGAAGTTCCCGCTGGTCGTGATATAGAAATTCTCCCGCAGATAGTGGCTCATTGGCAGCTTCGCCGTGGGAGTACCGCTCCCTCGCGATATGCGATGATCCACCCGCCAGATGCCGAACGGTAGTCCCTCACCCAGGTGGCCGATTATCACTTTGAGTCTGGGGTATTCATCGAACAACCCGCTGGCCATCAGGCGAAGCGCATGAATCGACGTTTCGACGCCAAATCCCCAAGGTGAGCCCGCGAGCCACCGATATCCTTCATAACATTGAAGCGTACTTGCCGAAGGATCGCGAGGGTGGAGGTAGAAAGGCACATCCAGTTCCTGGACGGTTGCCCAGAACGGACGGTATTGGGGCAAATCATAGTAAACCGCCGAGTCCGCCTCGCCGATCTGCGAGAATCCATTCACCAAGGCGCCGCAGAACCCGAGGTCTCTAACACAGCGCGTCAACTCCTGGGCGGCAGCCTCGGGATCCTGTAAAGGAAGCGTGGCAAAGCCCTTCAGACGTTTCGGATTCTTCGCCACGTTTTCGGCCAGATAATCATTGGTTCGCCGCGCTTGAGCGATGGCTTGCTTGATATCCGGAACACCCTGGACTCCGGGTGCCGTAAGCGACAGGACGCAGATGTCGAGACCACCACGATCCATCTCAGCGATGCGTCCGCTGCCGACATCGAGGATTTTCTGTCGAGTTTCAGGGTGGAGATCTCTAACGGCGTAACTGGTGTCGATAGTCTCGGCAAGGGCAAAGTGTTCTTCGAAAGCAATCCTGCCACCTATCGGCTCTGCGCCAGGATTCGCGCTGTCTTGAGCACTCTGGGAACTGTTGGCAGCATCTGCCTTCCCGATCAGCCCTGCACTTGCCAAAGCGGCTGAACTGCGTTCGAGGAATCCACGTCGCGTGATACGCCCCTCCGAATTTGTCGTTTCCACAGGCACTGCTCCTTTTTAGGGCTGGAAACGTTGAACACTGTCCCTCTGCTTGGCGGTTCCTTACCAGGGTTCGGAGTTGCTCATTCTGCAGTTCGCGGCGCTGACCGCAGACTGAAGCCTCCGAACTCCCGACGTTTTCGCCGCTAAGACAAGGCCTGGTTCGCAACCCGCAACAAGCCCTCAAGTGACCGACGCGTGGTCTGTTGATGATTCATTCCCGGCGCCTCGAATTCACATTCGAGCGACATCGTTCCTTCGTAGTGGTTTCCCGCGAGGGCCCGCAACTGGCCGGCGAGATCGATCACGCCCTCGCCGGCAAAGGTCTCCTGGCAGTCCTTCAGACCTGCGGCGCACGTCATGCCTTTCAAGTGCAGGTGCCAGACGCGGCTCTTGTCGAGCGCGCGGTAGCCGTCCGGATAAGAGACCTCGCCGTGCATGTAGCCATTGCCGACGTCCCAGTTGATTCCGAGATTCGACGCCGGCGCCATCTTCAGAATGGCTGCCAATTCGTGGCCGGTGCCGCCGTTGCACGATTCTTCGTCTTCGATCACAAGACGCACGCCTTCAGAGCGCCCGACTTCCGCCGCCTTGTCCAATTCCTCAGCCACACGCGTTAACACCGACGGCGGGTCGGCCAGCCGCCAGAAGGTGAATCCGCGCACCTTGTCCGTTCCCCAGGCGTGCGCCCGTTCTGCGGCGCGCTTGAGCAGATCGATCTGGCCGGAGTAAGGGTAGGTATCCGGCTCCGTGGTGACCGGCTTGGTTCCGGGAAGCGTGCACTTGTAAAGAGCGGAATCCACCACGGAGCATTTGAAATCGTACTGATCGAGAAGGTGCCGGATGCGGCCAATCTCGGCGGGCGTCGCTTCAGTGTTGTACTTTCCCCAGACCTCGCGGATTTCCACCCAGGCGAGGCCGTAGCTCTTCATGATCTTCAGGGCTTCCTCGAAATCGCTGGAAAAGCCGTCGCTGATTGCGCCGAGCTTGAATCCGGCAGTTGCGCTGGTTGCGGACTTCGCCGGCTGCGCCTTGGGCGCGGTCTGCGTTGCGAGGCTGTCGGCGGTGATGGCCGACAGTGGGTGGAACCGCGGGGCCAAGACGGCGGCCCCGGAGACAGCGAAAGCGCTCTTCAGGAAGGTGCGGCGGCGCATACGAGGATCGGCGGCATTGGCTTCCCCCAACGCCGAAACAGGCTATCTTACCGCACCTCGGCGAGTTCCCCATCGAAAACCGTCTGCGGGTGCTGATGCGACCTGACGGCCTAAAGGGAGAATCCGACGCTTCACGGCGCGTTTCCGATCGCCCCCATGCCCACCCGCACCGGACCCTGCAGGCCTCGATAAAAGGCCTCGGCTTCCGCCGGATGCGCCAATCGACGACAAGTCAACTCGCTCATGTTTGGTTCAACATGGCGATTTGCTGAAAACTCGGGTGATAAATCGCATGCGATAATCTTCCGTGCTGGCTCCTTTCCTCCGGGTCTTGGTTTCGGACAAACCCGAGCTTGCTCGGGATGGAGCCCGCGTCTTCATCCGATCAGCGAAAGCGGGAATCCATCAGGTGGACCGCGGCGTTCTCGGGGGTGACGATCACTGAGATTCGTTCTCGAATTCAAACTGGCCCACTGCCCCGTGGTTCGCCTCTCTGCGATCGGCGTCCTGACGCTGCTGTTCAGCAGCGTTCAAGCTCCGGCCCATAACCAAGACGATCGTTACCGCCAGATCTTCGTCGAGCGCTACGTGCCTGGCGATCCTGCGATTCCGCTGACAGTAAGTCGCGATCTGGCGGCGCCGCTCCGCCGCACAGTTCGCGATTCCGCGGGCGTGGTGTGGGAAGCGACGTCCGAAGGGCTCGCTGAAACC
>Ga0187781_10004265_pt1 | contig 10674 bp, 5 predicted proteins | sample 0715_SJ02_MP02_2_FD_132447 | JGI IMG/M metagenome (GOLD analysis project Ga0187781, IMG submission 132447) | Tropical peat soil microbial communities from peatlands in Department of Meta, Colombia - 0715_SJ02_MP02_20_MG | ecosystem: Environmental > Terrestrial > Soil > Wetlands > Peat | place...
CGCACCGCGGCTGGCGAGCGCCTTCCAACGCGGAGCGCTGAAGATTCCCTTGTACTTCTCGTAAGTCAGCTTCGCGTTGGCGATGGCGACTTTGCCCTGTAGATTCTGGGCGAGGCCCGAATCAAATCCGGCGGGCGGACCCTTGAGCAGGTCAGACAGCTTGTTATCGATCATCGTATCGATGCGGCTGACGAAGAAGCTCGCGACACTCGCAATTCGGCTCACGTCGCCGCCATTCTTCGCAAGCGTTTCGACGCCGTCGATAAAAGCTTCGGCTACGGTCTCATAAACGTCCTGCGCGAAAAGCAGCGTGACGTTCACATTGATGCCCCGGCCGATGAGGTCGCGGATCGCCGGGATTCCCTCGGACGTGCCCGGAACCTTGATCATGAGGTTTTCGCGGCCGACGGCCTGCCACAAGCGCACAGCTTCGTCGATCGTTTCACGAGTTTTGTGGGCGAGGTAAGGAGAAACTTCGAGGCTGACATAGCCATCGCGGCGCTTCGTCTGATCGTAGACACGCCGCAGCGCATCGGCTGCGTCCTGAATATCGCGGATCGCCAGTTGTTCGTAAATACCCTTTGCGTCGAGATCCTTGCGCTTCGCGAGTTGCTGCAGGGCTTGGGAGTAGTCGGAGCTTCCCGTGATTGCCTTTTCGAAGATCGCAGGATTGGAGGTCATGCCGCGCAAGCCGTCTTCGTCAATCAGGCGTGCGAGTTCGCCGGACGCCATGAGATCGCGACGGATGTAATCGAGCCAAACGGACTGGCCAAAGCGGTTCAATGCCTTGAGAGGATTTTCGGCCTGGCCGGAGGTCCCACTTACGCTTCCAAGTTTGACTGTGAGGCTCATTCATCCCTCCTTGCACTTTTCAGTGTGATTCTACTCCACGATAGCCGCGAGTGCGAAAGTTCCTGTGTTACGCGACGATTACAAACTGGCAACCGAGCCGCCGTCGACGCGATAGTTCGAACCAGTGATAAATGACGCCTGTTCCGATGCGAGGAATACAACGATTCCAGCGGTCTCGTCGGATTTGCCCGCCCTGCCAAGAACGATGTTCGGGCGAAACTCGCGCAATAGAGCTTGTTCGGCTTCATCCACCGTGATGCCGCGGGTTCGCGCTTCGTCGTCGAGAAACTTATCGACGAGCGGCGTGCGGATGAACGCGGGCGAGACTGTATTGATCAAGATGCCGTCCTTTCCGTACGCCTTCGAAAGACTCTTGGTGAGGCTGTTGAGGGCGGATTTTGACGCGTTGTAGTGAGGCATGATCGGATCGGGCTGAGTGCCTGACTCGGACGAAATATTGATAACGCGGCCCCATTTTTGTTTCTGCATGTGCGGAAGGGCCGCGCGGATCGCCCGAACGGCGGAGAGTACGTTGAGCTTAAATACATCCAGCCATTCGTCGTCCGTCAGATCGGCGAAAGGGGCGAAACGACCAACGCCACCGGCATTGTTGACCAGAACATGAATCGTGCCGAAGCGGCGCACCGTCTCGTCGACGGTTCGCTTCGCGCCTTCCGCTTCGGTGACGTCGGCGACGACAGTGTGAACAGCACCCCGTCCGCCCCTCATCTCCCCGGCCGCCACCTCGAGTTCACCGGCGTGACGGCCGTTGATTACGATGTTGCAGCCTTCCCGGGCAAACGCAGCCGCGATCGAACGGCCGATCCCCTTGCTCGATCCGGTGACGAGCACAACTTTGCCCGCAAGTCCAAGTTCCATTCGCTAAGCCTCCTGTGGTCACTCGCCGCAGTCAGCGGCGGGCGACGCGCAAGCCTCGATCAGTTGGATGCTTTCTTGCTGGCGAGAGATTCGTGCGGCGATACCGCACCGGTCACGCCGTATTTGCCCAGTAAGCGCAAAGGACGCAGCACCGGGTACAACGGCGCAAGGAACGAGGGCAGCCGCATGGCGAACCAGTCATCGTCGGAAGGCAGCGTGGCGAGGCGAACTGAATAGCCCCAGCCCTCGGCAAAGCCTTCCAGCATTTGGCGGCGGAGGCGAAAACGTGCGAAGGCTCCCGGCTCACGGCGCTGAGGCGAAAAAAAGCTCTGCTCGATCCGTTTCGCGATGGCATTTGCCGATGAATCGGAGCTCACGCGAGCGAAAACGTCGGCGGGAAGCAGTGAACCGAAGAATCGTAGGGCTAGCGCCAAGCTGATCATGACGATGCGATTGACGCGGCACAATCCCGCCCGACGGAGAATCTGCGCCCAATCAAGATCCGGGTGCGCGTCGATGAAAGCTGCGATGTCCGCAATCCAAGATAGCCGTTCCCAAAAATGCTTCGAGCCGTGGACACAGAGCAAAACGAACGTATCTTCCGGCCCGAACGTAAGCAGATCGTGGCCGGCGACCGAGATCGCGACAAGCCGGCTTGTGAGGTCATCGAGATTGGGTGCAACGGGAAAATGGCGTAACGTGCGCTCTGTGTGGAGTTCGACCATCATGCGCCGAGATTCGTCCACATACATATACTCTGCCGGGACGACTGAAGTGCTGTCGACAGCGGCTAAAGCGGGAAATTTCGCGCGGTAGCCGAGCGAAATCATGACTTCATTCGCGATTGGAACATCGTGTTGGCGGAGAACAAAGTCGAGATCTTCGAATTCACGGAGAGCGACATCTCCAAACGCTTGTACTGCGAGCACCGGACCCTTATAAGGAATCGCTTCAATTCCCGCGGCGTCGAACCTGCCCATGATCGAAACCAGCTCAGCAGCGAAAACCAGAGACCGCATTGCATGCGCCCGCGCGAGCTGGCTCAGTTGTTCGAGTTGCGCTGGATCGATCAGATCAGCTGCAAATGCGGAGAGGTGGCGCGAAAGCAGCGGCGTGACGGAATGTTCGGCCGCCTCGCGAAGCAAGAGTTCCCAATCGATGAGGCCGCGAACGAGGCTCCGAAGCTCCTCCACGATTGCGGGACGCAGCTCGCGTCTTGCGGAGCATACGAGCAGGCGTTTCTCAGTAGAAGAGATTTCGATCGTTGACGAGGCCATCACGCGCGGGAGCGCCGCAGAGCGATTCTACGCTACTCGAGGAACATTCATCGGGAAATTCCGGCCGATGCCGCGCGGAAAGAAGAAGCCGTTGCCAGGGAGCGCGCTGTTTCAACCCCACCACATTGGCATTTTCGGAGCTCGTTTTCAGGCGGCGAGCGGCTTGCTCCAGGGGCCCGTGAACTCGATCTTGCGGCCGATTTTCGCGAGCCTCGCGCGCAGACTTTCCGGATCCAAACCTGCGGCAGCGCAGGCGCGCTCGAAGTCTTCATGTTCATCGAACAGAAACTTCTGCGCCTCACGGCGTGCGCGCAGCGTTCCGGAGCGCCAGTCCTCCACCGCGAGTGCCACCACTGCTAGCCAAAGCCGCCGCTCTGCAATGCATTCTTCTGTCACTTCGCTCTGGTAAGCCTGCCGAGCCGGCATCGTAAGCACATTCATCGCCCTGTCCCCCTTTTCGCTGACTTGCCTCCAGCCTCGTCTGTTGAACGCGCTGGCCGCGACGGTAAGGGCACGGCAATCGCCAGATTAGATCGTGAATGACCACGAGAAACGACAAGGTGCAATCATATGGCAGCACAGCACTTCGCATCTGTCAGGAGAGACTTAGAGATTGAGCGAGCGGAAACCCAACGACGGGTATCTGGTTCGCAACGATGCAGGTGCACCAACCAGGGGCAGCTAAGGGCTTGGCCGAGGCACAGCCGAAGAACGGGAGGTCGAGCCCGTGTCTAATGTACGAGCTGTGGAGCGAGGATTTCGCGAAGTTTCGATGCCAGTGCAGCTAGTGTGAACGGCTTCTGCAGTAAAGGAACGTCATTTCCGAGCACGCCGTGCTGGACGATCGCCTGATCCGTGTAGCCGGACATGTACAGAATTCTGATTTCGGGACGGAGCCTGCTGACGCGTTCGGCCAACTCACGACCGCCGATACCAGGCATCACAACGTCGGTCATCAGTAGGTCGATCCTTCCCGCGTGCATTGCGGCCAACTCGAGTGCTGTGTGACCATCTTCGGCCACGAGCACGGTGTAGCCGCTCATTTGCAGATACTCTCGAGCCAGATCTCGGACTCCGGCTTCGTCCTCAACGAGGAGCACGACTTCCGATCCCTTCGGCAAATCTCGTATCTCGTTGCCACGGCCGAGAGCGCCGACCGGAACTTCATCTTCGATTTGCGGGAGATAGATCTTGAACGTCGTGCCGCGGCCTTCCTCGCTGTAAACCCAGACGAAGCCCCCGCTCTGCTTGACAACTCCATAGACCGTCGCGAGACCGAGGCCGGTTCCCTTCCCTTTTTCCTTCGTCGTGAAGAACGGTTCGAAGATGTGGGTCTTCGTTTTTTCATCCATGCCGCAGCCATTGTCAGTGACTGCGAGCATCACGTATTTTCCCGCCGGGATCGCAGCGGTCGGATGCGAAACGACGGCATCGAATTCAACGTTTGCGGTCTCGATCGTGAGCCGGCCGCCCTTCGGCATGGCGTCGCGCGCATTCACAACGAGATTCATGATCACCTGCTCGATTTGACTGCGGTCGGCCTTGACGAGCCAAAGATCGGGCGTGGAGGATGTCTGCAGCTCGATATCCTCGCCGATCACGCGACGCAACATTTTCTCCATGTCGACGACGACCGAACTGACGTTCAACACTTTCGGTGCAAGGATTTGCTTGCGACTGAACGCGAGTAATTGCTGAGTGAGGCCCGCAGCGCGCTGCGCCGCGACCTGGATTTGCTCTGCGTTTCGCCGAAGGGAGTCACCGGCGGGGATCCGTTCGGCCAGCAAGTCCGCGTAACCCTGAATCACCATCAGCAGATTGTTGAAGTCGTGCGCGATGCCACCGGCAAGCCGGCCCACCGCCTCCATCTTTTGGGCCTGGCGGAATTGCTCCTCCAGTTTTTTCCGCTCGGTGACATCAAGCGCCATGCAGATGGCGCCCTGAATCCTGCCGGAACTGTCGCGCAACGGCTCAACGTGGCAAACGTACGAGTTGTCCTTCCACTCAAGCGAAAACGGAACGCGCTCACCCGCGATGGCGCGGTGATGCGCGGCAACAGGAGCGAAACTCTGGTCGGCGGTTCCGAAATAGTCGCTCAGCAACATACCCACGATCTGATTCGGCTTGAGTCCCAGGTGCGCCAATCCCGAACCCAACACAGAGGTGAAGCGGAAATCGCGGTCGACGGTCCATAGCACGGCCGGAAGCTGTTCGACCAGGACGCGAAGGCGTGCCTCGCTTTGTCGCAGCTTTTCCTCTGCACGCTTACGCTCGATTGCCAGAGCAATCTGCCCTCCGACCGACGACAGAAACTGGAGGTCCCGGTCGTCATATGCGTTTTCGCGGTGATAACTTTGGACGACGAGAACTCCGATCGTGCTCGACGGCGTGCGGAGCGGAACGCCCAGCCACGAAGCGGACGGAGTGCCCACCAATTCGACCTGGCCTTGCTCGACCAGAGCTTCGAATTCTTTCCGCGAGATGCTCATGGCGCGGCCGCTGCGGAAAACGTACGCGCTACAACTGCGCTCAAGTTTCTGAGGCGAAGGCGGCGGATCGAACTTGTCCACGAACAGCGGGAAACGAAATAGGTCTGTCTCGGGGTCGTGCAGCGCCACAAAGCAATTATCAGCGTCAACGACTTGGGTGAGCACGGTGTGAATGAGCCGCAGCAGCTCGTCAAGGTTATCGGTCATGCTGACGGCTCTGATGATTTCGGTGGTTACGTTGCGCTCGAGTTGAGCGCGCTTGCGGCCCGTGATGTCTTCCGCGGTGCCGTCGTGGCTGACGATGTTGCCGCTGGCGTCGCGCAAAGCACGCGCGTTGAGTGAAACCCAGATCTTGCTGCCGTCCTTTCGCAGCATCCGGCATTCGTACCCGTCGAGGATGCCGTGTTCCTCAAGTCGCCTTAAAACCTCCCTGCGCCCGTTCGCATCAGCGTAGAGCTGCTTCCCGATGTCTTGAACCTCGTTGATCATCTCGGCAGGAGACGCATACCCGGCGATCCGGGCCATCGCAGGGTTCACGGTGACGAAGCGTCCCTGCGGCGTCGACTCGAAGAACCCCTCGACGGCGTTGTCAAAAATTCGCTGATAGCGCTTCTCCGCTCGCCGCTGGGCTTCGCCGGCTCTGGCTCGTTCGGTGATGTCCTCGTACATCCCGAATGCGCCGGCCAATTTTCCTTTCACCGTCAGCGGCACGCCGATAATCTGGACGTCAACCAGGGATCCGTTCCTCCGCCGGCGTTTCGTTATCGCGCGTACAATTTCGCCAGCCATCGCGCGCTCAAGGAATCCTCGCATCTCGTCCTGGCGTCCCGAGGGGGCCAGGAGAACGTCCAGTTCTTTGCCCTGCAGTTCCTCGCCTGAATAACCGAACAGTCGCTCAAAGGCTGGATTGCACATTTGTACGCGGCGACCAAGGTCGAGCGCTACGATCGCGAGTGGATTGTTTTCGCTCAGTGCCTGAACGTAAGCCGCATGTTCTTCGATCTTTTCTTCGGCAGCTTTTCGCTCGCTGATATCGAGCGCGACCCCGAGTACCGCTTCGTGGCCGGCAAATTGGATTCGTTGCGACGTCACTTCCACAGGAAAGATCTCACCGTTTTTCCGGCGATGCCGCCACTGGCCGCGGCTCCCTACGGACCCGCCGTGCAAACTGATCGCTTTGAGGAGGCCGGGGATGTCTTCCGGAGGGCGAATATCAGTAATTCGCATGCTCAGGAGCTCTTCGCGCGAGTAGCCGTAGGACCGGATTGCGGCAGCATTGACTTCGAGGATTCGCAGGCTATCGACTTCGCAGACGTACATGGGGTGAGGATGGTGCGAGAACAGCAACTCAAAGCCAGCATCGGATTGAGACCAGTCGGCAGCGGGCAACGCGATCGAATTCCGTGCGCTCTGCGGCCCCGGCTTGGCGCTAGCGCGGCCCTTCTGAGGCGCGCCTTTCGTCTTGGGACGAAGTGTCGCTGTTCGGCTCGACATTGAAATAGAAAGCGAAAAGAAAGCTGGAGCGGAACAGCGCTCCCCAGACGACCCCGCATGTATGTATAGCCCCCCGGAATTCGGTGCGGCAATGGTACGTTCGTACCACCAAAACTGACTGAATGCAGGAAACTTACCGCGTAGCGGGCAGCCGGCCGAAGGGATTCCATCGACCGAGCGTAACGGCAGCGCTTAGTACCATTTGTGATCGCCAGCAACTGGCCATGACGGCGATTTGTGGCGATGCTCGGGGTTGGGTAAGATGAAAGCTCGGGTGGCGGGAAAATCGGGCGCAAATGCACAAGACAAAGCCGAAAACGGGCGCGCAAGTAAGCGACGCCTTAGGCGAGGAATTGGAAAAGCTCGCACGGGGTAGGCATTCCGATCCATTTGGCATGTTAGGCCCGCATTGGATCGACCGTGAAGGCAGCCGCCGGTTGGCGATTCGTGCTTTGCACCCTGGTGCGATCGCTGTCGATGTACTTTGGGGCGCAGGTCGCACTGTCTATTCAGCCAATCGAGTTCATCCCGACGGCGTGTTCGAGGTGATTCTTCCTCCAAGCGCTGCTGAAAGCCACCCCGATGAGCTTCCCGGACCTTTGCAGTACAGATTGCGTTTTCGCTTCGCCGACGGATCCCAGACCGAAAGTTACGACGCATATGCTTTCCCACCCGTTTTGTCCGACTACGATCTTTACCTGATTGGAGAAGGAACACACTACCTGAACTACGAAAAGCTCGGTGCCCATGTGCTTGAGGTCTCGGGCGTACGTGGGGTCCAATTCGCGGTATGGGCGCCTAACGCGAAGCGCGTTGGCGTCGTTGGGGACTTCAACGCCTGGGACGGTCGTGTCAACCCCATGCGGCATCGCGGAGCGAGCGGCGTCTGGGAGATTTTTCTACCGGAACTTGGCGACGGCACGCTGTACAAATTCGAGATCTTGTCATCCTCAGGGGACCTTCTCGAAGCAAAGGCGGACCCATACGGTTTCTCGGCGGAGCTGCGCCCAAAGAGTGCGTCAGTTGTCTGCACGATCGAAGGCTACCACTGGGAAGATGCGGAATGGCTCACGGCGCGTGCGAATCGAGACTGGCTCCACGCGCCGATGTCGATCTACGAGGTTCATGCTGGCTCATGGCGGCGAAATACTGCGGAAGGAGATCGCTGGCTGAATTATCGGGAACTAGCCGAACAGCTGGTCCCCTACGTCAAGCAGCTGGGCTATACGCACATCGAGCTGATGCCAATCATGGAGCACCCGCTCGACGCGTCTTGGGGATATCAAACGGTTGGCTACTACGCTGTGACGAGCCGATACGGGTCTCCCGCCGATTTCATGTATTTCGTCGACCGATGTCATCAGGAAGGCGTCGGCGTGATCCTTGACTGGACACCAGCGCACTTTCCGCGCGACGCTCACGGCCTCTCGTACTTTGACGGCACGCATCTCTACGAGCACGAAGACCCCAGGCGTGGAGCGCATCCCGACTGGGGCACGCTCGTATTCAACTATGGTCGAAACGAGGTCCAGAACTTTCTGCTTTCAAACGCGCTCTTCTGGGTCGACAAGTACCACGTCGATGGGCTGCGAGTGGATGCTGTCGCATCGATGCTTTATCTGGATTATTCACGCCAACCCGGCGAGTGGATTCCAAACCAATTTGGCGGGCGGGAAAACCTCGAGGCGATCGCTTTTGTCCGGCGGCTGAACGAGGTGCTGCACACGCGGCATCCGGGTGCGCTGACGATCGCAGAAGAATCGACGTCCTGGCCTGCCGTGTCGCGCCCAACCTATGTCGGCGGGCTTGGATTCGATTTGAAGTGGAACATGGGATGGATGAACGACGTGCTGAAGTATATGTCGCTCGATCCCATCCACCGGCAATACCATCACAACCAACTGACGTTTTCGATGCTGTATGCCTTCCACGAGAATTTCGTTTTGCCGATCTCACACGACGAGGTGGTGCACGGCAAGCGGGCGATGCTCGAAAAGATGCCCGGCGACGACTGGCAAAAGTTCGCAAACCTGAGGCTGTTCCTTGGTTACCTGTATGCTCACCCCGGCAAGAAGCTGCTTTTCATGGGTAGCGAACTCGGCCAGCGCAGCGAATTCTGGGAAGGAGGCTCCGTCGAGTGGTCGCTCGAAAACTCGCCACCACACCGCGGAATTCAGCGGCTCGCAGGAGACCTGAATCGTTTGCACTTGCGCGAGCGGCCGCTGCACGAAGTCGACTTCGAGTGGTCCGGTTTCGAATGGCTAGAGCCGAACGACGCAGCATCGAGCGTCCTTTCATTTCTGCGAAGGGCAAGGAACGCTGATGATTTCGTCGTCGCGGTATGCAACTTCACGCCGGTTGTGCGCGAAGATTATCGCGTCGGCGTACCTCGCCCGGGCTTTTATCGAGAGATATTGAACACCGACTCGAAGTATTACGAAGGCAGCGACATGGGGAATGCGGGCGGCGTTCAGGCGGAGCCAATCCCCTGGCATGACCGACCGTACTCAATCAAGCTGCGATTGCCTCCGCTGGCAGCGTTGTATTTCAAACCACACCGCGATTTCTAGTCTGCCGCTCAGGGAAAGAGAAGCGCTTTCGCCGAGGGCTACGCCTCGGCCAGCGCCAGTTCCTTTGGTTCTTCCAGCGTCGCGGAAGGCCAGCTTTTCAGCTCCGGCAGGCAGTTCTTGACGAAGCATTTCACGTTGCGCTGATTTTCCTCGTAAGGCATTCCGCCGAAGAAAAAGTTGGGCATGATTCCCTGCATGTCGGTGAGCGCTTTCATCTTTTCGAATTTCTCGAGCACCTGTTGCGGCGTGCCCCAGGGCATCAAAGCAACGTAATCATTGACTGCTTTGTCTTCGCCGATTGAATTCAGATATTTGCTCATGTCGGCGTATCGCTCGTAACCTTTGGTCACCTCGAAGTGTTTTCCAAACATCTCGTAATGGATGAGTGCAGCGCGGTAGTTTGCCGACAGGTATTTGCGGGCAAGCTCTTCGGCGCGATCGGCACTCTCGTCGACGAAACAAAAGCCCGAACAGAAAGGCTTCGGCGGCGCAACCTTCGGATGATGTTCGGCCCACAGCCGATGATAGGTGTCGAGGTCCGCCTTTACTTGATCCCAGGGCTTCTGAAGGATTACGAGCAACCCCAATCCGAGCTTGGCGACGACGGGAACAGAGTCCTTTGACGCAGCCGCGGCGAACTTCCTTCCCGCGAACGACTTGAACGGCCGGGGCCGAATTTCGCGGCGCGGTTGCTTTACGGTCGCGCCTCCTTCCATATAGCCCGTCTCGAGCGCGTCCAGCACGAGCTGCGTGTACTCGTCGAAGCGCTGCCGGCCTTCGTTCTGATCGATGCGCAGACCTTCGAACTCCCTGCGCGCGAGTCCGCGGCCAACGCCGAGGATGTAGCGCCCGCCCGAAACGTGGTCCAGCAGCGATATCTGCTCGGCCAAGCGCATCGGGTCGTGCCACGGCACGACGATCACCATCGAGCCGAGTTTGATGCGCTTCGTCTTGCCCGCAAGGTAGGAGAGCAACTGGCAAACATCGGGGCTGATTGAGTAGTTGTCGAAATGATGTTCCGTCGCCCAGACGGAATCGAAGCCCCACGACTCGGCCATCTCACAGTTGCCCAACTCCTCGCGCAAGAACTGCCGATCGGAATAGTCACCCAAG
>Ga0187781_10004266_pt1 | contig 10670 bp, 7 predicted proteins | sample 0715_SJ02_MP02_2_FD_132447 | JGI IMG/M metagenome (GOLD analysis project Ga0187781, IMG submission 132447) | Tropical peat soil microbial communities from peatlands in Department of Meta, Colombia - 0715_SJ02_MP02_20_MG | ecosystem: Environmental > Terrestrial > Soil > Wetlands > Peat | place...
GGCTTTTCATCCACGGTTTACACTTGTCCCTTGACGGAATCCAGTGGCACAGCCGCCTTGTTAATTTGGGACTCTCAGTTCGGGCCGGGGGGCACTGTCCCGATGAACTGCACAACTTCAACCACTCCGTTACTGTGCGGCAGTACCAGTATTACGGTGCCTTCCAAGTATGGGAAGGATTGGGTCGATGTCGGCGGGACGGTTCATGCTGCTTCGACCAGCGTAACTATTGGCGCTAATCCCATCCTGCTTGAAGCGCCTTAAAGGGGCAGGAGTGTAGTTTGGCGGTTCCAGCTTTTCCGTGGGCTTTCGAGGGATTTCCAGAATGGTGGGTGTATTGAAACTCCCATCCGCGGAGACGGCGATGAAGAAAACTGCAGGTCTGGTTTGGTGGTGCCTGCTGCTAACTGCAATCTGCCTCACGTTCCATACCGTTTCGGCGGATCACTCCGGTGCGGTTGCGCATGCTGGGTCTCCGGCAGAATCCGCTGGCGCAATACTGCCAACTCTCTTCGGTATGCATGTTCACATGCGTCCCATGAGACCGCAGCCGTGGCCGTCGGCTCCCATCGGCAGTTTTCGATTTGCGGACACCGTGGTCGGCTGGGACCGAATGAATCCCGCTGACGGCAGGTACGATTGGAGGTTATTCGATCGTGAGATGGCGGAGCTGAAATCTCACAACATCGCGGATGTGCTGTTCACATTTCATTCGACGCCAACCTGGGCATCGAGTGGCCCTTATCATCGATGCGCGCATGGTCGGTTGGCGGATCTGCCGGAGGGGAATAGCATTAATTCGCAGCTAGGCTCGTGTGACCCGCCCAACGATCTGAAACCCGACGGTTCCGGTTCGGATCAACATTGGATTGATTTTCTAACCGCATTAGCAACTCACAATAAAGAGAGCAGAACGGAGCGAGTGAAATATTGGGAAGTTTGGAACGAACCGCACAACGATTTCTTCTGGAGCGGCACGGACGCGCAGATGGTTCGCATGGCGCGCGACGCATACACCACCATAAAGCGAATCGATCCTGACGCCCTGATCTTGTCACCTTCCCCGGGCACCAATCCCCGACTTGGCATGAAGTGGATGGATAGTTATCTCGCGGCTGGCGGTGGTCAGTATGCTGACGTCATCGCATTTCATGGCTATTTGCAGACCACTTCTGCCATGGATCTGGTTTCCCGGGTAGCGAACTTCAGGCAAATGCTGGCCAGTCATGGCCAGGATACAAAACCGCTATGGGATACGGAGGCAAGTTGGGGAAATGCCGAGAATTTAGGATTTAACGAGGAACAACAGGCGGCGTTCCTTGCTCAATTCTACCTGCTCCACTGGTCAATCGGAATACCGCGTCTTTATTGGTTTGGATGGAACGATGGCAACGTTGGAACTCTGTGGATTCCCGACAGCGAGAATCCGTCGGGACCGGGAACGCTCACCAGGGCCGGACGTGCCTACATCGAGGTCTACAAATGGATAGTTGGCGCCAGGCTGACCAGGCCCTGCGCCGAAGAGGGTGGAATTTGGACCTGCGAACTACAGACGTCAGATGGCCACGAAGGACAAGTGGTCTGGACTGCGGGCGGGGATAAGCGATACAGCCCAAAATCCTCGCTAACAAGAGCTCACGACCTGGATGGAAATGTTTCTTCCATAGCGGGGAACATCCGCGTTCATGAAACTCCGGTGCTGCTCGAAGCGCAGTGAGGAGTCCGCGCGGTTTCTACTAAATTTCGAGTGCCTCATTCCACTTTCTGAGTTACCTGAGCATGGCTCTTCTCGAAATTCGCGTCTCCGCTATACTGTACGAAAATAAAGTGCGTGCCCGTTGACAGAGCGGATGTACTGTATTGCGCTTCGCCGCTAGTGAGAGGCACCTGTGCGAGTACGGTGCTGCCATTCTGAAATGTAACGGAACCCGTCGGCGTTCCCCCGTATTGCCCGGTGACGGTGGCTGTGAACGTGACGGTTTGACCGCTCTGAGACGGATTGAGTGAGGAAACCACCTGCGTCGTAGTGGGTGCCTTGTAGACCGGCTGTTTCAGAACTGCAGAGTTGCTCGGCAGATAATTCGTGTCGCCTTGATATTCGGCCGTAAGATCATAGGTGCTTTGCGAGGTAAACGTATACTGTAGGGTGGCCTGACCGTTATTCAAGGAGGCCGTGCCCAACGTTGTCGTCCCCGACTCGAAGGTGACCGTACCTGTGGGTGGCCCACCAAACTGAGTAGTGACAGTCGCCGTGATGAGCACCGACTGATACACACTCGAGGGATTCGGACTCGAGTTCAGTGCAGTGGTCGTTGGCAAGCGGTACCCGTCGACGACATTCATCAAAATTGTGAAGGTTGAATCGGGGCCGCCGGCGACGACTATATCCGGTATGTAGTCTCCGTTGAAGTCACCTTCAGCAACAAAGACTCCGTTTGGGCAATAGGGAACCGCCGTCTGAAACGTTTCATTGCCATTGCCCAGAAGAAGAGATGTGCCGTCGCTATTTGCAACCACGACGTCCACATTACCGTCACCATCGAAATCGGCGGCTGCGACAGAATAGGCGTACTGTCCGCCGGAGGAGAAAAACTGTGCCGTACGAAAAGTCCCATCGCCCATGCCCAGCAGCGAACTCACAGCCCCGTTGCTACAATCGGCTGGACCTTGGCAGAGATCGGCCACAACCAAATCGGCATTCCCATCTCCATCTAAGTCCGCCACTGCCACCGAATCCGCCTGGGCAGCAACAGTGCTGTAGGTCTGCGCACTCTGAAATGTGCCGTCGCCGTTGCCAAGCAACACGCTGACTGCGCCGTTCTGGCAAGTGCTATCCTGACACTGGCTCGCGAGCACCAGGTCCAGGTTTCCGTCATTATTAAAATCGCCTGTGGCCACAGCATCTGTCTCGTACGCACCGGAAGCGAAGTTCTGGGCCGGCTGGAAAGTTCCATCACCATTTCCCAGTAGCACACCGACTGAGCCGTTCACGCAAGTACTGTCTTGGCACTGGTTGGCTACAGCAATATCGGGTATTCCATCGTTGTTGAAATCGGCAATAGTAACAGCGAGGGAGGTCACACCTCCGGAAGGGTAGAGTTGTGCGGATTGGAGGGTTCCGTTTCCAACTCCGAGAAATACGCTCACGATTCCGCCGCTGCTGCAGTCGCTTGAGCTGCACTGATTCGCAACCACCACATCGGCGTTTCCGTCGCCATTCAAGTCGGCAATCGCGACCGAGGAGGACCCAAAGCCTAAGGTCGGATAGCTGTTGGCCTTATGAAATGTTCCATTTCCGTTTCCCAGAAAAATTTGCAGCAGTCCATTATTGCCGCTGTTGCAGTTGGTGCTGGAGCAAGAATTCGCAACCGCAAGATCGGGAATGCCGTCGCCATTCAGGTCACCTATCGCTACTGAAACGGAGTCATACCCTCCCGATGCATACCTTGGAGGTGCCTGCAGCGTTCCATTACCATTTCCGAGCAGAACCGTAACACTGCCGCCGCAACTACTGTCACTCGCGCAATTGTTGACTACCACCAAGTCGGCTTTGAGGTCGCCATTGAAATCAGCTGTGGCCACAGCATCAGCAAAAACACCATCGGATAGATAATTGCTTGCGGAACCAAATGTTCCGTTGCCATTGCCTAGCAGTACACTCACACTGCCATACGTGCAAACCGCACTCAGCTCGCACCGGTTCACAAGGATTAAGTCGGCTGGTCCGTTAGCTTTCAGTGTACTGACAATCACGGCAGCCGTACCGTTTCCGCCGGAAGTGAAGCTTTTTCCAGTTTGAAAAGTTCCGTCGCCGTTTCCCAGTAGCACACCGGCGCCACCGTTCTTGCAGTTGACGCTACTCAGGCACTGGTTGGCGACTACCACATCAAGTTTGCCGTCCTGGTTGAAATCGGCGGTGGCTACGGAAACTGCCCGGTAACCTCTTGATGCATAGCTGCGCGGCGCTTTAAAAGTTCCATTGCCATTTCCCAACAGAACACCGACGTTGCCGTCGCAATTGCTCGCCGTCTGGCATTGATTCGCCACGACAATGTCTTGATTCTGGTCCCCATTAAAGTCCCCGACGGCGAGAGCGACCGCAGTAACACCGCCAGACGAGTAACTTAACGCGTTCTGAAACGTACCATCACCATTGCCCATCAGCACGCCGAGACCACCATTCGAGCAACTGCTTGTCTCGCATTGATTCGCAACGGCGATGTCTTCGTTGCCATCTCCGTTGAAGTCAGCAATGGCCACTGCCATAGGCGTGATTCCCCCGGATGCAAAACTCTGCGCCGCTTGAAACGTGCCATCTCCGTTCCCCAACAAAACGCTGACCACACCGTTGCCGCATTGTGTCGCACTCTGGCAACCGTTAGCGACAACCAGGTCCAGATTTCCGTTTCCGGTCAAATCGCCAACCGCTACCGCATACGTTTCATATCCTCCAGAAGCGTAGCTCTGGGCGGGTTGAAAGGTTCCATCTCCATTCCCAAGCAACACGCTTAAGCCACCGGTGGTGCAGGTCGTGTCATAACATTGATTGGCGACCACCAGATCGGTCTTGCCGTCGCCATTGAAGTCACCAACGGCCACTGAAGTGCCGAATATTCCTGCGGAAAGGTAAGTCGCTGGATTAAAGAAAACCGCAGTACCGCCGCTTGAAGTTGTTCGGGTTGAATTGGCTGAAGACATGCCAGCCGCCAACTGCGATTGAGTTAGCCGCAGTGAATCGTGGGCAGAGATTTCGGGGACGGGTGAGAGAATCAGGAGAACAGACGATAACGTAACAAGAAAAATGCGTGATACTGGCGAATGCAACCGATGGCTCATTTCTCGTTTCCCCTCAGGCCGCGTACACGCCTATTGACCAATCAATTTTGTCCTGGTCTCGAGCGGCTTCCGGAATAATTGATTGACGGCCTTCGGCTGGACTAACTGCCCCGGAGGCAGGTGCGCACGAGTATGCCGACGAGCATAGCGACCGTCAAGAGAAGAAAGTCCCGACCCTTGGTACCTGGGCCGCGGCCAAGGCCTGTAACTTTAATATCATCCGCAGCAGCTGATCGAGAAAATCACTAGTACATGACTGCAAAAAGTTGCACTTGCCTCGCTCGCGCGTACCAGCCCGTCGCCCCCAAGCCGCCGCGAAAGCAAATGGAGACTAGGGTTCCGATTAGTATTGGATTGTGTCATTAGGAGTCTAGACTCTAGGGGCGCTCGACAACGGTGAGCAAGCCCCGGCGCGTGCACTCTGGGCCGCGCCGCGCGGCCTTCAATGGCGTCAACATTCGGATAGCGAACAACGCCAGCGACAACACCGTGAGCAGAAGCCGCTGCGAGAGCATACTTGATGGCGCGCGTCGCTCGTGGCTACGGCACTGGACCCAGCTCAAAAACCGTGCCCGTGCTAGCAGTATGATGGCCGCCAGCCGAGGTAGTGCCAAAAAGCGCGCCGCCCTTTGTACCGAAAACAACCGCGCCGAGCGGATTAGCGCCGTCGTCCGGATCACCGAGAAAGCTGTAGAGGACGTTCTCCGTCCATGGATCTCCGGCGGTTGCCGGGGGTGTGAGCTGGAACACGCTTCCGCAACCAACCAGGACACTGTTCAGTGTGCAGGGCCCGCTGCCTCCTGCCACCGTGGTACCGAACAGGTTGCCAAGTTTGTCAAAAACAAGAGCACTTTCCGGAAAATCGCCGTCCAGACCTTGAAAGCTGTACAGCACGGTCTCGGTCCATGGATCGCCGGAAGTTGACGGGGGTGTCAATTGAAAGACCGTGCCACATGTGGTACCGACGAAAGAGCAAGAACCACTGCCACCAAGTGAGGTTGTGCTATATAAATTTCCTTTCTTATCCAGCAACAGGTTCCCGGTGGGATTGCTGCCGTCACTTCCTCCAGCGAAGTTGTAAATTATTCGTTCCGTCCAGATGCCGGATTCCGTGCGATGGAGCTTGAAAACGGTGCCAGCCTTGGACTTCCCGCCAAGTTGGGTAGTCCCGTAGAGGTTGCCTTGTGCATCGAAAAGCAGCCCGGCAACCGGCTGTTTACCATCAGGGTTGCCACTGAAGATGTGCAGCAAGCTTTCGGTCCAGGCATCACCCGGCGAAGCCGGAGGCGTCAGCTGAAAGACTGTACCGTCGGTGTACTTACCACCTTCAGCCGTAGTGCCATATAGGTTTCCCGCTGAATCGAACACCAAACTAGACGAAGGGAGAGCCCCATCGGTGCCGCCTGCGAACTTGTACAAAATCGTCTCCGTCCACGTTCCGCCCGCACCCGTCGGTGGCGCTAATTGAAATACTGTGCCGCATCCCGAACTGCATGCAGCAGCGGCGCCGCCCTCAAGCGTAGTCCCGTAGAGATTGCCCGTGGCATCAAAAATCAGGGTGGCGACTGGAAAGGCGCCATCACTCCCACTCTGGAAATTGTAGAGGACAGTTTCTGTCCACGTGCCACCCGGAACTGCCGGTGGCGATAGCTCGAAAACTGTCCCAAAGCCCCGTGTTCCACCATTCCGCGTTGTTCCATAGAGATTTCCATTGGCATCGAGCACGAGTCCTGATGCCGGGCCAATTCCGTCGTGCGGCAAATCGAAGCGATCGATGACAATCTCCTTGGCGCTGCTGGCCCAGGCTGCGGCAGTTAATGCGAGCACCGCGATAACCAGTAGCCCTACGTTGCCATTCTTCATATTCTCGGAATATTGCATTGTTAGTCTCCCAGGCTTTCTGCTCACGGACCTCGGCGGCGAAGGTGTCAGCGGCGTTAGTGTCCGAGGATTCTCATTTGCCTGTCAATAGAGACAAACGACCAGTGCCTTGGAGACTTTTGTTGGGGGCAGCAGCCCTCGCGAAATATCTATTCGGCAGACAATTACGAGGTTGAGAATTGGTCATCTTTTTGCAATACTCCTCCTCACCCAGCCTTCTGGCTAAGACCGCTGCGGTTGGCAGACCGGCGGGAGTACTCCGATAGAAAAAGCGTTTCGCAATGCCGAGATCAGGCGAAATGGGTGTATGATATTGCCTCTTTTGAGGTCAAGGAGGAGATTTTCGGATGAATTGTCTGTTTTGTTCTATACCAGAGATATCGAACCCTGCTAATCCGGAGGACGAAATCATCGATGAATCCGAAAATTTCTACGCCAAGGCGGCTTTGGGCCACTTTGTTTTTGGCTACACGCTGATTATCTCCAAAGAACACTTTCCCAGCTTCGCGTATGTGCCCGAGCACCTATTCCCCGAACTTGAAGCCTTCAGAGACAATGTCTTCGACAAACTGCACAACATGTGCCAGCACCCGATAACCATAATGGAACATGGTGCCCTCAGTCGTTGCCAGCGAGGAGGCGCATGCATCGATCATGCTCACCTGCACCTGATGCCTCTTGCCGCAGACCTATACCCTATCTTAAGCGAGAGATTCTCATTCGGTGAATTGGAGTCCATCAGCGAGGTGCGACGCTTCAAAGACGCACAGTCCCCCTATTTGTACTACCAAAGGGAAGGGCTCCGCAGTCACGGTGTCGCACTATCGCAAGATGTGCCCAGTCAAACGCTGCGGCGAGTTGCCTGTCAAGCGTTGGGTACGCCTGAGTTGTGGGATTGGCGAGACACGCCGCTGCGGGACCTTCTTCAACGGTTCACCAGTGAATATAAGCGTCTCGCGGTCGAGACACGGACAGGCACAGATGGATGAGGACAGTGCCACTGCCTCGGAACGCGACCTAGAACTGATGTCATTGCGGGGCGCTTGAAACTCGCACTCGATCGCTCCTTTTCGAACTGAACCGTAGGAGCCGGTGATAATTCCACATGGTAAATTGCCCATTTTGTCGAGAACTCCAGAGCGGCAGGCTGCCCGACTTTTGTGATGCGGAGATCGATTCACGCATCTTGCATGAAACCAACCGATTTGTCGTTCTACCTGATATCAGCCCCCTTGTGCCTGGCCATGTGATGATTGTGCCAAAAGCCCATATTCTCTGCTATGGCGCTATTGAAGCTACCGCATGGGACGAGTTTCTAGGCATTGTGAATGCCGCGCGCGCAATCATAAAACAGTACTATGGCCCACCCGTCATTCTTGAGCATGGCACAAGTCCGCTCGCCCCTGTCGCTGATCATGTCACACACGCGCACCTGCACATCGTGCCCGCTGATATCGACATTCGTGACTCCTTCTTGAACTTCAACACGACGACGATTGCGAGTCTCTCCGATCTATCCCACTGGGCCGCTCGCAATGAAGAATATCTTTACTTCGAAAGTTGCGCAGGCGAGCGCATGGTTGCCGATCGAATTGTCAACATTAAAAGGCTATTCATCCGGTCTGAAGTGGCGAGGCGGATCGGAATTCCTGATCCGCTTTGGGATTGGCGCCGTCACATACTCAGCGACAATCTTCGCTCAACCGTAAAGACGCTTCGAACTGCGGATTGGAAGAGCCTATGCTAGCGGCTGAAGTTGATGCCGTTCATCAACGCGTTTGGCAGGCAGTCCACCACTATTGGGAGCCAAATGTAGTTCATGGCCACGGTCCCGATCACGCTATGCGCGTATATTCGATGGGACTCCAGCTGGCTGCGGCACAAGGGGCTGATCCTCTCGTTGTGGGCGCCGGCTGTTATCTCCATGATGCAGGATTACGCCCCGACATCGGTAGAACAGGACACATCGAGCGATCTCTGCAGATGGCCTCGGCGTTATGCGAGGAGATGCCGGAACTGGCTCTTGTCCAAGATCTTCTCTTGACCGCGATTCGCTACCACGAGGCAGAGATTCAGTACCCGGGCCAGTTGCCGGCAGAGGCAGTGTGTGTCCGCGATAGTGATACTCTCGACCGGCTCGGTTTCACCGGAATACGAATGACACTCCAGTATGGAGTTTGGATGGGAAGAGCACTCTGTCATCCAACCGACCCTCTTTGCTTGGAACGCACACCCGACCTTAACGGCTTCACCATGGACTACGTGCGCTATCTGGAATCGCTTCCTCAACTTCTGATGACTCCTCTGGCGCGCGGCCGTTCCAAGGAGAAACAAGCGCAGCGTGAGTTCTATTGCAGTGAATTCCGGTCATATTTTCGACAAGGGCGCATGCGTGATCACGAGGATGCGTTGCAATTGGTGATGGCCCACATGCGTGAGGAATCTCACGTCAGATGAACATCGGCAGCGTTCCTGTCGTGAAATCCTTCTCGCGGCATGTTGAGGACTCAGGTGCTTAGGACCTGCAGGCCAGAACTCATGCCGGCAGCGCCGCTGAAATGGAGGAAATATCTTGCACTTGTGGATTTTGGTTTCCTGTCCGCGGCCGAGCTAGCCGCGGACATTCGGCGTTATCCAAAGAGCAAAGTCCATCGTTTGGTCAGTGATATCAGGTCCGATATTCGGCACGATTCCCGGCGAGCTCGCCGTAGCCTGTACGTAGTGAAATTAGTGCCTGCTGATCTTCAAGGTCAGCTTCCTAACTTTAGGGTGGAACGGAGTTCTCAGTTGAAACCGCTGGTTGCGTTTCTGGCCGCTCACAGCGGTGAAAATCACCTCGAAGCGTGGTATTGCCGTACTCGTGTTGATTCGGAAGTCTTCAGTGTGGCTGGCCGCATCGTCTTCAGCGCGGCTAACAGTGGAAAGACTCAATTAGTTGAACAACTGTGGCGAGGCAGTCCTCGACTGCTGGAGACCTATTCTGGTGATTTTACGTTTCCCTATGTGAGGGCATCACGGTATTCCTGGGGTTGGCCATACTCAGTTGAGCATGTTCATCTTCCGCGGAAATCGGCGCTCAGCAATTTGCAGCTGCAATCTGAATTTGGCTATTCCATGCGCTGTATCGAGCAAGCAAGGGAAAAGATCGAGGCGTTTTGCGCATTTCTTGATTCGTTTTCGTTCAAGGCCTATTGCCTCGAATACAAGATAGTTGCATCGCAACTCAAAATCATCGACTGGGATACACCAAACGACAAGCGAGTACTAGGATCACAGGATGTGCATCTTTTGGATGGAATGCATTGAGCCGAATCGAGCTGACTCGATTCGCTTACTCCCGATATATGAGCAAACTCGTTTTACCGCACGGTAGTTCTGAACTGAAGCCGCTCTTGCTAGAAGGCCAAGCTCACCGCGAAGAGACCAGGAAAGCCCAGGGGTTGAAGAGGATTCCCCTAACCAGCCGCGAAACCGGCGATCTGATCATGATGGGCATCGGAGCTTTCACTCCGCTCGATGGCTTCATAGGCAAAGACGATTGGAAAAGCTGCTGCGACGACTACCAGCTGCCTAGCAAGAACGGTCTGTTCTGGCCCATCCCGATCACGCTCTCGGCACATGAGGACCTGGCGAAATCCATCCGCCAAGGCGAAGAAGTGGCCCTGTGGGACGTCGAGACCGACGCGCTTATGGGCACCATGAAAGTGAACGAGAAATACACGATCGATAAGAAGCATGAGTGCAAACAGGTGTTCCGCACCAACGACCCCAAGCATCCGGGCGTGCAGAAGGTCATGGAGCAAGGACCGGTGAATCTGGCCGGGCCGGTGAAGGCACTGTCCGAGTCATACTTCCCGCAAGAGTTCAAAGGGATTTATCAGCGTCCTGCGGAGGCCCGCAAGTTTTTTGCCGATCGCGGCTGGAGCACGGTGGCGGTCCTGCAGCTCCGTAAC
>Ga0187781_10004267_pt1 | contig 10669 bp, 11 predicted proteins | sample 0715_SJ02_MP02_2_FD_132447 | JGI IMG/M metagenome (GOLD analysis project Ga0187781, IMG submission 132447) | Tropical peat soil microbial communities from peatlands in Department of Meta, Colombia - 0715_SJ02_MP02_20_MG | ecosystem: Environmental > Terrestrial > Soil > Wetlands > Peat | place...
ACGCACACGTCGTCTCCATCGACGAACACCTTCTTGACGTCGTACCTTCCGCTATACTTTCGCAGCATCTCGACGAATTCTGACGGCTTCCCAAAGGTCTCTCTGGCGGGACCCTTGATTTGGACGCTGTTGTGCAGAGAACCCAACGCTTCTTCGTACTTCTTGCGGTCCAAAGCGGAAATGTACGACATCACGACATCTGCCGGTTGCATTACTCTGAAATCCATGAAGGTGCAAACCCCGGGATTGCGGAAAAGGGTTATGGCGCAATTAATCCAAATGTGCACCTGACGACCAAAATACCAGGCCTTGGGGACGCTGGCCAAAGCACAACCTGGACAAGGCTGACGAGGGTGCAGCGAATCGCTCGTACTGCATCTTGCACCCACATCGGTTCCGCGCCTTCAGCATGTGTAAGGCGGAAGAAACCCCCGGGCGACAACCTACGGGCTCTGCCACTCGGAGATCTTCAACACCTAATTTGGGTCCGCCTCCTGTGAATCCAAATAGCCTGAGTCGAGCTCCCTTCGTCAATCAAAGCTTATTCCAGGTATATCTACCGCGGGCCCGGTGCGATTTGAACGCACGACCTACAGCTTAGAAGGCTGCCGCGCTATCCGTATTTCGCTCAGACCAGATCTGCGCTACGGGCCCGATGGCCGTCATTTCAGGTCTTGACATAAGCGTTTGCCGCAGCGAATTCGACGTAGTCGTGAGACGATTGAAAATAGGAAGGTTTTATCCCGTCCGACCTGCATCGTCGGCCCTTGGCTGCTTCCCAGCAGCGGCTCTTCGGTACCAACGGCGTAAGGTTCGTCCCTGGGGTCTCTCACGACCTCGATTTTGTAATCGACCTCGCCGAGGCCATAGGCACCTACTTCGGGAGCGGCGAGGTCCTTCTCGGTCAGGATGGGCGTCTTTCGAGTACCGCCCTTGCTAACGCCACCGTCTCAGGCCTCCTGAGCTCCGGCAGGGACGTGGCAGAAGCAGGGTTGGTCCCAACGCCGGCCCTCCAGTACGGCGTGAAGACGATGGGCTTCAAGGGTGGTGTAATGGTGACCGCTTCCCACAACCCTCCTCACTACAACGGTCTGAAGGTCTCCAGCTCCGACGGCGTAGAGGTGCCGCATCTGGACGAGCAGAGGATAGAGAAGATCTACTTCGACAAGTCCCAGACGAAGGCAGACTGGAAGTCCATAGGAGTGTCCCGCCAGGAGCCTTCGGTGGTCATCAACTACATCAAGGGGGTAACCTCAAAGGTCAATGCGAAGGCGATAGCCGAAAGAAAGTTCACGGTGGTGATGGATCTGGGCAACGGAGCCCAGTCTGTCGCCGCGCCCTACCTGGTGGAGTCCCTTGGGTGCAAGCTGATAACGCTCAACTCTGTTGTCGACGGTAACTTCCCAGGCAGAGGGCCGGAGCCGACCCCTGACACATTGAAGGACCTTTCCGCCGCTGTCAGATCGGTGGGAGCCGACCTCGGTGTCGCCTACGACGGGGACGGAGACAGGTCCATGTTCTGTGACGAGAACGGTCGAGTCCTGTGGGGAGACCAGACTGGGTGTTTTGTGGCAGATTTCGTCCTCGGCAAGCACAGGGGAGGCACCGTCGTCACCTCTGTAGCTTCCAGCCAGGCCATAGAGGCTGTCGCCAAGAAGCACGGCGCGAAAGTTCTCCGCACAAGGGTGGGTGCGGTCGAGATCGCGCGTACCATACTCGAGCGGGGGGCCGTCTTCGGCTTCGAAGAAAACGGTGGGTGCCTCTACCAGCCGCACATCGCGGTCCGTGACGGGGGGATGACCACCGCTCTGATGCTCGAATGTCTCGCGGGGAGGGGCATGTCCTTCTCGAAGGCGCTCTCCTTCGTTGTCCCTCGCTACTATCAGGCGAAGACGAAGGTGGGGGTTGGAAGCAAGAGCGTTGACACCGTCATGCGAGCCGTCGAGCGCCAGGCGAAGGGAGAGGTCGAAAGGACGGATGGTATCAAGATCTGGACCGGGGAGCGTTCCTGGGTTCTCATAAGGCCGAGCGGTACCGAGCCAATCGTGCGTATCTTCGGGGAGGCTGAGAGCCAAGAAGCTGCGGAGCAGCTTGTCAAGAAATTCGAGAAAATAGTGAAATCTGCCTCAGCGTAGGTGCGTCCACCCCACATCCCGGATGGGACGCTTTGTCTTCCCTGTGGCGAGTACGACTTCTCCTGTTCTTGAATTAGCCCTTCCTATCTCAAGCAATACGCCCCCCGCTCTCTGGACGGCAGCCTTCGCACTCGCAACCCTTGACCCTGGGATGGTCCCGACGATTACGTACTCTTCCCCCCCTTCGAGAACTAACTCCTGCATGTTCAACCCGTTCGCCTCTGCGAAGTTCAGTACCCCCTTCGCAGCTGGCAGCACGGTCACCTCGAATCCGACCCTGCTCTCAGTCGCAAGCGTGTGCAGGCTCCTCGCCAGCCCATCGCTGGAGTCCATGGCTGAAGACATGAGCGGACCGAGCGCCATGCCGACCTCGAGGCTGGGCGTCGGGGACAACACGCTCGCCCTGGCTTTCTCTCCGAACTCACCCTTGGCTACCGCGGAGCCCTTCAGAATTCTCAGCCCCGCAGGAGGATACCCGAAGAGGCCGGTCACAACGAGCGCGTCCCCAGGCTTTGCCCCTCCTCGGGGCACCAGGTGCTTCGCGAAACCGACCATGGCGCAGTCTATCACCAGCTCTTCAGCCTCGTTGGTGTCCCCGCCCACCAGGAGGGCATTCCACTCCGTCTCGGCGTCCCTGAACCCCGACGCCAGCGCGTCCACCTGCTCTTGGCTGACCCCCTTCTTCACGCCTAGAGAGACGACGAACGAGTCGGGACTCGCTCCCTTGGCCGCAAAGTCGCTCACGCACATGGCGACCGCCTTCCGCGCCGCCTGCCGGTAGGTCATCCCCGGAGGCACGTCTGTGTGCTCCACCAGCATGTCTACCTTCAGCACGAGCCTCCCCGCCCGGACAGGGACTACGGCTACATCGTCACCGATCCTCGAGTAGCCCTTGGGGAGCTTCCTGACCCTGCTCACGATGGACCTGATGACGCCCAGCTCGTCGGGCGTGCTAGGCACTCATCTCCTTGAGCTTCTTCGCGAACGACTTCGCGATCACCCTCGCCTTCTCTGCGGAGGGCGCCTCTGCCGAGACTCTTACCACATCCTCCGTCCCCGAGGGTCTGATCAGGACCCAGCTCCGGTCAGTGAGTTCGATCTTCAGGCCGTCAGTGAGGTCTGCGTCCTTGTGTTGGGCTGCCAGTGTCTTGATCCCCTTCAGGGCTTTGGCCTTGGGGACCACAAGGGCCACCCTCTCCTGCTGGTAGACAGGTACGGATCCGTAGACCCTTCGCCCTTTCCTCTTAAGCGCGCCTATGATTGAAAGCGCCGCGAGCATAGAGTCTCTGCAGTAGTTGAACGAGCCGTCGATGAGGCCACCACTGCTCCCCTCTCCCCCGAGTCTCGCCCCTCGTTCCCTCATCTCCCTTACTACGTTGGCCTCCCCCACCTTCGACCTGAAGACGTGAGCTCCGGCTTTCCTGGCCACGTCATCGACTGCCTGAGTCGTGTCCACAGAGACGACCAGCTTCTTCTCTCCTGTCTGTGCCAGCAGCTCAGAAAGGGCGAGGGTGAGCATGAAGTCTCCCGTCCTCTTCATCCCAGAGGAGTCTACTATCACCAGTCTGTCACCGTCACCGTCGAAGCCCAGCCCCACGTCGCACCCCTTCTGCTTGACCGTCTTTCTGAGGAGGTCGAGCTCGTCGGCCACAGGGTCAACCTTCCTGTCGAACACTCCGTACGAGTCGTTCATCGAAGTGATGTCGCACCCGAGTTGCTCGAGCAGAGGGACAGCGTGGGTGATTGCGGCCCCACCCCCGAGGTCGACGGCCACTTTGACACCCTCGCAGGACTTGGCCCCGAACCTTTCGACAAGATCGGCTGCATAGGCGGGTCCCCTCGCCTTCTTCACCACTCCACGCTCAAAGGGGGTCGACCTTGCAGCCTGTGCTCCGATTATCTGCTCGAATACCTCCTGATCCACCCCTACCCCTCCAACCAAGAATTTCAGACCATTGAACTCTGGCTCGTTGTGGGAGGCGGTCACCACGACGGCCGGGAGTCCGCTCCTCCTGCTCTCTCTGAACAGGGCAGGTGTGGAGATGATGCCATAGTCACGGACGGTCCCGCCGAGGGACGTGAGTCCGGCTGCGACGGCTCTGCAGGTTACCGGGCCCGTGCTCCGCGCGTCGCGCGCCAACAGGAACTCCTTGGAGCCCGTCGCTCTCCCGAAGTTGACGGCGAATCTCGAGACATCGGCCAGGTCCAAGTCCTTGTTGAGGACCCCTCTGATTCCGCTTAGGGACGCTATCAACTCTCCCGCCTCCTTTCACCGGCCCCATTGCAGATAAACTGAGGGTTTTGACCCTGTGTTTCCCTCAAGGGTCCAGCCTCACCCGGGTTCGTGCCCGCTACCACGTGACCCTGCGGTTCCACTCCGATTCCAGGAGGCTGTAGTAGTACTGGTCGACAAATCGGCCTCTGAAGAACACCCGCTTTCTGAGGGTACCTTCAAACTTGAAGCCCAGCTTGAGAAGGAGTGCGTTAGAGGCGGGGTTCTCGGCCAAGGGACAGGCCTCCACCCTGTTGAGTCCCATGCCGTCGAACCCGTAGGTCAGCACCGGCTCGAGAGCCTCGGTCATGATTCCTTTCCCCCAGTGAGACCGGTGCAACTCGTACCCCAGTTCGGCGCACCTCGACCCCAGGTCGAAGTGCCAGTAGCAGCAGCTCCCAATGGCACCCCGCTCCCCCTTCGGCACGAAAACCCAGAACAGGGAATCCCGTTGTCCGGAGGCGCCCAGTTGAAGGCCTTCGACCCACTTCTGGGTCTCCACAATTGACCTGTGGGGCTCTGTCCCGTAAGCCTCTGTGACCTTCGGGTCAGACTTGATTGCGAACATCGCTTCTGCATCGGAGACCTCCATGGGCCGGATCTGGAGCCGTTCGGTGTTGAAGGAGGGGAGGTGGGCGGAGGCCCCTTCAATACCCATCGACAGGCTGATGGCCACTCCCAATAGAAAAGGGTGCATCCAACAGTAGCGAAGGCGAATCCAAAGTTGTTGTGAACCAATCTTTACCGTGCCAATACTACTTTTTGAGTTCCTCACTTTTGATTGCTAAGACGCCCAAAGAGTTCGTTTGCGCATCAAATCATTTCGGGTGAAGAGGAGCGCACCGGTGGGAGAGTACAAGCTGTCAGAGATATTCACCGGGCTCGAGTTCTCCTCCGCCCTGCTCAAGGTATTCGGTTCCAGATCACAGATGACAAAGATCCTGAAGCACCTCAAGCTCAGGATCGAGCGCAACGACTCCGGCCTCTGGCTGGACAGGGACACGGGCACCATCTGCATCGGCTCCAAGCACCTTACGACTGCAAAGAGCGACTTCCTCTACCTCGATGTCATCCACGTCCTCGTCCACGTCAGGCAGTTTCTAGAGGGGAAGGAACTCTACGACCAAGCGTTCGAGTACGTGGACAGGCCCACGGAGCTCGAGGCATACCGGACCACCGTGGCCGAGGCGCGTCGGGTGGGGATGGACGAGGATGAGATTCTGAAGTATCTGAGGATGGACGCGGTGGACGACTCCGAGCTCGGCAAGCTGATGGAGAAGATCGGGGTTAAGGCTAGGCGCTGAAACCACTCGTTTCCAGCTGAAAACGTCCTAGACCTTCTTTGAAGGTATCCCCGGTTCGACTAATCTTCTCATGTTGAGAAGTGCGTTGATCTCCTTCTCCCCATATCCCAGCTTCTTGAGAGCCGTCCTGATGGACACTCCCTTGGCCATCTGCTTCCCCATCTCACTCGCCCTATCGTACCCTATCCTCGGGGAGACCAGTGTTATTAGGGCAGGGCTCGTCTCCGCGTAGTTCCTAGCCTTCTCCTCCATGGGCACGACATGGTCGATGACAAGCGAGGACAGCTTCTTCAGGGCCTCCGACAGGAGCTTTGCCTGCAGAACAACGTTGTATCCCATCAGGGGCACCCCCATCGTTAGCTCGAATTCCCCCAGGGACGCCGCGTAGGCGTTTGCCCCGTCCAGCCCTATCACTTCTCCTGCGGCGAGCAGGGCGCTCTCCACGGTTACTGGATTGGTCTTCCCCGGCATTATGCTGCTCCCGGCGACCTCCTCCTGGGTGGGAATGTCTATCTCGCCGAGCGCGGTGAGCGGTCCCGAGAACATCAGTCTCAGATCCTGGCAGAGCCGGTAGAGGTCGATGCTGACCGATCGCATGCTCCCACTTAGCGAGGACAGGTCGGTAAGGAGCCTGGTGGGCCTGAACTTGTTCCTCGCACTTGTGAACCGAAGACCGGAGAGGTTCGCGATTCCCCCGGCAACCATTCCGCCGAACTTGGGGTCGGCGTTAAGGCCAGTCCCTACGGCGGTCCCGCCTATTGGGAGCTCGAGGGTGTACTCCATGGCTTGCCTGACGAGTTTGGCGTCTCTCGCGAACTCTTCAGCATAGGCCCCGAACTCCTGGCCCATCGTAACGGGGAGCGCGTCCCGTAGGTGCGTCCTTCCCGACTTGTAGACTGTGGACGTCTCTCTGGAAAGTGCGCTGAGGCTCTTGCTCAACCCCTCCAACGCCGGAATCAGATTTCTGCTCACCGCCAAAGCAGCGGCCACTCTGATGGCCGTCGGGCCAACGTCGTTCGAAGATTGACCCATGTTGACGTGGTCGTTCGGATGTACCTTTCTCCCCAGTGCTTCGGAAGAAAGCTCGGCTATGACCTCGTTGGCATTCATATTGAGACCCGTCCCAGAGCCCGTCTGGAAAACGTCGACGGACATCAAGTCATCGTGAACCCCTTTCATAAGTTCCTTCGCCTTCGCCTGTATCGTCCTCCCGATGTCCCTGTCGAGCAGCCCCAGCTCGATGTTTGCCTTCGCTGCTGAGTACTTTATCGCCCCGACCGCCCAGATGACCTCTCTCGAAAACCTTGTACCTGTGCTAAGAAAAACGCGTTTCGAACCCTCGACGTACTTCACAGTTAGGAGCGAGGTTCCTACTACTCTTAAGGAATTTGCTGGGACGGAGGTTCTAGTGCCCGCCGCAGCCGCACGCTTCGGCGTGGACGTTCGGGTTCTCGATCTTGAACCCAGTCTTTTGCAGGCTCTCGATGAAGTCGATTCTTGAGCCCCTCAAGATCTCGGCATCTGCCTTGGCAGCCATGATGCGCAGGCCGCTGACTTCCTCTACCACATCCGATTCGCCAGGGACCTTCTCAAGACTCAGGGCATACCTGTAACCACCGCTGCAGGCGCACCCTCCGCCCTGGTAGACCTCGATCTTCAGGTAAGAGTCAGTGGCCTTCTCCTCTTCGAGGACCTCCCCTAACTTCTGTCTCGCAAGAGGGGTTAACATGACCAGCGGTTGCAATTTTTGCATACTTGTTGGAATATTAGACTCAGTCTATTTAATACTTTCTTGGAGCGTTCCTGCCAAGCCGGGCTGCGTCTTTCCTTGTAACGAAGCGGTTCACCCGGTCTCCCTACCACCCCTCCCAAGCATCCGCCACCCAAACAGCATCACAAGGGCGACCATGACGCCACCTATGACTACGGATACGAGGGCAAGGCTCGACCCGGAGGGGCCGGACCCGAAGACGATGGGGAACGGCCCGATGAAGACGACACCGCCAGTCGATACCCCTGTCTGCGTGGCCGAGCCGACGATTATCAGCCCGAAACCGAGCAGGAGGATGACCACGCCCGCGAGCAAGAGTCTCTGCAACCGCTACACCAGGCTCAGCACCACGGTCAACACGATCAGGATAATTGCCAGAACAATGGCGACGCTCGCCCACTTCATGTCAGATCCGAATATGATCGGCACCGGTCCTATCATGACTACTCCTCCCCCCTTCACCTCGCTCCCCTCCTTCCTAGTCTGGGACAGCATCGAGACGACAATCGCTCCGAATCCTACAAGAATCAGCAGGAAGCCCACTAGGACGAGATCGGGCATGGATCGGAAGGGCGAGAATCCCGATAAAGGTTTTTGCGGGGGCTGCAACGCGGAGTTTCAGTTGGCTGAGTATCGCTGGTGTGAGAAGTGCATGATGCGTACCGAGCACGAAATCGTGGTCGAAACCAGGAACTACAATCCAAGGGGGAGGGGGATGTACAAGTGCAAGCGTTGTGGGAGGGTCAAATCAATGCGCCACCTCAGGCCGAGCTCGGAGATAGGGTACTAGGGAGTGGTGAAGACGGGGCAGCGCCTCAATTGCGTCGTAGAGCACTTTCACACTCCGGTCCCAATTACGAATCGGCAGGTCGCTATCTCTTCTTTAGTTGCACCCGCCTCCGCTAGACAAAGGGGATTGGCCTTTGAAGAAACCGGGTTCTGCCTCGAATTCGAACGTCTGGAAGACGCTCGTCTTGCCTTTCAGGATTGAGAGTGCCTTCGAATTTGAGAAGTCAGTCCTAGCAATTCGCCGAGCGTACACCGGTTCCCATGGAGACGGACGTTTCTTGGATATGATGTACTACCTTCTGGGCTGGCTGGTGGGCGACGCAGGCAAGAATTTCTCAACCAAACATCCGTGGGCGCGCGTCGAACTCGATTTGAGCCGTAAACATCCTCAGAATCTCCCGCTCGGGAACTTCGTAATGAACTGCATTTCTTCCCTTGGGGTGACTTGTGGCCGGATAAGAGACGGCCCGCCTCGCGTTCGAGATAATTACGGTATGTATCGGTGGATGACCTACTTCTCTGAAGTGTTCGTCTGGTTCTACACAGCATGCTTGGGTCTAGACAGGGATCAACTCACGTCATACGACCCAGTCAGAATGGACTGGTTGTTGAGGCGTTCTTCTTCAGAAGACCGGCGAGCGCCCGGACGTTCAAGGCAAGGTGGCCCCCTTGGCTCGAAAAGCGAGTGGATCAGCTATTCGCCGAACACCCTGACGTGAGCGTAGTACGGAACACACTACTCTTCGAGGACGATACATATGTCACGCTAAGGACGCTGAAATCCAAACTTGCATGGATTGCGAATTGAAGCCGGCGCCGCGCATCGATCGCGGGCCCTTTCGCTTACGAGGCGAACGCTCTACCAGGCTGAGCTACGCCGGCTCGTTTTGTGCCTCAAGGGGCACGCTGAAAAGGGTTGACCTCATGTGAACAAGTTGAGGTACTTCAGACCTGTTCCAGTGTTATAGAGCAGCACCTTCTCTCGACGGTCTACCGAGCCGTCCTCCAAGAGTCTCCTGTAACCCGCGAGGGTTGCCGCGCCTTCGGGGCATGCGAACACTCCTTCTTTTGCAAGAGAACGTACGGATTCCATGATTCCCTTCTCCGATACACTCACCGCCTCTCCCTTGCTCGCCCTGAGAACGTCGAGTATTTCCCTTCCAGCGAAGGGCCTCGGCACCCTCAGCCCGGCTGCAACAGTGTTGCCATCAGGGAACGAAGGATCGGTGGTGTCCTTTCCCGTGTTGAATGCCTGCACCACTGGTGCGCAGGCATCCGACTGCACCGAGTACATCCTAGGCCTATTATGCCCCATCCAGCCCAGCTTCTCCATCTCGTCGAACGCCTTCCACATCCCGATCAGCCCTGTGCCCCCGCCTGTCGGGTATAGGATGACGTCTGGAAGCTCGAATCCTGTCTGCTCGGCAATCTCGTATCCCATGGTCTTCTTCCCTTCGAGCCTGTACGGCTCCTTCAGCGTTGACATGTCGAAGTAACCGCCCATGTCCTCCCTCATCTTCGCCCCCGCGTCGCTAATGTTCCCTTCCACCAGAATCACCTCGGCTCCATAGACTCTGCACTCTCTGATGATCAACTCTGGGGTCTCGTGCGGGATGAACACCCTGGCGGTGAGACCCGCCCTTGCGGCGTAGCAGGCGAGCGCTGCGCCTGCGTTCCCGGCGGAAGGGACGACCAACTTCTTCAGCCCCAGTTCCTTCGCCCTGGAGACGGCCACAGCCATGCCCCTCGCCTTGAAGGTCCCTGTGGGGATCTGGCCATCGTCCTTCATCAGGGTGCCGTCCCTCAGCCTCAGCAGTGGGGTGAAGCCTTCGCCGAGGGTGCAGACGTTCTCCTGGCCCAGGACGGGGAGCACTTCGCGGTAGCGCCAGAGGCTCTTCCCTCGGGTGGCCACGGAAGTCGGGACGAACCGCTCCTTGGTCTTCTCGTAGTCGTAGACGCAGCCAAGCATCGACCCGCAGTTGGTGCATGTGTTGGCTGGACGGTCGGCGCTGAAGGTTGTGCCGCAACGAGAGCACCGAAGTCCAAGGAGCAATGGGGGCCTGTTCACTGGTTCGTTTGATGGCACGGTGTCTCAGAGCCCCTCGATGGCCCGATAAGGGTTAGGAGGGTTTTTAGATTCAGATGGATGGGCCGGATTTTGCGCGGGGGTCGCCCAGCATGGTCAACGGCGTGGGACTGAGGCTCCCATCCCTTAGGGGTTCGTGGGTTCGAATCCCACCCCCCGCACCAAGTACCCCTACCGGACGGGAGGTCGTTTCATCAGGAAAAACGCCGAAAATCGACCACGAAAAAATACGTATTGTAGAACCACTTTCGTGTAGGGGTTGCACTCTATGTCGTATCGCTTGACTGCAGGAGCAGATTGTCAAAGGGAGCG
>Ga0187781_10004268_pt1 | contig 10668 bp, 11 predicted proteins | sample 0715_SJ02_MP02_2_FD_132447 | JGI IMG/M metagenome (GOLD analysis project Ga0187781, IMG submission 132447) | Tropical peat soil microbial communities from peatlands in Department of Meta, Colombia - 0715_SJ02_MP02_20_MG | ecosystem: Environmental > Terrestrial > Soil > Wetlands > Peat | place...
ATGCTACCCACCGTCATGTTGACGGCCGAAGACGCCTTGCGTATGGTGCCCCCCAAAATGAAAGAGGCCGCCATAGGCATGGGCGCCACCAACACGCAGACCGTGCTGATGGTGCTCTTGCCCACGGCTTTTCCAGGAATCCTCACCGGCGTCATGCTGGCCGTCGCCCGCGCCGCCGGTGAAACCGCACCATTGCTTTTCACCGCTCTTTTCAGCAACTATTGGCTCACCTCAGGTGGACACTTCAATCTTATGCAACCCACCGCTTCCCTGGCGGTGTTGATCTACAACTTTTCGGGTATGCCGTTCAAGAACCAGGTCGAAATGGCCTGGGCTGCCGCGCTGGTCATGGTCTTAATGGTGCTGGTAACGAACCTCATCGGACAGAGCCTTTCGCGGCAACAGATTCAATAAGAGGAGCAACTGATATGGCAAAAAAGTCGCCGCAGCCCACGCGGGGAACCCCTGGCAACGGAAACCAAACCGGCGCCGACCAGAACGTGGTCATCGACTGCCACATCCAGGAACTCTATTACGGGCCGTTCAAGGCGGTGCGCGACACGTCCCTGCCTGTCCAGAAGAACAGCATAACCGCCTTCATCGGCCCTTCCGGCTGCGGCAAGAGTACGGTCTTGCGCTGCCTCAACCGTATGAACGATTTAGTGCGCGGTTTTCGCTTCCAGGGTCACGTGCGTTTCCGGGGCCGGGACATCTACCACCCTGCCGTGGATGCCGTGGCGGTCCGGCGCTTCATCGGTATGGTGTTCCAGCAACCCAATCCCTTCGCCACAAGCATTTACAACAATGTCGCCTTTGGATTGCGGCTGAACAATTACAAGGGCGACAAGAACGCCCGAGTGGTCGAAGCCTTGAAACGCGCGGCGCTTTGGGAGGAAGTGAAGGACAAGCTCCACAAGAGCGGCCTCTCGCTTTCCGGCGGGCAGCAGCAGCGATTGTGCATTGCGCGGGCGATTGCCACGGAGCCCGAGGTCCTGCTGATGGATGAACCTTGCTCCGCGCTCGATCCCATCGCCACGCGCAAAATCGAAGAGTTGATGCTGGAACTCAAGAAGCGATTCACCATCGCGATCGTGACCCACAACCTCCAGCAAGCGCAGCGGGTGGCGGATTACACCGGATTCCTCTACGTGGACACCTCGCAAGGTGGGCGGACCGGCTACCTTGTCGAGTTTGGGGAATCGAAGCAGCTTTTCAGCGATCCTAAAGAGAAACATACCAGGGATTATATTCGTGGTGAATTCAGCTAACCGAGGCGAAAGGACGATGCCAGGTTGAAGCTGCGGTGGCGGGTGCCCGAGCACTTCAGGAGAAATAATGATGGATTCAAAAAGCAGGCTCTGCAATTTGCTGCTTTTGGCGCTTCTCCTTCTTCTTGCGGGTCTCCTTGGCTGCAAGGCTTACGACTCCAGCAAGTCCACCCCGCAGATTCCTCCCGGCGGTACGCTGCTTCAAGGGGCCGGCGCTACATTTCCGTCCTTGCTTTACAAGCAATGGTTTGCCGCCTACCACGAAGCTCATCCCAATACCGTCATCACTTACGACGCCGTCGGCAGCGGTGAGGGGATACGCCGCTTCCTGGGCAAGAATATCGAAGACGTTGAGCAAGTTGACTTCGGCGCTAGCGACGCCGCCTTGCAGGACAGTGAAATTGCTCAGATGCCCGAGGGAGTTGTGATGATACCCGCAACCGCCGGGGGAGTGGCGCTGGCTTACAACCTCCCAGATGTTCAGGGAGATCTCAAGCTCTCGCGGCGGGCCTATGTGGGCATCTTCATGGGCGAGATCAAGAACTGGAACGATCCGCTGATCGCGGCATCGAATCCGGGGCTGAAACTCCCGAAGCTTACCATCGCGACCGTGGTCCGCCGCGATGCCAGCGGCACCACTTTTGCCTTCACAAAACACCTTGACGCGATCAGTGACCGATGGCGCGCCCAATACGGCCCATCTACGTTGGTGGATTGGCCGGGGAATGCCATGCGCGCCAGGGGAAACGAAGGGGTGGCCGGGGTGCTTCAGCACTCCGTCGGCGCGATCGGATATGTGGGTTCTGAATTCGCAATCAAATATGGACTTCCGACGGCCCTCCTCGAGAACAAGAGCGGGAAATACGTCAAGCCGACGGAAGAAAGCCTGCGCGCAGCTTTGGAATCGGTGGAGCTGCCTGAGAATCTGCGGGCATTTGTCCCCGACCCTGCTACTCCTGATGCCTACCCCATTGCCACTTTTACTTGGATTCTCTTGCGCAAAAACTATGTTGACGCCAAAAAGGCAAAGTCAATTCGCGACCTGTTTTCCTGGGCTTTGGTTGAGGGACAACAATATTCCTCCCAGCTTGGTTACGTGCCGCTGCCACCGGGAGTAATCGACAAGGCTCAAGGGGCCTTAAGAACTATCGCTCCCTGAGCTAGTCCAGGATTGTGCCTGGAACGGGCTAAAGGGCGTTTACGATCCGCGCTTTGAGGGTCTCGTACTCCGCATCGGAAATTAGACCTTTTTCGAGCATGGCCTTGGCCTTCTCCAGGCGAGCCACAACGTCATCTTGGCTGGCTGATGAGGGCGAGCCGAGGCTCGCTCCCGCCGCGGGAGAACCCAGTTGAATTCCTCCGGACTTGGCGCGAAGTTCTTCCAACTCCCGCACCCGCCTTTTTTCCCGCCATGCCTGATCTTGCGCCTGACATATGCGGTAGACTGCGGTGGCTTGAGTTTTGCGCAGCCCGGGGAAATTTAGATTAGAGGCCTTGCCGGCGATCGCCAGATCGGGAGTCCCGAAGAAGACGACTGTGAGACCCGCCCCGAATGTGCCAACATCGAGGCGTGCTTCCTTGACATCCTGCCACCGCACGCTGGTAGGGTGAAAGCTCCCGAACAGGCCCCGCCGCATGCCGATCAGCCGCCCGGTCGTGGCCGCAACCATCATGCGCCGGTGTGTCAAGGCAAAAAGGCGCCGCTGAACTGCAAACGCCTGGAGACTTTCGCCGGGAACGAGCAGAGATTCAAGTTCTTCGAGCGCGCGCAAAAGACGCGGCTCGCCTTGGACTTCGTTCGTCAACTCTGTTGGCAAGCTCACGGGCTTCTCCCTGTCAATGACTCGATTGTCAAAAAGTATTGGCTTCTATAGCAACTCTACCTCACCCGCGTGAGTCCAGTCAATTTGCAGCTTCAAAGAGAGAGAGCCTCAGCCTATTGGCGTCAGGACTGCCTTGCCTGAGCATAGCGGGATCCGGGCAGCACATCAAGAACCAACCGTCCTGAAAGCCCTTCTCGCGGTACACGATTCCATCCATCGGCTCGGCTTGGCGGCTGCGGAAGAGCACGTGACGATAACGCAGATGCTGGCTGGAGCGATGAGGCAAGCGTCTTAAGCTGATCCGCTGCCGACTCTGACGCGTCAGCAGCGTCCACGAGGTCCACCCGCTCAGGGAGTTTCGTCTCGCTTAAGAATACGATCCCCACGCTGCTGACGAATGGGTTCAGTGTCTAGAGAACCCTTTGCGAGCCCGCGCTCGCGCGGCACAGAATCCGGATTTTTCCGTCCGGCATTCTCCACGTCAGCCCCAGACGTTCTAGCGCCCTCAAACGCTTGTCGCCGGAAAGGCCATGGTTCAGCCACAAGATGTTGCTCTGAGGGCAGTCAATCCTGAACCGCGCGGCGAGGCCTGAGGCGAATTCCTTGTCCGCGCGGTATTGCGCTATCAGCGCTGAACGATTGAGCGAGCCATGTGCCAGCCACGCCTCGAGAGCGCGAACCTCCGCCGGGTCTATCCACCGTGACACCAAAGACAGAGATTGCTGATCCGTGGCCAGAAAGAACGGCGCAAACGCGCCCTTCGCCCGCGAGAAAAGTAATCCCGATCCAAACCAGAGGAAGCCAAGCCTGCTGTCCCACAGGGGAGGCGTGACCCACTTCCCTGCTCCCCCGCACACCACATCGGCCGCAAGCTGTTTAACGCTCGGAAACCCCACGGCGCCGGCATGGCAGTAGTCTGCCACCAGAAGGGGTGTCCTCCCGTGCTTCCGCATGCGTCGAATCTGCGAGAAGAGCTCGGCGCAGGGCAAGACCTCTCCCTTCCATGTCACCACGCTGACGATAACAGCGTCAGGTCTAAACTCTTTCACGCTCTTCAGCAAGTTGTTGACGCTCGAAGCCATAACCCGTTGAGCGGGCAAGTGGGGCGTGCCGTAATACTCCCCGTCCGTTAGCAGAACACGGTGCACCTGCATCTTGGCGAAGAGAATCTGAAGCGCGCCGAGGATGCTGGGGACAAGCACGATCCTGCTCGGCGGCGGCGCCTCGAACATGTTGCAAAAGGTTTGCCGGATCCGCAGCGCTTTCGCGTGCAGCTCTCGGACCGAGCTTTCTGGGCCGGCTTTATGCATAGCGCAGCGCATCGCTTTCTTCAGGGGCCGTCGCCAGGCACGGGCAGTCCGCAGCCGAGTATACAATTTGAAGTAACTCACTGTTCTCCAGCGCTTGAACCTTTACAGGGCCTGCGCCTCGCAGGTGTATGACGCTGCCCGTCTCGAGCAGTTCGGACCGTTGGGAACGGGCCCCTCCCACTGAGGCCTTCGGCATCTCGAAAATCGTCCGCCCTTCCAGGACAATCCAGCTCGACATGTCTCCTTCATTGGCCGTCGCGGATTGTGAGGAAGGCAGGGTCCACCGGATGGGGTGCAGGAAGTGATGCGACCTGGGCGGGCGGTGCAGCACCGGCTGCGGACCTTTGGGGCCTCCCTTCCAACTGGGTTTCGGGAACACGCCAATCTCTCGGCACCACCCGGGCGGGGCGAAGAGCTCTTCCAAGCCCATGTGCAGCACGCGCGCTACACGCAGGAGCAGGTCGAGCGACACGTTGGTGCTGGCCTCTTCGACTCGCGACAGATAAGACGGATGAACGTCGCAGGCCGCGGCCAGTTGGGCGACGGTGAGGTTGGCTCGCTGGCGGTAGAGGCGGATCTTTTCCGCCACTCCCCACGCCACCAGCGCGTATTTTCCGGGATCGCCTTGAAGGTCTTCCAGGTTCACCCGTCGCGGGCTCGTGCGCTCAGAAGTCATTTGGGGATGCGGGCCGGTGTCAAGTCCGATGGCGGCAACGGCGTTGCTTCCGTGGCGGAATATCATCCACGCTTCCGCACCTTCCTTGCCCGCCGCCCAGGTGTGATGGGGCACCAGCGGATCAATCCGGATGACAGAGTTCCGCCGCAGGGGAGGCTGGAGAACTTCGTGCTTCGGCGGCTTCCCCCCCGGGCTCCAATAAAAGTGATACACAATCTCGCCGGCAATGGGGATCAGAAGCTCCTCCCCGCTGTGGAACATGAAATCGCGCTTCGGCGCCCGTTCGAATCGGACATGAAAAAGCGCATAGGGAGCTTCCCAAAGCGGAGGGGGATTGAAGCTTTCGTAGGAAATATGGTCGGAGGCTTCCACGTCCGTCCGCAGACAGGGCTGTCCGCCCCCCGCCTTGACCACACTATAAGGCCGCAGGACCGCTTCCGGAACCACCAAGCCCAGGTGATCCTGAGCAGCCTCGCGTCCCTGAGCGAAATAAACCTCCGCCAGCCAGGCCAGGCTCCCCGCCTTCCTGCTTCGCGGCTCCCTCTGGCTCTTCATACTCTAGGAGTTTAGGACGCCAGACTTGATTAGTCAAGTCCCTTTCTTAAGTCAAACTATCTTGAAAATAATCCAAAATTCTACTTGACACACGTTTCGTGATTTTGACACTATAAAGGAGAAAGAGGAGACGGTTCGATGGCTTGTTCCTGCCCGCCTACCCCAACCTCTCTCGGATTCGGCCCCGAACGGAGAGCCGATGCGAGCGGGCACTATCCGGTCGCATGCGGTCGCGGTTGCACCATTTGGTGCATGCGCACGTTTTGGTGCATTGGTCTGCGTGCTGGTTGCCATTGGAAAGTGGGCGCAAACAGCGCGTAGAACCTTCGACTACGGGCTTCAAGCGAAATCCGGGGAGGGGGAAGAAAACAAGGGGCCAGCGGAGAATTTGAAGGTGGTATCCCACACGGCAGCAGAATTGCGGGGGAGTTTGACGGGAGCCGCGAAGGACGCGGCCGTAAGCGGGTTTGAGGAAGGGGAAGTAAGCAAGTACAAGGCTGGCTGTGCCAGGCCGCACGTGCAGAAACGGCCGTCGCGCTTTCCTGCAGTCATCAAAAAGAATTCCAGATTCCGCTTGGGAGGTCCTCCATGAAACCCCATGTCATACGGTTCGTTCTCTTGCTTACAGTCGCGGGACTGTCTTTACTGGCAGCGCCCCTGTTTCCAGAAGAGGCTCTCTCGCACGTGCGCGTCGTGCGCTTGAGTTATGTCAGCGGCACAGTCGGTCTGAAGCTTCCCGGCTCGGGCGAGTGGACCAAGGCGCTCGTGAACTCGCCCATTCAAGAAGGCTTCGAGCTCTCGACCGAGGCCAACAGTTTTTTGGAAGTGGAGTTTGAGAATGGCTCCACGGCCCGGCTGGGCGAACTCTCCAAACTGGCGTTCAGCCAACTGGCCCGGGATGCAGATGGCAACAAGTTGAACCGCCTCACCTTCGAGCGGGGCTATGCCACGTTCCATTTCATGCCCGAGAATCGCGACGTTTACAGCGTCAAGCTTGCCGACACTACGCTGACCCCGCACGGCAAGAGCGTGTTCCGGGCCGATCTCAACCAGGGCCGGCTACGCGTCGAAGTCTTCAATGGTTCCGTAGAATTCGAAGCGCCCGCGGGCAGACACATGCTCGGCAAGGACAAGGTTCTGGAATACACCGAAGGAGCCACTACGGCTGCTCTCAACATCCGCCAAGGGATCGCAGAAGATACTTGGGACCAGTGGGTTGCGGAACGAGACACACAAGCCCAACTCGCTTTGCGCGATCAGGCCATTGCGCCGGAGGGGCAGCGTTACGGCTGGAGTGATCTCGATCGTTATGGCGAATGGGCTCGTATCCCTAACTACGGTTATGGGTGGTCGCCGTATGCGCCAGCCGGCTGGACGCCCTTTAGCCTCGGCATGTGGGGCAACTATCCCGGCTTCGGTTGGACCTGGGTTTCCAGCGAGCCCTGGGGCTGGCTGCCCTATCACTGCGGGGAGTGGCATTTTGACCCTCTCTTTGGTTGGTTCTGGATGCCGGAAAGTTGTAGTTATTGGTCGCCCGCCTTGGTCACCTGGTACACGGGACCGGGATGGATCGGCTGGAGCCCGCAGCCCCATCCGGTGCACCCGCACCCGGGGCTCGGTCAACCGACGCATCCGCACCACGGGCTGAATTCTGTGACCGCGGTCCGCACGAGTGAGTTTCAGAATGGGGAACTGATCACCCCTCAGCTTGTGACTCACGTACGGCCCACCGACGGGACATTGACCGCCAGCCCGCCTTATCAACCTCCTCTGCTCCCCGCCGCGGCCCGTTTGACGGCAGGGGCGGAGCCGGCGCTTCACGGGCCGGCCTCAAACACATTTGTACATGGCACTCCGGCGCCCGGCACCATCCTGATGGGGGGCGACGCGGCGAAGGAGAGAGCGCTGCTCGCGACTCATCCCAGCGCCTTGGGACAAGTGTTGGGATTATCCCAAGCCCAGCCCCTACGCGTGCGCGAAGGCTCTACTTTGGGTGGCCTCTATACGGTGGACGGCCACGTTGGAGAGTTCCGTGGCGAAGCCTTTAGCCATGCGGGCGGAACCGCAGGGACGCGGCCAACGAATGGGACCATCGGCGCGGCGCCCTCGCAAGGGTCCGGTCACTCTGGACCGCAGGTCTTGGCTCACGGAGGATCAGCCGCAGCCTTTCACGAGGGCGGTGGCGGCGCGTCGCACGCCGCCAGCAGCGGCGCCAACTCAAGCGGTGCGTCAGCCGCCACAAGCGCATCGAGTGGCGGGCATAGTGGCGCGAGCGCAGGTGGGAGCTCGAGTTCGACGACCGTGCACCACTAGCAAGCTTGCGCGTGAAACCCACAGGCGTGTGGGTTGAGTTGGCGCGGGCGACCGGCATGCCCCCCGGCGACTAGGCGCTACAGGTGTGCGTTCCTGACGAGCTGGCGCCCAAGCGCCCTCAAGTTGCCGGCCAGGGGATCGATTTTGACATAGCGTCGCGCGGCGACAAGCAAGCCGGAGAGACACGGCGATCCAATCGAAGATGACGGGCGTGCGCGTCGGCATGCAGGAAGGGGAAAATCATGACGTGTAAATGCCAACCTCTGAAAATGGCATCTGTATCCCTACTCCTGATGATTGCAGGATCAGCCTCGAAGGCATTCTCCCAGCAAGGGATTATCACAACTATCGCTGGCGGTGGGACGCCAAGCGCGTTGGCGCTGTCGGCAGATCTTGGCGGCGTCACTGTGGCGGTAGACCCCACAGGAACGGTCTTCCTCGTTGACAGCGGGGGTCGAGTCGTTAAGATTGACCCCGCCGGCCCGTTAGCCGTAGACACCTGCGACAACCTCTTTATCGCGTGCGGGAACAACGTCACCCGCCGGGTGGATGCGGTGACGGGCATCATTACTACCGTTCGCGCTGGCGGCTGCGCTTCAGCATTGGCCGTAGATGCTCTGGATAACCTCTTCATCGCGGACTGTTATGACATTGTCCGCCTGGAGGCAATGACAGGGATCACCGCTACCGTGGCGGGCAATGGAAAATACGGGTATAGCGGCGACGGCGGCACGGCGGTAAGCGCAAGCCTAGCTTGGTCCAGGGGTTGGCGGTGGACGCACAGGCCAGGCTCTTGATTGCCGACAGTTCCAACAATCGAGTGCGCGCAGTGCTGCTGCCGCCCTTTGTTGCCCTGACTCCTGCAGCCTTGTCATTTTCCAACCAGCCAGAGGGAACGACGAGCACGCCCCAAACCATTACGCTTACAAACAGCGGGCTCGTGCCACTCACCATTTCCAGCATCGCGATCGCCGGAACGAATGCCGGCGATTACGCGAAGACGAGCACCTGCGACTCGAAGCCACCTGCGCGGTGAATCCCGCGTCCATCAATCTGAGCGGGTCCGCGTCTGCGCCGATCACTGTCACGGTGAGCACAACGGCGCGCTCCCAAGTCTGGCCGAGGCCGAAGCCGCCCGAATCGCTTTGGGGATGCGTGTGGTTGTTGGCGACGTTGTTAGCGCTGGGAGCGACTCTCTTGCGCGGGCATCGTCTCGCGTGGAGGCGTGCGCGGATCCTTCTGGGGTTGGCGATGCTCGGTCTCGCGCTCAGTGTAGGCTGCGGCGGCAGCGGATCTACTGGAGGAGCAGGCGGCACGCCAGCAGGAACTTACACCCTTGCGGTGACAGGGACCATCACTTCAGAAACGACCACGCTGCAGCACAACGCTGCCCTGACGTTGACCGTTAACTGAAAAGCTGGGGCAGGGTCAAAGATGATTCTCCGGCAAGGCAATGGTTGCCTTCCACTACAGCACGGAAGTACTAGTAAGGGAAAGGGACGAGAGCCGTCTATCTTGGGGCTGGTTGTTAAAAAGACCCAAGATATTGTATAAATCCGGCCAAATTCTGGGATGATCGCCTTCGAATTTCCTATAAAACACCCATAAAAACAGGAAATACCTGTTGACAACCCCAAACCCCAAGGGTATATGCATAAAAACAGAGCACAGCCAATCGCTCTTTCAGTTCAGATGTTCGTCTTGAGAAACCATTGATGAATGAATACGAGTTGCGGGGTTGATCGCATGGCTGAAACCAGAGAAGTCATGGGCATCCGGGAAGCGTCCGACTACTTGGGAGTGTCCCGAGATACGCTTTACAAGTACGTCTATCAAGAGAGGATTCCTGCCTTTAAGCTGGGGAACCGCTGGAAATTCAAGAAGACGCTGCTCGACCGTTGGATGGAGACGCAAAGCACGCAATCTGAACATCGTTCTACTCGGAAACAACGAGTGACCACGCAGTAGGGAGCAAAGCCGATGTTTGGGATAACGAGGGGGAGAAATCTGGTGGGGCTGGATATCGGATCCAGCGCCGTCAAGGCCGTGGAGCTGAAGAAGCGGGGAGACTCTTACGAACTGGCCAACTTCGGGCTGGAGGCTTTGGGTCAGGACACGGTGGTCGACGGCGCCATAATGGATGCCCTCACGGTTTCTGCTGCCATTGAGAGGATTTTCGACGAGAACAAGATCAAAACTCGGAACGTGGCCACTTCGGTTTCCGGCCACTCCGTGATCGTGAAGAGAATAACGGTCATGGCAGCGACGGACGAGGACCTGCATGAGGCCATGCCTTACGAGGCCCAGCGCCACATCCCGTTTGACATCTCTGATGTCAACCTGAGCTACCAACCGTTGCGCGGATCCCCCTCCGGGCAAGGCACCGACGTCATGCTGGTGGCGGCCAAGCGGGAAAAGATCCTCAACCACACTAACGTCCTAAGCCAAGCGAACAGAACTCCCGCGGTGGTGGACTACGACGGGTTTGCCGTCTTTAACGCCTTCGAGGCCAACTACCGCGTCCCTCCCGAGACCATCGTGGCGCTCCTTAACATCGGTGCCAGCATTACCAACATTGTGGTAGGACGGGGAGAGCTCCCTCTTTTTGCGCGGGATGTCTCCCTCGGCGGCAATCAGTACACTGACATCTTGCAGAAGGAACTCGACCTCAGTTACGAGGATGCCGAGAAACTGAAGCAGGGTCAGGAAGTGAAAAGCATCAC
>Ga0187781_10004272_pt1 | contig 10667 bp, 9 predicted proteins | sample 0715_SJ02_MP02_2_FD_132447 | JGI IMG/M metagenome (GOLD analysis project Ga0187781, IMG submission 132447) | Tropical peat soil microbial communities from peatlands in Department of Meta, Colombia - 0715_SJ02_MP02_20_MG | ecosystem: Environmental > Terrestrial > Soil > Wetlands > Peat | place...
AGTAAGCATGGCGGCCTGACCAGCCCAAATCAACAGCCAAATCCCAGCGGGTCCCGGCCCACGCTCCAACCTCAACAGAATCGTCGGGATGCACCAGCAGGATTTTCATGAACGGATGGATTTACGGAAAACGCTCGGCACGAAAAATCTTAGCAGTCGCAGGCTAGCATAAGAAGCACGATGGGCTATGATAAAAACGATTGCGGAGGTTTGAAGCAGCCCCTCTTGCCGTGAATCGCAGCGTGAATCGGAAGATCATCGCGCCGTCTGCCGTCACAGACGCTCTGATTTCGATCGGTGTCAGGCCAGGAAGTGTGGCTCTCGTACATCCGGATGCGATTGTGGCGGCACAGTTTCCCCTCATGCCCAACGAGCAGAGGCTGGATTTTTTGATTGAAGCTATAGAGACCGCCATTGGCAGCGACGGAACGCTCGTGATGCCCGCGTTCAGCTACAGTTTCACGAAGGGGGAGCCGTTCGACGTGGGCAACACTCCCAGTGTGGTGGGCATGGTAACCGAGAGATTCCGCACGCGGCCGGGCGTTCGCAGAACTTCGGATCCTTGAATCCCTGAAGTTGCGGGAGTATCGCATCGAGCGCTACTCGTTTGGTTCCGTAATGTCTTTTGCCCAGATCGAATAGGTAAACCCGATAGCCGAACGAGCACGTAAAACACACGAATCCTCATGTTCACGATATTCACTCCATCGTTTGCCGATGAAGCGAACACGAACGCGCAGAACCTGACCGTGAAAGAGGTCGTAAGCCGTCTTCCGGCGGATCGGTTCCGGGTCGTGATGCTTTGCGACGGAGCTCCCGATCCGCGGATTCTCGCTCGCGAAAACACGGAAATCCTGCCGTGGTTTCGACATGGAAATACGGCGCGATTGCTTCCTCGCGTGCTGCTCTCGAAAATCGATGTCTACTTTTTTCCGCGCGAGGGGCCGCTGGATACGCTGTTTCTGTTTTTCAGGCGTTCTCTACGGCTACCGGTTGCTTTGGTGACTTATATCGTGATGGCTCTCGACGAAATCGCTATCGGGCCAACCATGACTAGATCGATTTGCGAGGCCGATTGCGTTCTTGGGAACTCGCTACATGTTTCGCAGACGGTCAAAGATCGCTTCGGAGTTGCGACCGGGACGATTTACGACGGGTTCGAACGGAAGTTGTTTTATCCGCGGACGGCGACCGAGGCTCGGCTGACTGGAGGGAAGCTCACGGTGCTCTATGCCGGTTCATTCCAGGCTCGGAAGAGAGTCGATGTAGTCATACGCGAGGCGGCAAACTGGCCTTCCGTTGAATTTCGACTCGCGGGGAAGGGCGAAGAGGAAGGTAAGTGCCGGTCTCTTGTGAGCGAATTGGGATGTCGCAACGTGACCTTCGTTGGCCATCTTTCGCAACAGGGGATAGCCGATGAAATGCGAAAGGCCGACGTATTTCTATTCCCAAGTGTGTTGGAAGGCCATCCGCAAGTTCTTGGGCAGGCGGCATCCTGCGGATTGCCGGCGGTGGCCATGGAGAGGTATCGGCCGGACTACGTTGTCCACGGTGAAACGGGGTACTTGGTAAAATCGGAAAGCGAACTCTCACAGAAACTGGGTTTGCTGCTGGCGGACCAGGACTTACGGCTCAGGATGTCGGTCGCGGCCGCTCGGCATGCCTTGCAGTTCGACTGGGACAAAGTTGCGCGAGATTGGGAAAGAGTGTTTGTGGAGGCGGCGGGTAAACGGCGCAGAAAATAAGCCATGCCCTTGAGCCTTGGGACATAGGATGGGTTATTGAGCGTTTCTAAGTCTCTGTTACGTTACGGCGGGTTTGTACTCTCTGTCACCACTGCCCGCGTTGTGGGCATCATAATCACGGGCGCCACTTTTCCTTTCCTAGTGCGGCGCCTCGGCGTCGATATGTATGGGCTGTGGAGCTACGTAGTTGCGGTGTGTGGCTTCACCGGACTCCTGGCGAATCCAGGGCTCAGCACGTATGCCGCCCAGCAGGTGGCGGCTCGGCGCGAGGCGGCGTTTGAGACCGTTTCCGATGTTTTGATACTGCGCGTTTTGGCGGGTGGCGTTGCGGTGCTAGCGGTTCTGGTGGTTGCAAGTTTTGAAGTCCGGCAGGATGTTCGCTTCCTGCTTAGGTTGTATGGCGGGGCTTCTGTATTAACCGGTGGTCTGTCGTTGGACTATCTGTTGTCTTCGCTGGAACTGTTTCATGTGCAATCATTCATTTCGATTGCGCAGCAAAGTCTTTATGCTATCGGTATCTTCACGCTGATTCGATCTCCCAAGGATGTGATTTGGGTGCCCGTCAGCATCGTGGTTTCTTCGTTTTTGACCAGCCTGATTGGCTGGACGTTTCTGTGGCGGAGGGGGTATCGATTCCGGTTTGCGATGGCACCGCGGCGCTGGGCCGTGATCCTGGTACCTAGCTTGCACTATGCGGGATCTACACTCATGTCAAACCTTTATCATCGCAGCGCAACGCTGGCAGTGCGATGGTATCTCGGGGAGCACGCCCTGGGCTTGTATGCGGCGGCGGCTCGGTTGGCCGATCTGCTGCGAAACTTCCTTACCATTCCCCAGGGCGTTTTGATGCCACGAATGGCGTTGCGCGCGAATTCCGCCGATGGGCTTCCCAGACTTACAAGGATTGCCGCTTCAATCCTGGTTTGGTTCGGCGTTCCGTTGGCGATGGGCGGCATTGTGACGGCCCCAGTGGTTGTGCCATGGCTGCTGGGCCCTCAGTTTCACGAGGCGGTGCATGCTTTCCAATGGGTCGCACTGTATGTGATTACGGCGCCGGCAGCGGCGCTGTTCGCGGGAACAATTATTTACGCGATGGGCCGTCATCGGGCTTACTTTGTTTCCACCTTGGCTGGCGCCGTCACTGCCGTAGTTCTTTGTCTCATCCTGCCGCCGCTTGTCGGAATCGCCGGTGCTTCTGTGGCCTTTGTGCTCGGCGAATTCGCGGTTGCGCTTTGTGCCTTCTTGTTCTGTCCGCCGCAGGTACGCGCTGCCGCGAGAACTCCGCTGCTGAGCGTCGCCGTGATCGCCAGTCTGATCATGGGGACTGTCTTATGGTTTGCGCTTCCAGGGCACATGCACCCCTTGGTCTTGATCGGCCTGGGGTGCGCGGTATATGCGATCAGTTGGGCGGGCATTGGCCGCAATCTGCTGAAGAGGGAGGTCAAAGGTATTGCGTGACGCACGGTCCCAAGCGCGTGTTAGATCGTGGTGACATCAGCGCGAGATGATCGAAAGCAGGTCAAGCCAAGTGTCCTGAGCGAACTAGTTTGCGTTCGCGAGGAAGGCAACGGACCGTGAGCAGAACTACACAAAGCATGAGAATCAACCAACACTCGTGCGGAAGAATGAACCAATCCCATAAGCGAGTGTGACTAAGGTTTTGAAGGATTTCAAATCTTCCCGAAAATTCGTGGAGCACCGCGGTGCCCGGTAAAAGGAATGGGGTTGCCAGAAGCAGGCATCCGGCCGCAAAAGCTCGCCACTCTCCCCGCAATTCACGCAGCGCCCAGGCCACCGGGACTAGCAACAGACCCGCATCCGTGAAACGATGGTAGACGGGAAGCAGCGCCGCCGAGGCGAGAATAGCCAGATCCAGAAGGCCGACCTGCCCATCGCGGCGCACCGCCCGAAACCAGAAGGCGAGCAGGACAACGAATGCCAGCCCGGCCCCGATCTGAGCAAGAACCCGGTTTTGCAAGATCGGGAAGAGCGCTGCCTGCAAATTGACCATGTGAAAACGAAGTGGGTTGGCTGTGCTGAAATCGTCAATGGCACCGGGGGCGAACATGCTCTGGTTGTTTGCCAGGAAACTCTTCCACCACAGAGTCCTGCCATGCTGGGGAATGAGGGTTAACAACAACAGCAGAATGGCTGTTACTATGGCGGGAGTTATCACTTTGATGCGGTTCCGGCTTGCGAGCGCATAGATCGCAAACGGCAAAGCAACCGTGGGTTTTAGGGCTATGGCAATGGTTAGCAAACTCCCCGCCATTCCCGTTCGGTCCTTTGCCAGGCAGAAGACGACAACCATGCCTAGGGCAAAAACAACAGTGACAATATTAGCGGTGGCAATCGCGGTCTGCATGGGAGCCAGGAGCAATGCCGACACGAAGGTCACCAGTGCCAACTGACTGCGTTTGCGAACTCCGGCAAGGTGGATCAGCATCGAGGCGACTACGAAGACCGCTAGAACGGACATCGAAATCCACACACAAATTGCGATTCTCCAGGGCAATTCGGCTATCGGCAGAAGCAGCGGAAAGGCGATGTCCAAATAGGGAGAGGGGAGGCCGGTTTTTGCAGGCAGCGTTCCGTCAACACTTTCCTTGAGAAGAAAGTTCGGGGCCGCGATCACGGGCCAAAGATCCCGCAAGTTCAGGGGAGCATAAGGATCACGACCGGAAAGCCAGATACGAGTTTGCGTATAAGGTGAGACAAAGTCGTTGATATCGCGCCCCGACCGTCCCAATGCGCGAACTGGGCCCCGTGCGGAAAATTCCAAGACAGCGAGGCAAGTTAATAGGCAGAGGGCCGACAAACGCAAGCGGCTACGCACGTGGGACAGTTTCATTCCGCGTAATTGTATGGCATCAATGCCTGCGCCGGGCGAAAGTTGGGGGGACCTCGAAGTACAATGTCGAAAGTGATTCGGCGCCTTGTTCTGATTACAGAGATCATCGCCCCTTACCGTATTCCTGTTTTCAACGCTCTCGCGCGTCGGGACGACATGGATCTGCACGTCATTTTCCTGGCAGAGACGGATAAGACGCTTCGACTGTGGCGCATCTATACCGATGAGATCCGTTTTTCATATGAGGTTCTGCCCTCTTGGCGATGGCGTGTGGGGAAGCACAGCTTCCTGGTGAATCGCGGGTTGTGGCCGGCATTAGATGCAGCGTGTCCGCAGGCCATCGTTTGCGGCGGCTACAACTATCCCGCGTCTTGGGGATCGCTCTGGTGGGCTCGCCGGCACAACGTGCGTTTTGTTCTGTGGACAGAGAGTAACCAACGAGATCAGAGATCTGGACGCGCCAGTGTGGAGAGGATGAAGCGATATTTTGTGAAGTCTTGCAATGGTTTTGTAGTGCCGGGGAAATCCTCGTTTGCCTACCTCCGAACTTTCGGAGTTACCGAGGAGGCGATTTTCAACGCACGCAATGCGGTCGATAACAGCTTCTTTGCGGCGCAGGCGGAGATCGCAAGGTGCCATCCGGCCGCATTTCGAGAAAAGTTCGGGCTTCCGCGACGGTTCATTTTGTTTGTGGGAAGGTTGATTCCGGAAAAAGGTGTCTTTGATCTCCTCGAAGCCTATGCCAAACTAGATGGTGGCCTGCGGTCGGAAGTGGGCTTGGTATTTGCCGGCGATGGTGTCTCCAGAGAGGAACTGGCGCGACAGGCGAAACGGATCTGCCCGGGGATGGTTTGTTTTCCGGGATTCGCGCAGCGGGAGGATCTGGCGGGTCTATATGCGCTGGCGGAAACCCTGGTTCTACCGACGCACAGCGACCCATGGGGTTTGGTGGTGAACGAAGCAATGGCGTGTGGACTTCCGATCATCGTGAGCAGTGTGGCGGGATGTTCGTCCGACTTGGTCGAAGATGGGTGGAATGGTTATGTTGTGCCTCCGCGAGATTCGGAAAAGCTCAGCGCGGCGATCAATTCTCTGGTGCGGCAACCTGAGCTCAAACAGCAGATGAGCGCGCGTAGCTTGGAACGAATTCGAAACTACTCACCGGAAGCGTGCGCTGATGGTCTGGCTGTGGCGGCGATCTCCGCCGGCACGGGGGCTCGATGAATTCCTTGAAACCGCTGTCGTGGGCGGGCGTCGTGCTGGGCGTGGGCGCGGCCCTGTATTTTTTCTATCAACATTTGCCGTACTTTGGCAACGCTTCTCTGCTGGGCGGGGTCTTGATACTGGAGATACTCATCGCCAGCATCTGGAAATATGAGCAGCGTTTTTTCGTTCTGCTGATGATCGCGTTTGTTTGGGCTGCCACGGGTTTCCCCTTTCAGGAGGCCTGGAGAGGTGGTGGACGATGGCTCGTGTTGGCCGCGGGTGCGGCCGTGGGCTTCATTGTTTGGTCGAAGGCTCCGCGTAGGCCTTTCCGAGCGATACATCTGATCGCTTTCTTTTGCGCCTCCGCCGCGTTTGTCTCCGCCACCGTTTCTCTGTGGGTGCAAATGGCGTCCCTCAAGGCTTTGAGCCTGTTTCTTCTTTTTACATATTGTGCTTCGGGCGCTCGCCTGGCCGTTCTCGGCCGGGAGGAACGTTTTTTCCGCGGTCTGCTATGGGGATGCCAGCTCTTGGTCTATATCACCGCGATCTGTTATTTCGTTCTCGGTGACAGCATTTGGGGTAATCCCAACTCCCTCGGCCTGGCGGTGAGCGTCGGAGTGTTCCCAATCATGTTGTGGGGATGGCTGACCAGCGATCGGCCTGGGGAGAAATTCCGCAGACTGGCGGCCCTGCTTCTTTGCACGTACCTGGTTTATTTCAGCGTGGCACGCGCTGCGATGGCCTCGATAACGCTCGTCACACTTATTTTCTGTTTTTGTCTCCGTCAGTACAAATTGATGGTGAAGATAGGGGCGTTAGTTCTGGTCCTGATTGCAATCAACGGGATGTTGGATCCCGGAGGCTTAAACAAGAGGCTGGGGGACATTAAGGATACAGTGCTTTACAAAGGGCACAAGGAAGAAGGGACGTTGGGTTCGCGGAAGGAACCCTGGGAAAAGACGAAGGCCTCGATCAAGGCGCATCCGTGGTTCGGAACGGGATATGGCACGGCTCCGACGGGCGAGGATCCCGGCGTGGGTTTTGGGATTGTTGCTTCAAGCGCTGAGACGGCCCGTGAGCACGGCAGCAGCTACATGGCCATCGCTGAGTGGGTGGGTCTATTGGGTGTGGCGCCCTTCGTTGCGATTCTCGCGATGACGCTGTCAAACGTATGGAAAGTCTGCGCGTGGATGAGGCGAACTGGCGACCCGCGCCATTACTCGATTCCACTGGCTATGGTGGTGTTATCGGGGCTTGTCCACGCCAGCTTCGAGGATTGGCTCTTTGCCGTGGGTTCATATGCCTGCGTGTATTTTTGGTTTTTTGCGTTTGTACTCGCGGATCTTGTGCCTGCCGTGGTTGAGGTCCCATCAGCCAGCGTTGTCTCGCAAGCTTCGCGTCGGTTGCCAGCCGGTTTGGGAGCCGCCGTGCCCAACCGATGATCAGATTGTTTATCAATGGCTTGGCCGCGAGTGCGGGTGCGGGGCTTACTTATCTGCGGAATGTGATTCCCCACCTGGCGCGGCGGCCGGATGCGCAAGCGACGGTTCTGCTGAGTGCCGATTTGCGCAGGGAATTCGCTGAATTTTCGAATATTTCTTATGCCGAGGCCAGCCCGAGCGGCGGGGTAGTGGGACGCTTCATTCTTGAACAGACCAAACTTCGAGACTTGGTGCGGCGCAGTGGTGCACAGGTTCTGGTTTCGACCGGGAATTTTGCACTGCGGGACTCTCCGGTGCCGCAGATCCTTCTGTCGGGAAACTCTCTTTACGTATCGCCCGATTTTCACCGCGATGTCCGAAAACGGCGAGATTACAGGCTTTGGGTCGACACATTGATCAAAGGTTGGTTCGCTCGGCAGTCCGTACGCTGGGCCGACGTCACGGTCGCTCCGAGCAAGGCTTTCGCGGAAGACCTCAGCAAATGGACGGGGAAGGATGTGCTGTCGGTTTACCACGGGTTCGATCGTAACTTATTTACTAGCGACTCGACCCCTTTGCCTGACTCCATGCAAAATCAGTTGAAGGAATCGGCCGATGCATTAAAGTTGCTTTTTGTAAGCCATTACAATTACTACCGAAATTTCGAGACGTTGATTCGGGCGCAGGTAGTTTTGCGCGAGCGGTTGCCGGGAAAGAAAGTAAAGCTTATTTTGACTTGTCACTTGTCTTCCTCCAAGAATCCGGGTTCGTATCGAGCGGAGACTGCGGCTTCGCTGATGAGCATTCTTGGCGTTCGGGACAACATTGTTGAATTGGGCTCGGTTCCCTATCACTTGCTCCATCACGTCTACCGCGCCTGTGACATCTATGTAAGCCCGGCCTATACAGAAACGTTTGCCCATCCCCTGGTCGAGGCGATGTCGAGTGGATTGCCGGTGGTGGCGTCCGATTTGCCGGTGCATCGAGAAATTTGTGGGGATGCAGCAACTTACTTTGACCGCTTTTCTCCGGAAGCATTGGCGGAACGTGTGGTGCAGGTTCATCAATCCCCAGAGTTGGCGGAAACGCTTTCACGAAACGGTCTCACCCGAGCGCAAGACTTTCGCTGGGACACGCACGTGGAGCATCTGCTCAGTTTGGCGCAAGAGCTTGTGCGCGCAAACCGGGTCACGGAACGAAGATGGAAACTAAGAATAGAGACGAAGATCGAGAAACGATGAAGCGATCGAAGTCGAATGGAAGCGAGCGTTGAGCCCAGATCTGGCGCACACAGGCAACGATCTCTCGCCGGCTAAAGGGGCAGGTAGATCCGCACTTCACATCCTAACGCTGACCCCGTTTTTCCCGTCGGCTGATAATGAAGTGAGTGGTTGTTTCATCGCAGAATCGATCAGGCAGCTCGAGCGCTTTGGTGTCATCTCCAGCATCATTGCCGTAACCCCGCTCCACCATCGTCGAAAAGCGTCGGCCCCATCGGCTCCCGCGGAGTGGGTGAGATATCCGCAGATACCCGGAAATCTGGGCCTGTCGAGTGCGGGGCGATGGCTCTACGCTCGCTTGCTGGCCTATGTGCCGTGGCTCCACAGAAAGCGACCGATTGACGTCATCCACGCGCATTCCGCTCTGCCTTGCGGCCATGCGGCAGCCTTGTTGTCGCAACATTTGAACATTCCATTTGTCGTCACGCTTCACGGCCTCGATGTATTCAACACCTGCATGCTCGGAGGACAGCCTGCCGAGTGCAGGCGCAGGGCCTCGATCAATGTCTATCGCGCCGCGCGCATGGCCATCTGCATCAGCGACAGAGTGCAACGCCTGCTGCGAGACGGAATGCAAGATAGGGTCCCAAGCACGGTCGTCTACAACGGCACCGATACCGACTTTTTTTCGCCCGCCCGCGGTGGTCGGCCCCAGCAGGCAGGAACCGAAATCTTGATCGTTGGCAATCTAAACGCCGTTAAGGGGCATGAACTTGCCTTGAGGGCTGTCCGCCAAATTGGAGCGTCTTTTCCGCAGCTACGCTGCCGGATCATCGGGGAAGGCCCCGGTCGCGCTCGATTTGAAGCCTTGGCCCGCGATCTGGGAATCGAGCAGCAGGTGCGGTTCGAAGGAAGAAAGAGCCGGTCCGACGTGGCGGATGCCATGCGGGCCTGCGCGGTGTTCTTGCTCCCCAGCCGCTACGAAGGATTGGGGTGCGTCTACTTGGAGGCCATGGCTTGCGGCAAGCCGGTGATTGCTTGTCACGGGCAGGGAATTGAGGAAATCATCGAGCACGGAAAAAATGGATGGCTGATTCCAATAGACGGACTGGACGAACTCGCGCGGGGTCTTTCGACCTTGCTGGGCTCGCCAGATCTCTGCTCGCGTTTGGGTGCCTCTGCGCGTGAGACGGTCCTCAACGGGCTAACTTTGTCGGATCAGGCGCGGCGCCTTACGCAGATTTACCGCGAAGCAGTCGCGGGAGCGGGCGATCCATCATGAAAGGGGGAGAAAGTCCGGCGCAACGTTGGTTGCGATTTCCGAGTCTGACATCGTCAAATCGCGCAATTTGCCGCGTCTCGGGACACGCCCCGGCTGGCGTCGAAAGCACTCGAAACTTTCATCCGGCTTGACCATCGCAGAGTTCGCTCGGTTAGCGCCGTCGAGAAGTGCGGAACCGCGCCTCTGGCAGCGCACGTCGGGCAGGTGTGGTGTTTCGTAGGTGATCTCGGTCGGCAACCGGCGACAACGATCTTGCGCTAAGAATGCCTTCAATTCAGCTAACATAGTAAAACTATCGACCTGCCGGCGGGATGGACTGATCGAAACAATACTGTCGAAGCAATAATGATCGAAACAAAATCAGAAGCTGAGGTGTCGCAGTCGAATGCCGCGGTGCAGGCGCTGCCCGTAAGCGTGATCGTTCCGGTCCGTAATGAGGCTCGCAACCTGCGGCGCTGCCTGGAGTCGCTCGCCGGGGTGGGTGAAGTGTATGTCATCGATTCCGAGAGCACGGACGACACAATTGCGATTGCTCAGTCGCACGGAGCCAAGGTGGTCCAGTTTCATTATGCAGGGGGCTGGCCGAAAAAGCGCCAATGGGCGATGGACACGCTGCCGCTCGCGTACGACTGGATTCTGCTGCTCGATGCGGATGAAGTCTTGCCGCCGGAATTGGTTGAAGAAATTCGGTGCGCGCTCCAAAACCCTAACGTGGACGGCTATTCCATCCGCCTGCAAATGTATTTTCTCGGACGGGTCTTGCGGCATTGCGATGCGAGTTTCTGGAAGCTGTCGCTGTTCCGCAAAGGGCGAGGCCGTTTTGAGTGCCGCTTGAAAGATCAGGATACATCGATGGCCGACATTGAGATCCACGAACATGTTGTGGTGGATGGGCCCACGGCAGAGTTGCGCAATCCACTGATCCACCATAATGTCGATTCC
>Ga0187781_10004273_pt1 | contig 10666 bp, 5 predicted proteins | sample 0715_SJ02_MP02_2_FD_132447 | JGI IMG/M metagenome (GOLD analysis project Ga0187781, IMG submission 132447) | Tropical peat soil microbial communities from peatlands in Department of Meta, Colombia - 0715_SJ02_MP02_20_MG | ecosystem: Environmental > Terrestrial > Soil > Wetlands > Peat | place...
GCTCTGCCAAGCGGGCCAAGAGAGTCCTAATTTTCAGAAGGAATTGGGCATCCTGCCCGTTTTCACCGTTATCCCCCGTCATTTCCTCCAAGGTTCTCCTAGGTGTGAGGCTTGGTGTGGGGGGAGCTTCCTCTCCGGAGAAGAAGAGCTGGTAAAGCGGGACGTCCAGGACCCCTGCAAAGCGCTCTAGAGTTTCCAGCGAGGGGACAGTGTGTCCGTTTTCGACGCGGGAAACGTAGCAACGCAGCAGCCCGGTGCGCTCCTCGATATCTCCTTGAGACATTTGCTTCTGCTCGCGAAGTTGGCGCAGGCGTGTACCTATTAACATGAGTTCACCCTCTCTTATTACGTTTTTCACAAATCTTACTCACGGCCATCTCTTAGATGGTAAATGTTGACCTGCCTTCTACGACACGACAAGGGCACTGAGGTACCAGTACTGATATTGCATCGGGGTGCACCTTCCCGAGCTACCCCATCCAGACCTCTGTTTTTGCAAGCGATAAGCAGCGGCGAGCACGCGGGACAGCATGACCGCTGGGTCGGGGCGGAGGAATCCTGTCTGAGGCTGTGGGACGGATCTGCGGGCTATCTCAATACCATAGTCAAAAGCGCCATCCTGACGTAGAGGCCGTTTTGTGCTTGGCGGAAATAGGCGGCCCTGGCATCGCTGTCAACCTCCATAGCGATCTCGTCAAGGCGGGGAAGCGGATGCATGACGATGGCATTGGGTTTCATCAGGCGCAGGGATTCGGAATTAATCAGATACACGCCGCGGCACTGCTCGTAGTCGGCAAGGCGGTCTCCAAAGCGCTCCTTTTGAATGCGCGTTTGATAGACCACGTCCACCACGGGAAGCACTTTATCAAGGTCGGTTTCCTCTGCGAACCAGACCCGCCTTTCTTGCAAGTAGTCAAGGATATCGTCTTTCATTTTCAATAAAGGGGGAGCAGTGAAGTAGATTCGGACATCCTGGAATTTACTCAGCAAATAAGCTAGCGAGCGAACGGTGCGCCCCTGGGCCAAGTCTCCTACCATAGCGATGCGCAAGCCATCAATGGCGCCGATTTCTTTGTGGATGGTGTAAAGGTCAAGCAAGGCCTGGGTAGGATGTTGTCCGGCGCCGTCCCCAGCGTTTATTACTGGGATGCGCGATACCGACGCCGCCCGTTTGGCCGACCCAACCTCGTAATGGCGGATCACGAGGACATCGGCGTAGCCGTTCAAGATTCGCACCGTATCCTCCAGCGTCTCGCCCTTCGCCACAGAAGAGAACTCCGCGGCGTTCTCTGTGGAAACTACGCTTCCTCCCAGCCGATGCATCGCGGATTCAAAGGAGAAGCGGGTTCGCGTTGACGGCTCGTAGAAAAGGGTAGCCATGATTCGCCCGCGGAACTGAGAAGTCCCCCCGCGGGCCACAACCTTTTCCATTTCTCGCGTGGTTTCAATGAGATAAAGAATCGTCGGGACATCAAATTGTTGGGCCTCAATGACGTGGTGCAAATCCATGGGATTCGCCTCCGATGAGAGAAGGAGTTGGAGTCAGAAGGTTCGACTACTCGTCCTGGGAGAGTTACCCTGGCCTCATCCTCTCCGTTTTCTAAAATAGGAAAACACAAGCGTGCAAGATACTCCGATGATACTCAGTCCGTCAACTGCAGTTCTGCGTTTGCATTCTGCTGGGCCCCGAGGTTCTGCCCGTGACGCTGCTGTGGCGTTCTCTGGGCGCCGCATGTTCTGAACACTGAACTTGCGGCCGACCAACCCCACTCGTCCTCATGCGAGGAGGGGTGTTGGATTCCTCCTCCTGACTGCTAGTTTCTCACTCCCGACTTCTCCCCGTTTTGACTGGCATTTCTATTGCAAGGTGGTATCATTCCGTGGAATGGCGAGATTGTACATGAGTCCTTCGACTGCACCAACGGAGGCCGAGAATAACACCAGCGGGCGGTTTTCCCCTCCCGTAGCCCAACCTCCCAGCGAGACGCACGGCAGCCTTTGGCACTACCTCTTGGTCTTTTTTGCCGGGATGATGCTAATTGGAAGCCTTACAGGGTTTCATATCCTGGAGAAAGAAAAGGCTGCTATCGCTTACTGGCAGGACCAACAATCAACCATCGCGGACGACCGTGCGCGTCTGATTTCAACCTGGCTTGGGGGACGCCGCGCCGACGCTGAATTGCTCTCCTTATATCCTTCCGTTCAACAACTGCTCTGGCCCGTTGAGGAGTCCGGTTTGACTGGCACTGCTCGAGATGAGGAGATTGGGCACCTGGCGGCCTTCATGGACCAGTTCGCCTTCACGCACGGCTATGCAGCCATTTACCTTCTGAGCATGGATGGGCAGGTCGTAGCTCGATCGGCGACTTCGGAGAGCATGGCGCCCGCGGTAATTGAAAGAGCGCGCCAGGTTTCACAGGGCCATGCCTTTTGGGTCGGCGCGCTGGGCGAGACTCAGGCGAGTGGTTTCATATATTTCCTCTCGCCGGTCTATCCCGGCGCGCGCTCCAACGCGGAAGCCCCGCCTCCTTCCTCTTGCCTAGGCCTGATTGTCTTGCAAATCGACCCCAGAAAGAGCCTGTTTCAGATCCTCATGGTCGAGAGCGTTCCCACGCGCACCGGCGAAACGCTGCTTTTACAACGCGAAGGGAATGAGCTGATTTACCTTTCACCGCTGCGCGGAGCGCCTCTCCTGCAAGGTTACTTGCATCGGCCTCTGGCGGTTCCGGCGGCTGAGGCGGGGCGGACGGGCAAATCATTGAGCGGGGAAACATTGGATTACCGCGGGGTCCGCGTCCTGAGCGCCGCGCCGCACATCCCGCTGACTGATTGGATACTCATGCGGAAGATCGATCGCCAAGAAGCACTCGAGGACTTTTTTGCAAGAGCCCGCCTCGAGGCGATGGTGGGCGTGTTGATTATTCTCGTCTTCGCCTATCTCCTGGTAGGCTACCGGCGAGCCACGCTGGCGCACGCCCTGGAAGAAAGGGTGGCAAACCAGCAGGCCATCCTTGCCCTGCAGGCTTTTGCGCAGGAGATGGTGGACAATGTCCCGGTGGGTTTACTGATGCTCTCTCCTGATCTGAACGTGCTTTCCGCTAACCGCACGTTTCTCGAAGGGTTCCATGTACGCCCCGAAAAAGTGATAGGGCAGCCATTGCCCGAAGTCATCCAGGCAGAGGGGCCGCCGCGCCGGCTTATTGGCGCCACAGAGCTTGGCAACGCGCCGCATGATGTGTTGTTGAACCTGGCCGCACTCGGAGGAACGGGGACTCGACCTGCGCGGCTGGGCCTGACCCAAATCTCCAATGGGCAAGGTAAAGGTCGCCTTTTGCTGACCGTGGAGGACCAGACGGAGAGCGAGCGTTTGCGCACAGTCGCCGAGGCTTCCGAGCGCCGCCTGCGCGAGCTGGTGCAGAGCATTGACGCGATCGTTTGGGAAGCCGAGGCGAAGACGCACAAATTCACTTTTGTGAGCCGGCGGGCTGAACAAATCCTGGGCTATCCCGTCGAGCAATGGCTCACCCAACCGAATTTCTGGGCTGAGCACGTTTATCCGCTGGATCGCGAACAGGCTGTGGCCGCGCGCCGGGAGGCAACGGCAGAGGGCCGCGACCACAGCCTTGAATACCGAGTGCTCGCGGCGGACGGGCGCCAGGTTTGGCTGCACGACACTGCCCATGTAGTTTTGGATGAGGAGGGTCACCCTATCCATCTCCGTGGTGTGGCCATTGATTCCACCAAGGAGAAACTGGCGCAGGCGGAACGAATGCTCTTGATCACGGCTATAGAACAATCGGCAGAGGGCATTTTGATTACGGATGCCAAGGGCACCATTGAGTACGTCAATCCAGCGTTCAGCCGTGTTTCGGGCTACTCCCGCGCGGAAGCGCTGGGGAAAAACCCGCGCATTCTCAGGTCGGGGAAGCAAGGCGAGACTTTCTACAGGAAGCTCTGGACCACCATCCTGGGCGGTGAAATCTGGCAGGACGAGATCATCAACCGTCGCCGCGACGGGAGTTTCTATAACGAGCAGATGACCATCACTCCGGTACGCGACCAGCGTGGGGAGATCACTCACTTCATCGCCATCAAGGCCGAAGTGACAGAACGAAAGCGCTTGGAACAGCAACTCCGCCAGGCGCAGAAAATGGAAGCGGTGGGGAGGCTGGCGGGCGGTGTGGCGCATGACTTCAACAATATGCTGACGATTATCAGCGGGTACAGCGGACTTCTGCTCGAGCATCCTGGAACGGTCGAGCCGCTGCGGGGGTATGTCGACGAGATCAAGAATGCTTCTGGCCGCGCCGCCTCCCTAACACGGCAGCTTCTAGCCTTTAGCCGGCAACAGGTGTTGGCGCCGCGCGTGCTCGATCTGAACGCTGTCGTCGCGAATATTCAGAAGATGCTGAAGCGCTTGATTGGGGAGGACATAGACCTGGTCACGGTCTTGGGGGAGGGCTTGTGGCCGATTATGGCCGATCCCGGACAACTCGAGCAGGTGCTCCTGAATCTGGCCGTAAACGCGCGCGATGCCATGCCCGAGGGCGGGGTGGTAACGGTCGAGACCGCGAACATGAAAATGGACAGCGCTGCAGCGCAGGCCCACTTCCCTCTCAAGCCTGGGCCTTTTGTTTTGCTGACGTTTAGCGACACAGGCATTGGCATGGACGCGGAAACGCAAGCGCGCATTTTTGAGCCGTTCTTTACCACGAAGGAGATAGGAAAAGGCACGGGCCTGGGGTTGGCCATGGTCTACGGGATCGTCAAGCAGAGCGGGGGCTACATTTGGGTGAACAGCGAGGTGGGGAAGGGGACAACCTTCAGGATTTATCTGCCTCGAACCGAGGTTGAGCTTGATGAGGCCGGCCCCGGAGGAAGTCGAATTGAGGCGCAACGAGGGACGGAGACCCTCCTGCTCGTCGAGGACGACGACGCTGTCCGGGAGCTGGTACGAAACGTATTGAGGGAAAAGGGCTATCGAGTGCTGGAAGCCAGTCGCGGGGAAGAAGCGCTTGAGCTCTCCGAGCTGTTTGCGGGGCGGATTGATTTGTTGGTGACCGATGTCGTCATGCCCCAGATGAGTGGATGCGAATTGGCCCATCGGCTGGTGAGTTCGCGCCCGCAGGTCAAGGTGCTTTATATCTCCGGCTACACGGACAACTCGGCTTGGTATCCAGGCGGGCTGGATGTCGAAGGAGCATTCCTGCAAAAGCCTTTCACGCCTGAGGCGCTGGCTCGCAAGGTGCGCGAGGTTTTGGGCCCACCGCGGCGTGCCTAGGGGAAGTCAAGGAGCCGAAAAACCGAGAAGTTGAGGAGTTGAGCGGTGGAAGAGGCCAAACTCGGGTTGCCCCCCTATAGTCACCCCCCGGCTGGCTCCTTGACCTTGGCCCCCGCACCCAAGCCTGGTTTCACCGTGAAGCGCTGGACTATGAATAGCGGCGCGTTCATCCCCCCATTTTCGAATTCGTAAGGCGGCTTTACCTAGCTATGTGGCCGTGGCGAGGTAAACTTGCCGCCACATCGGTGTTTCAACTCGACCGTGATGAACCCTCGAATACATCGATGCGTTCAGCGCCTTCAATCCATTTTTCTGTGGGGAGATCGTTTCCACCCGAGAACTCAGCCGGCTTGCAGGAAGTACGCCGGGCGGTCCATGTGCCCACTGTCACAGGAGATAGTCTGAGTCCATCGAAGGAGACGCACGTTAAGTGAGTGCTTAGGTGGGCCGATGTAATTATGCTGGCAGCGTTAGATTGTGCTCCGATGGAACGCTTTCGGAATCATGGCTCGAGAGGCACAGCTGCGGCGGATATGGAACTGCGGGCGACGAGGCGCATGTTCTACACGTCAACGGTTGGCTCGCCTGCTGTCCTGTTTATGGTGCTTTTGGCAGGTGCGCGGGAAGCCTTTGCCATTACCAGAGGGTCAACCGAGCGTGCCGGACAGGATGAGCGGGCCGCCGGCTTCGGCCCGGTCTTGGCGTGATTTTCGCACTTCATTCTAGTCCCACGAGAGGGCGCGCCGGAATCAGATCTGTTCCTTCTCTGCTCCCACCTGAACGGCGAGCAGAGCCGGCTTCAGACGTTCTAGCTCGTACTCCAATTCCTGGAGCCCACTTTCGGTCTGTGCCAAGTCCCCGGCCGCGGCGAGTCTTTCGACTTTGAGCGCAGCTTCTGACGTCGACTTCGCAGCAAGATTCGCCGCGGCTCCTCTTAGCTGCGCGCCTCTCTCCGCGGTCTTTGCCTCTTTTTTATCCAGCCCGGCCCTGATTTCATCCAGAAGACGAGGGCACTCCGTTAGGAACAAGTCTACGAGATCCTTAAGCAACTGCGCGTCGTTGTCCACACGGGACATCAGCAACGCTTCATCCAGAACCTCCTTGGGGAGTTCTTCCACCGGCACTTTCTTGGAAATATTGGGCACGTCCATAACCAGGGCTTGGATCGTTTCAAACAGCTCCTGGTGCCGGATGGGCTTGGACACATAGGCGTCCATACCTGCCGCTAAGCAACGTTCACGGTCACCCGCCATGGCGTAGGCTGTCATGGCGATGATCGGAATATGTTTACCGCTGATCTTTTCCTTCTCCCGAATCATTGCCGTCGCCTGAAAGCCATCCATGTCCGGCATCTGCACATCCATCAATATGATGTTAAAGCCCTCTGCATCTTTCTCCCACCTCTCGACAGCTTCCACGCCGGTCGTGGCCGTCAAAATCGTATGGCCTTGTTTCTGGAGCAGGCGCATCGCCAGCTCACGGTTGATCACGCTGTCTTCAGCCACAAGGACGCGAAGTTTCCGGCGCGCTTCCCGAATCGTATGGCGGGTGACAAGCTCATGGCGATCCCCTTTCTGGGAAGGCTTGCCAAGAACAAGAAGAATTCCTTCCAGGAGCTCGGACCGGCGGATGGGTTTGACGAGATACGCCGAGATGCCAAGTTCACGGCAGCGGGAGGCGTCACCGCGATGCCCAGCAGAGGTCAGCATCATGACGGCGCTTCCGGCCAAAGTCCGATCTTGCTGGTACCTCTCAGCCACCATGAAGCCGTCCATGTCCGGCATATGGGCATCGAGCAGAACCAATGGAAAGGGCTTGCCTAACTCCCGTGCGCGCTGCAGTGCGACCAGACACTCCTTCCCTCCCTCCGCTAAAGTGGGCTCCATCGACCAGCCCTTGAGCATGGCCTCCAGAATGCGCCGGTTGGTGGCATTATCGTCAACGACAAGCACGGGTGTACCTCGCAAGATCACCTTTGCTGCGGGAGCAAGCTGGGGCTGCAGCTCTTTTGCTATGCCAAACTTCGCTGTGAAATGAAACCTGCTTCCTTGATTCCGTTCGCTTTCCAGCCAAATCCGGCCTTCCATCAGCTTTACCAGGCGGGTCGAGATCGCTAAGCCGAGACCGGTGCCACCATACTTGCGCGTCGTCGAGCTGTCCGCTTGCACGAAGGGATCGAAAATCTGCTGTTGCTTCTCCTGCGGGATGCCGATGCCCGTATCGGTGACGCAAAAATGCAAGGTGACCCGGTCCTCTCCTTGCGAATCAATCTCGACTCGCAGGTCCACCTCCCCACGTTCGGTGAATTTGATGGCATTTCCTACCAAGTTCACCAGGACTTGTCGCAGCCGTCCAGGATCCCCGGCCAGGCGGGGCGGAAAGTCCGGCGGGGTCTCCCAGGTCAACTCAAGTCCTTTCTCATCCCCCCGGGGGGCGAGTGCCCGCATGGTGTTACTGATCAAATCCTGCAGGTCGAATTCGCCAACGTCGAGTGAGAGCTTCCCGGCCTCAATCTTGGAGAAGTCTAGGATGTCATTGATCAAGGTCAAAAGGGTGTCCGCAGACTCCTTTACTGAATTCAGGAAGCCTCGTTGCTCAGGGGAAAGGGGCGTGTCAAGAGCCAATTCCGTCATGCCGATGATTCCATTCATAGGGGTGCGGATCTCATGGCTCATCATGGCCAGGAAGTCGCTCTTGGCTCGGTTGGCCGCTTCTGCAGCCTCTTTGGCGTTGCGCAGCTCCTCCTCTGCCTGCTTGCGCCGTGTGATGCCGCGTGAGACGCCAAAGGTCCCGATGATCTTTCCGTTGCTGTCACGCAAGGGCATCTTCGTCGTCGAAGCCCATGTCACATGACCGTCCGGCCAAGTTTCTTTCTCCTCTTTGCCCAGCATCGCTTGGCCCGTTCTGATGATCTCCTGTTCGTCGGCAAAGGCCTGTTGGGCATGTTCTCCAGTAAAGAAGTCGAAGTCGCTCTTGCCGACTGCTTGGGCAGGGTCGTCGAGCCCAAATGATCTTGCAAGCGCCCTGTTGATGTGGGTGAAACGGCTTGCGAGATCCTTGAAGTAGATGACATCCGGGAGATTGTCCATGAGGGTGCGGAGCAAATGCCTCTCCGCCATGAGCTCGGCTTCCGTTTGCTTGCGCTCCGTGATGTCGCGGGAGACGCCAAAGGTGCCGATGATGTTCCCATTGGCGTCTCGCAAAGGCATTTTGGTGGTCGAGAACCAAGTCACCCGCCCGTCAGGCCAGGTTTGCCTCTCCTCTTTGGCTATCATTGGCTTGCCAGTGGTGGTCACTTCCTGCTCGGCGTTGTGAAACTCCTCGGCTTGTTCCGTGGGGTAGAAGTCCAAATCTGTCTTACCCACCGCCTGGTCAGGGGTACCCAACCCAAGAACTTCGGCGTGCGCCCGGCTAATGCGAAGGAAGCGGCCTTGCCGATCCTTGAAATAGATACAGTCGGGGAGATTGTCCATGAGCGTGCGGAGCAGATATTTCTCCTCCATCAGCTCCTCTTTCGCCTGTTCGCGACTGGTGACGTCCTCCCTGCTCGCCATGATAATTCTCACGACCTCCTTCCTGCCCGGTACCAAGCAGGCTTTGTTGTGTAGCCAGAATACCTTTTCCTCATGCCCTCAATCGTGCGTTCCGATCTGATCCTCACTTCGTCACGAAGAGGATGGGCTTTGACTGCAAAAACTGCGCCCCCAATCGCTTGTCGCCCAACTCGATCTGCCGGGAGTAAGCGGTTTGACCACCTCCGACCAATGCGGCCAGGCGTGGCGGATGACTTCGACGCGTTTCATACTAGCAGCCTTCTCTCATGGTCTCCGACTGCAACGATAGCTGCCCCGCGGACAGCAGCATTCGCGACAATCGGTCGAACTGATGCGGATCACCCCTCTGCTTCGAGCACAAAAGCGTTAAATCGGCTCTGGGATGGCGGAAGAGTGCCCCGAAAAGGCTGGTGTACTTCCGAGCGTGTCGTTTTCGCTCACATCTTTGGCCCAGAGACAAGCCTAACACTTTACCCTACAGCAGCAAAGGATACACCTTTTAATCGGCAGTTCAAATTGACGTATGGAGGCTGTGGTTCCCGTTCTTGATGTGTGTTGTACGACTTTAACCCCCAAGTGTTTCAAAATGAGACACGGTAATCCGACCAGGGCACTCAGCGGACAAACGCATTGGGCGCACGGGTAACTCCCCCGATGCCATGAAACCAGGACCTTTGTACTATTCTCAATGATTAGAGAATTCCCATAGAGTGTGAGTGGTAGTGCCTTGAAATACCGTGGAATCAGTAAGAAATGAACGGAAGTCAACGCGGCGTGCCTGGTATCGTGCATCAATGCGCCATCAAGATGTTGTTCGCACGAATCAGCTCGCAAAGGCCGGACTTGAAAAGTGAGAGGCTTGGCGATCTCACGAAGTGATTCCTGAAGTCCTGATGATTATGGCTCGCGTTGATGACCACAAGGGAGAAGCGCCCGACGCCGTCTGGAGGGTGAGAAAGGCCCTGGTGGACGTTCATTAGTTTCGATTTGCACTTCGAGTTTCGTCTGAAATACTGACAACTTGCCGATCAGGAGGGGCTCGGCTCGGCGTAGGTGTATTACGTCTCGGGGAGCGAGCGCCGCCCCTGGTGAATATGCGATCAAGCCCAATCTCGACAGGAAGCTACGCTAGCCTTGCGGTGGCAGTTGCGCTGCTCGCCCAGGGCGACCTGAAGGCGGAAGCTGGAACGGCCACAACGCACCTCATGATTACGGCGGACCTAACGTCTTCGATTAGCCTGGTGTTTGACAACAGTCCCTCCGAGGGGTCGCCGGGGTTCTGCCCGCTTTCCAACGCCGGTACGAACAATGTGGGCCTGGACTTGGGCGCCGCATCGTACACCGGCGGCGACACGTTGACTTGCGTGAATTGGTCTCAGCTTGGGCAGAATTACTATCAGGTGAGTAGTGCGTTTGAAGTGGTGGTCACTGAGGCGAATACGAACAGTCCCAGCTATCAACTCGCCGCGGAGATTTCCACCGCCCCGCCCGCCAACGTATTCTGGCTGGTGAACTACACGACCTTGACCAACACCGGGTTCACAACTCTCGACACCAGCGACAGTTACGGAACGGCTGTCACCAAAACGTTGCAAGTGCTAGTGGGAAGAGGGGTAGCCGCCCAAACCTTGAGCGAAACCATCACGTTCCTGGCGACGGCAAATTAGGGGAAATAGCATGAAGGTCCACTTTGACATCGTCCATTCACTTCGCTGGCTGGCTCTTGTCCCAGCCCTCTTGTTCCCGCTCAGCGCCCGAGGGCAGCTTACGGCCTCCGGGACCATCAATGGGACACTGATTAACGGAAGCGGGATCGCTTTGGTCTTCGAAC
>Ga0187781_10004274_pt1 | contig 10666 bp, 6 predicted proteins | sample 0715_SJ02_MP02_2_FD_132447 | JGI IMG/M metagenome (GOLD analysis project Ga0187781, IMG submission 132447) | Tropical peat soil microbial communities from peatlands in Department of Meta, Colombia - 0715_SJ02_MP02_20_MG | ecosystem: Environmental > Terrestrial > Soil > Wetlands > Peat | place...
CGTAGGTTGATCAACCCAGGCCACTCCCTGATAAAAGAACGGGATCGGCTTTCCTTTCAGCATAAACTGGCCGGGAATCTTCACCCGTCCGGGATTCTGGGCGAAGGCCACCACAAACGTTTCGCGCCCCTCGATTTTCTGCTGACCCAGATACTTAAATTCGGCTTCTGCTTGGTTGGCGGGCAAGAAAAGGAGCCAAGCGTAGGCAAAGCCATAGCTACTGGGAAAGCCCTCTTGTTGATCTGATAGGTCGACCTGCCGGTTCCTTAGATCGGACCGATACTCTTCAAAAGTCGTGCTGCCGTCCGCATTCTGATGGTGCAAGAGCAGATAACTGAATTCTTTGCCTGGTGACTGCCGGAGCTGTGCCTCCCGGACGGAGGGAGGACCTAGAAGGGCTGAAGCAGACTGCGAAACGTGTACGCTCTCCGAAGAAACTAGGTCTGGCAATTTGGGCACCAAGCCTTCGATCACCGTTCCCGCTCGCATAAGAACGAAAGAAAGCTTGTTCTGGTCCTCAACTGTGTTGGGCGTTAGTCCATGCAGCGCAGGCACTCTGTTCCGCAGTGCCTGCAAAGGAAGATCGACATAGCTAACCAGATTCACCGGAGTTTCTTTAGTCTCGTCCCGCTCGGCAAGCGAATCGCCATTGGATGTGTGTAAACCTGCGGTTTGTGAGAGCAATTGAGCCGTCAAGAGGATAGATAAGAGAACGCGCGTCAGCGACTCCGAAAGCATGAGGAGCCCCTTTTGTAGCATCGGGATCACCCTTCCAGCATAACGCGTCCGCAGAAGCCATCGCTGACGTAATCAGCCCCAGCACAAGCTTGCTCCCTCGGCTCGCCCCTTCTGCTAGACTGTCGCGTCCAGCTCATTTATGTCTGCTACCGTTGCGACCCCAATCCCGGCTTCCGCCAGGACTGAAATCCCGGATAGAACCCTGCTCGCCGGCCTGGCCCTGACCAGCTTTGCCGCTCTTTTGCTGGAACTCGCGCTCACGCGCTTGTTCTCCGTCGTGCTCTTCTACCACTTCGCTTTTCTCGCGATTTCGATCGCTCTGCTTGGCCTGGGTGCCGGCGGCGTCTTCGCCTACCTGCTGAAAGTTCGCCTGGCCAACACCGACACGCGGTGGCTGGCCTCTCGGGTGTGCTTCGCCAATTCTCTGGTTGTAGCGGTCGTACTCGAAATCGTGCTGCACGTTCCGGTCGCGCTCAACATTTCCGGCAAGAACTTTCTGCGCCTGACCGCACTCTATCTCGCCTCCGCGGTGCCATTCTTTCTGACCGGGTTGCTGTTTTCGGTTGTGTTCGCGCGCGAGACCCATCGCATCCCGCGCCTCTATGGCGCCGACCTCTGCGGCGGAGCCCTGGCCTGTCTTGCCGTTGTGCCTCTGCTGAACTGGTTGGGCGGGCCGAACGCCATTCTGGTGGCGAGCGTGGCCTTGGCTTTTGCCGCGATGATCTGGGCGGAAGCCCGCACCTGGCGCCGAAATGCCGCCTGGCTGGCCTTGGCGCTGGCGGTGCTGATCGCGGCGAATTATTCCGGACGCCTCATCGATGTCATCTACGCCAAGGGGATGTTCCGCGATCCGGCGTGGGTCGAGTTCGCCCGCTGGAACGCGATCTCGCGCGTGGAAGTGGATCGTCAGGGGTGGGCCAAGGCGATCGTGATTGATGCCGACGCCAACACCTACATCATGAACGCAGACCTGGCCCACATCAAAGGCACGGATTGGGAATGGAATCTCATGTCCCGCCCGCCGGCGCTGGCCAACGTTCTGCGCCCGCGCGGCGAGTTCGCCATCATCGGCCCCGGCGGCGGGGTAGACGTTCTGGCCGCCCTCGCCAACGGCAGCCCCAACGTGACAGGGATTGAAATCAATCCCATCATCGCCACCACCATTATGCGCGGCCGTTACGCAGACTATGCGTACCATCTCTACGAGCGCCCCGAGGTGCACATTCACGTGAGCGACGGGCGCTCGTTTCTGCGTTCGACGGCTCAGCAGTTTGACGTAGTGCAGATGACGCTGGTCGATACCTGGGCTTCGACCGCCGCTGGTGCGTTCGCCCTCAGCGAGAACAATCTTTATACGGTGGAGGCGTTCCGCGAATACTTCGATCATCTCAAGCCCGACGGCATGATCGCCATCACCCGTTGGGAATTCCGCCATCCCCGCGAAGCTCTGCGCGTGGTCGCCGTGGCCATGGAAGCGCTGCATCAGCTGGGAGTGGCCAATCCGGCGCGTCATTTCATCATCGCATCGCAGGGAGCTCTTGACGAAGACGGCATTCCAGTCGTGGTGCTGGCCAAGAAGACTCCCTTCACCGCCGAGGAAGAGCAGGCCGTTCTCGACCACCTGGACGACTACGATGAGATCAAATCGCTCTATCTGCCGTCGCAGCCGGGGCAGAATCCCTTTTCCGAGCTGATCGCCAGCAATGATCCTTACGCGTTTGCCCGCCGCTATGCCTATAACGTCGCGCCGGTGAACGACAATGCGCCCTTTTTCTTCTTCACCCTGAAAGCGCGTCAGATTCTCAGCGAGCAAGGTCTGCGCGCGGGAATCGACTGGAAAGTGAACCTGGGCGTGCTCGTGCTGCTTCTGGTGCTGATCATTTCTCTCTGCGCGGTGTTGCTTTTCCTGATTCTGCCCCTGCTGCTGACAGCCGGAAGAGCGCGCCGGTCGCCGCTTCCGCTGCTCTATTTCGTGGCCGTGGGCCTGGGCTACATTCTGGTTGAGATCGCGTTCATCCAACGTTTCGTGTTATTCCTCGGCCATCCCACTTATGCGCTGACGGTGGTGATTTTTCTACTGCTGCTGTCGAGCGGGGCGGGGAGCCTGTTCTCGCGGCTCTGGCTGCCGCGCACGGAAATGGGCTGGCTGCCGCTGACGCTGGTGATCGCAACCCTTCTGGCCTACGTTTTGTTTCTGCCCAGCCGCCTCGCGGGGCTAGTCGGGCTGGGTTTCGGATACCGGCTCGTGATCAGTGCCGTGCTGCTGATCCCCCTGGGCTTCGTCATGGGAATGCCCTTTCCCACCGGCTTGCGCGCACTGGCCGCGATTCCCGCTGCGGAATTTCCCGCTGGCAAGGTCAAAGACGCTTCCAGCAACGCGGTCGAGTGGGCCTGGGCCATGAACGCCGCCGCCAGCGTGTTGGGCTCGGTGCTGGCTATGGTGATCGCTATCCAGTTTGGATTAACCGCGACCCTGGCCACTGGCGCCGTCGCCTACCTTGCCGCTCTCGCTCTGATGCCCGTCCTGCGCACAAAAGCAGCCTAGGGCCAGCCCCGGTTTTGTTATCATTCTCGCGTGGGCGTGCCGCCAAGAGATGAACCCGATTCCGGGCTGCGGCTGCGGCCGGCAAAACACTTCCGGACTTGCATTTTGAGGAAATCCCGTGCCTAGTCAGAAGCAGCTCAAGTGGTCAGAACTGCGCGTTGGCATCACCGTGATCGTCGCCCTGGTCACGCTGGGTGTATTGCTGTTTCTGATGTCGGGGACCGCCGGGCTGCTTACCCGCCGCATCACCCTTCGTTCTTACTTCGACAATGCTGAGGGCCTGCGCGAGGGCGCACCCGTACGGCTCAGCGGCGTGGACATCGGCAATGTGACACTGATCCGCATTGTGACTGCGAAAGACAAGCAACTGACCCCCGTCGAAGTGGTGATGAAGGTCACAACTAAATACGGAGGCGCCCTGCGTCGCGATTCGGAAACCTCCCTCGAAACCGCCGGAGTGCTGGGCGAGACCTATCTCGACATTGACAGCTCGCAGGCGGTCGGTCCCCCCGCGCGGGACGGCGACATCCTGCCCACCCAGGTCCATCCGGACTTCAACCAGGTGGTGCGCGCCAGCCAGAGTACGCTGCAGAACCTGGATGCCCTGCTCAAGCGCGCCGACCGTATCCTGGCTTTCGCCGAGAGCGGCAAGGGGTCGCTGGGCAAGTTGATCTACGATCCCACGCTCTACAACCGCTTCTCGGTCACCGTGGCCGATTTTCAGAAAATTGTCGATCAGGTGGGCAGCGGGCAAGGCAGCCTCGGCGCTCTGATCAGCCGCAACGACGCCTATGACAAGTTCGTTGCCACCCTCGACAAAATGAATGCCGTCATCGACGACATGCAACAAGGCAAAGGCACAGCCGGGAAATTCCTGAAAGATCCAACGCTCTACAATAACGCCAACGACACCATTGCCAACATGAAGCAGCTGACCGAAGATATCAACGCCGGCAAGGGTACGATCGGCAAGCTCAGCAAAGATGAAGAACTGGCCACGAAGCTCGACACCACCATCACCAAGCTTTCCGAGCTGACCACCGAACTTGAAGCCGGCCAGGGCACGGTCGGCAAGCTCATTAAAGACGAATCTCTCTACAACAACGCCAACCAGGCGCTGGTCGAGGCGCGCGATCTGCTGAAGGGGCTTCGCGAGAATCCCAAGAAATACCTGAGCATCAAGATGCACATCTTCTGATGACCGCGCCTGCCGTGGCTTCTCCTGGAACTCTTAAGCGAGAGAAGTCTTCCGCGAGCTACGACACCGTCGGGGATGGAATCACCGTGGGGTGCCCCACTTCTCGCCGGTTTTGCGAGAAGTGGGAGTCTCCGAACGAGGCCGGAGTGGGAGTTTTCGTGGCATCGGCTTGTTCATGCGCGTGATAGCTCGAACGCACCATCGGCCCCGACTCAACGTGGCGGAAGCCGAAGCGGAGTGCCTCGTTCCGCAGGTAAACAAATTCCTCCGGCTCATAGAAGCGGGCAATGGGCAGATGATCCCTGGACGGGCGTAGGTACTGCCCGACCGTTAGAATGTCTACGCCGCGCGTGCCCAGGTCGCGGAACACTTCGACCAGTTCCTCCGTGGATTCGCCCAGCCCCACCATCACTCCGCTTTTGGTCGCCATTCCGGTAGAAAACTTCTTCGCATTTTCCAGCAGCGCAAGTGACCGCTCATATCGCGCCCCGGACCGCACCGCGCGATACAGCCGCGGCACAGTTTCCGTGTTGTGGTTGAGCACGTCCGGTCGCGAGTCGAGCACGATGCGCAGCGATTCCTCGAGACCCTGAAAATCGGGGATCAACACTTCAATGCGGCAGTCGGGCGTCAGCTCGCGAATCTCGCGCACCGTCTGGGCAAAAATCCGCGCGCTGCCGAGGTTGTCATCATCCCGGTTCACGCTGGTCACGACTGCATGTTTCAATCCCAGCGTAGCCACCGCTTCCGCCACGCGCCGCGGCTCATCCCAGTCGATCGCCTCCGGGCGTCCCTTGGGCACGGCGCAAAATCCGCAGCGACGCGTGCAAATATCCCCCAGGAGCATGAAGGTCGCGGTCTTGTGATTCCAACACTCGCCGATGTTCGGGCACTGCGCCGATTCGCATACGGTGTGCAGACCAAGCCCACGGGCCAGCCGCTTCAGATTATGAAAGTTGTCGCCCACCGGGGCCTTCGCCCGCAGCCACTGCGGCTTGGGCGTGCGCAGCGCAGGCCTGGGCTCGATCTGAATCAGTTGGGAAGGTGCGGACACTGTTTCGATTCTATCAGTTTGCTATGACCGGGATGGAGTGGAGCTACAAAAGTCAACTTCCGGCTAGCGACCATTAGGAAACAGGTTCGGTGCCCTCAACACAGCCAGCAACTCACCTTGATCGTGCGTAATGAACGTGAACGACTACTGGCTCGTTCGCGAGGAGATCAGGAAGGATGACTCTGTGACTGTCTGCCAGCAAAGTCGCACTGCCATCCACGCTATCAATTGGGCGACCGAAATCGAACGTCACGCCGTGCACCGCCTCGGCAGATTTGACGGTAACAACGACATCCGCTCCTGACGCGCTCACTTTCCATTGAAGATGATCGCGGGCTCGCCAGAACCGCGCAAACGCCAGCATGTCTTCAGGCACGACGTCATCCGGCAAGCGTCGCAAAAGCTCTTCCTCCGCGGCCAGCTTTTCGCCGGTTTGGTTGGGGTGAATCAGCAGCACAGAGACTCCGCCATTCTCCGCGTTGGCTCGGATCACATCAAGAGTCTGGTCGATCCTGGCCGCCAGCGGCGACTCCTCATCTTCGAAAGTGACCGGAAATTCATAGAGGCCGCTGTCTTCGTCGAAAGCCAAGTCCAACGGCAATCGATAAGGGAAGTTGGTGAGCACATCGTCGGCTGTGAATGACGAATCGAATTCATATCCGCTGCGCTGGAGCGCTTCTGGAAGAGAGTGGGGCACGCGCAAGTGCCCAGCACGGAAAAATACTGTCTTCTGGCCGGAGAGATTTCCGTCGAGCAGTTCCTTGCTGACGCGAACTTCCCCGAAGATGGTCGCACCTGTAGAAGATTCAAATCCGGTGCCGCGAGGCTGATAGGCGGGGAAAGTCTCTTCACCGGTGCCCAGGACAAACTTGTTAAACCCCCGCGAATGGATGATGGAGTGACTCCCGATCGAGAAACCTTGGGCGCTGATTCGCCGGAGTTGATCGAGGTCCTTGCCGAAAAAGAAAGCCTGGCTGTTGGCATCGCTGACATACTTCGTCTGAATGAAGAATGTACTGAACGCCCCGAGGTGTTTTTCCATTCGCGCAAAGTCAAGAGCGGGATCGAATGAGTTTTCCCAATCGATATCGTGGGAGAGCAGAAGCACCGAGCTCTTGCCCAAAGGCATCGTGTCAAGGCGCACGGCATCAGGCTGCATCGATTCGTACCAGGCCCGGAGGAGCAGCATCCACACATCGGCACCGGGTTCGAAATGGTTGACGTAGTAGCGCTCGGCGTTGAAGTCCCGATCTACCTGGTTGCGCAGGACCACGTCGTGATAGCTGACTCCGGCGAGATACGTTCGTCCCTTTCCCAGCCGGTTCACGAGCAGTGCGCCGCAGCCGTCGTCGAATCTCGCCAGCACAGCGGCATGGGCGCCGGTGGTGTAACCATTCGTCCAAAAGATCTCGCCGGCCTGCGGATTGCCCAAGGGCACTTCCAGTTCCTCGGTGCGGTTCAAGTAGCTGAGGATGGTATCCGCGCCCGCAGTAAAGCGCACGCGATACCGTCGTCGCGACGGCGACGCTTCTTGGAAGCCGAACAGTGGCCTAGCCGAACTGGCAAGCACGTTGATGGCAAACACACTTCCACCGTCCTCGACGTGGCTGCGAAGCTGGTTGATCTGCCGCTCGCTAAAGGTCCGCCCATCCACCCCGGGATAGAGGATCAGCAGCCTGTGGCGGAGCGCGCGATCCAGATTCTGGGTTACAAAGAAAGGGACTCCCATCTCACCCAGGCTGTGGGTCATCGCCAACACATTTTCGTCGTGATTGGTCCAGTACAACGCAACCTGCATCGGAAAAGATTCCGGGAACTCGACGGTGGGATCGGGCTCTGCGTGAACCAGCAGATGAGTGGGAACGATCGCCGCGTGGAGATCTTTGCTGGCGTCGCGTCCACAGGCAATCAGCGAACTGGCAACCGCCATCAACAGAATCGCCGCATTGCATCGGACCGAACGACTTTCGGAGCGTGCGCACATCGCTAAAGCCCCCTCATTCTTCCGGAAGCGTCCGGCAACATCTTTTATTTCTGCCCTAGCTCGCTGGACGTTTGCGTTCGTTTGATTTCTCCCCAAGCCAGATCTCCGCGCACGTACTGCCAAATTCCGTGCAGGCGCCAGAGCATCGTCATCTGCCGGTATGGGAAATGCTCGAAAAGGCAGAAAAAAAGCAGGCGTCCGACCTCGCGCCAATCGCTGTAACGGCGGTAGGTCATTTCCTCCAACAAGACGGATCCAATTGATATCAGGGTTGCGAAGGCATAGCCGAAGATCAGGAACAACACAAAGAACTGCCTGCTGAGCAACCCTAGGACAGCGGCAAGAATAATCGTGGAATATCCAACGAGCTCAACCAGAGGCGCAAAGAACTCAAACACCCACATATAAAGAAGGACCCATCCCACACGGCCATAGCGCCGGCGGAACAGCATGTCGCGATTCGGCCACAGGGTGTCAATCAACCCCTTGTGCCATCGCGCTCGTTGCCGGGCCAGTGAGCGCAGATCGCTGGGAACCTCGGTCCAGCAAGTCGGGTCAGGAACGAAGGCAATGTGATAATCCTTCTTTTGTTCGTGCAGCAAGCGATGCATGCGCACCACCAGATCGAAGTCCTCGCCGATCGCTTGCGGGCGGAATCCTTTCACTTGACGAACCAGATCGGTGCTGAAAATGCCGAATGCGCCCGAGATGATGGGAAGAGCCTTGAAATACGCCCAGGCTTCGCGTCCGATGAGAAATGCCCGCAGATATTCGATGACTTGCATGGTTTCGATACCGTGCCGGGGAAGCCCGACTTTGCGGAGTTCTCCTTTGGTCAGCTCGCACCCGTTCAAAACGCGGACAATGCCGCCGGCGGCGACGACGGGATGGGAATCGGAAAACACTCCCGCCATGATTCGCAGCAGAGACTCCTTTTCCAGAATTGAGTCGGCGTCGACCACGCACACGTAAGGACTGCTCGCGGCGTTGATTCCTGCGTTGATCGCATCGGCCTTACTGCCGGCCGACTCCTTGTCCAGGACGAGCAACCGGGGATCGATGTCGCTCTTATAGGTTTCTCGCACCCGCGCCGTAGCAATTTGCGGCAAGTACAGCAGGCGCGCCGCGCGAAGTTGAAATGCAGTTTTGAGCCGAAGAAGTGTATTGTCGCGGGAACCGTCGTTTACCACCACAATTTCCAGATCAGGGTAGTAGAGCTCCGAAAGCGCACGCACGCTGTCCACAATGAACCCTTCTTCGTTGTGGGCCGGGACGATGAGTGTAATGGGAGGCGTGAAGGGAGAGACCTGAAGCCGCTCCAGACGCAGGCTGGCGAGGCGCCGGCGGTGCCATGTATTGCGCCAGATCGCCGTAATCAACAGCACCAGGTAAATGAGATTCGATGCCAGATAGTAAACAAAAAGAGTATTGTTCGAGAGATCGAGCCAGGCGCCCATCAGTGAGTTCCCGCTGATGCGCTGAGCGCCTTCACGCCCTGCGCAATGTTTTGCCGCGTGGCATGGAGAGTCTGGAGCAGAATTTGGTGCGCCTGATTCTGGCCGTCGTTTTTCTCCAACGCTTTGACCAGACTCTCAATAGCTCCCGAGCGCTCCAGTTCAGAAGTGAAGGCCTGCAGGGCATAGTTATCCTGGGTCTCGACCACCTGGTGGAAGACGTCGTCGAGGTTCGACCCCAGTTGCGCCAACGCCCAGGCCGCGCGCATGCGCACATGGCGACTGGAGTCGCACAGGGCGCGAATTAACGGGCGGATTCGGCCGCTGTGATTGATGGACGCCAGGGCCACGACCGCCCGAAGCCGCACAAACCACTCCGAATCCGTCACCATCACAGAGAGTACAGGTAAGGCAAAAGCCGGCTGCGAATTGCCCATCGCCCGCGCTGCCGAGGCCCGCACTTCGGCATCACTGTCGGTGGCGAGCAGGATCAGATCCTCGCCGAGTTCCGGGGTTGCCAGTTCCCCCAAAACACGCGCCAGCAACACGCGCGAGCGGCCGGTGGATTGCTTCAAGTAGCGCAGCAAAACTCGGGGAGAATTGTGACAACAGTTGACCAGAGCGTTCTTGATGATGTGTTCGGGAATAGGCTGGCTGCCCCAAAGCAGGCATTCAATCACCGGGATCGCAGCCTCGGCGAGTTCGGTGTGTCCCAGACCGCGGACAGCGGCGATCCTGGTTTCTTCCTCCGGCGCATCGAGCGCCTCAGCCAGCGCAGGCACAGCATCGGGAGCGCGGGTGCGCCCGAGTGCAATCAGCGCCGCTCGCCGCTTCCATCCACTCTCAACCCGTGCCTGATGGATGCGCATGTCGAGCAAGCCGCTGGTGCGCAGGCAGTTCAACAGGGGAGGCAGTTCTTCGGGCAGGGCGGCCAATTCCAGGCGATCCAGCAGCATCGCCTCGACAATTTCGCAGTCGAGCCGTTTCAGGCGCCAGGAGGCCGCAGGAACTTTGCCGCTCAGAATGTCGTTCCACTGCGAACGCAGGGCAAAGGTGCGTTCATTGAGCTGCCGAAAGTAGCGTCCGCGATACCAGCGGCGCACCGCGATGAATGTGATCAGCACCACGATTCCTGCAACCGAGTACAGGATCGCTTCCACAATCAGCCCGACCAGTCCGAGTTCCGGCGCCAGCCTAGAAGCGAAATCCATAGCTTACTCCGAAGCTGTGTTGTGTCTGGCCCGCCGACCGGTCCTGCACCGCAATGTAACCCCGAATGTCCTGACCGGGCGCCAGGCGGTAATTCAAACCGCCGGCGTAGGTGCGCGCAGAAAAACGCCCGATCTGATCGATCTGCGCAAAGTCCTCGGTGCCGCTGGCAAACGTCAGGCTGCCGCTAAGATTTCGATAAACAGGAAAGTTGAGCCGGGTGTAACAGGAAGGAACCCACTCGATTCCTGTTCCGGTAAAGCCGCTGCGAGCGCCCGTAAGGGAGAAGGTCCAGGTCCAGTCATCGGGCAAATAGTAAATCTGCAAGCAAGTCAGGGTCAGGACGTGTGCGCCTTGGTACCAGAACCAGTGCTGTTGATAAGAAGCCTCTAACCCTCTGACCCAATCATTGGAAAAATGCTGCCCATGTCCGTACTCGAAAAAGATCTGGTTTTCAGGGATGATGGACTGATGATTGGCGAAG
>Ga0187781_10004275_pt1 | contig 10664 bp, 5 predicted proteins | sample 0715_SJ02_MP02_2_FD_132447 | JGI IMG/M metagenome (GOLD analysis project Ga0187781, IMG submission 132447) | Tropical peat soil microbial communities from peatlands in Department of Meta, Colombia - 0715_SJ02_MP02_20_MG | ecosystem: Environmental > Terrestrial > Soil > Wetlands > Peat | place...
CCAATGGAGAGCAAAGTCCCTTCGATTAGAACGCCGCTGCCCGGTCCGGAAGCGCAGAAGGTCCTGGCGCTCGACCGCGAGTTCGTTTCGCCCTCTTACACCCGCGACTATCCCTTGGTTGCACGGCGTGGCCAAGGCGCGCTCGTGGAAGATGTGGATGGCAATGTGTTTCTGGATTTCGCGGCGGGCATCGCGGTGGTGTCAACCGGCCACTGCCACCCCGAGGTGGTGCGCGCCATCCAGCGCCAGGCCGAAACGCTGATCCACATGTCCGGCACGGATTTCTATTACCCCTTGCTGGCGCAATTGGCGGCGAAGCTGGCGGAGATTACGCCGGGCAAATTCCCGAAGCGGGTGGTGTTCGGGAATTCCGGGGCGGAAGCCATCGAGGCCGCCATCAAAATCGCGCGCTACCACACCCGACGCCATCGCCTGATCGCGTTCCTGGGCTGTTTCCACGGCCGCACTTTGGGCGCGCTTTCGCTGACCGCAAGCAAGGCCGTGCAGCGGCGCGGCTTTGGTCCCCTGCTGTCGGGAGTGACGCACGTCCCCTATCCCAACCCTTACCGATGTCCCGCCGGCCATCCGGCCTCGGAGTGCGATTGCGACTGTACAGATTTCATCGAACGACAGCTCTTCAGAACTGCCGTGCCTGCCGATGAAGTCGCGGCAATCATCGTGGAGCCGATCCAAGGCGAAGGCGGGTACATCGTGCCCCCGGCGGGCTTTCTGGGCAGGCTGCGGCAACTCGCGGACCGCCACGGGATCCTTCTGATCTTCGACGAAGTCCAGTGTGGAATGGGCCGGACAGGCAAGATGTTCGCGTGTCAACACTCCGGCGTTGCACCGGACATCCTGGTAACAGCCAAGGGCATTGCTTCCGGGCTGCCGCTGGGAGTTGCGGCGGCGCGCGCGGATTTGATGGATTGGGGACCGGGGGCGCATGCCTCGACGTTCGGCGGAAACCCCGTGGCTTGCGCGGCCGCGTTGGAAACCATTCGGCTGTTGGAAGAAGAGTATGTCGCCAATGCCGCGTGCATGGGAGAATATATCCTCGCCCGCCTGGCGGGTTGGCCGCACAAGCATCCCTTGGTTGGCCAAGTGCGCGGCCGCGGTCTGATGATCGGAATCGAGTTGGTCAAAGACCAGGAAACCCGCGAGCCTCACCCGGGGGTGCGCAACGTAATCATCGAGAAGGCGTTTCATAAGGGGTTGCTGGTCCTGGGTTGCGGAGAAAGCACCGTGCGCCTGATGCCGCCGCTGGTGATCGGCCAGGAAGACGCGGACTGCGCCCTCGCGATCCTTGACGCTTGCCTGACCGAGATCGAGAAGGAGCGATGAGCTGGTTCGCAAGGCTGATGTTTGGCGCACTGGCGTGGAAAGAGCGCCAGCGCGCACTGAGGGCGGCGTCGGCACAAGGTCTCGAGCGGAGCAAGTCCGAGATTACAGATCTCGGTGTGCGCGGCGAAAATCTGGCCTATTGGTATCTGCGCCGAGCAGGTTATACTGTAGTAGCGCGAAACTGGCGGGCCCGGTCAGGCGCCGGAGAACTCGACTTGGTGGGGTGGGAGGGACCCATCCTGGCCTTTGTGGAAGTAAAGACGCGAACTTCCCTGGCAGCGGGTCCACCCGAGGAAGCGGTTTCTCCTAACAAACAACAGCGGGTTATCAAGGGAGCCAAGGATTATCTGCGGCGACTGGGCCGGAAACCTGTCACTTGCCGCTTCGATGTCGTGAGCGTCTGGCTCGACGCGCGTGAGGGATTGCAGGTTCGGTTAATCCGAGACGCTTTTAAGGAGTAAATCTTTGCCCGAATTGCGAAAAGACCCCATCACCGGGCGGTGGGTGATCATTGCGACCGGCCGGGCCACGCGGCCTACCGATTTCGTCCGGGATAAAGTCCAGATTCGTGGATCAGGCTTCTGTCCATTCTGCTATGGGAATGAAAGCAAAACGCCGCCGGAAATTCACGCCTACCGCCCGGACGGGAGCGCGCGAAATACTCCCGGGTGGACATTGCGAATTGTGCCCAATAAGTTCCCGGCGCTCGGCATCGAGGGGACGCTCAACCGGCAGGGCGAAGGCCTCTACGACAAGATGAATGGCATCGGCGCGCATGAGGTCATCATCGAAACGCCGCAGCATAACCTGACTCTGGCCACCATGCCGACGGGGCGCGTCGAGGATGTGCTGTGGGCGTACCGGGACCGCATTCTCGACCTCGAGAAGGACCGGCGCTTCAAGTACATCCTGATCTTCAAGAACCACGGCGAGGCGGCGGGCGCTTCGCTCGAGCACACTCATTCCCAGCTCATTGCCCTGCCGGTAGTGCCGAAGCGCGTGCGCGAAGAGGTGGATGGCGCACGCGAGCATTACAATTTCAAAGAGCGTTGCATCTTTTGCGATATTCTCCGCCAAGAAAAGGAAAAGAGTGTGCGCCTGATCGCGGAAAATCAGGCCTTCATTGTGATTGCTCCCTTCGCTCCGCGCTTCCCGTTCGAGATCTGGATCATCCCGAAGACCCACTCGAGCGCCTTCGAGCAGTCGCATAAGGCGGAGTTCGAGCAGCTCGCTCCGCTCTTGCAGGATATGCTCGCGCGGCTTGACCGGGTGCTCGAGTATCCTGCTTTCAACTACATCATCCACACCGCGCCCATCGGCGAATCCGCTGAGGATTACTACCACTGGCACATCGAGATCATGCCCAAGTTGACCAAGGTGGCGGGCTTCGAATGGGGTACCGGTTTCTACATCAATCCGACCTCGCCGGAGGAATCCGTGAAGTTTTTGCGAGAGGCGGCCCAGCCCCTTGAATCAGCCAGCCCCGGCGCGCCAGGGCAGCAGCTAAAGGTGCCTTAGGGGCCGCCGTCGCAGGGGAAAAATGCGGGCCAGGCGCCAGCCACTCTTGGTCTTGACTTCGCGAATCTCCGCTTCCTATAATCTTTAGACGTAAGGCCGGCAGCAGAGCGGGAATAACTCAGTGGTAGAGTGCGACCTTGCCAAGGTCGAAGTCGCGGGTTCGAGTCCCGTTTCCCGCTCCAAACTACAGTGGCGAGTGAAAAGTGACGAGTGACCAGTGAGAATCTTGCTTGTCACTCGTCACTGCTTTCCGGCGCGGTACCCAAGTGGCAAGGGAGAGGTCTGCAAAACCTTTATGCGTGAGTTCGATTCTCACCCGCGCCTCCACTTATTCTGATCCCATCATCTCGATCAGACCGTTGACAATTCCCTTCTCCGCGCAGCCGGGCTTGAGGTGCGAGGCAGTGTTTTCATAACTGACCGGGTCGAACGCATCGTCGCTGGGAATATAGCCGCTGGAGCCGTTAGCGTGAGTGACCATCACGGTGTGGCTAAATGGCGAGTCTTGTTTCAAATGCAGATAAATGCGCGTAAAGACCTCGCCTGAGACGCCCGCCAGAACCACATCATTGACCTTCAGCAGGCTCAGACGAATGTTCACAGCATCGGCGTCCTTGAAAGTGTAATCGGTCCGCGGCGTCGGCCCGGGAGCGACGCGGCGACCTGGGCAGTTGATCACGCGCTGTGAACTCTCGATGCTGGCTTGCGAAGACATCACCTGAATGCTGTTAGCTACGCGCACCGACTCTTCGCCGAGAATCCTGCCCAGGCCGTCCACCATGGTGAAGTCTTCGCCCTCGTCCGCCGTAATCGGGTTCTGGTCGCCGGCCGCGCCGCTCGTCCAGAGGGCAACGGGGCTTTCCCCGCCGGCCTTCTCTTCCGGTCCAACCTCGAGCTCCCAACCCGCGTCGCCGCGAGTGGCGATCTTGCCCTGGAAATACTGCTCGACGTATCGCGAGGTCGCGCCTGCCAGATCGCCGGTGACGGCGAGATTTGCGGGCCCCATCACCACCGCGTGGACCGGGTAGTTGATGAAAAAAGCGATGGGCTTGCCGGACATGTCCGTGAACTTCAGGACTGCGACGGTTTTGTCGGATGGCCCGTCCGGGTTGTAGCCGAGCCACCACCAGCCCGCTTTCGGAAAGAACTCCCGGCGATTGATGTTTACGTAAGCCTTACCGGTTCCGAATCCGAACTGAGCCGGCTGAAGATTAGCCTTCGCCTGGCGCACAGCCTCGAAGGCGTCATTCTCGACCTTAGTCGTATACGCCAGGGTAGCGGCTGGAGCTGGGCTTCTTCCGTACATGCCCGCCAGCGAGGGCGCGCCGTGGTCGTGAACCGCCGCCAGCAGAATATGATCCGCGGGAATTCCCAGCTCTTTCGAAATCCGTTGGGAAAGCTCCTCCCAGACGTGGTTGGGAACGCCGATAAGCTCCCACGCCAGCAGAGCCGCCTGGCTCGAGCCGTCGCTGAGCACGACGGCGCGTGCGTAAATGTGATCGTGAATGCGCTGGAAACCTTGCGTGCGGCTCCCGTAACCCTCCATGGGAAGCGCGGCATCGGGCGCCGGAGTGATGTCCACCCGCGCGGCGCCCACCTGCAAATTCCCGCGCGGCCCTGCATAGGCCACCAAAGTGGAGGCCGTAAACCACAGGACGACACCAGCACAGTTGCCCAGTCGTTGTATGTTTCTCATCGTCGTCTCCTGGACTCGGTTTTTCGACCCCAAAGATAGCACACTGTCTCGGTAGGGGCAGCCCTCGTGGCTGCCCGAAGGCGGCCACAAGGGCCGCCCCTACCGCATAAATCTCCCCTTGACTATTGACAGGAGAGCAGCTATAAATACTTGTCGATAATTGAGGGGAACAAAAATGAAGTTCTCAGTCCTCAGTTTTCAGTGCTCAGTCAGCCGCCCGGAGGCTTTGCGCGCAGCCTTCGCCCCGCCTTCGGATGGGACCCTTGAATACCGTGGAAAGCGCGCTGATCGCGGGCAACTGATAACTGATGACTGAAGACTGATAACTGACTATGCGCTGGCATTACAAACTCCCGCTGCGAATCCGCTCACTATTCAGCCGTGGGCGTGTCGAGTTAGAGTTGAGCGACGAACTCCGTTTTCATCTCGAAAAGCTTGTGGAGGAGAAAGTCGCAAAAGGGATCACGGCAGAGGAAGCGCGTTATGCGGCGCTGCGCGCATTGGGCGGCGTGGAGCAGATCAAAGAGGAGTGCCGGGACATGCGAAGGGTGAATCTCATTGAGAACCTCATGCAGGACGTGCGCTATGGCCTGCGAGTCTTGGCCAGGGCGCCGGGCTTCACAGCTGTCGCGGTCCTCACCCTGGCGCTCGGCATCGGTGCTAACACCGCGGTCTTTACGCTCTTGGATGCGATTCTCTTCCGTTTGCTTCCGGTACAAAGAGCGGAGCAGTTGTATCAGGTACGGAGGATCAGCGCCGATGTGCCCGAAAGGCTGTCGGGAGATTTCACCAACCCGCTCTGGGAGAACCTCCGCGCGCGGCAGGACGTATTCTCGGGTATGGCGGCCTGGGGCAACACGGATTTCAACCTGGCGCGCGGCGGCGCGGTGCAGCGCGCGGAAGGCCTATGGGTCAGCGGCGATTATTTCGCCACGCTCGACGTTCGTCCGGCACTTGGCCGGCTGATCACGCCCGCCGACGATCGTCGCGGTTGCCCAGCTATCGCGGTACTGAGCTACGGCTTCTGGCAGGACCGCTACGCAGGTGCGCCCGGTATTGTCGGTAGCACCCTCACGCTCGATTCGCACCCGTTCGAGGTCGTGGGTGTCGCGCAGCCTGGATTCTACGGCATGGACGTCGGAATGAAATTCGACGTGGCGGCGCCGAACTGCGTAACGGCCCTATTGGACGGGCGGACCAAATTGCGTTTGGATGATCGCTCGTCGTGGTGGCTGTCCGTCGTGGGTCGCGTTCGGCCCGACCTATCGCCTCAGCAGTTGAATGCTCGTTTAGCGGCGGTGGCGCCCCAGGTTGCCGCCGCCTCCCTTCCCGACGACTGGGACGCGAACGACAAGCGGAGCTTCCTGAAAACCAGCCTCGCTGCGGCGCCGGCGGGCAGCGGCACAGGCTTTGATCTGCGCCAGCATTTCCGGGAACCCTTGACGGTGCTGATGTTCGTGGTCGGGTCGGTATTACTGATCGCCTGCGCGAATATTGCAGCGCTGATGTTGGCGCGGGCCGCCGCGAGGAGCAGGGAAATCGAGGTGCGGATCGCACTGGGCGCCACCCGCATGAGGTTAGTCCGGCAGTTGCTCACTCAATCCGTGATGCTCTCTTTCGCAGGCGCCGGTGCCGGAGTGCTGCTGGCGCGCTGGGGTACAAGCCTGCTCGTGCGGTGCATCTCCACGCACCGAGAAAACCTGTTCTTCGATCTGACGCCCGACATACGGGTTCTGGGATTCACGGCGGCAGTCGCGCTGCTTACCGGCGCGCTCTTCGGAGTGTTGCCGGCGCTCCGCTCCACGCGGGTCTCGTTTGCGGATTCCGTGCGCGGCAGCGCCGCTTCACAGTCGGAGCGTCAAAGCAACTGGCACCGATGGATCGTGGCTTCGCAAGTCGCCCTTTCGCTGGTGCTGCTGGTGACGGCAGGGCTGTTTCTTCGCAGTTTCGTCAGGTTAGCCTCGACAGACACCGGTCTTGCGAAACGAAACGTGCTGCTGGTGACCGCGAACCTGCGCTCCACTACCATCAAGCCTGAAGACCGCCAGGCGACCTTAAACGCGATCCAAGCCCGGCTGGGTGCGCTCCCGGGCGTCGTCTCCGTGGGCCGCAGCGAGGACATCCCGCTCAGCGGCGGATACTCCGCCACTCACTTCCATGCCGACACACCCAATGCGCCTGGCGGCGATGATTCCGTTTCGCTGATGATTTACATGTCGCCCGGATACTTCGCAAGCATGGGGATGCCGATCCTTGCCGGGCGCGATTTTACTAAATCTGACATACAAACGTCACCCCTGGTGGCAGTCGTGGACCAGGCATTTGCGCGCAAATTCTTTGGTTCGGTCAATCCCGTTGGCCACACGATTCACAAGGGCCCAGATCTTCAGCCGGGCCCGCCTATTGAGGTTGTGGGGATCGTGGCGGACGCTGATTATCGGTCACTGCGCGGGAAGAAGCCGCCAACCGTGTTCTTACCTATCCAGCAGTATCCGCAGCGAGAAGGGCGGGTCATCTTCGAAATTCGGACCGCGGGCCGCCTTACCGGCCTGGAAAACGCCGTGGAACGCGCCGTTGCGAGCGTCAACCGTGAGATTCCACTCGAATTCAACACGCTTGAGCGGCTGGTCGGCGACGCCATGGTTCAGGAGCGTCTGCTTGCCATGCTGTCGGTGTTCTTTGGAGCGGTGGCGCTCCTCCTCGCTATGATCGGGCTCTACGGCACGGTGAATTACCACGTCACCCTGCGCCGGTCGGAGTTCGGCATCCGCATGGCGCTGGGCGCGCAGGCTGCGGGCATTATGCGACTGGTGATTCGCGACGTCGCGATTATTCTGCTGGTGGGTGAAGCTGCCGGAATCGGCATTTCCATCCTGGCGGCGACGGCGTTCCGGAGTTTGTTGTTCGGCCTGGGGCCGCGTGACCCAACCACCCTCGGGGGAGCGGCCTTGCTCCTGGGATGTGTGGCGCTGCTGGCGGGATACATTCCGGCCCGGCGCGCCGCACACGTCGATCCCATGGTGGCGCTGAAGTACGAGTAGGAATCACGATTCAGGACTCTAGGGAGCGTCTGTCATCCTGAGCGAAGCAGCCTAGATACCCGTCATCCTGAGCGAAGCAGCCTGGATACCTGTCATCCTGAGCGAAGCGAAGGATCTCTGCATTTGTTCGATAATCGTTCCACCGAAGAGCAACTGCGGAGATCCTTCGCTTCGCTCAGGATGACAGTGCGTGGCCGCCGCCGGAGCAAATAAGTCACGCGCTCTCAGGATGACAAGATCGCTATCAGACAGGAACTATGCGCTGGTTTTATAAACTCACTTTGCGGCTCCGGACGCTGCTCACTCGCGGACGTGTCGAGAGGGAACTCACTGATGAACTTCGCTTCCACTTGGAACAGATTATTGACGAGAAGGTCGCGCAAGGAATGGCCCCGGAGGAAGCCCATTACGCTGCCCTGCGCGAACTGGGCGGAGTCGAACAGATTAAGGAGGAGTGCCGCGATATGCGCCGAGTGAGCTACCTCGAGAACTTCCTGCAAGACGTCCGCTATGGGCTGCGCCAACTGCGCCGCAGTCCTGGCTTTGCGGCGGTAGCGCTGCTGTCTCTGGCGCTGGGCATCGGCGCTAACACGGCGATCTTCCAGTTGCTGGACGCGGTTCGCCTGCGCCTGCTGCCGGTGAAAGACCCCCAGCAGCTTGCTGAAGTTCGTCTGACCAACCTTCACGGGCGCATGGGGAGTTTTTTCAACTGGCACTCCATGCTGACCTATGCGATTTGGGAACAGCTCCGTGCGAGGCGCGAGCCCTTTTCAGGTCTCGTCGCCTTTGCGCCCGACGACTTGAATCTTGCCCCTCGCGGAGAAGTCCATTTGGTGCGCGGCATCTGGGTGAGCGGCGATCTCTTCAACGTGCTAGGCGTTCATCCCCTTCTGGGACGAGTGTTCACCGACCCGGACGACCAGCGCGGCTGCGGCGCGGGCCCTGGCGCGGTCGTGAGTTATTCGTTCTGGCAGCGAGAACTGGGCGGCGAGGCGTCCGCCATTGGCAGGAAGTTGACCGTCGACTATCATCCCATTGAAGTCCTGGGAGTGACGCCGGCAGGTTTCTTCGGCCTCGACGTCGGCCGCACATTCGATGTGGCCCTACCCATCTGTTCGCAGCCGGTCCTGGGAGGCGAGGACAACTACCTCGACACCAAATTCGATTGGTGGCTGACGGTGATGGGCCGCCTGAAACCGGGATGGACTCTCGAGCAAGCAACGGCCTACCTGGGCTCGATTTCGCCTGGAGTTTTTGAGGCCACGCTGCCGCCCGGCTACGATGCCGAGCACATCAAGAAGTATCTCGCATTCAAGTTGGCGGCATACCCGGCGGGTAGCGGCATCTCCTCGCTGCGTGAAAGCGCGTCGGATCCTCTGGCGCTGCTGCTGGCCATCACCGGCCTGGTGCTTCTGATCGCTTGCGCCAACCTGGCCAATTTGATGCTGGCGCGCTCGAGCGCCCGCGAACGTGAAATCGCCGTGCGCATGGCGTTGGGCGCCGTCCGGCACAGGCTGGTGAGACAATTGCTCTCGGAAAGCTTCCTGCTGGCTCTGGCTGGGGCGGGGGCGGGATTGCTTCTGGCCCGCACGCTCGCGCACTTCCTCACCCTGTTCCTAAGCACGCGGTTCAATGAGGTGCTCTTGAATCTCAATCCTGATTGGCGCGTCTTTGCCTTTACGGCCGGCGTGGCGAGCGGGGCTACCGTTCTTTTTGGGCTGATGCCGGCCTTGCGCGCCACGCGCATCGCCCCCGGCGAGGCCATGAAGGCTGGGGGACGCGGGGCCACCGCAGACCTCCAACGATTCGGCATGCGCCGCGTCCTCGTGGTGTCGCAAGTCGCTTTTTCGCTCGTGCTGCTCGTGGGCGCGCTGCTCTTCACCCAAAGCCTGCGCAACCTGCTCAATGTGGATCTGGGATTTCGACGCACCGGCATGCTGGTCACCGACGTCGATCTCACGCAGCTCAACCTGGGAGCAGGGCACCTGAGTTTCAAGCGAGAACTGCTGGAGCGGATTCGTTCTACGCCGGGTGTGGACTCTGCCGCGGAAGCAGCCATTGTCCCTATCAGCGGAAGCTCGTCGAATCGCACCGTGTGGATGGAAGGCTCCGATCTATCGCAAGCCAAGAGCCCCTGGTTCGACTGGGTGAGCCCAGGCTTCTTCCAAACGATGGAAACGCCGCTCCTCGCCGGGCGTGACTTCAACGATCGCGATACTCCCAATTCGCCCAAGGTTGCGATTGTGAATGAGGCGTTTGTTCGGCAGTTCGCCGCCGGCGCGAACCCGCTGGGCAAAAGGCTATGGCAAAAGGCAGGGCTTGGGCAGCCGCAGGTTGCGTACGAAATCGTTGGACTGGTGAGGAACACGAAGTATCAGGATCTTCGTGAGGACTACCCGCCCTTGATCTACGTCCCAATGTCTCAACTCGATGACTGCCGTGGCGGATGCGTGGATTCGGACACGATCCTGATTCGTTCCGGCACCCCCTTGGCCGGCCTTACCCCTCGCGTCAAGCAGACCATCGCCCAGGCGAACCCGGATATTTCGATCCAATTCAAAACGATGCAGGGCATGATTCATGACGAACTGGTTGGTGAACGCCTGATCGCAACGCTATCGGGCTTTTTCGGCGTTCTGGCGGCCCTGTTGGCCGCCGTCGGTCTGTACGGCGTGATGTCTTACACAGTCGTACAGCGAACCAATGAGATTGGAATTCGCATGACGCTAGGCGCCGGGCGAGGCGAAATCACGCGCCTGATAATCCGTGAGGCTGGAGTGCTGTTGGCCCTTGGGCTCGGCGTGGGCCTGGTGCTGGCGCTCGCCGGCGGCAGAGCGGTGGGCTCCGTGCTCTTTGGCCTCAAGCCCTACGATCCCTTGACGCTCGCCGCAGCCGCCGCATTGCTGGCTGCGGTTGCCGCGGCGGCAAGCTATCTGCCCGGGCACCGCGCCACCAAAGTCGATCCTATGGTGGCGCTAAGGTATGAATAACTCGTTTGCGATATTCGTGAGATGCCGGGGAACCCGTCGAAGCCTGAATCAAAGCTCAGGATTTGATTGATTCCATGC
>Ga0187781_10004276_pt1 | contig 10662 bp, 8 predicted proteins | sample 0715_SJ02_MP02_2_FD_132447 | JGI IMG/M metagenome (GOLD analysis project Ga0187781, IMG submission 132447) | Tropical peat soil microbial communities from peatlands in Department of Meta, Colombia - 0715_SJ02_MP02_20_MG | ecosystem: Environmental > Terrestrial > Soil > Wetlands > Peat | place...
AAGGCTGATAAATGGCTAGTCTAGTCTTGTCACGCTCACGAACGGACCTAAGGCTCCGACAACCAGCCATTCAACAGGATGCTCATACTGTAGAATGAGGCCGAAGAACGCGACCAGACGGATTCATATCCTGCTATTCAATGGTATCAGAGGCTGGAGCACGCTCCGTTCATCAAATGGAGCTCAAAACAATGCCCCGGCCGGGATTCGAACCCGGGTCGCCGACTCGAAAGGCCGGCATACTCTCGACACCTGAGGCTTGACCGGGCTGTACGCCAACGCGGACTCTATACTACCGGGGCTGAATCGAGGCCACCGAGGTCGGCAATTAGAGCTTTCGCCCTAGACAGGCGTGAAGGAACACCACTCGCCCATGTAGGCGAACAGGTCAGTCCAATCACGCTCAGTGACAGCCGAAATCCAACTTATCCGGAAGTTCCCATCCCCGGGGATGTATGAGTTTCTTTGACTCCGCTCACCAACGACCCTGAGGGTGGAGACCGCCTCGCCGGAACTAACCTTCGAATCGAAGTAACGTTTTCTGCCAAGAACGATTGGATTACAACCGTCGACGAGGAAATCCGTAATCATCTCGCAGTTCCCTCTGACTCTCTCCAGTAGGAATGACACCACAGCATGCTCATCAGGCGCCAAAGCGCATCCACCTGAGGCACGTAGCTCTCGCCACCATGATGAAGTCTCCAGCCGAGGCAGAATACAGACGTTCACCTTTCCCTTCGATCCCGATGCCCTGAGATACTTGCCCTTGATGGTCTCCATCGGAGCCTCCTCTTTGGGAAATGAGAGGAGAGCAGGGACAGCGGGCAGTACCGCATCAGATGGATCAAAGGAGGACCAGCAAAGGCCCTCGTCAGAGACCCTGATCGTTCCCTCTCTCGAAGTAGCCACCAGGGCAGCACCCCTCCGGACGACTCCTACCTCAGATAACCTCCTCGCGAGGATTTCAATCTGCACTGAGTTCAGCTTGGGCAGGAGCAGGTAGTACTTCCCTCCCAGCTGGAGCTGGTGCACTTTGAAGCGGAGCAAGGCTTTGCGATTTAGGCACACACAATATATACAAACCTAAATTCTCCCAGACCTAGTGTTAGGGAATGGCGGAAGATAGGGCCATCTCACTGGCTGCGCTTGAGGCGAGGATGAAGTCCTATGCCATTCGCATAGACTCGGCCTTGGTCAGGGAACTCAAGCTCTATACCCACTCCAGGTTCCACGACCCCCTGATGTATGCTATTGAAGGCGGGAAACGGGTGCGCCCTGTAATGCTCATGCTGTCAGCAGAGGCGTTAGGAAGCAAAGACGATTCTGTGCTGGGTGCTGCAGTCGCCGTGGAGTTGCTACACACTGAGTCCATCATCCACGACGACGTGATTGACGAGGAGAAGGTAAGGAGGGCGAAGATGCCGTTCCACGTGAAGTATGGTTACAGTGCGTCCCTGCTAAGCGCAGACTTCGTCTTCGCCATAATCCTGGCGATTGCTGCGAGGTATGACGATAAGAGGATTGCAGAAGAGGTAAGCAGTGCGGCGCTACAGATGTCAGAGGGGGAATACTCGGAGCTGACCATTGACCCCCAAGTCTATAAGTTGACCTGGGACGAGTACATTAGGATCGTTACCGAGAAGACCGCTTCGCTTTTCGAGACGTCGGCGAAGCTCGGGGCGCTGATAGCAGGTGGAGACGAGAAGGATGTCGAGGCACTCGCGGACTACGGAAGATGCATAGGGATAGCTTACCAGCTAAAGGATGACCTGCTCGACTGGAGGTCGCGGGACAAGGTGACGGTAGGTCTTCTAAAGACCCACAGCGAAAGTGAGGTGGTGGGGAAGATGACAGCCCAGGCTGAGTCGTATGCGGAGGAGGCGAAGAGGAGGCTCATGCACCTGCCCAGGAACGAAGCCACGATCCTGCTGGAGGATCTTTCGGACTTCTCGATACTCAGAGATTACTAGGTTGCGGTCGTGTCGGGGCTGAGTCCTAACCGGACTGGCCCAGGATGATGAATGCGATGGCGAACCCATAGATCGCAATCGCTTCGGCAAGGACGACGAAGATCAGCGCCGTTGTCCTCACTTCCGCCTTCTCCGTAACTGCAGCAATGGCTGCCGAACCGGAGGTTCCCACTCCGATACCTGCGCCGAGTGCCGCCAGGCCGAAAGCGAGTCCTGCCGCTAGGAACTGCTGGCCGTTGGCAGCCGCCCCGGGGGTGATTGCGAACGCAGGAGCCGAGAGCACTGACATGAGTGTCACGAGGAAACCGAGGGCGAGGAATATCCTAGAAAGCCTTCGCATTGCCTGACGAAACAGCGCCTTCGATTACCGCTTATAAGCGTAGTGTCTTCAGGTTCGGTTAACTTGGTGGGACACTGTTATCCCACCTCGGCAACTTAAAGCGCTTCGACTTTCTAGGTTTGCTCCATCTCCATCGCTTCAACTACCTCCCGGCCCTGGACGAACCAAAAACAGAACCTGTCTTCACCATGACTTAACATCCGTCTTAGCGTCTAGGCGCTAACTGGTGGCTTCCTCGTGCCTCAGAGGGTATCACTACCGGATGGCAGGTCATGCTCATGAGAACGCCTTAGCTTTTTTGTGAGGCTATACAGCTTCGTTCGAAGGCTTCCAGCCGAACCCGAGATAGGCACCCAGTGTCGACAGGAGGCCCCCCAAAAGCCAGCCAAAAGACGTTGTCGGGATGCCTATGATTGTCCCGATCAGTACGAGGATAGAGCCGTCTCTGACCTTCGACTTCTTCCCTGTGTACTGCAGTGCACCTCCAATTAGTATGACGATGGCACAGGCCACGCCAACGAAAAGGAGGACGAGGCCTTCAGTAGCCGTAAGATTGATCGAGAATACAACGAGCCATTGCGAATAACCGAAAGCCGTGCCGTTGGTTGAATACATGGCGAACCAGGAATTGATTACGAGCAGGGTAGTGACCAGTGTTATGAGGCCCCCAACCAAAGACGAAACGAACGCCGAGGTCGGCCTGTAAGCCACCGGATTACTCCTCTTCCTCTGTTGCTTTTTGGTAGCGGGCATCGAATCCCTCTCCGTATTGCAGGCGAGCGGAAATCAGGGCCTAGACCCTAAGCTTCGACAATATTTTCTTCGGATCCATCCCCGCCTCGACGCCGATGGCTATGGCAGCGAGGTTGCTCACCTCGAATTCGAGGAGCTTGATTAGGCCGAGGATGGTCCCCGGGCTGAGCCCCTGCCACACGAACGCGAGATTGGCGGTGTCCCGCATCTCCTTGGCGAACCCGTCTTCGACCACGTCGATTAGCTCTTCATCACCCTGGGGTCCCTGCATTGAGAAGCGGTACGACGATTCAATCATCTTCACCGCTTCGGACACCGAGTCGGCACCGGCCATGCTGTTAAGGGTCGAGAGCGCGACCCTCTTCGTCGGGATGATGACCAGCTCCTGGACCTCTGCTTCCGTGAGCCCCCAGAGCTTAGCGCGGAGCACGCTTAGCACGTTGTAGGCGTCGACGTCAAGGGCCGCCATTTCGCTCACCCCGTTCACGTTCGCGGCCCTCGCCGAGTACAGCTTCGGATTGAGGGAGTACTCCTTCGAAATCGCAGATAGGACCGCATGGTCGATGTAGACGTCGAAGAACCTGATCTCCCCCTTGGAGGCGTACGCCGACATGGCCTTCTCCACATCAGTGAAGAACTCCGTCCCAGACAGCATCGTCACCGCCTCGTTCACATCCTTTGCCGAGAGGACCTTCACTATCAGGTCTCTCCTCCCCACCAGCTCCTCTGCCTTCATGTCAAGATACTCGACCGTCTCCTCATAGCCGCGGCCCAGGGCCCTGGCCTTCAGCGCGAGCTTCAGGTCCCAGGCGATGTTCTTCAGATAGTACAGCTGCAGAATCTTGTACCTCCCCGCCCCCTGCGTCGCGGAGTGGTGAACGACCGCGAGGCGCTCCCTCAGGGTGAGCTCGATCCTTCTGGCGCTGTAGGGAGGGGACAGACTCGTGAGGTTGTCTGCGTAGGGGGTGCTTCGGAGCCTGTTCACCATCTCTTCAAGAGAGACGGACTCCGCCAGCTTCTGGACCGTGGAAGTGTCCAGCAGGGTCCCTCGGAGAGCGAAAGCCTTGGTGCCGACGTATGTCCTGCTTGACAACCATGAAACCCCCCTAACTCTCGCTTCCCGAGGCCGGACGGCTTATAATGATTAATCCCCCGAGAGGACGCGAGGCTGGCTTCCAGTACAGCCCGATTCCCACACGCTTAATAACAGAACTCGGGCGCGGCAGAAATCGCATAGCGCTTGGGCGTCGCCCGTCTATCGAAGGTCACGATAATCTCACCACGCAGCGAATATGAAGACGTGGCCAAGGCATTGGCCGATTTCGAGGACTTCCATCCAATCGAAGGCACCGCTCAGAACTTCGACCCTGGTGTCCAGGAGCTGACCGTCAAGGCAGTCAGGCTCTTCGCCCAGGCGGACCAGGCGGTAAAGGACCTTGACCTGAAGCTGATGCCCGGGCAGATGGACATCGTGTTCAGGGGAGTCAAGATCCCGAGAAGCACCTATGAGGCCTCCACCTGGGAGGAGCTCCTCGACAAGGCAGAGGCACAGCTCGGGCCAATCGCCGAGGAAGTTCGTGCAGAGAAAGTCCTGCTGCAGAAAGCGCAGAAGGACGAAACAGACTCGGAAGCGCTGATGGGGGCGCTGAAGGTCGTATCTGGATTCTCGTCGGACCTGACGGGGCTCTCGGACCTCAATCACTTCAAGGCTGCGGTGTCCCTGGTCCAAAACGAGAAGCTGGAAGAATTCAGCAAGTCACTTCCAGAAGCGGTGTTCCTCTCGCATCCGATCACCAAAGAACAGTCACTCGTCCTTGTGGCAGTGGCAAAGGCGGAGGAAGCGAAGCTTGACAAGACGATGAAGCTGCTGGAGCTGAAGCCTCTGACTATACCCCCCAACTTCCCCCAGAACCCTGCCGAGGCGTACAGCAGGGCCTCCCAAGACCACGGGGCGGCGGTCGCAGCCAAAGAGAAGGCAGAAGGCCAAATGGAAGAGTCCAGGGAGAAGCACGGGACAGACCTGCTGGCGCTAAGGGAGCTGTCAGAGGTGTCCAGGAAGACGCTGGACGAGGCGAGGGTGTCGGGCGGCTTGCAGAGGCTGGCTACGATTTCCGGGTATGTCCCGGCAAAGAAGGAGGCGAAGCTGAAAGAGATGTTCGGCAGATGGATGGTCCACATCGAGCCTGTGGAACGGGGGTCAGAAGAGGGGCAAGTCCCCACACTAATGGAGAACAGGACTGGGCTGGGGCTATACCAGCCGATCACCCTGGAGCAGGGTTTGCCGGCGTCCCACGAAGTGGATCCGACCCCCTTGGTATCCTTCGTGTTCCCAATCTTCTTCGGGATGATGTTCGGGGATGTGGGGCACGGCCTGATACTAACCGCCTTCATGCTGCTCGTCAGACAGAGGTCGACAGGGAGCATGAGGCAGTGGGCTAACATGTTCATCGTCGCGGGGATATCTGCCATCGTGTTCGGAGTCATATTCGGGGAATTCTTCGAGCTGTCCTTCTCCAGGTTCGTCCCAATCCCGGCCCTCATAGAGATAATCCACAGGGCGGCGGGCACGGTGGACACGTTCAACTTCCTGCCGACCCCCTTCGCCGGAATCAACCTCGTGCTGATCATTAGCTTCCTCATCGGGATGGCTCACCTGACGACGGCTCTGGGGCTGGACGTCTACCAGACATACAGGGCCCACGAGCGCACAGAGCTTTGGCTCGAAAAGGTTCCTGTGTTCACGATGTATCTGTCGGGGGTGGGGTACGGGCTGGCTTTCGTCGGTGCGGGGTTCAACTTCAACGTGCTCTCGAGCTCGGCCCCGAACCCTCTTCTCGGCATACCGAACAACGCTCTGGGGGCGGTCTCCATTGTGGTGCTCGTGCCGTCGATGCTTGTCATCCTTGCCGGGAAGAGTGTGGCCATCGCCGCCGGGAGGCTGAAGGAGGGGTCAGTGCTCGGAGCCCTCTCGAACGGGGGCCTGGAGGTCTTCGAGAGGATCTCCCAGTTCATGTCGAACACCATCAGCTACGTCAGGCTTGCGGTAATGCTGCTGGTTCACGCGGCCCTGCTCCTGATAGTCAACCTGCTGCAACCATGGGGGAATCCCGTGATGATAGCGCCATGGGTCATCCTTAATCTGCTCATCCTGGCGTTCGAGGCCTTCATCGTCTATGTCCAGGACCTAAGGTTGCACCTTTACGAGTTCTTCACGAAGTTCTACACGGGAACTGGGAAGCCGTTCAGAAAGATATTCCCGGACCGGTCAAGAATCAGGATAAACTGGCTGTGAACTGCCCACGTCCAAAAGCTGTGGGCTTCTTGCTTCCTCGACCGAACTTGCTTTTCCCTATGACAGGTAGAGGCTCAGTCTCCACATAGGCCTGTTCCAGACCCCTCGCCAGGATGTTCCTGGCTGCATTTACATCGTTGAAGAGACGCGTGCATGTTTCTATAGTCTCGACCATGACAGACTCCGTTGACGAGTTGGGTAGAGCCTGAACTGTAGGTTTGGAAAGAGTGTTGCCCTGGCATATTGTCATGAATCGACTTGGCAAGAGATAGGCCTGCTAATAGGCAAAGTGGGACAAAGTAGTCTCATCAAGGGGATTAGAATGTTGGCACATGGAACGTTCAGGTACTATCCCAAGAAGATGCTTTCCCGCTCGCGCTCTAGCCGGCGAAGCTTGTAACCGCATTCGACGCGAGGTTGATCACCTGCTGGGGGAACAAGCCTATGCCTATGATTAGCCCGACCATTATGGCGAAGATGAGGACGAACCAGAAGGGTTCCTTCACCCTCTCTGCGCTCTCAGCCGGGTCCATGTACATCCGTTTTATGATCCAGGCGTAGTAGCCGAGGCTGAAAGCCGAGTTCAGTATGGCTGCCAGCGCAAGCCACCCGTAGGGGCCGTTGGCGACAGAGAGGACCAGAATCAGCTTGCTCCAGAATCCGCTCAGCGGAGGCACTCCAGCGAGGCCAAGGAAGGCCACGGCAAGGGTGAACGCCGTGATTGGCATTCTCTTCCCTAGCCCGTCATATGCCTTCAGGTCTGCCCGCTTCAGCTGGAGGGTTACAAGCGCAGCGGCCAGGAAAGCGACCCCCTTCATCACGGCGTGGTTGATCACGTGGAAGACGGTCCCAGTCAGCCCCAGTATTGCCGCGGACGAACCCGGAGCGTTCGCGAAGGCCACGAATCCGATGAGGATGTACCCGGCCTGTGCGATGCTGGAGTAGGCCAGGAGCCTCGTCATGCTCTTCTGGGTCAGGGCTGAGATGTTCCCGACGGTCATGGTAACCACAGCGAGAACTGCGAACACGTTGGCCATGGTGAAGAGCGGGCTCCCCGTGACAGCGTAGAGGGTGGTGATGACTAGAAGGACTCGAATGGCGGCAATGAACCCGGCCTTCTTGGTGGCAGCCGCGAGGAGCGTGCTTATGGTCGTCGGGGCGCCTTCGTACGCGTCTGGGATCCACATGTGGAACGGCACTATCGACATCTTGAAGCTGAAGCCAGCCACGAAGAGGAGGGTGGCGACCCCTGCGAGCGCTGACGGGTGGCTGGTGAACCCGGCCACGACGGCAGAAATCTGCGTGCTCCCAGTGAGGCCGTAGGCGAGGCTAATCGCGTAGAGGATGACGGCGGACGACATCGCCCCTATGATGGCGTACTTGACCGATGCTTCGTTGGAATGGGTCTTCTTGTCGAATCCTGCCAGGACATAGGTAGGGAGGCTCATCAGCTCCCAGGAGACGAACAGCATCAACAGGTCCTGTGAATAGGAGAGCAGGACCATGCCCAGAGCGGCGAACGAAAGCAGGCTGTAGTAGACGGGCTTGCTGGCGCTCTTCAGGTAGTCGAAGGAAGCCACTGTGACAGCCAGGGTGACCCCTACCGTGACGAGTGCGAACACCCCTCCCATCTGATCGGGCTTTATGAGGGAACCAGCCCACGGGACGGATGTGGGGTGGAGGGTGAACAGCCCGATGAACACCAGGGCGGCGGAGAGGACAAGTGCGAGGACGTACCCCGCCAGGTTCTCCCTCCCCGTTTGGAAGACTTGGAGCAGGGGGAGGAAAAGCCCGGTGCCTGCGAGCAGGCCCACCGTCAAAGTGAGATAGTCTATCATGCTACGGCAACCCCCTGAGGAACTGCGCCACCGGGAGGGCCGGGGTCAGTATCAGGTACGACGCGATGAGCAGGATGACCAAGGGGACGAGGTAGACTGCGAAGGCACCCACGTCCGACCACCCCATGTCGTGGGCATCGTGCCCCGGTTCCGCGGGGGAGAGGACTGTCCTCCTGATCATCCAGAGGAAGTATCCGGCGGTGATCACGGGGACGAGGATCGAGACCGCCGTAAGGGCATACGCGGAAATGCCAGCGACAATGACCATGAACTCGGCGAGGAAGCTCGCGAAAGGCGGGAGGCCCATTGCAGCCGCCGAGGCGAGGACCAGGATTGCGGCGGTCCGGGGCATCGTCGTCCCGAGCCCCTTCAGCAGAGGTATCTCCCTGGTCCCCGCCTGGTGCTGGACGTACCCTGAGAGCATGAAGAGGCTCCCCACGGCGAGGGCGTGGGCGAACATCTGGAAGATGGCCCCCTGGATGCCGAGGTAGCTCCCCGAAATCATCGTGGCGTAGGCCCCGAAGAGGACGAAACCCATGTGGTTGATGCTCGTGAACGCTATCATCTTCTTCAGGTCGCTCTGCAACAGTGCTGCCACCGCTCCGTAGAACATGGAGAAGAGGCCGAGGGCGAGGAAGACCCAGGCGTACTGCGCCGACGCGTCAGGGAAGAGGCCTATGCTGATGCGCAGGAAACCGTAGCCCCCCATCTTCAGGAGCACCCCCGCAAGCAGCACAGAGATAGGGGACGGCGCTTCGACGTGGGCGTCGGGGAGCCATGTGTGGAAAGGCACCAGAGGGAGCTTCACCGCGAATCCGATGAACGAAGCCAGCAGAGGGAGGTACTCCAGGCCGACCGGGATCTGGTGGGCCTGGAGCATCGCGTCGATGGTCGGGATGTCGAAGGAGGGGGAAGGCATCCCCATGTAGAAGTAGAGGAAGCCCAGGAGCATTATGGTGCTCCCGGCGAACGTGAAGATGATGAACTTCATGGCGGCGTACTTCCTTCGGGGGCCTCCCCAGACCCCGATGAAGAAGAACATCGGAATCAGCACGACCTCCCAGAAGATGTAGAACAGGATGAGGTCGAGGGAGGTGAACACTCCCATTATCGCCCCCTCGAACACGAAGATCAGGGAGTAGTATTCGGCCTCGTGATGGTCGATCAGCTTCCTGGAGCCCACGATGACGAGCACGGTCAGGAGGGCGGAGACGAAGATGAGGGGGGAGCTCAGGCCGTCGACGCCGAGGAAGTAGTTGAGGCTGAAGGAGGCGAAGCTAATCCAGCTGTACTTCTCCTGCAAGACGTACGTCCCCGGGGGCATGGCAGGCACCTGCGAGTAGACCTCCCAGAAGACGTACCCCGCGATGAGGAGTACCACGACGGCGAGGCCGAGGGAGAAGTAGATGCCGAGGCGCCTGTTCACCCTGGCCGCCAGGTACACGAAGGGGGCCGCGGCCAGGGGGAGGGCGATCAGGAGCGAAAGTACGTAGCTCATGGCAGTGGGACCCCCACCCCCGCCTGCCAGATTGCGAGGAGCAGGAACAGGACGAGCAGAATGATGCCTAGGGCGAATACCTCGGCGTACTGTTCCACTATCCCTGTCTGGATCCGTCTAAACGCCCTGGAGACGAATTGCGCGATGGAGGCGAACCCGTTGGCGACGCCGTCGACTACATGGACGTCGACCCAGTTCCCCGCCCTGGAAAAGTACACCCCCAGCACAGACCCGAGTTGGTTCACCCTGAACAGGCCTCTGTAGTCGAAGTCCTCGCTCAGCCACACCGAGGCAGCCAGGGGCGCATCGACGAAGACCCTGTAGTAAATGGCGTTGATGTACCATCGGTTGTAGAGGAATGTGTAGAGGCCATGCATGAATCCCGTCTGGCCTACGAATCGGGTCGGGGGCACCCTCCGGGCAATGTAGATCGTGAAGGCGGCCAGGAAGCCTGCTGCAACTATGGCAAGCGTCAATCCTGCCGGCGCCCAGTAGACAGCCCCCGACGGTGCGGGGAGCGAGGCCGACGGGAAGAGCGATGTGATGTAACTCTGGGCGGCCGCCTGAAGAGAGGCGTCTATGTTCAGCGCCGGGACCACTAGGCCGGCGAGGGCCGTGACTCCGATGATTACGGTGAGCCCCGCAAGGATCGTGTAGGGCACCCACATGATGGGGCCCGGCTCGTGGACGTGGTGCCCCTGCCCCTCAACTTCGACCAGCCTCTTGCTTGCGTCACCGTAGAAGACGACCCCAAGCATCCTGAAGGAGTAGAAAGCAGTCATTCCAGCAGTGAGAGCCCCCACTGCGAAGAGGCCGTACTGTCCTGCGCCCCAGGCCGCACCCAGGACCGCGTCCTTGCTCCAGAACCCGCTGAACGGAGGGATCCCCGATAGGGAGGCGACCGCGATCAGCACAGCAGCGAACGTCACCTTCATCTTGTTCCTCATCCCGCCCATGTCGTTGATGTACTT
>Ga0187781_10004278_pt1 | contig 10659 bp, 11 predicted proteins | sample 0715_SJ02_MP02_2_FD_132447 | JGI IMG/M metagenome (GOLD analysis project Ga0187781, IMG submission 132447) | Tropical peat soil microbial communities from peatlands in Department of Meta, Colombia - 0715_SJ02_MP02_20_MG | ecosystem: Environmental > Terrestrial > Soil > Wetlands > Peat | place...
ATCCCGCGTGGGGATACGGAGGAGTGTGGTATGGGCCTAGGCCGTATTATCCTCCACCTTATCGTCCTGTTTATTATCCAGGCTGGGGACCCGGCTACCATTATTACCGGCCGCCGTACTATCACAACACCATCATCATCAACAACAACTACTACAATCGTTTCAACAACAACAATAATTTGCACCCCAACTACAAACCACGGCCGGTTCCTTACAACAGCAATCCCAACAGCACCTATTCCAGGAATATGGGAAGCCAGCCGGGCGCTAGGCAGGGCGCGAACTACCGGCCTAACAATCCAGCTAATCCGAACGTGAGCACTCGGCCTGCGACGGGGAATCTGCCAAATCGTGCGGGAGGGGTGAACACGGGCAACAACGTCGCCCCAGCGCAGCGTCCAGCAGGCGGAAACGCCGCGAACAATCCGAACAACTGGCGTGGCCAGACTACATATCAGGGCAACAAAGCGAACAACGGGCCAACAGCGACGACACCGAGCATTCCCGCGCGGAACCCTTCGGGTGATCGCGGCTTTGCGCAAAATGGCGGAGCGCGCCCAAACACCGGAAACGTTCAGCAAAACCGGCCCAATACCGGCAACAACCAATATGCTGGGCAGCGGCCGAATACCTCACAAAATACGCGGCCCGCAGGGACGCCATCGCCGGGCAATCAGCCAGCGGCTAGGCCAGCAACTGGCACACAGCCAGTTGCAAGACCTGCCCAGCAGCCGCAGAATCGGCCAGCAACTTCAGGCGGTGGCGCGTTCGACGGCGCGAGCAATCCCAAGTCCGATCGCGCGGCGAGCAAACGCGGACAAACCAGTATGGGAGCGGGGGCGCGACAGACGCAGTCCCGGCCTGCTGCCAGCCCCAGGCCGAGGTGAGCCATGACAAACGCGGCCATGCGAAACACAGAAAATTCGATGCGTGCAAGAAATTTCTTCTTGATGCTGGTGATGCTGATCATGATTGCGATGCCGGTGGCCACGCTGGGGCAGGCCATCACGCAGAAGGCTTTTTCCACGGCGGATGACGCGGTGCAGGCGCTCGTCCAGGCGGCTGCAGATCACAACCAGCACGAATTACTGGCGGTACTGGGAGCTGACGGAAAAGAACTGGTCTATTCCGGAGATGACGTGCAGGACCAAGCTGGAATGAACGCGTTCGTGAAGGCCTACAAGGCTAAGCATGCCATGCTGAAGGAGAGCGCGCAGAAACGGATCCTGCAAGTCGGCAGCAGCGATTGGCGATTTCCGATTCCCGTCGTGAACACAAACGGAAAATGGCAATTCGATACCGCGGCCGGCAAGCAGGAGCTTCTCTATCGCCGCATCGGGCACAACGAATTGGGAGCGATTGCGGCTTGCCGAGGTTACATCGATGCGCAAAATGATTATGCCGCAGTGGGCCACGATGGTTTGCCGCCTGGGATTTACGCGCAGAAACTGATGAGTTCAGCAGGGAAACAGGACGGTTTGTATTGGGAAACGCCGGAGGGCGAACCGAGCAGTCCGGCCGGACCGCTGCTGGCCGACGCCTCGGCGGAAGGTTACAGCGGTCTTGGCGGAAAGCCAGAACCTTATCATGGCTACTACTACCGAGTATTGAAGGCGCAAGGCGCTGACGCCAAAGGTGGCGCAAAGAGCTATTTGGCTGATGGGCAGCTAACGCAAGGAGTCGCACTTGTGGCATTTCCCGCGCAATATCGCGTGAGCGGAGTGATGACTTTTATCATCAACCAGCGAGGTGTGGTGTATCAGAAAAATCTCGGCGAAAATACCGAATCCATTGGACGCGCCATGAACGAATACAATCCCGACAATACTTGGCAAAAGGTTACTGAATAGAAGAATAGTCGCAGTCGTAGGTGTAGCGCACGTTCGGCAGGTCTGAGGAAGGGGGTAGACACGGGCTGTGTCTTCCTGGGTCTCCTAAACGTTCGAGTTGTCCTCCCGTGTGGCTAAGGACGGGGCTCGGGGAGTGTGGTGACCTCCCCGAGTCCCACCGACGATACCAAGTATCGCCATATTTAGCCATATTTAGGCAATCTTGACGCGGCGATTGTACGGGACTATCATGCGCAACGATAAGAAGTTGCAGGCAGGCTCGCAGTGTACGCCGACCGATCGGCGAGTGACGCGGCCAGTCCAAGGTTATTTGAGTTCGCGTCGGCGTTGTAGCAATGGCTGAAGGGAACTGCTGCAGAATTTGTCCGCTCTTTCCTACAACTGCCCCGCTCATCTCCTCTGTTCTGGGCCCCAGAACCAGCCATCTCCGTGTTGAAGTGTGTTCCAGCATGCTGAACCGGCACCGAGGCCTCCGATGAAAAAAACAAAGCTGGTGCTGTTGGTTGTGGCAAACAACGATTACCAGGCAGAGCAGGAGATTGCCGCAAAGAAAGCTGCGCAGGAATGCGATATTGAGCTGCAAGTAGTCGAGACCGAACATGACGCGGTAATGCAGAGCGAGGAAATCTTTAAGGTGGTTTATAGCCCGCCCGAGACCCGGCCGAACGGGATCCTATTTGAGCCGGTTGGAACTGCGCTGGAGAAAGCCGCGAGGATCGCGGTGACAGCCGGCGTGGGCTGGGTGGTGTTGAACCGAGAGGTCGACTATCTGTCGGAACTCCGGCGAACCGCCGCCAGCCCGGTGTTCTCGGTAAGTACAGACCACGAGAGGGTCGGTCGAATTCAAGGTGAACAAATCGGCAAGCTGCTTCCGCAGGGAGGTGCTGTAATTTACATTCAAGGACCTTCTGACAACAAGGCGGCGGTGCTCCGCACGGCGGCGATGCAGGGAATGAAGCCGGCGAACGTGGAAGTGCGGCTGCTGAAGGGCCTCTGGACAGCCGAAAGTGCCTACAAGGCGGTGAGTTCCTGGCTAAAACTGAATGTGACGAAAGACATGCGATTCGGAGTGATCGCCGCGCAGAATGACGCCATGGCCATCGGGGCGCGACGCGCGTTTCAGGAATTAACCGAGGGCGCCGAGCGGGATCATTGGCTGAGTTTGCCGTTTATCGGCTGCGATGGCCTACCCAAGACCGGGCAAGCCTATGTAAGCCGCGGAATCCTAGCTGCGACAATCGTGATCCCTGCTAACGCTGGTCAGGCGATCAAGACGTTGGCAAACGCGATTCGAACAAAGCAACAACCACCGGAGTGCATTCTTGTGCACGCGGAGTCCTATCCAGAAATTGGCGCGCTCAAAGCGAAGCATTAGTTCCCTCGGCGCCGCGTTGCTTTCTGGGCGACATGTTTGTCGGGTCCGGGGCCCTGATTCCGCGGCTGGGGCCATGCGTACGGCTGGTATGTGCGTCTGGGCTGGGCTTATCGGCTCAGCTACGCCTACCACGGATAGGCTTGCAGGGGTGCTATGCGCGCCTAGGAACACGGCTGGCACAGGTAGCAAGTCGCAAATTCCAGAGCTGCTCGGGCCTGTTATATCGCACCAATCCACTTCACGGGGAAATAGGCGGCGAGTGCCTTCGCCAGTTTCTCGTCAGCCGTGACCAAAGTTCTGCTCGACTGAACGGCCAGAGCAACGTAGAGACAGTCATAGACTGTTCGTTCGTACTCAAGACTTATTCGCAGGGCCAGTTCGAGCAGTGTCACCGAAGGAACCAGGGGAAGACCGTAGCTGATCAAAATCTCAAGCGCAGTGCGGGCTTGGGTCCATGTGCACCGTTTGGTTCGCGCTGCCTTCCACAGAATGTTCGCGACCTCGATGTTCAGCAGATCCGGAACGGATAGGTCAATCTTGCCATCTGTCCAATACGCCAGCAGCTTACGGGCCTCAGCGGCGAAGGGCTCGTGATTCAGCGGAGGGAGCCATTTCGCAACAACGCTGGAGTCGACCACGAAAGTGTTCACCTCGATCGATCCTCTCGGATCATCTCTTCGGCGCTGGGAAAGTCTCCAGGGACCCGCTTCACCGAAGCGCTCAGCCGGTCCAGCTTGCGCAAAAGATTCGCGCGGCGCCTGAGCTCCTGTTCGGTAGGAACGTAGTTTTCGAGGAGAGCTAGCACCTCGGCAGCGATGGAACGATGATTCCACTTGGCACGTTGCCGCAGGGCGTCGTACAAGTCGTCCGGAACATTCTCGACGTAAAGAGTTGGCATAGCACAATCCTAGGGATTATCTAGTACTATAATAGGTACCAATTGTCGGAATGTCAATGATGCTCCCGCGAAATCATCTACTTCACACGCCGAGATTTTGAAGGGCGACTGGACGTTTACTCGAGACTGCTGAAATCGAAATCGCAAAACGAACTCCGGCAACTCCCTGAGTTTCGTGGGAGATCACAAAAATGAGATGATTACACAGCAGCATGGAGCTGGATGAGACGGGCTTGCTCTTGAGGAGGTGGAAATGATCAGCAAACTGCTGGCAACGGACAACAGCGCAGCGACTACCCTCCTGCGCGTCGTGCTCGGGGTGGTGTTCTTCGCACATGGTGCTCAGAAAGTGCTTGGCTGGTTTGGAGGATATGGCTTTAAAGGCACGCTGCAATTCTTCACGGGAGTTATGCACATTCCAGAGCCGTTCGCGGTGCTGGCGATCGCCGCGGAATTCCTCGGCGGTTTGGGTTTGCTCTTCGGTGTACTGACACGAATCGCGGCATTCGGTATCGCCTGCAACATGGTAGTCGCGATTGCAATGGTGCACGCAAGGAACGGATTCTTCATGAATTGGTCAGGGGCGCAGAAGGGCGAGGGCTTCGAATTTCACCTCTTGGTCATCGCCGTCGCAGTCTATCTGTTGATCAAAGGTGCCGGTGCCGTCTCCGTGGATCGCGCACTCTCCCGTTCGCAATCCTGAATCAACCACGCAGCAGTGGCGTGAAGGATTAAGGCTGGATGGCCGCGACGCGCGGTGATAAGAACATTTTTCCGTCTTGGGAAACCGAAACCTGGTTCATTCACTGCACGATTTCCACTTTAACTGTGGTTGTCCCCTGTTTAACGAAATCCAATCTCTCAGCCACAGCCCGGGACACGTCCACAATTCGCCTTCGGGACCGCGGTCCCCAATCATTGACGGTCGCTACAACGTTCTTGCCGTTTTTCGTGTTTGTAATTTTGACTTTCGTGCCGCACGGCAGGCTTCGATGTGCTGTCGTCAGTTCCGACGCCACGTACGTTCCTCCGCAGGCGGTTTTGTGGCCTTCCAATGCGCCGCTATAGAACGCAGCTGTTCCTTTCTGAGCGTGGGAATTGGGCGTCCGCGTCTCTTGTTGCGAGATAACCCTAACCGAGACAAGCGCCGCCGCTGCGGCCACAATCGCCAAACGCCTGGTGACTACGACAACCGGCAATAATCCAGCTTTCATAGATATCGAACCCGAAACCGCCCGTAATTTCAGTTCTCGAGCTCCACTTTGAGCCGGCTATCTAGACTTCACCTTTCTTGCATGGACCTTGAGCACTGTTGAGAAGATCTTCAAGGGCGGCTGCCTTTTCCACCGCTTCCCGCAGTGCCTTCCGCCATTCGTCCTGTGTATATAGCGGGTCGCGGTCCTTGCGGCGGCCTACTTCCAGACCGAAAGCAATTCCTGCAGCAAAAATCTCCACGATTTCCGGGTCAGCAATTGCCCATGCTTCGCTTAAGCGCCCTTCGGCTTTCCAACTTTCGGTCAGCCTCTTCTGTTCGCCTTTCATGTCGGAAAAGCTGGTTCTCTGGCTCATTTCCACCTCCGGCTCGATGAGTGCAGTCTGGGGGAGGGTGCAAGCAGGGGCCCACCGTCCTAAAGGGCAGGTGTGCTGATATGGTACTGTGGCGTCTGCCTAAAGCCTGTGATTGAAATTCAGGACAACCCACCGTCCCGCCACGATTCCCCGTTATTCAGAGCGAAAATGGACGGAGTCGAAGGGCAGCGAAACAGAGAAATCGACACGTTGGCTGGCAAACAGAAATCACCCGCGGTGACCTATGCAGAATGCCAGATTGTCAGCGAATTCGGTGAGCTAGAGCCCTCAGTGGTCACTGCAAAACCGGCCAACGGGGATGGCCTAGGACTCCAGTTCTTTTACTCTGTCAAGGGATTACGACCGGGACAGGCTTGCTGACTTCCGGATCGCCGACGATACGAGCTTAATCCGTTCTTACCGAGACGGTGCCCGGATTGGCTATCACGCCAGGAACACTGCGGATATCTGTTTCGTATCATTCTCCGAGGAGGATGCGATGCTCACTGTTTCTCGACGCCGTTTTTGTGAAGGCGCGATTGCCACCAGCGCCCTTGCTACGGAGTATCTATCGAAAGCTCATGTGGCCTTGGCCGAAGACTCCAAGACCGAGCAAGTTGAAAACGGCCTGATGGAAATGCGCGATGGGAAGCTCGTCAAGGTGAACGTGGGATTGCCGGCACGAATGCAGCTGTACCACGTGCCCGGCTTGAGCGTAGCTGTCATCGACAATTACAAGATTGCTTGGGCGAAGGGCTACGGCGCGCTTGAGCAAGGCAGGCCGCAGCCAGTTACAGCCGACACTTTGTTCCATTCCGGTTCGATTAGCAAGCCAGTGTCTGCCGCGGCCGCTCTAGCGCTGGTCGAGACAGGAGATCTGAAACTCGACGAAGATGTTAATGCCAAGCTGCAGTCCTGGAAGGTTCCGGAAAACGAGTTTACAAAAGACGAAAAGGTTACCCTGCGGAGACTCTTAAGCCACAGTGCTGGACTCAACGAAGGTGGGGCTCCGTCCTTTGCCGTCGGTGAGCAACCCTTCGGCGTACTGCAGACTCTCGACGCCGCGCCACCGACGAACTCAGGCGCTTCTGACCGGCAGGCGGCGCCGGTTCGTGTCGAAGCCATTCCTGGAAGTCGGTTTCTCTATTCTCCAGGTGGATACGCAATCGTGACCGTTCTCATGGAGGACGTCGAAAAGAAATCCTTTGAGACGATCATGCAGGAAACGGTCTTGAAACCTCTGGACATGAATTCGAGTACGTTTGAGCAGCCGTTGCCGAAGTGCCTTCTCGAACGGGCAACCACGGAGCACAGCGAGGGCCAGCCGCTGGAAGGGAAGAGGCGCTACTTTCCGGGTCTCGCAGCTGGCGGGCTGTGGAGCACGCCGACGGACTTGGCGCAATTCGCCATCGAGATGATGCTGTGCTGGTCGGGCCGATCGCACAAGATTTTCTCGTCGGCCTCCGCTCGCGAAATGCTCACGTGTCAGGTCGGACACTGCGAGGCGAAGACCGGAGGGCAGGGTCTCGGCTTCTGGGTTCAGGGCCAGGGCAACGGGTTCGTCATCGGCCACAAAGGCGGCACGTACGGATCCTCATGCCAGTTGGTTGCCTTTCCCTCCGCGGGTAAGGGTGCAGTCGTGATGGCCAACGACAGGCCGGGTGGGGAGAAAATGGTTCCTGAAGTGATCTTCGCCGTTGGCACCGTTTACCGATGGCCGTGGGACCTTGCTTAGTTAGGTTCGCGATTGGCCTACCTTGTGCAGGAAAAACCATGTGTAGGGCGAGTCATGGGCCACTCGGGAGTTGAGCTACGTGCACACCAGATTGGCCAGAAGTCCTAGTGTTGTATCGGAAGCGCGAGCAGGCAAGGCGGGTGCACGGGCACGGTGTGTTCGCGCGCTTTCGATACAACGAAAGTCCGCTTCGGAGACACGAAGCTGGATCGCCGACCAGCCCACCGCTGATACCGGCTCGCGTTCGAGTGCTCCACCGGCGTAGCAGTGAACACGCGGTGGACAATGTTCCCGAATTCAGGCCCGGCCTGACCTTTCTTCCTTCGGTATTCACCGGTTGAATACTGAGTGATCTCACCCGCCACCCAGAAACTCACCCTGTGAACAGGTCAATACCAGTCCCGAGTCCGTACCTAGGGACAGTACGAAATCGGAGTCGCCAGCACTACAATTTCCTCATGAAAGACTGGGCGGTTCTGCTGACGCTGGCGTTCTTGATATTGGGGCTTATTGCTTGCGGCGGTGCTGGTAGTAGCGGCGGAGGTGGGACACAGCCTGTGGCTCCGGCAATTACCGCACAGCCGCAAAGCAGTGCCGTGACAGCCGGGCAGACGGCGACGTTTACCGTCACTGCCAGCGGCACCGCGCCTCTCAGTTATCAATGGAGTAAGAACAGTACAGCCATTGGCGGGGCGAATTCAGCCAGTTACACCACACCCGCGACGACAATGTCCGACAGCGGAGCGGCGTTCACCGTGACGGTCAGCAACTCCGCCGGCACGGTTACCAGCAACGCTGCCACGCTGACGGTGAATGCGGCAAGCCTGACGCCGCAGACGATCACCTTCAATAACCCGGGTGCACAAACCGTAGGGACGCCGCTGACGCTTTCGGCGACGGCGAGCTCGGGTCTGACGGTCAGCTTCACTTCGCAGACAACCAGCGTTTGCACGGTGAGCGGCACAACGGCCACGTTCCTCACCGCCGGGACGTGCACGATCCAGGCCAGGCAGCCGGGCAACAGCACCTATGCCGCGGCCAGTTCGGTCACGCAGAGCTTCGCCGTCAATACCGCCACTCAGCAGTTGCAGACGATCACCTTCAATGATCCGGGCACACAAACGGTAGGGACGCCGCTGACGCTTTCGGCGACGGCTAGCTCGGGCCTGACAGTATCGTTCGCTTCCGAGACGACCAGCATCTGCACGGTCAGCGGCACGACCGCGACATTCGTGGCTGCCGGGACGTGCACGATCCAGGCCACGCAGGCCGGCAACTCGGAATACAATGCGGCCACGCCGGTGAACCAGAGCTTCACGGTGAACGCGTCAAGCGGCGGCGACCCGACCGTCGGCATCCTGCCGTCCTACAACGACACGTACGCGAACTGGAAGAACGCCGGGCTGGCTTTGGTTGGCGGCATTCCGGACCGCACGACGATTTGCGCCACGGTCAATCCACTGGGTAACGGACAGGACGACTACAACGGCATCCAAACCGCGATCAACAATTGCCCGGCAGGCGAGGTGGTTCAGCTTGCGGCGGGTGCATTTAGCATCAAATTGGCCGATATGCCTATCCACATTCCGACGGGGATTACGCTGCGCGGAACGGGCAACTGCAGCGGCGCCAGTTCGCCGTATTGCCAGACCTCCATCAGCGTGATTGATGGCGCTCTCGCCTACACCGGTGGGATGTGCGGCACGAGTACGTCGAATGAAGTTGCCTGCCCGAATGGCGGGGAGCCGGAGATTCTGATGTCGCCTGTTTTGCCCGACTACAACTACAGTTGGGAGCACTGCGGCAACGTCGGCGGAACTGTCGGCACAGGTTGCGGCGCGACGCCGCTGGCCGCTGATGCCGCTCAGGGCCAAACCACCATTCAAGTCACCAGCACAAGCGGTTTTACGGTTGGGTCGTGGGTCTTGATCGATGAGGCGTCTGGCGCCGCCTGGGTCGCTGATCCGATGAACCAATGGACGGGAAATGGTTCGGTGTGGGCCGCTTCGGACTGGCTCAGCTCATCCGGTAGTCCGGCGACGGGACGTGTCCTGTGGGCTAAGGCAGAAAACAACTCATGGGATTTTGGCAGTAGCTACCCCTACCAGGCGAATTCGCCAGGCTGCTGGTATGCCTATTGCGACCGAGTGACCTCTGAGTTGCACAAGATCGCTTCGATCGGCGCCGGTCCATGCCCAGGGACCAACTGCACCCTGACATTTGACGATCCCCTCACTGTCGCCTTCCGGGAAAGCGGAAACCATAGCGCTCAGGTCTACGCGAGTCTTTATGGGAATAATTCCGGAGCTGGGTCACCTATTTCCATGCTCCAACAGGCTGGCGTGGAGAACATTTCGCTTCTCCGTGCTCCAGAAGGGGGCCTGGAGATGGAACTCTGTGTCAACTGCTGGGTGAAAAATACCGAGGTCGGCGGCTGGTACGGCGGCGGAATCGCCATCGCGTATTCGGCTCGTAGCGAGCTGAACACGGTCTACGTGCATCATTGCTGGAACTCGGTCAACAACGGCGGCGAATATCCATTATCTCTGGATAGCGCCTCAACCGAAATGCTGATTACAAACAGCATCACCAACTTCGCCGGGAAAGGAATGGTCGCCAGAGCAGGCGGTGCGGGTTCGGTCATTTCCTATAACTATATCGATGACACGATGTACGATGCAGAATCGGGCATCGGTGATTGGTGGTTAGATATGGGGATAAACGCGAGCCACTATTCGGGGCCGCACCATGTTCTATTTGAGGGGAACTGGGGAGACAACCTGGATAACGACAATACGCACGGCAACTCGATGTACATCACATTTTTCCGGAACCTAGGCTCCGGACTCAGGACGCCCTTCACCGATCCCAGTGTTGGCGGGCTTGTGGATGACTTTACAGGGAAGGGCTACTATTGCCCGTCGGGGTTGAGCTCCTGCGAAGCTTGGACTCCGGGGCCTTTGCGCGCGGCTGGGCCAATGGGATACAACTACTGGTTCGCTTATGTCGGCAATGTGCTGGGGACGTCGGGAGAGACGACTACGGCGCATGGTTGGACCTATAGCGGAGACTTTACCGCGTCTCGCATCTTCATGCTCGGGTGGGGCGCCGGAGGAGGCGGCCAGGATCCGTATCTAGACGGTGTCAAAGGGTCCTACATTTTCATCAACGGGAACTATGACTACCTCAACAACGCGGTGACCTGGCAGGGCTCGCCGGTTACGCTTCCCAA
>Ga0187781_10004280_pt1 | contig 10657 bp, 5 predicted proteins | sample 0715_SJ02_MP02_2_FD_132447 | JGI IMG/M metagenome (GOLD analysis project Ga0187781, IMG submission 132447) | Tropical peat soil microbial communities from peatlands in Department of Meta, Colombia - 0715_SJ02_MP02_20_MG | ecosystem: Environmental > Terrestrial > Soil > Wetlands > Peat | place...
CCCACCACCGAGCGCAGCAGGGCGACGTCCTCGCGCGTGGCGCCTCCCGCTCCAAATCCCGTCGACGTCTTCACAAAGTCGGCGCCCGCGCGAACCGCAAGCTGCGCCCCGCGCACTTTTTCCTTCTCGCTCAGCAGCGCGCACTCCAGAATCACTTTGAGGATGGCGCGGCCGTGATGACACGCTTCGGCGAGCGAGCGAATCTCCTGCTCAACACGCTCATAGTAGCCTGACTTGAGAGCGCCGACGTTGATAACCATGTCGATTTCCAGCGCCCCGAGCTTCAGCGCCTGAACGGTTTCGAAAAGTTTGACCGAACTGGTGGTGGCGCCGAGCGGGAATCCTGCCACCGTGCAGACCTTGACCGGCGTGCCTTGCACTTCGGCGGCACACAGCGAAACCCAGGTCGGATTCACGCAAACGCTCGCGAAGCCGTATTCACGGGCTTCAGCGCAAAGGCGCCGCACGTCGCTTTCGCTCGCCTCCGGCTTGAGCAGCGTGTGATCGATGAAGCGCGCGATGTCGGCTGGGATCTGCGTGGCTCCGAGGCTCGCGCCCAGGCGCGCGGCGCCCGCCGCCAGCACGCGCCGAGACTTCGCCGGACAGCTTTCGGCGCAGCGTCCGTCGCAGCCGGGACACACGGTCTCATCGATTTCAAGGCCGCGCAGTGCGCACGCTTCCTGATCGCCCAGCCGGCAAAGAATCTCGCGCGCGATCGCTTCGACGAGCTGCTCACGCGCTTTGGCATCAAAGTGGGCATCCGCCGAGTCGACGGGTTTGAGGTCGATGGAATCCGAGGTCGTGGCGGCCGCAGGCGTCCGGCTCTGCAGGGGGCGATGCTCGATCGCCGTGATCTTATCGATACGGTTCTGATGCCGCCCGCCGGCGAACCTTGTCTCCAGCCAGACGGCCGTGACTTCGCGCGCGAGCTCGGCGGGAATCAGGCGCGCTCCGAGCGTCAGCACGTTGGCATCGTTATGTTCGCGGCTGTTGCGCGCGGTGGCGCGATCGTAGCAGAGCGCGGCCCGGGCGCCAGGGACCTTGTTGGCCGCCATCGCCGAGCCGATGCCGGCACCGTCAATCACCACTCCGCGCCAGGCCTTACCGGCGGCCACCGCTTCGGCGACAGCCCGGGCGAAGTCCGGGTAATCGACGGGATCGCGGGAGTTCGTCCCCAGATCCTGTACCGTGTAGCCTGAATCGGTCAGGAACTGTTTCAGATACTCCTTGAGATCGAAGCCTGCATGATCGCTACCCAGCGCCACGACTCGCGGCGCGGCACCCTCGCGCGCTTCAGCGGCCGAAGATGGTTCCTCATACACAATCGTCACGCCAAGTTCGGTGGAAAGATCGCGGGCGCGGTCGGTCACGATGGCGCCGGGCGGCACGCGAAGCTCGCCCGTTGCTGCCTGGACATCTTCGGCGGTCACAATGCGTTTGGGCATCGTCAGGCGCTTTCGGAGAGCCTAACTTTAGCGCGGGACTCCATACCCGTGCAACCCGGCAGTGCCTGCGAGGGTAGACGTTCGGCGAGTGCGTGTTCTCAGCGTTCAGAAAGGACGGCCTCATGTGTCAGTGGGGGCGGGGAAGAAGGAGGAGGAGCTATCCCTTCCTCCCCAGTTGGGGCAGAGCGTTAATTGACCGTCAGCAGGGCGGTGATGGCCTTCGTCAGGTTTCCGGAGTTGGCGATCATCACGATCTGATAAGTTCCCGCCGGTGTCGTCTTCGAAGTGTTGATCGTAAAGTTGGTGCTGGCGCCGGGAGCGAGAACGGTGGCGGCATAGCTCGCGGTGGCGCCAGGAACCATCGAAACGTCGTAGGTTAAGTTGACGTTCGACGTGAAGAGAAGTGGAAAAATGCTCACCGGCCAGACGACGGAGCCGCCGGCACTGACTGTCTGGCTGGCAACATTGTAAGGGGTCAAGAACCAGTAGTCGACGATATCAGGCTCCTGGTTGCATTGCGTGTACGAACTGCTGGAGGGCTGCGACCACGCGGACTGCAGATCCTGCCCGGTGGCACCCTGCCAGCCTGAAAAGCTCAGGTTGATTGTCTGAGTGGCGCCCTCGGGAATCGTAAAGGGTTCAGTATCCGCGCTGTTCCACCATGTGTTGTAATTCGAAATCAAGGTGGGCTCGAAATAAGGCCAGTCCCAGTTGAAGTTGTCGGAGAAAAGCGGCTGCGACGCGCCGTCCACCAGGGTATTCTGCGTCATGGTGAGGTACTGGTCGAACACGGTGGTGAGCTGCCCCGTCTCCCAGTTCGTGAACTGGTAGCCTCCGTCGACCCCGTTGATGTAGATGTTTCCGAGGGCGTTGTTCACAAAGTAATTCCCGGTCGCTGTAAGGTATTCGGAATCGCGGACGTCCATGCCCGCGTTGCTGTTCGTCGAACTCGTCGGGTTGCCGTTGCAGAAGAAGCTGTTTTCAACTGTGAAGGGTCCTTCATTGCGTTCGATCAGAGCTCCGACCAGAAGGTTCTCGGAGGATATCATGTCATCGACAAGGAGGTTCTGGTGATCGGTATCGAAGTGGACGCCGTACGTCTGGTTGTAGGTGAGGTCCACGTCGTTGAGGGTCGTCTCGTGCATCTGGTAAAAGTGAAAGCCGCCGGAATTGAAGTTGTAATATGCGCCCCAGGCACCCCGCCAATTGTTGTAGGATGCGCTGTCATTCTGGAAAAGGAAGTCCATTGAATGAGTGGACTGTATGCCTGCTTCGCCGTTATGATCGGCCACACTGCTCTGCACGGTGACATCGCTGAGCACGGGCTCCATATTCAGACCCTGCGCGTTGTTCCAAACGAAGTTGTCGGCGTCGAAAAGAATGTTGCTGACCGGATCCGTGGTGCCGCCCTCCACCAGCACGGCGCCGTTTTCGCGGCAGGAGTTTGCGTACTCGAACGTCAAGCCACGCATCACAAGGTTCGAGAAGCCCTGAATTTCCCAGATAGTCGGGTTGACCGCAACTTCCACGTCAGAACTGTTGATGCTGCTTCCCTTGGGAGGCCAGACGTAAAGCTTGCCGCCGGTCACATCAACATAGAACGTCGAAACCGTCATTTCGTTCAAGGAGAGCACCTGCGTGAGCAGTTGTCCGTTCACAAGGACCATTTCCTGCCGCATGACGATGTCTGGCCAGGGTGTGGCGTCCGCTCCTTCGGGGCACAGGCCCCACGTGTAAGGCCAGGAGCTGGTGTAGATGTTGCTGTTTCCGCTGTAGGGTTGCCAGCTTGTCCACTGCTGCGCGCCCGAGACCATCACGGTGCCATTGACTGCGGCTTCGAACGTGATCGGCATGTTGGTCATCTGCGAGGTGTAGGAAATGTTCACGGCCTCGCGATAAACCCCCGGATTGATGATCACCCGCGTGCCGATGTCGTTGCTGTTGTTTGCCTGCGCCAGCGAAACGGACTTGCCGATTGTTTGCAGAGGTTGGCTTTCGGTACCTGGATTGTTATCGGAACCATTGGCGCCATCAACGTAGAGAACAGCAGTTTCGAGTCCTTCATTAACATTGGCTTGGCACCATCCTCGAAGTGAAACTGTCAGCAGGATGGCGCCGGTAAGAAGCAGGATCTTCTTGTTTGAGTGCACTTGCTACCTCCCATGATAGTAATCGAATTGATTTGCTGTGCCCCCCTCTGATGGCGCTCTCAGACGTTATTCTCGGAAGCCCAGTTCATTGACAAAAAACGCGCTTTAACGTGAGCACGTTGGGCAAACCGGATTCCAAATCGATGAAGTGCCGACCCGTGTGTGATCAGTTGGATTGCGGCATGCCCCCGGCGTGCTGCCGAACCTGGTGACATTTCGTCATCGCCCAAGTCACTGGTACGTCACCCACCGATGATATTAGTCACTTGTCAACGCTAGTCGACACTACACCCCAGCGAGTCAACGCCCCTTTTATGCGGCGGTGTCTTCACTGCAGGCCGCGAACAGTTGTCGGACGAGGTACGCTGGAGCGTTCGACCCGGCAAGACAGGCTGATGCGGCGCGCCGGGTGATCACCCGCACGAGCGAGCATCCGCCACCGGATCAGCGGGGCCGCGTTCCACCGGCCTGATTCGGCACACCCAGCGTCGCCGCCCGCGATGCGGCCTTGCTAAACAGAATTATGGTTTCTACTGTGATTTCACTGAAGCAAATCGGGTCCAGGAACCTGGCACCGCACAAGCTGAGATACCCCTCCCCGCGAACGCGACGTAACCCATCGCACTCGCCCCCGGAATCGTCTCAACCCTGCGACGGTCTGAAGCACGCGATCGTGAGTATTACGCGCTCCTAAACCGTTGCAAGCCCCCTTAAGAACGGGTCGCCGGGATGCGTTGGCGTTGCAGCCCGACTCACCGTTATCGAGCGAACGGCGCGATTTTAGCACGGTATTACCAAAAGAGGAAATTAATTTTTTGTTACGCTTCGGCCTGCCTCTGGAGAGGCCCAGAGCCATCACAGCCGCGCGTGAGGCTGGTCACTGCCGGTATGCTCGCAGAAAGAATAACTTTCAGGTGAAGATTCGCGGAGCTGGTTGCTTTCGCAGCGCCGCGGTGGCGACTGCTCGAAGCAATCGTGGGCTCTGCACTTCGAACGTGTCTCAGACATCGGGTTCAGATCGGCGAGCCTGCTCGGGAGGGGCAATGGAAGAGCAAACAATTACACGACGCGGTGGAAGACTCTTGATGATGCTGACGCTTACTGTGACGCTAGTGGCGTTACCGGCCGTCGGACAGCAAACCTACGTCACGCGCTACGATCTTTTCGCGGGATACACGTTTCTCGACAGCCCGCACGTAAGTCTCTTCGAAAACGGCTTTCACTTTCAGATCGGCGTCCGGCCGACAACCTGGTATTCCCTCGGCTTCGACTACAGCCTTTCGGAGGGCAATCTCACCCTGACGCCGAACCTGCTGACGACCACCCTGCAGCAGGAACTTGGCGCAGAACTCATGGGCCTCGCGGCCGCCGGTAAACTGCCTCCGGGGTACACCCTTGTGGTCCCGGCCCATTCCCTGACACAGACGTTTGCTGTCGGCCCGCAACTGGCCTACCGTCACTTCACGAATATGACGTTCTTCCTCCGGCCCGATCTTGGAGCTATCCACGAAGTAGCCACGCCGCGGCCGGCTGGCAACGACCTGATCGCATGGGGCATCGTGAGCCAACTGGCACCGACGGGGAAGAAGACGGACTGGACGCCTTTCTACGGATTCGGCGGCGGCGCCGACTTCCTCTTCAGCAAACACATAGGACTCCGGGTGCAGTCGGACCTGGTTTATGACCATCTATTCAGCGATCTGCTGAAGGATGGGCGTTTCACGGTGCGGTTTTCGGTCGGGCCGATCTTCAATTTCGGCAAGAATATCAAGCAGTGAGATTTCCCTGCCGGATTGCGCGCAGCCCCTGATCGCGAGTTTGGCATGCGAGAGTTTCTGAGCCCCAGATGGCGCCTGATCGTCGGCTGGACGGCGGTCTCGATCTCAACGCTCATCGCCGGCTTCTGGGCGTTCTGGGGCAGCATCGAGAACTTTCACGAGGGCTGGTATTTCACCAGTCTGTTGAAGAACATCGGGTTGCTGCTGATACAGTACCTCAGCCCGATGCTGGTCGTGATGTTGCTCAGCATCCTGGCACTCCACTGGCGTCGCATTGGCCTGGTTGTTTTGGGGTGTCTCGCCATTGCCCTTGCGATCTTTTTTCACGGCGCGCATGCTGCCGTCGAACTCATCTCGATTCCGCTGCTCGTGCTCGGCGGCCTCTATTTCCTGGGCGATCCACGGCCGCGGCAATGGGCTCGCCGCTGCCTGATCGGGCTTCCGATTCTGACGGCCGCCGTCTCCGGCGCCTACCCCGGCTGGCGGGCTGTCCATCGCGTTGACGACGGCAACTACGGCGCGCGGGTGGTGACGGGAAACGGTGTCACGCTCTTGTGGGCGCCCCAGGGACCGGGATGGCCCGCGCACTACGCGTCGTGGCAACGGGCTGAGCGGAATTGCGCACTCCTGAACGCCGACGGCCGCTCCCTGGCTAACACGCCTCAGAACGTCTGGCGCCTGCCGACCATCGATGAGGCGGTCCGGTCGCTGGTGTATCGCGGCCGCAACGCCGGTGGCGTCTGGGATCCCGTCCATCAGCGCGCCACCTATCGAGTGATGCCGGACAAGGATTCCCCGCTCTGGAATCCACACTCCCAGGTGATCTACTGGTGGACCGGCACTGAGGACGGCAGTGACAAGGCCTACCGCATCGCCTACAACGGGTATGTTTGGGCGCTGGACAAGCGGGGATGGGGCGATTACTGGGCCTATCGCTGCGTGCGCGAGCCTGAGCCTCCCGACGGTCTCAACAGTTCAGCGGCCCGGAAAGCAGGTCCCCCGTGAGCGCTGTTGCCATCCCGGATGAACTCGTCCACTCATGTTGCCGGCGAACCCGCAGAAGTAGTGGACCTTCCTAACGGCATTCTGCTTTCCTTGAGGTGAACATCGCGCGCAAGGTGCCGCGCCGTTTGGAGGCTTTGTGGCTCCTCAACACACGCCCACCTGCCAGCTACCTTTGCTCGCCCGCTTTTTACAATTCTTTGACGAAACGATAACACCAAGAATACCCGGACTGGCTTAGGATTGATGTGCGATCGGCCGCAGTGGATCGCGTTTGCCACTTTAATTCGAGGAGATGAAATGCGGTTCTTCACAAAAGACACTATCCTGCGTCCGTCGGCCGGGACTCTGTTCCTTGCGGCGTTGCTCGTTTTTGGCGCGGAGGCATCTGGGCAGACCGATTCGTTCCAGCCGGATCCCTCCGCCGGACCAGGCACGGTCATCGTACACAGCAAGTTTGGAGGGCAGATCTTCGGCTTCGACATCGACCAGAATGGCACCGAGGGCCTGCTCAGCGAAGACAAGACGCTTTCCAACGGGAACGTGCTGGCAGCCGTCGAGACCTTTGACCAGGCGACGGGGAAAATCCTCAAGGTCGTTGCCGAGACACAAACTCAGGACAACTTCGTGACCTATGGCGTGTTCGGCACCAGCGTGGGTCTGGTTGAGCAGGAGCAGGTAACTGGGATCTACGTTACCAAGCGGACCTACCCCCTCTTGAATCCGCTTGAGGGCAACAAGGTCACCGGCCTGTGGACGCCGCCGATCGGATCGGAGCACATCATCATGCCGGACGGCGTCACGCATAACCAGGGCGAGCCAGAGGTCGCGGTGTTCGCCTACGACAACAGTGGGAACTTCATCCCGTACGTGTTTTCGTCCAACGTCGCCGCCAACACCTTCGGCCCGGTCGTCCAGATTACCGATTCCTACAACTTCGGCAGCGTACCGCCCCCGACGGGGTACGACACCGTCACAAATCAGGCCATCATGGGTGGCGGAGACGGATGCTTTGGCTGCCGGCCGGTTATCGGCTTGGTCGATCTTTCCAGCGGAGCCTTTAGTGAATTCACAGGCACCGGGTACGGATTTGTTAACGGGCTGGCGGTTGACTCTGCGGACGGGATCTTCTGTACCACCACCGAAGACGACGCGAGCGTGGAATTCTATGACCTCGGAACTCAAACGGGCGTCAGCGTGGTGTTGCCGGGATCAGGCAGCCAGCAGATCTACAGCGGCGCCGACGTTGAGTTCGACCCGATCCATAAGGTCTTCCTGATTGCCCAGCCTGTTTCGAGTTCGTCATCCAGTGGCAGCACGATTTACGTTTACGACACGAAAGGAAACCTGCAGGAGACCCTCAACGGGTTCAGCTTCTCGAACAGCTTTAACGTGGTTCCCGTGTACATCGCGCTGCACCCAAGCCAGCGCTCCGGGTTTGTGGATGGCCCGGACTCGGGCGTGAACGAGTTGCAGTCGTTCACGTATTGAAGACCAGTCTCTTGGACAACGGGGGCGGCGCCTGTGTCCGCCTCCTGCTCAACTTTCCACGCCTGCCTGCGGTTTTTGCTGACATCAGCCAGCCTGGCATTCTATTCTAAGGGAAGGGGCTCATGGTCCGAGGCCCGTACCCCCGTATTCCTTGATTAAGGCAGACTTGTGGCTCAAATATCTTTCGCGCTTTTGCTGCATTCGCACCAGCCTGTCGGCAACTTCGATGACGTGATCGAGGAAACCTACTCAAAGGCTTATCTGCCTTTTGTCGACCTTCTCGCAAAGCATCCCACCATCCGCGTGGGCCTGCATTACACCGGTTTTCTGCTGAAGTGGCTTGAAAAGAACCACCCGGAGTTCTTCGCCGAACTCCATCCCCTGATCGAGCGCCGCCAGGTCGAACTCGTGGGTGGTGGCTTCTACGAGCCCATTTTCCCCGTGATTCCGGATCGTGACAAGCGCGCCCAGATTCTCAAGTTGACGGAATTCATTCGCAGCCGCTTCGGGGTGAGGCCACGCGGCGCCTGGCTTGCGGAGCGCGTGTGGGAACCGTCACTGGCCCGGCCGCTAGCCGACGCCGGGATCGAGTACATCGTGCTCGACGATACGCACTTCACGCTTGCCGGCCTGGAGTCAGGCGCACTCAACGGCTATTACTACACCGAAGACGCCGGACTGCCTTTGCGGCTGGTCCCGAGTATCAAATCGCTCCGTTACACCATCCCTTTCCGCGAGCCTGTTGAAACGATCGATACCTTGCGCCAGGGTCTTGCTTCCACGGGATCGGCGAGCCCGCTTTTCGCTATGGGCGATGACCTGGAGAAGTTCGGCGGCTGGCCCCATACCTTCGAGCACTGCTACCAGCACGGTTGGCTCGAGCGATTCTTCCAGGCAGTCGAGTCCGCCAGCGACTGGCTGCAGGTGACGACACTGGCCGACTACCTCGACTCAAACCCACCGCTCGGCCGTATTTACCTGCCCACAGCCTCCTACGAAGAAATGATGACGTGGGCGCTGCCCCTGGAAGCTGCGCGCGAGTTGCGCGCGTGTCTCGCCGAGAGTGATCGTCTGCCCGGAGCCGAACGATTTCGGCGCTTTTTGCGGGGCGGTTTCTGGCGGAACTTCCTGGCGAAATACCCGGAATCGAATCAAATTCACAAGTTGATGCTTGGCGCCAGCCGGCGCCTGGAGGCAGCGACGATGTCAGGAGCGCCGTCGGCTGAGCGCGCCGTGCTTCTCTCCGAAGCCGAGGACCATTTGCTCGCCTCGCAGTGTAATGACACCTACTGGCACGGCGTCTTCGGCGGCCTCTATACGCCGCATCTGCGCGCCGGCGTCCTCGGCCACCTCATCCAGGCGGAGCGCGGGCTCGACCGGCTCGAAGGCCTGGCGGCGCCAGTCGTAACGCGAAGCGACTTCGATTGCGACGGCTCAACGGAGATTCAGGTCCGGCATCCGCTCTATGGCATGGTGCTGCGGCCTGCCGACGGTGGCACGATTTCGAGCCTGCGCTTTAAGCCTCTCGACATGGAGCTGATCAATTCGGTGGCGCGCCGGCCGGAGGAGTATCACGACGAAGTTCGCGAAAAAGCCCATGGCCATGCCACGCGCGGCGCGGTGCCGGAATCGATTCATGCTGAGGCGCCCGCTCCGGAGCCGAATTTCGCCGAGTTTCTCCGCTACGACCGCTACGCCCGGCATGTCTTCAGGAGCTACGTTTTCCCGGCGGGAAAGCGATGGCAGGATTTCGAGCAGCTCACACTCGAAGAGTGTGCGGAGCTTGCCGGCGGCGAGTGGGCCGAGACGTCGAAAGACGAGTCCGAGGCATCCGGGGCCGCTCGCTTCGACCTCGCCGCCACGACGAAAATGTCGATGGCCGATGCCCGCTGGAATCTTCGGGCAGCGAAGTCGATCGCGACCGGCGCGCAGGGCGCGACCTGGCGGATCGAGTGCCGCTCGCGGTTTGAGGCTGCTCCCGCAGCGGTGGCACCGGCACTCTTACCGGTGCAGACCCCAGCTCCACCCGCCTTCGCCCTCGAATTGGTCTTCAATCTGCTAGCCCCGGACGCGTTTGGCCGATACTTCCTGGCTTCGGCCGAGGGCTCGCGCTATGAGCCGCTCAAATTCAGCGGCGAACTCGCGGGCAGCAAGCTCATGATCGTGGACGAGTGGCAAGGCGTGAAGATCTCGATCGCCGCTGAGCCGGAGCCGCGCTGGTGGATCGCGCCCATCGACACGGTCTCGCAAGCCGTGGAAGGATTCGAGCACGTTTATCAGGGTTCGGCGATCCTCGCAGTTTGGAAACCACAACTGTCCTCAGAATCCGCGATGACAAACACTTTCGACTGCCGCCTGCTAGTCGACGTCGAGCCCTGGCGAGCGTGACTTATAATGGTCCTTCAGATGACTTTCACCTCGTGATGGCAACAGCAACTGCACCAGTTTCCACGGCATTCAGCTCCGCGCAAAAGAAGCTGCTTCTGGCGCTGGCCAGCGCCGTAGGCCTGCGCATGCTCGGACTGTTCCTGGTTCTGCCAGTCTTCACGCTCTACGGACTCCAGTTCACCAACTCGCGGTTCCTCGCCGGCTTCGCGTTCGGATCGTATGGCCTGGCGATGGCGATGACCGAACTGCCGCTGGGACGGCTCTCGGACCGCATCGGACGCCGCAAAGTGCTGATCCTCGGCATGGCGATTTTCAGCCTGGGATCATTCTTGTGCGCTGTGCCGGCGTGGTTGCCGCCGCCGTTGCGAATGCCAGACTTGGTTCTTGGGCGGCTGGTGCAGGG
>Ga0187781_10004281_pt1 | contig 10657 bp, 9 predicted proteins | sample 0715_SJ02_MP02_2_FD_132447 | JGI IMG/M metagenome (GOLD analysis project Ga0187781, IMG submission 132447) | Tropical peat soil microbial communities from peatlands in Department of Meta, Colombia - 0715_SJ02_MP02_20_MG | ecosystem: Environmental > Terrestrial > Soil > Wetlands > Peat | place...
CTGCGCGAAGTGCGCGGAGCGCTGGAGGACATCCTGCGCCTAGGCTCGGCGAACATTCCGGACCTGTGGCTGAGCGACGACGAGCTGCTCGAAAAAGGACTCGTCGAAACCTGAGGGGCTGGGGAAAATCCAATTCAAGAAGGGCTGGAGGCGGGAGCTTCCCGCCCTTTTTTCGTTAATACTGATCCCGTGACAAGACCGGGGACCACGAGCACCAAAACAAGGACCCAACATCCGGGTATGGCCAAGATGCTGCCATGAATTTTCTGCTCCGCTTCGTGTTCTCCCTTCTCGTACTGTCCCAGCAGGCTGCGCACAGGCAGTCCGATCCGATAGACGAGGATGACCTCAGAACCTATCTAGCAAAACAGTCGGACTGCCATGTCGACCAGATCTACTTTTCGAGCGTAGACCGCTCAGACTTTCTCAAAGCCGGGTATGAACAGGCCGTGGTGGTGGCATCGACCTGCATGACGGGAACTGCCGGGCCCGATGTACACGCAGTTTTCACCCGCGATGAGGATGGAGAGATCAGGGAACTGAACATAGAGGAGTTAAAGTTGCCGCATACGGTGCTGTTTGGCAATTCGAATTCGGAATTCAGGATCGGTGATGGAGTGCTCGTCGAAGTCTTCCACGATACCTCCGACCGCGACGATCCGCTGATCGTGAAGTACAAATGGAACACCGAGAAACGGATGTTTGAGATTGTTTCCGTGGAAGCGGCTCCGCAATTCAAAACCAGTTACGACTGCGCGAGAGCGGAAAAAGACGAGGACGGAACCGCTCTGGCGATCTGTTATGTCGAGTCACTTGCGGATCTCGACGTGGAGCTGGCGGAAGACTACAAGGCCTATCTTTCGCTCCTGAACGCGGAAGAGCGAAAAAAAGCGGTAGAAGACCAGCGGGCGTGGCTGAAAGAAAGGAATCAGAGCTGCGTGATCTACAAGGGTTGGGTCGAGTGCCTGGACAAGGCGTACAAGAAGCGCGTTGCCGAACTGAAAACAGCAATCAGGGAAAAGAAGAAAGACGCCAGCGCGCCAAGGAAAGCACAATGAGGCAGACACGGACACCACGACGGAGCGTGGTGTGGCTGGGCAGGGCGGAGCTACCGGGGACGGAAGGACGGGCGAGGCGCGATGGGCCGGGGACGAAAATGAGGGCGAGGGGCCAGCGGCGGAGGAACGTGGCGCAGGGATTCGCCGCACGTCGGACAGAGTTCGGATTGGACAACATCGGCGCGAAGCCAGCGGCCCCGCTCTTCGCATCTCGGATTAATACACTGAACCGTCGAGCCCGGCATTAAGGACATATCGCTCTCCCCCAGCGGCTGCGTGTTCCCTGAGCGAGTGGGAGCCTTGAAAGGCAGCCAAAAATCTTTGAGCGAACCGGACGAACGCAAGAATTGTTGCGCCATGTGTGAATGGGAGTCAACGGGAAAGAGACGGGAAGTGCGAGGAAATCTTATGGTCTTGTGGAAAATTTCAGCGCTGTCACGGGAATTCGCCAGGGTCAGGGCTTTGGCGATTGCACGGATTTGGAATCGGAAGCAGAACTGGACCCGACATGGGCGAGCTGGGCCTGCAGATCAGCGAGCGCCGATTGCGCCTGTTCCAAGTCCGACCGCATGGCATCCAGTTTTTGCTTTCCCGCCGTGTCACGCTCGTGGTCGGGATTAGAGTAGTACGAATCCTGAGCCAGGGTAAGCTCGCGCTGCGCAAAATCAACTTTCTCCTTTTTCTCAGCGATCTGCTGTTTCAAAGCTTCTGTCTGGGCCTTCTTTTCTGCTTCCTCAGCGTCGCTCGACCCGGACTTTGCGGCGGCGACGGTGTCTCCCGCGGACGCTGCGGGGGTGGAGGCGACAGAGTTGGTTTCCGCCGTAGCGGAAGTGCCGGGTTCGGCTGCAGGAGAAGGAGGCAGAGAGTCGTTATCGATGACCTTTGCGGGCTTGCCGGCCTCTTGCTTTTGCTGACGAGTCCGGCGGGCGGCCTCGGCTACCGAAGGCGCGTCCTGCGCAACTAGACGGATCGCTGAGAGGGAGACAGCCGCAAGAAACAGGGCGAGCGCACGCAAGGCGATATTGGGCGACATTAGGGCCTCCCGAATACCCTTGCCGGCAACCAGTGGGCGGAGCAGCGCTCCCGCTTCCACGGGGCAGGGCAAGACAAGGGTCTGTCCTTCAAGCATACGACCAGAACAAACACCGGCTTACCGAAGAGCAGCAGGAGGGAGCGTATCAGGCAATGGTACTCGCGACCTCACCGGGCCGTGGCCGGCGCCGAAGAGAGGTCACGAAACGAAAAGTGGGTCTGAAGGCCACTGAACGGCTTGCCGTTCAACTCCGCATAGGGATAGATGAAATAGTTGAGCGGATCCCCTTTTTGCTCGGGGGAAAGACGCAGATCGCGCCCGTATGTGAAAAATACCCGGTTGACGTCGTGAGCGCCAAAGAAATAGTCGCGCTTTCCCGGATTCTTCCAGGCTTCGGAGGCGTCGACTGGGACCCAGCCTGTCCCATCCAGATAAAACTCAGCCCAGCAGTGGTAACCCGGGATTGCGCCCTCGGACTTACCTTCGGGGAGGGGAAAGCCAATCTCGAAGCGTGCCGGAATGCCCGAAGCGCGCATCATTCCGATCAGGAGAGAGTGGAAGTCGGTGCAGTTTCCGCGTTTGGAGCTGCAAGCCCAGACCGCATCGCCGCGGCCCCAACCTTCGCCAGATTTGTCATAGCGCATGGTGGCCAGGACGTAGTTGTAGATATCGCGAGCCTTAGCGAGCGTCGTGGTGTCGCCGGCGGTATGCTCTTTGGCGAGATCGGCAATAACACCGTTTAGGGGAACGAGCTTGTCGGGTTCGAGGTAGCGCTGGAGCTCAGCCGGAGACGCGTCTGTGGTCGCGAGATGGGCCGAAGTGGTTTCGAAAGACACCTTATGCTCCAGACGAGTCGCGACAAAGTCGAGGGAAACATCGAAGCCTGCCGCCAACTCCGCTGGTGTTGGCTCGAACAGGGCGTAAGGGTTGCCGTACAGAGTGTCACGCCCCTCGGTGTGAGCCGCCGGAGATTCAATCCGTACATCCTCGATCCTCTGATAGGCGTCCTGCTGGGGCAGTGGCAGCCACATCAGCAGCTTCCCCTGGTCGTCCTTCGTCGGTGGAACGTGTACCTGGTAAAGGAAAACAAAACTGCGCGAAGTCGCGGGAGTGGATTCCGAAACCAGGGGGCTTGAGATCGCCGAAGTGAGTATGACCACGGCGGTGAGGATGAAAACCAAGAGAAATGGCCGTTTGGGCATAAATAGTCCGATGTTCAAGCGTAAAGGATCGTTACGGAGCGGCAAGCCTATAGGGAAAAGGCTGTCCATGCAATAGAGGGTTTCAGTTACTGGTCCGGCCGATGGCGCGCCGGCGATGAAATGCGGCGACCTTGTGCCTGTTGCCGCACACGGCCATGGAGCACCAGCGCCGGCGGTGCGTACGGGAACCGTCGTAGAAAAACAGCCGGCAGGAGGGGTTGGAGCAACGCCGAATCGGTGCGCGAGGGCCCTCCACCAGAAGTTCGGCAGCAGAACGGGCTACTGCCGCAAGAAGCCACTCGAGTCCGCTCTCCCGGGCCACAAATTGAAGAGACCACGAACCCCGCTGAGCAACAAGTTCGTCATGGCCTTCTGTGATACACAGGATTTCGTTGATCGGCTCTACCCAGGAACCCGGGAACGGCTCACCTTCGACGACGGAAGAAAAGATGGCACGCAAAGATTCTCTGAGCCGGAGAATACGAAGGAGAACGGCGTCCACGGCCTGAGCCTCCGTGTACAGGAGCGGCCGAAGCCGATTGGCTCGATCTTCGGAGACGAGACGGGCATCGACAAGAAAGGAAACGAACTCATCCCAGGAAAGATTGCGTGCTGCGGGAGAGAGATTGGCGAAATCGAGGGCCAGCCGTCCGGCAACGAGGGGAACAGAGTGAGGGGGCATATAACCGGTGAAAGGCTCCAATCTGGTTATATCAGAAGGAACTGAACCTGCAAACGAGAACTCGAGTCGCGAAGCCTGGCTGTCGCGTCATCTCAGGGGAGTTCCCTTGCGAGAAATCTGGTGTAAGGTAGTCGCGACCCTTTAGAGTTTCCGGAGGACTATGGAAGACGAAAAGGCAGTGGCAGAGGGAGCAAGCGGGCTTTCCCAACCCGAGAGTGTCACAGGTTCCCCGAAGGGCATTTTCGTAGGGGAAGGAGGCTTGAGATCTGGCTGGCGGCTGCTGATTTATGTGTTGATGGTCTTGGGCGTGAGCTTCGCGATCGGGGTGGCCATTCAGCTCCTGTTCCACACAAGACGCGGCTTGCCCGGAGTCTGGGCACAACTGGCCCAAGAGGTCGTCGGATTCGCGGTGGCGTTTGGTGCAGCCGTTGTCATGTCCCGGATCGAGCATCGTCCTCTGTGGGCATACGGTCTGCCGGCGAAAGAGATGTTCGCGAGCAAGTTCTGGCTGGGATTCCTGTTTGGACTGCTGGAAATCACGGTCCTGATTGGATTGATCACCATGTTTGGAGGATATTCCTTTGGACCGCTCGCGCTACATGGAGACAGAATCTTCCTGTGGGGATTGTTCCATCTGGTAATGTTCACGTTCGTGGGGCTGTTTGAAGAATTCCTGTTCCGCGGGTACACACAATTTACGTTGGGCGATGGTATCGGGTTCTGGCCGGCGGCAGTGATTCTGTCCTTCTTGTTTGGTGGGGCGCATCTGGGAAACCCTGGAGAAGGTTGGGTAGGTGCAGCCAGCGTGGTTCTGATTGCTCTGTTCTTCTGCTTCTCTCTGAAGAGGACCGGGAACCTCTGGTACGCGGTCGGGCTGCACGCCAGTTTCGATTGGGGAGAGACCTACCTCTATTCGGTGCCAAACAGCGGAACGTTCATGGAGGGCCATCTCTCGAACGCCGTGCTGCAATCCGGACCAAAGTGGCTGACGGGAGGATCGGTCGGCCCGGAAGGGAGCGTCTTTTGCTTCTTCACGATCCTGCTGCAGTTCCTGGTGGTGATGTGGCTGTTCCCGGCACAGAAGCCAGCGGCCATGCCGACGCAAAGTCAAAGTTTGTAGAGAATCAATGGACCAGCTCCGAGGCGTGGACTAGACGAATGCCCTCGCTTTCCGCCTTCGGTAGGAATTCCGCGAGCGCGCGAAGGGTCGCCGGATGCGGATGGCCAATCGCAATGGCCTGGCCCTTTTCCCGCGCATCCTTGGCCGCAACCTCGAGTTGGCGGCGGATCGCACTCACTTCCTGAACATCGTCGAGGAACGGCACGTTGCGGAAGGCGCAGGGCACGCCCGCCGATTGGGCGGCATCGTAGGCAACGGTAGCCGCCGTGGTGCGGCTGTCGATGAAAAAAAGGTGATGCAAGTGAAGCAGCGGCATCAGCTCCCCCATCAACCGAGGATCGGAAGTGGCGCGCGAACCCTGATGATTGTTTACCCCAGCGGCATAAGGCACGGTGCGAAGCATGGCATTCAGATCACTCGAAATCTCCGTCGAGGACATGCCAGGACGAAGCTCCTGAATTTCCGCGGTTTCATTGGCGAGGGATTCCATCGGAAGATGCAGCATCACCTGATAGCCCCGATGGTGGGCTTCCTGCGCAATCTCCGCCGAACGCGGGTGGTTCGGCAGGACAGACAGTGTCAACGGGTAATGGAGAACGAAAATGGCCTCCACCGCAGAAGGATCACTGCCGACGTCATCAACGATGATGGCCAGTCGCGGGCCGGACACGGCCGGGCGCGTCGAACGTGGAACGGGATGAAGCTTTGCCGGGCGATTTGGGTGCAACAGTGATTCGACTGCCGACTTGATCCTGCCACAGCCCGTGAGAACCAGACAGAGACTGACAAGCAGGAAAGGAGACGCACGGAGAGAACTGCACGCGCTCTCCGCGAGATGAGATTTCACGAAAAGAGCTAGGCTGCCTTCTTGGTTACAGTCGCCGGAGAGTGGAGAAGTTCCAGTGCCCGGTGGAGAACCGGATCATCGGGTGAAAGCGGCTTCGGACCGGCCGGCGGCTCCTTTTGTGGGCCAGCGGTCGCGGCGGTGTCATCCCCGTCGTCTGAATCGTCACCGAGGGCGGACGCGGAGTGCACCACTTCTGTCGGGACGACGCCCTCTTCGAGAATGGACTTCCCATCCGCGTTGTAATAATTGGCGACGGTCAGAACAATCGCGGCGCCGTCCTCGAGGGGAATCAGTTTTTGGACGGAGGCCAGGCCGAAGGTGCGCTCGCCCACGATGTCGCCACGCTTCGTGTTGGCGATGGCCGAAGCAAGAACCTCAGCCGCGCCTGTGGTGGTCACATCGGTCAGAACCGAAACCGAACCCTTCCAAACCGTCTTCGAAGGATCGGCCGTGAAATCCTGTGTTGGTACGGTCTGGCCTTTTAGGGTGCTGAGTGTACCGGAGGAGATAAACAGCTTCGCCATAGCGATGGCCTCAGGATCGGACCCGCGGCCACAATCACGAACGTCCAGGATGATGTGCGAAATACCCTGTTTCTGCGCTTCTATCAGATGGCTGCGCACTTCCTCGGCGGTGCCGGAGTCTACGGTCGGAAAACGGAAAGCCAAGGTGTCGTTATCTACGCGCTGAACGGTGAGCTTCGGCTCGTTTATTTTCTGAAGAATAATATCGACCGATTGCGGATCCGTCCTCCCGTGGCTGATCACACCCACTTTCACCGCAGTGCCCGGCAGCCCAGAGAGTAGGTTCTTCGCCTGGCCTACCGACATCTCGCGCGTCGTAAAGCCGCCGATGGATTCGAGAAAATCGCCGCTTCGCAATCCGGCCTTGTCGGCAGGGCTATCCGGCAGAACCGAAGTGATGACGACGTATCCCGAGCGCTTGCTGAGATTCAGCCCGCTTTCGCCGATACCGGGATTGGCGGTCTTTTCCTTATACTCCGTGTATTCGCGGGGCGTCAGATAGCTGGACTCCGAGTCCAAAGACTCGAGGAGTCCATGGAGCGACCCGGTGGTGACAAGGTGCATGTTGGGCTCGTCCACATAGTCCTGCTGAATCCTTTGCAGAACCTCGCTATAGACCTGGAGCGATTTGTAGGCCTTGTCATTGGCCGTGCGACCCAGCACGTGGCCGACTCCGACCCAGCCCACGATCAGGACGGATACCGTCAAGATTCCATAGCGAGCGATTCGATTCATCGAGCACCACCTTCTTGCGATACAAACCGTCAGTATACCATTCCGATGGGACGCACAAAGGAAGAGTTGGATAGCCAAATCCGGAAAGGGAAGATTCACAAATTAGGGGAAAGCGGACCGGCGTAAGCCGTCATTTGTTGCATGAAAGCCACAGCAAATACCCCATTGTGTGGTATATTCCCCATAACCTATTGAAAACATTGCGGAAAGAGGCTTTCCTTTTGCTGACACTGTGCTATCCTTAACAAAGCAATCCGCCCCATGTTCCAAACCACGATCCATCGCGAGGTCGAAACGCATGGCATTGGGCTCCACACGGGAGTTCAAAGCACGATGCGCTTGTTGCCTGCGCCCGCCGACACCGGAATCGTATTTCGGCGAACCGACCTCGACCTCTTTCCGATTGAAGCTCACGGGCACAATGTGGCGCGCGTCAGCTACGCTACCAGTTTGATGAAGCAGGGCGTGTTGCTTTCCACCACCGAACACGTCCTGGCAGCGATCTATTCCTGCGGCATCGACAATGTGTTTGTGGACGTCGACGCGATCGAATTGCCCATTCTGGACGGCTCCGCAGAGCCGTTCATGCGGATGCTGGACAAGGCGGGCGTGCGTCGGCTGCGGAGAAAGAGGCGTTACCTGAGGCTGCTCAAGCCGGTCGAAGTGGTGGAAGACGGACGCAGAATCGGGATTTACCCCGCCGACGAGTTTTCCGTGCGCTGCTATGTGGATTTTGCCCACCCGCTGGTGGGAAAGCAGGAAGTTGAGATCGTAGTGAACGCCGAAAGCTTCCGCAAAGTGCTGTCCAGGGCTCGAACCTTTTGCTTTGAGACCGATATTGAACCGCTGCGAGCCATGGGACTGATCCGCGGCGGCTCGCTCGACAACGCGATTGTGCTCACCAAGGACGGCATGATGAACGGGCCGTTGCGATTCCCGGATGAGTTCGGTAGGCACAAGGCGTTGGATTTGATCGGTGACCTGGCGCTGGTTGGATTGCCGCTGCTCGGTAGAGTGGAAGCGCGCAAGGCCGGGCACTCCCTGCACACACAGCTCGTCAGCCGGTTGCTGGCGGACCCCTCCTCTTCGGAGATCACCACGCAGGAACACGCAGCCCCGCGCCGTAGTACGCGGGAATGGGCCGCCGAGGCCCGCGCGGCGGACTGAGGCAATAGCTCCACAGCTTCGAGGACCACTAAAGCGACGAATCGAACTTGGCGCTCGGAAAGAGACGGATTGTCAAACGAGACAGAGCACGGGACAATGCTCTCGTCATGGCAAAGCATAGTGATGTGGCAATCCTGATTCTGGCGGCGGGCAAGGGAACGCGGCTGAAATCCAGTTTGGCGAAGGTACTGCACGCGGCGGGCGGCCGTCCCCTGGTAGAGCACGTGGTCCGCGCGGGCATAGCCCTCCATCCGAAAAAGACTGTCGTCGTGGTCGGGCACCAGGCGGAGAAGGTGCATTCGATTGTGGAGCCGTTCGGGGCGGAGACGGTGCTGCAGCAGCCGCAGAATGGCACCGGACACGCCCTTTTGGTTTCGAAGCGCGCCATCGGCAATGCGAAGTACGTGGTGGTCTTGCCGGGTGACGCTCCCCTGGTAAGAACAGAGACCCTGCGCGCATTGATCGAGAAGCACAAAAGCGGGCAAGCGGCGGCCACGATTCTGACCGCGGTGTTGGCGGACCCTTCGGGGTATGGAAGGATTCTGCGGAAAGGCGGCGACACGGTTGCCGCGATCATCGAAGAATCGCAATTGACGCCTGAGCAGCGCGAACTGAACGAGATCAACTCCAGCATCTACTGCTTCACCACGGCAAAACTCTGGCCCGCGCTGGCCGAGGTAAAGCCGAACAACAAGCACCGGGAAATCTACCTGACCGACGCCATAGCCGCGCTAAACAGCAAAGGTGAAACGGTTCTGGCGGAAATCGCTGCGGACGCCCGCGAAATGCTGGGCTGCAACACGAGGGCGGACCTGGCCGCAGTCGACCGCACCTTCCGCGAGTGGAAGCGCGAAGAACTGATGCGGGATGGAGTGACCATCCAGTTGCCGGAGACGGTGCTGATTGACCCTGAAGTGGTCATCGGCGAGGACACGGTGATCGAACCCTGCGTGCAGTTGCTGGGAAAAACGAAAATTGGGGTGCGTTGCGTGGTGAAGACAGGTTGCGTGGTCCATGATTCGGTGCTTGGCGATGAGGTGACCCTTGAGCCGCACTGTGTAATTGCCGCCAGCCGCATTGAGGCAGAGGTGATCGCCGGGCCGTTTGCCAGGATGCGCCCGGATTCACACGTTAAGCAGGGGGCGAAAATCGGGAATTTCGTCGAGTTGAAAAAGAGCACCGTTGGCGAAGGAAGCAAGGTGCCGCATCTCTCCTACATTGGTGACACGAAGATCGGCATCAAGTCGAACATTGGGGCGGGAACGATCACGTGCAATTACGACGGCTTTCAGAAACACCCGACCACGATCGGGAACAGGGTCTTCATCGGCAGCGATTCGGCCCTCGTTGCTCCGGTGAGGGTGGGCGATGGCGCCTACGTGGCGGCCGGTTCCACGATCACGGAAAACGTGCCGGCCGACGCGTTAGGGGTCGCCCGCGGCCGGCAGGTAAATAAGAAAGGCTGGGCCAGCAGGAAGCGCAGGGAACTTGCCGCGGCGGAAAAGCCGAAGGGCAAAAAGAAGCGCCGCTGAGCGGCTTGTTCACCCGTTCGATGCATCTCTGGGTGTGCTAAAATTGAAGTTCCACAAAGGAAACCCGGAGGTGAGTTATGAAATTCGGAGTCGTGGTCTTCCCCGGGTCCAATTGCGATCACGATGCATTTCACGCCATCGGTCATGTCCTGCAAAAGCCGGTGGAATTCATCTGGCATCAATCCGAAGACTTGCATCATTGCGATGCGATTGTTCTTCCTGGCGGCTTCTCTTACGGAGATTATTTGCGGACCGGCGCGATTGCACGGTTTTCTCCGGTGATGAAGTCGGTCGAGAAGTTTGCAAACGACGGCGGTCTCGTGCTGGGCATCTGTAACGGCTTCCAGATTCTGCTGGAGGCAGGGCTGCTGCCAGGAGCGATGATGCGGAACGCCGGGCTTAGGTTCATTTGCAAGCACGTACACATTCGGGTGGAAGAAACGAATACTCCTTTCACCTGCGCGTCGGAACAAGGCGAGATCCTGACGATTCCGATTGCTCACAGCGACGGGAATTACACTTGCGATGAGGCGACGCTGAAGGATCTCGAAAAGCATCACCAGGTCCTGTTCCGGTACACCACGCCCGGAGGGAAGGACGACGCTGCCGGAAATCCGAACGGCTCGACCGCGAATATCGCGGGAATCTGCAATCGCGCAAGAAATGTGGCGGGGTTAATGCCGCACCCGGAGCGAGCTGTCGAGCAAGTGCTCGATTCGAGAGATGGTCTGGTGATTTTCCGCTCGATGATCGAAGC
>Ga0187781_10004282_pt1 | contig 10656 bp, 8 predicted proteins | sample 0715_SJ02_MP02_2_FD_132447 | JGI IMG/M metagenome (GOLD analysis project Ga0187781, IMG submission 132447) | Tropical peat soil microbial communities from peatlands in Department of Meta, Colombia - 0715_SJ02_MP02_20_MG | ecosystem: Environmental > Terrestrial > Soil > Wetlands > Peat | place...
CAAGGAATTTTCGCCACAATAACAAACTCTTCGAGTTCTTTTTGGTTCATCTTTATGGGGGCTGCCGAAATGGCAATCACACTTCTTTTCATCAGAGGCAGACTGCCGAAAGCATTTAGCTGGCTCATCGCAGCTCAAACTGTATTAATGATTCTTTCTCCAACTGCCATTATCAACTCTGTTTGGGTCAGCCTCTCTCTGGCTGCAGGCAGCGCCATCATGACTTTTTTGTTAATATACATCTTCAACTTCCTGCACAAAAACCAGACATTAAGTACAGGCGTCCTAAACTATCTGCTCTTCCTTACGCTGGCCTACGCCCTCATGATGACAGGTCAGCTCATCTGGCTCCTCACAAGCGACGCTGCAATCTTTGTCCTATCTATAGTAACTGAAATGGTGGTGTACTTTGGAATAATTTTAGACGAAAAGAAGCTGCTTTCTTCTAAATCGGTAAGTTGGCAGTCAATTCCCTATTGGGTCTTTAGCTTCCTCTTTCTCATATTTGTGGTAGAGTTCTTCATGGGCGGAACAATGGCTGTCCAAGTGTACGGTCAAGGCTTTTTCAACGGAATCATATCTGCGTCAACAACATGGCCGCTTACGCGAATATTGAGCGCGGGCTTTTACGTTGCAACAATGGCCATCTTCACGGCATGGCTTGTGAAGAAAGGGTCGGAAATCAAGACTTTAATGGACGCCGGAATAGTGGTCTTCCTCCTCTCAATGATGGCTACGATTTTCGTGAGTACGGTCGTCTACATCTACACCCAGGCATCAGTTACACTCCTTGAACTAGTAACTCTTAATCTGGCGGTGGGAGGTGTCTCGGCTTTTGCTATTCTTTTTGCGACACACAAAGGAAACGACAGCCTCCTAAAGAATAAAGTGGGCAACATTAAACTTCTTTTGACTGCGTCGATTATAGCCTTGGTCATCCTTTCTGAGATATTCATGGGCTGGACCTTTGCGATCCTTGGCGGCACGGTATCGATTTCTAGCGGTTTGCAATGGGTCTATTTAGCTCTTATTCACTCTTCGAGCTCTTTCTGGTTCATCTTCATGATGTCCGCAGAGATGGCAATAACGCTCTTCTTCATTAGAGACAGACTGCCAAAGACACTTGCCGGGATAATGGTATCTCAAACTATCATAATGATCCTGTCTCCCACCGCGATTGACAACTCACTCTGGACTAATCTCTCTTTGGCTGCCGGAAGTGCCGTCATGATTTTCCTCTTCATTTATGTCTTTGAGTTCTTGTACAAGAATCGGACCACCAGTTCAGGCATCCTAAACTATTTGCTCCTCCTCATGCTGGCTTATGCGTTGATGATGGCGGGCCAGTTCATCTGGCTTCTCACAGGAGACGTCGCGGTCTTTGTCCTATCCATAATAGTCGAGATGGTGGTATACTTCGGTATTATACTGGACGAAAGGAAGCTTGTTTCTTCCAAACCTGTAAGTTGGCAGGCAAAGCCGTACTGGGTCTTCGGTTTCCTCGCGCTCCTATTCGTGGCGGAGTTTTTCATGGGCGGCGTCCTCGACATTCAAGTGTACGGCGCAGGCTTTTTCAATGGGATGATGTTCGCCTCTGCGGCAGGGTCAGTTGCGAACGCCTTGAGTGCGGGCTTTTTCAATTTCATAATGTTCTTCGCCAGCATAACGATGTCCCCATGGTATCTGATTATGATGGGCATTGAGATGGGCGCACTAGTGGTGTTCAAGATCAAATATACTCGAGATTCTGAGACGAAGATTAGGCTTCTTCTCATGATTCTCGCTTACGGCGCATACAGCATACTCTTACCTGCCTTCCTGATCCCTTCACAATTCCTTAGGCAGATCCCGTGGCTAGGCTGGAGCATGGGGATCGGAAGTTCAGGCGCCATTGCTCCAACCGTTTTAATGGCGTTACTTGGCACATTTTTAATCGGCGGCAGCCTTTCCTTTTTGTTCGGGAGCAGGCAGGTCTGCTCTGTAATGTGCATGGCTCCCCTCATGTATCAGGGGACGACTATCGACGCCATGAACTCGTTTAATGGAACCTCTAAGCTTGGACATCGGCTGCTCACGAACAAGGTTTCGTCTTTCTATAAGGTAGTCGTGTCTGCGGTGTGGGTCTCATTGCTGGCTGCGGCAGTATTATCATACTTATCATCTGTAGGGGTTTTAGGCGTCTCCGTGTTCGGCGTGGACCCAGCCTTCTTCCTGTTCATGTTCTACTTCGGCTTCCTATGGTACGTCGTCTGGATTATGATACCATTTGTCGGAACTTACGGCTGCGCGTCAACGGGCATGTGCAGCTGGGGATCTTTCAACCAGCTTATATCCCGAACTGGGTTGTTTAGGCTGAAGGTGAAGGACAAGACCCTTTGCAGTAGCTGCACAACGAAAGATTGTTCAAAGGTCTGCCCGCTGGGGCTAACGGACCAGCCGGCTGCATTCGCTGCCAAGGGCGAATTCAGAAATTACAAATGCATCGGCGACGGAAACTGCGTCTCAGCGTGTCCTTACCGGAATATATCCTTCTACGATGTAAGGCACTGGTTAAGGGAGAGATTACGAAATTCGGACACTGGCTACGAATCGAAGTTAGGAAATCCTTAGCTACCGCCGAACTAAACGACTTTCGCTTCCCGAGAAATGCCAGTTGAAGAGTTTAAAGTTGGCTATTTTCGTACAAGTAAACGTTAATTTTCGCGGCTGTACGACCCGCGAACATTAAAATGGTTCAATAATGACTTCGCTAATTATTATGCCTGCTTGGAGAAGTGCTGACAAACTCTTGGAGCAAAAATTTACGAAAAAATTTGCCGCTTCATGCTTGTTCCTCGTTGCAAGTTTACTTACAGGAATAATGAGCCTATTAGCATTCAGTTTTGTTTGGGCCAAGCAAAAAGCCGAAAAGCAAAGTAACACCAAAAATACTGAAGGATTTCTTGCGGATAAGCAGAGAGCGCTAAATTTTTACAGAATATTTTCTGTCGCTTACGATATTTTGAACCCTCACTTTTACACCGACGCTATGCGGGAAGAAATTGTAAGTCAACTCAGAAATGGCGTTAACTTGCGAGTTCTTGACGTAGGTTGCGGGACAGGTTACACCACATCAGGCATTTTGAATAGAGAAGATGTTTGTGAGGTAGTTGGTTTGGACATGAACCCCGTGCAGCTTAAAAGAGCCGTTAAGAACCTGGCTTCAGAAAAGCGAAGGATTTCCATTTCAAGGGGCGACGCCGACAACTTACCCTTTATTGACGGATCCTTCGACACAGTAATTTCAGTTGGAGCCATCGAGAATTTTCCTGATCCTGAAAGAGCATTAAAGGAACTGGCTAGAGTCACAAAACCCGACGGAACAGTAGTTGTTGGCGGTCCTGAATCAAGATGGTTTAGCAAATTCGCTTTAAACAAAATTCTTTACACGCCTTCAGCTGAAGAACTGGAAAGAATTTTTCGCATGGCAGGCCTTTCAATGGTGAAACCCCACCTGACAGGTGTTAAAACTTTCTTCGGCACAGGAAACTATGTCGTGTTTGCCACCGGAAAGAAACAAAACTATCTCAAGGTTCAGCAGCAGGCAAGTGAAGACTTAAGCTCTTTTTCTTGTGCTGAACAAAGTCCAAGCGACTGGAGCATAAGCAACTGCAAGTAGCCCTAGGATAAATAAAAGTTGAAATGCGTTTGCCTTGTTCAGGAGACCTGCGAGTGCGTAACCCGCGATTAAACCGAAGCCGCTGATGCTGTGTGCTTTTATCATGTCAAGGTTTGCAGGAGCCATCAACTTTGGATTGTCCTTATACACTTGCAGCACCCTGATTGAACGGTACACAAGAGGCAACGAAAGCAAAGCAAGAAGCGTGTAAATCGGTATGATGCCGAGCGCGGCTGAAGCGGTGATTATCGTGTAGGTGCATGTCCAGCTTGCTATGTACAGTTTTACGCCTGCATCTTTTCCATACCTTGCCACAAGCGTGAGTTTCCCAGCAGCTTTATCCTCTATTATGTCTGGAATCTCGTTTATTACAATCATCGAGAACAGCATGATACCCATCGGTAGCGTTGCCAAAAACGCCTGCAACGTCAAAGTTCGCGCCTGAACGTAAAAGGCGCCTAAACCGATTACTGAGCCAAAATTTACTAGCAAGGCGAGTTCGCCTAAGCCGTGATGACTGAAGCTTATGGGAGGAGCTGTATAGAAGACTGCACAGAATACGCCGAATAGCCCGAATGCTAAGATAGGTAAGCCTATTGTTAAAGTGAGGTACAAGCCCGCAGCCGCAGTGAATAGATAGCAGAGAGTGAAAGCCTTAAACATGCTCCGAGGCGTCAAAAGACCGCTGCTGAGGGTGCCACTGCCCCCTGAGTACGGGTTTTTTTCACCTGGCGCAAGTTTGTCTACGCTGTGTTTGTAATCATAGTAATCATCAGTCATGTTTAGGCCGATATGGTTGATCATTATGGCTACGAGCACAAGCAGAAAATACAGAGGGACAAACCCGCTATTGGTTGCCCAGCTGACCAAGCCGCCTAAGACAGCGGGAAAAATGCTGGGAGGAACAAAATGGTAGCGGAAAGCTAACCACCATACTTTCGCTTTACTTGCATGTGATTTACTTGTCATATCTTTTCATCCGTTTAGAAAGCGTTGAATTAAAACTTACCTCAAAACAAAAGAAATTAAAAATTAGATTGTTATTGATTACTTTTTCCCAAAAACCTTGCATTATGCAAATTTCGCGTGCCAACAACCTTTCCAGCTATTTTTAAAAAAGCAGTCGTTACCAAAGTGGACGCAAGTCAAGGGTCCGTAAAGTATTAATCGTTGACCAAAGCTGCTCAATTCCGTTTTAAATTGGAACATAACTTGAGGATATTCTAAAAAAGAAAACCTGTTTATAGAAAGCTTGCAAGCGCACCCTAATACCAAAAGCCATTAATCGAAATGGCTTAACCTAAAACGACCACTTGCACACATTGGCAAGCATTATATCCTCTCTTTGACAAAATGGTTTTATGCTGCCGAAAAGCAACCGCAAAAGCAAAATCAACATAAAAGTCAGACCCATGAAGCCGCGAGACTTCGAAGGCGTAGTGAGAAACTATTATGAAGCCCAGGACGAAGCCAAGCGCAACCCATGGATCGGTATTTTCGTGTACGCAGAAAAACCCCCGATTAAGGATGAGAGGAAATGGTTCAGGGAAACCCTTGCTAAAGCCAAAAAGGGCGACGGATTTGCTCTAGTTGCCGAAGTCGAGGGCGAAATCGTAGGCGCAACTGACGTTTGGACAAAAACGGCACAACAGGATCAGAGACACGTTGGCATGATCGGATTACTCGTGCGCGAAGACTACAGGAATATGGGGGTCGGCACCGCTCTCCTATCTGCGCTCATTGAAAGGGCAAAGCAGCAGGGCAAGTACGAGTTGCTTGTGCTGTCGGTTTTCGCAAATAATGAGCATGCGAGGCACCTCTACAGGAAACTGGGGTTTGCTGAGTTTGGAGTGTTGCCAAAGGGTTTGAAGAGAAACGGGGAGTACGTTGACGAAATATACATGTACCGCACGCTTTAACGAACTGCATAATATCAGGACGAGTTAACGCATGTATTCATGCTTATCCGCTTTTTTTACGAGCTGATTCTTCAAGGATTTCAGGAATTTTCGTTAACATTTTTGCTGAAAAGAATTTTTTGGTCTTTTAAAGCGACCAGCAAAGAAGCTTCTTCGTTTCCTAATTCAAAAAGTTAGCTCTGCCCATTATCTATGATTTTAGAAACGCTTATTACTTGTTGGCAACATGCTTGCTTGATGACCTGAAGGTTTCTTATGGCTTGCAAGAAAACCCGCACCCTTTATTCTGGCGATTTTCAGTCTTACTGCGACGGCGTGAAAAGTTTAGTGGATTCCGAACTCCAAACGCTTCTACCAGTCGTCGCTGAACTAAACCTGCGAAAACAAATCGAATACGCTTTGTACACTGAGGGAAAACGACTTCGGCCGACGTTGGTCTTGCTGAGTGGCGAAAGTGTAGGCGCTAAAAAGGAACAGCTGCGCAAGCTTGCCTTAGCCATTGAGCTGTTACATTTGGCGACGCTTGTTCACGATGACATTTTGGACGAGGACACGTTTCGGAGAAACTCCGTTTCGGTTTACGCAAAATGGGGCGTTAAAGAAGCGATTTTGGTAGGGGATATGTTGGCTTCTCTTTCGCTGTCTCTTTGCAAGGGGTATAAACGAAAAATTCTCGATGTGATGATAGATACTTGCAAGCAACTTTCAGACGGTGAGTACGCCGATGTCACCCTGGCTAGTACTGCATTGAATGAGGAAGACTATTTTAGGAAAGTTAGAAAAAAATGCGCCTCACTTTTCCAGGCCGCATGCGAATGTGGAGCTGTAGCAGCCAACGGGTCACCAAGCGAGACAAACGCTTTAAGAGTTTATGGCGAGAACTACGGGGTTGCCTACCAGATAAGAGATGACATGATAGACGTAGAAAATTCAGGGAGTGATTTGCAAGCCGATCTTAGCAGATTCCGAGTTCCGCTTCCAATTATAAATGCGTATAATAATGCAAGCGACGAAAAACAAGTGCTTCTTGAAAGGTTGCTGTCCGCCAAAACGCAAGAGAGCCTAAGCGCTTTCCTTAATGAGGCGCAAGTTTATTTTAAAAACGGCTCCTTGGGTTACTGCGCAAGAAAAATAGACGAGCACATCGACAGGGCAGTTGCAAGTTTGGCTCCTTTGGAAGAAAGCACGTTTAAAAGTCACCTTGCGGAAATGGCTGAGCTATTAAGAATCAAAGAATCCGAAATCGTAGTCTAAAGGTTCATCTTTCGGCCTTCATGCAAATTGATTCTTTTGCTGCTGCTCAGGAAGTGAAAAAATTAAGATGGATTTTTCGGAACTTGGAGAAGTACCTGGGAACTTTTGAAAAAGCGGTGATTTTTTGGCGGGTGATTTAACGAAGAACCTTGAACTTTTAAGATGGCGATCGCCCTGGGCTTGTGCAACAAAACTTTTTATTACCTGCAAAACCACATATTGAATGGTGTTATAATGCGTTTTTTAATGTCAAGTTGCCCCAAAGGTTATCATAATCATTACTTTGTTTTAGTTAGGCACGTTCGTCTGCTTAAATGGGAAGGCGTTGACTGACAATGGCAGCTCAATCTCAATCAGCCGCGCCGACAACCAATAAGGACACTGGTTTAAGGGGAGTTCTCGTCGCCGATACGACGATATCACTCGTCGACGGCGCAAAAGGGGAGCTTTCATATCGTGGATACGATATTCACGATTTGGCCGCTTATTCTACAGACGAAGAAGTCACTTACCTTCTTCTGTACGGTGCGCTGCCAACAGAAGCGCAGATTAAAGAATTCTCAAAAACCCTCGCGGCACATAGAAAGCTTCCACCAAAAATCGTTGAAGTTCTAAAAAAGCTTCCTAACACTGCATCCCCGATGGATATTCTGCAAGCAACCGTGGCTTTATTGGCAGACTTTGATCCTGAAAAGCAAGATGACTCAAAGGACGCTAACATGAAACGCGCGGCGCTGCTTGTAGCCGTGTTACCCACCATTGTTGCATTTTGGGATAGAATTCGAAAAAACCTTTCCCCGATTCAGCCAGACGCCAAGTTAAGCAGAGCTGCAAACTTTCTTTATATGTTAACGGGCAAAGTGCCCGACGAGGAGACCGCTAAGGATTTTGATACCTGTCTGGTTTTACATGCTGAGCACTCTTTTAACGCCTCCACTTTTACTGCTAGAGTGGTCACTTCTACACGAGCACACATGTACGCAGCCGTCAGTGCGGCAATCGGGTCACTCTCGGGTGAATTGCATGGGGGCGCTAACATGCAGGTCATGCGTAATCTAGTTGAAATCGGCGACCCAAGGAAGGTTGAGGCTTGGGTTAAAGCAAAGTTTGATAATCATGAACGGGTTATGGGCATGGGTCACGCAGTGTACAAAGTCTTAGATCCCAGAGCAGAATTACTGAGGCAAATGTCTGAGAAACTGGCGAGGCGAACAGGCGAGCCGAAATGGTACCTTATGACTAAAGAAATCGAGTTTGTCACTCAGCGAGAGTACCGAGAGCGAAGGGGCAGCGACATCTACCCGAACGTTGACCTCTACAGCGCATCCGTCTACCACATGCTCGGCATTCCTGACGATTTGTTCACGCCTGTTTTCGCGATTGCAAGGGTTTCAGGGTGGGCCGCGCACATCATTGAAGAAAAGTTTCCTCAGGCGCCGATTAAGCCTGAACTTTACCGTCCAAGTGCACAGTACCAAGGCAACTACTGTGGACTCATAGGCTGCAAATACGTGCCCGTTTCTAATAGGAGTACGATTAGCCAGCAGCCGTCGGTTGGCAAATAACCGTAGTTTTGTGACCTCTCTGCTTCCGGATCGTCGACATAGCAAACTCTGACTGATAAAGAACTGCTGAGGGCTTAAACGTGCTGAGTAGAACCGCTGTTTTTAGGTCGCAGTTCGTCTAGGATTTTTCGTCTAACTTCCAAAATATGCTTAGTCACCTGAATAGCCTTAGGACAAACCAGGGTGCATCTGTAATACGTCTTGCAGCTCCACGCGCCGTGCGGTTTATCCATTATCTGTAGGCGTTCAAATTGGTCTTTCATGCGGCTGTCAAAGATGTACCTGTGCGCTCGGAGGATTGCTGCGGGACCAACGTATTCAGGGTCCTCTTTCTGGCTAACTGGACAGGCGGAGACGCAGCAGGCGCACATGATACATTTTATGTCATCGTCAAACCGTGAGCGTTGCTCGATTGTTTGCAAGTGTTCTTTGTCTTCTTCTGCTTCAGTTAAGACTATGCCGTCAGAAGGGTGAACTGATCTTTCCTTCGCAAAAAAATCATCCATATCCACGACCAAATCCTTCACCACTGGGAAAACGCTTAAGGGTTCAAACAGAATTTCCTTGTCGGCTTCGTAGTCTCTGACTAGTTTCTGGCAAGCTAACGCTGAGACCCCGTTAATGGTCATTCCGTCGGAGCCGCATATGCCGTGCGCGCAGCTCATGCGGTACGCTAAGCTGCCGTCCTGTTCCCAACGAACCTTATTGAGGCAGTCAAGTAACCTATCTGTCGAGTCAGCCTCCACGACAAAGGTGTCGTAGTGAGGTTCCTTGTCGATGAGGGGATCAAATCGGAAGATTTTCAACTTTACATACATGCTAATACACCCTTGGTTTGGGTTCAAAACGAGTGACGACAACGGGTTTGTACAAGGTCTCGAGTCCTGTGGCAACGTGAAAAACAAGAGTGTGTTTAAGCCAGGCCTCGTCGTTACGCTCGGGGAAATCGTTGCGGTAATGGGCTCCGCGGCTTTCCTCACGCTGTAAAGCAGAATGGACGATGACTTCGGAAAGCTTAAGCATGTTGTTCAACTCCACTGATTCCTCAAGCTCATAGTTAAAACGTTTCTCACGGTGGCTCAGTCCAAGATTGGCCATTTTACCTTGAAGTTCATGAACCTTGTTTAGCGCCTGTTCCAAGCCGTTCTTGTCTCTAAAAACGCTGCATAATCGTGTCATGACTTTTTCCATCTCCTCACGTATAGTCGCAACATGTTCCTTTCCATCGGCTGCCAAAAGAGCGTCAACTCTTGAAGAAACTTTCAACTCCACATCTGCCGGAAGCGGAACTGACGGATTCTTGCTAACGTAATCCGCGATGTCCAGACCAGCTCTTCTGCCGAAAACGACCAAGTCAACCAGTGAATTCGTTCCAAGCCTGTTCGCCCCGTGAACACTTACACACGCGCATTCCCCAGCTGCGTACAAGCCTGGTAGAACGGCGGATTTTCCGTCGCCTAAAACGCGCGCTTGAGCATCGGTTGGAATGCCGCCCATCATGTAGTGGCATGTTGGAGCCACGGGGATCGGGGATTCACTAGCGTCGATGCCGAGGTAAGTCCTCACGAACGAGGTGACCTCTGAGAGCTTAAGCTGCAACTGTTCTTTGCTGAGGTGCGTTAAATCCAAGTAGACGTAGTCAGAGCCTCCGATTCCTCTTCCTTCTGCAATCTCGGTTAAGATGGCTCTGGAAATTATGTCTCTTGGTGCGAGGTCCTTTAACAACGGCGCATAGCGTTCCATAAACCGTTCTCCCTTGCCGTTTCGCAGTACGCCGCCCTCAGCTCTTGCTGCTTCGCTAACTAGGATTCCTAAGCCGTAAATACCTGTAGGGTGAAACTGAACAAACTCCATGTCCTCAAGCGGAACACCTGCATCAAACGCCAAAGCGAAGCCGTCACCCGTAGCCGCAAAAGACATCGACGTGGTTTTGAAGATCCTGCCGCAGCCGCCCGTAGCCAGCAGAACTGCTTTTGCGTGAAAAATCATGGGTTCCCCTGTTGCCAGTTCGTACCCTGAAACACCGCAACAAAGGCCCTCAGAGGTTAGAAGCGACGTAACAAAAACTTCGTTGAAGATTTTTACTCCTCGAACCAAACAGTGGTCGTAGAGCGTGTCCATAATCACCCGTCCAGTCCTGTCAGAAGCGTAACAAGCCCGACGAACAGGTGCTTCCCCAAAGTTCCTAGTGTGTCCGCCGAATAATCGCTGCTCAATCTTGCCCTCGCTGTCACGGCTAAATGGTACACCAAGATGCTCA
>Ga0187781_10004283_pt1 | contig 10656 bp, 10 predicted proteins | sample 0715_SJ02_MP02_2_FD_132447 | JGI IMG/M metagenome (GOLD analysis project Ga0187781, IMG submission 132447) | Tropical peat soil microbial communities from peatlands in Department of Meta, Colombia - 0715_SJ02_MP02_20_MG | ecosystem: Environmental > Terrestrial > Soil > Wetlands > Peat | place...
GATCCGATCCCCGCTTCCAGCAACTGATGCAGCGGGTCGGTCTGCTGCATTGAAACACCCAGGCGCCGTGACACCCACTAATTTCGCCAGCTATGGAATTCGCTGTATTGCCCACAACAATTGCATCGCTTACTATCCCAATTAGATCGGGCGGTCACGGGTTAGCGTCGGGCGGCTGACTGACATTCGACACTCACGACCGCATTGTCATCAGTCAGGTATTCGCTCTCTACCTTGCACGGACTTCCATCTGGCACGTGCCCAGCTAAACGGGACCTGTGACTCCCACGAGCTCCGCCAGCGCCTGCCAATGCATCGGGTGCGGAGTGTGTTGTCCTTTCCGCACCTTCGCCGCGTATGGTTCCGACACGTTGAGGGTGTGGGCAAGGGTCGGAACTGTGATTCCGGCTAGTCGCGGCAGGATCATTTCGCGGTAGCTCGATTGCGTGAGCCAAGCGGGAAGGCTTGAAGGCAGCCAGCCGCGTCTGGCCGCTCTCTGTCGCTGTTGCGAGGCAGACATCTTCGCCCTGGATTCGGGACTCTTGGAGGCGACACGTCCTTTTCGAGCGATTTCGATCATACTGGCTCTGGAAATAGCAACCCCGCAGAGAGCGCAGTTCTTTCCTTGTTCGCCGCTGAGCACTGCACCACATCCAAGACAGACCCTCTGCGGGCGAGGCGCGCTGGTTTTTGGGAGTTCCGTCTGCCGTTTTGCTTCCCTGCGGTGCTGCTGCGTGAGGTGCGTCGGCAGCGCCCCCGTTGCTCTTGACTGTGGCTTTCTAGCCCACAGCGTGCGCGCCACATACTCCGCCCACGGCGCAACCAGCTTGCCCCAGGTCGGCGCGGTCTCACTCAGTTTGGTGCTGAGGTTCGACTTCAATCGGCAATTGCCTGTCGGCGTCTCGTAGAAGTCAGCCCGGCGCAAGGGTTCCCGCATGATCCAGCTAAGCAACCAGTTCTCCACTTCCGGGCGCACGGGTTCGAGCACGTCCATGGCAAGCGAATCCCGGTTGGGGGTATCGGTGTGAAGCCCCAACCCCAAGCCGGGGTCAAGACCTAGACTCGCCAATCCCAGTCTGCTCTCAGATTCGAGCAATGCAAAACAGTAGTTGAGAATGGCGTGGACCGGCGTCACAGCCAAGCGTGGTCCGCCAGAGAGCGGCGATTGCCTGCTGCCCGCCTCGCGCCAATGGCTCGGGATACGCGGTAAGTCCGCCTTGGGCCATAGCACCGGGATGTCTCGCCACGCGGCGAAGTAAGAGACGGCGGCTTGGGCTTCGAGATTACGGAGCGATTCAGCAGTGCCAGCGTCCGGCAACCGGTTCCGCAGTGCCGCGATCTCCCCCGCCGCAATCGGATCGTTCAGCCGCTCTCGTGCCACTCGCTCTTGACCTTCCAGCTTGGCATCAATCAGCTTGCGACAGATTTCCAGACCCACGCCATTGCTAAGTGCGAGGGCTTGAGCCCGACGCAATCGGGCATCGCTGGGGGCGGTCGGTCCCGTCACAAACAACACTTTGCCGTTGCGGCTCAGCATCACGAATGAAGCGTCAACCTCCGCGAGCCACTTCAACGCGCTCAGGGTCGTGAACCCATCCTCCGAGATGCAGACTAAACGCTTCAACCCGTGGCCCACCCTGGGAAGGCGGGCGTAACGGCGATCAGGACCGATGCCGCATTCCAAGAGCAGGTGCCCGCGATCCACGCGGACCCGGATGCCGTAGCCGAACAAGGTCACGACACCGGAACGCGGGACGACCAATTCAGTGCGGGAATTGTGGGATTGCGAGAGTTGGAGTACGTTTTCTGTAGCTGCCATGGGAGCTCATCCTCCTTTTGGTTGCTAGGGTCTATCGCCTGGTCGCACAGTCGATAGGCCCGCTTTATTGTTCAGCGATCCGTTTTGCGTGTCCGTTTTACTTCCTTATGCTCCAGGGTTCTGTTCATCGCCGGACTCGGCAGGAGATTCAGGCGACGCTCGTTTGCTTGTTGGTATTCGCGCCAGTAACGGTTCATCGTCCATACGCTAACGCCATGCCTCTGGGCAACTCGTTTGCAAGCATCAACCTTCTCTACGCCTTGAAACAGAAGCGCTGCCATCTCTAGGCAGGTCGCCTTCGCTTTGTCTGGAGTAAATACCTTTGGCCGACCACCTTTGTCCGGCGGAAGTTTCTTCAGAACAGTTCGCATTGCGGGGGCAAGCATTGTCGGAAGTAGCTCGTCCATTCTCTTAGCGATATTCCGCAAGTGTTCTAGTTCTTCGTGCGTGGGCTCTGGACTCTTGAGTAGGGCTTTCATAAAAACTGGCTTCAGAAACCCGGTCACTTCTTCGACTCGAGGCTCCTCGCCGCCCATAATCCGAACGAAACCGCGTAATACGCTGCCGATCTGCAACTCGATTACTTCTTCTGCGGTTTCGCGCTTCATCTTGCAGCCAGCTCCGTGCGAAACCCCTGGCGGTTGTGCTCCTCACGAAGCATTACCTAGTGGGGTTTTGCTTATTATATTGCAAAACTACCCAGCTTGTTAACCCCTCTGTTGGCTTTCAAAATCGACCTTGATGGTATCGCGTCGTAACCACACTCGGGCTGCCCGTCGACCAAAGGCTACCGGTGCCTCTAAGCGCCTCTCACGGCGATACTCAAGCCTGGGACCACGCGAGAAAGCCGCGTATGAAAGAACCGCCAACCTTGTCTCTGACTTACGTCGCGATGAGGATTCCTACACCGCACTCCTGCGGAAGCACCACCTGAGTGCGCGTACAGCCCGCAAATATGCAGGGCGCAATCTGTGTTTGCAGGGGACTTCAATGGCGACGGTAACCTAGACGTACTGGTTTGGGATGTTGGACTTTACGAATTCTTTGGCAACGGAGATGGAACGTTTCAGGCGGGCATTCCCTTGTTTGCCAACCTCGGCGGTGGTCTGGTCATGGCCGACTTCAACCATGATGGATTTCCTGACATCATGACTGCGAGCGATGCCTATGGTTACGCCACTGACGGCATCTTCTCGGTTTTCCTGGGCCAGCCGGGAGGTTCTTTTCAGTTTGCTGGAAGTTATGCGCCGTACCCTTATTTTCTTGACGGTCCGTACATAAATGGGCTCTACGTGCCACAAAACCCTTTTCCGGGAATCGTTGGGGATTTCAACGGCGATGGTAATCCCGATGTAGCTCTCTTCCCCTACTTGGGTAGTTTTGACGTGGATCCTGCGCTGCAGATCCTCTACGGCAACGGGGACGGAACTTTCACTCCCGCGTATGTGAGTTACCCGTTGGTAAAGCCGTATGTTCCGCAATTCGCAGCCGACCTCAATGGAAACGGACTGAGTGATCTAGTCGAACTCGACAACTACAACGCGTCATTCAACGTGATTAACTCTACTGCTTCCGGACCAGCTGCGCAGGTTAACCTTCTTACCACTCCTCTCACCGGAGCTTCCGGCACAGGGCGAGTCGTCCTAAACGTGCCAGCGGCGACACCGACCTCAGTGTCGTTCGTTACCAGCGACTCAAGCGTGACCGTATCCGGTATAACGATTCCGGCAGGTTCAGTGAGTCAGGATTTCACATTCTCCACGGGGAGCGGATTTAACCCGCTCCAAGTATTCTCGATTGAGGCGCAGGTTGGCAGCGCTACAGCAACCGCCTACGACTACTTCTCAACGCCGCCTATGCCCGTACTTGAGATGACGCCTTCAAAGTTGGTCTTTGAGGGTGTAGTCGCGGGCGGACCTAACGTTACCTTCCCAGTGACTGTGAGGAACGTCGGAGCAGGAACGTTTACGGTTAGCATACGTCAAGCAACTCCCTCCTTTTCTGAAACCGACAATTGCGGAAGCAGCTTGTCCCAGGGAGCAAGTTGCACGATGCAGGTGACATTTACATCGGTCTTTCCTGGGGACACCTCGGGGAGTGCGACGCTCCAGGATCTGGTTACCGGCGTATTTGGGAGCGTTGCCCTGGAGGGCGATAGCGTCAGTCCGTTACAGATATCGCCGTGTTGTTTGGGTTTCTCCGAAGTTGCAGGGGGAACGAGCTCGCCGCAGGTCATCACCTTGAGCAATGTAGGAACGATACCCATCCAGATCAACAGCGTTGTACCGAGCGGAAACGGTATCGCTCAAACGAATAACTGCAGCACTATCGCGGTAAGTGGGAGCTGCCAGATCAACGTGACGTTCAATCCGACCAGCGAAGGATCGGTGGTCGGAACGCTCACACTCAACACCAACGTTCCGAACACGACACCCTTTATTGTTCCGATTAGCGGCAATGCTGGTGACTTCTCTCTGGGGACAGCCGCTCCTGCGACGGTCAGCCCCGGCGGAAGCGCGACGTACAACCTCAGCGCAACAAGCAGCGGGGGCTTCTCAGGCAACGTAAGTCTCGCCTGCAGCGGAGTGCCTTCGGGCTTTACCTGCTCAGTCGATCCCTCGTCGGTCCATTTGTCTGCGGACGGAACGTCGCCGTACTCGGTCACTGTAACCACCGCAGCGAGTGATAGCTCATTTAGATTGCCCTCAGCCACGAATGTACGACAGAATCCGATGGCTCCAGTTGCGCTCTTCGGATTGGTTTTCGTTGTATTCCTCCTTCATGGAGGACAACGACCCTTGGGAACAAAAATCGTCAGAGCTACTGGACTGTGCGTTGGGTTACTGCTTGTCTCTTGCGGAGGCGGCGGTGGTTCCGGCACCCAGCCGACGACGTACATGTTAACCATTACGGGAACGATCGGTTCCGTGTCGCATACAACGAGTATTACGCTAAACGTGGAATAGAGTTGGCCTGCGCCTCGTTCACCTTGTCGCTGTTGCTGCCCTCGTCTAATAAGATTGCTTTTGCTAGATTGTCCGACCTACGCGTGCCGAAGTGATCTGCTTTGAGGCTACTAACGCCTGCGAACAGAGCGAGCAGCACGACCCCGATGGTGACTGCCAAGCCGAAAAGTGCTATCCATATGCCCTGCGACCCCTGATCTGGGGCAGGGTCGGGCATTGGCATTTCAACACTGGACAGTTCAGAGGACACCACTGGACGGGCGGTTCTCCGTCGCTCGTTTCGCTGTTCCGGATGTTCTCTCTCCCACTGGCGCTTAGGTTCTGGGTCTTTGTAGGGCATAAATAGCTAAGCCTGTCCTTTCCGGGTCGTGCATTCTCCCTTATGCGGGTCGTGCAATCTCTTCGTGCGCTGTGCATCTTCCTGTTGCGCGGGTCGGGATATTTGCTATAGACGGTCTGCTCTGGGTGAATCAGTTCGATTTGTTTCCGGCTATCGGAGGAAGTTGCTCTCGGCTTGAATCTGCTAGGAATTTCTGCAGCGGAATCGCCGCGCCGATTCCCAAACCCGAATTCCTCTACGTCCTTTTGTGAATCGTTCTCTGTTCCGCCCGCCGCTTCCGGGGCTTAACATTGGGTGTAGCCAATCCCAGGGGTTGGCTCCGGGGCAGATACATTCATGGAACCCGCTTCCCACCCCAAAGCGCAAACGCCACAGCACCGGCCGAATGCTCACCCTGACCTGCAGGAGGCCATCCGCCACCGCGCCGAAGAAATCTACATTCGCAACGGCAGAATCCCCGGCCACGACGTGGAAAACTGGGCGCAGGCAGAGAAGGAAATCCTGCGCCAGTCCGCCGAGCGTCCCGCCCGCCGCACCGCAGTGGTGGTTACAGTCAATGGCGTGAAATACGTCGGCGAGTATGACGCCGCTACCTGCGGGGGCTACACTCCGGGCGAACTTGGCGCCGGCGCCCGCGTTCCTGTCCGCTTCGCAGGCGACAAGATGTTTGTGAAGCGTCCCAACGGCCAGGAACTCGAAACCACCATTGTCAACCGAATGCGGGGATGAACCGGCGATTACTGTTTTTCTGATTGGTAATCGAAGCCCGCGCCGCTACGGCCATTCTGCATCGAACAGCAGTGTCACTCAGTTTGGAATCTCCCGCCCAACCGGCGTCATCCCGATGCCCCGCGTTTTCACCAGCGGGACAAGGGATCTCCCGCTCCACAACTCTGTGCGTAGGGATATCCCTCGCTCCGCATGAAAGACAGCTTCGCTCCGGATGATGCTCGGTACGGTTGGCCCGTATCAGGACCTCGGAGCCATAACCGCCGCCTCGGCCCACTGGCTCATGGGATGGGCCCTGCCGCAGTCCAGGCACTTGGTCACCGGATACTGCGTGCCGCAGCGCGGACACACCGCCCCGGTCTGGAACGTGTCGAAGGCCTGCCCGCACTGCCCGCATCTCCAGAGTTCCCCCACTGGCGGAGGCGTCTTGCATTCCGGACAGACAAATCCATCCCGGCGCGGCAGCTTGGCAAAGCGCAAGAGCGCTCGCGCATGCTGCAGCCCGCCCCAGCAGTTCATAAGCATGAACAGGGCGAGGATTCCGAACCATGCGGAGTGAATCCACAGCGCAAGGCCAATAAACCCAACTATGCCAATGAAGCCGATGATTGTGGCGGCCACCAGGCTGCGAGCGCGGCCTAGCACGAACCAGAGCAGCGAGCGCAGAATCTGCCCGCCATCCAGCGGGTAGATGGGCAGCATGTTGAAAATCAGAAGACCTAAGTTAATGCGCCAGATCCACCGCAACAGCAGATGGACGTCGGGCAACGTGGTTGCCCACCCCAGCGAGCGGCTGGTCGTGCCGAGGACCAGCAGAACCGGTATCAGCGCCACATTCACCAGCGGGCCGGCGGCAATGCTCCAAAGCGTCGCTCCGGCGCGCGGCGGCGGATCCACATACGCCACGCCGCCCAGCGGCCACAGCACGATCTGGTTGGCTCGTCCTCCCACTTGCCGGCAGGCCAGCGCATGGCCAAACTCGTGCATCGTCACAATCACGAAAAGGGCCAGATACTCCGCGACGTTCCATCCCACGGAGGAATAAGTGCCCATTCCGCCGCGAATCTCATAGACCGCCAGCAGAAACCAGGACCAGTGCAAGTACAAATCAATTCCGCGAAAGCGAAACAGATGGATGGAACCTTGGCGAGTCGGCATGCTGGCAAGAGTTATAACACAGCTGAAGGCGCGTATAATCCGTTGTTCAACTGAGATCATGGACTACTTGAAAGGCATTCTGAGCGGGCTAGGTGCGATAATCCTCGCCGAGATTTTGCCAGGAGCATGGTGGCTTCTCAGGAATGCCAGCAGGTCGAAGCCAACTGGGATCGCCGCGCTCTGGGGCAGCCTGCTCGGGAGTCTTTTTTCACCTTTGTTTTGGGCTCTTGCGATTCTGTTCTTCGCGCTGTTCTTTTGGGCAGGTCGATCCGGGAACAAACCGTTGAGAATTCTTGTGTTCTGGATTCCAACATTAGCCGCTACTGCGTTTACTGCAGCGTATGCGGCCTTGCTCACTTTCCTGATTTTGCATTTCAGAAATCGTTGAAGTGACTGCTGGTGTGTCCGAGAGCGCCATTACTCGACCCACAGTCCCGCCGATGCCCCCACCCATTCCATGTTCTTGTTGTGATCCACACCCATCTGCAAGCCGCGCCCCGTGCGGATAATGGTCAGCACCGGCGTCAGTTCCTCCAGCCACACATACATCACCCGCACTTCTGCCTTCGTCCTGCCATGCGGAGTCTCGATCACCGGCTCAAAGTGCATCCGCTCTTGCAGGATGTAATAAGGCCGCTTTTCAGCAGGAATTGCCGAAATATCCTCCTTCTTCGGCGCGATCACCACGCCCAGGCCGGCGAACGAATACAGCGGCTTCAGCGCATAGTTCTCCAAATCTGCAGGAATCTCCTGCAGTCGGTCGAGGAACCACGTTTTCGGCACCGACTCGTGCTTCAGGTAAGGAATCGAAAATTTGCTGATGCGGAAATACCAGTTGGGATGCCCCGCCCACTCCACGTCCAGTTCGTCGCGCCAGTCGAACGCGAGCTTCACATTCTTGCGCTGCAATTCATCCACAATTGCCCGGTTGTAGATTCGTCGGATCGGAACTCGCTTGCCACTGCGCTCGTAATAAAGCCGCGAGCCATCTTTCCTGATATCCACAATGTCAACCGCCCGCACGCCCAGCATCTTCTCCGTCAGCAGAAAATCGGCCAGCGTTTTCTGTTCCTGAGGATGGATCTCCATCAGGATCACATTCTCCGGATCGTGCGCTCCCACAATCGCCCGCCGGAGCAGGTCTCGGTAAGAATCGCTCTCCAGCCCGCTGAGAAAGTACTTGAGCTGGCTAGAACCCGGAGCTCGTAGCTGATAAACGTCGATGTACGCCTCCGCCAGCGGTCCTTGATAGGCATAGAGAGAAGGGAAGGCCTGCAACTCGACCAGCTTGGGCCGCAGCTCGCCGCCGGCATCGCGGACCAGTCCAAAATCCACCTGCACAAACATCGGATGCTGCGGCTCGTTCGGAACCTTGAACTCCGCCGGCACAGCCTCATCTGATCTGACGCGATATTCGGGATTGTCGACCAGTTGCCGGATCAGTTCCTGGCCGTCGCGCGCCATGCGGTCGAGCAATTCCTTCGGGAAAAAACATGGAGTTTCCGACAGGCGGAACTGCACATGCGTCCCGCACTGCTCATCCACCCGCCGCAGGAATGCCTGATATTTGTCGGGAGTGAAGCTCGCGTTGAACTGCTGGCGAAGAGAAGGAATCATTCCGGTCTGTCATCCTGAGCGGAGCAGGCGTGCCAAAGGCACGCCTGCGTAGTCGAAGGATCGCTACCCTATCCACGCAGCTTCTTGGCGTCTTCTCTGTTCCAGAGCGAGAATACAGTTCCTTTGCCGTGCTCCGTCTCAAGCAGTTCCCGCGCTTCTCTGAGGCTGTCGGCGATAACCTGGACGCGTTGACTAGAATCCCGGGCCTGGCCAACCAGAGCTTCGTACACCTGCCCTGCCTCATAGGTTTTGTTCTTAGCGGCAGTCCTTACGATAGCCGAAGTCAAGGTTGCTCTCCCGTGACCAGCGGCGCCAAGGACCGCCAGTCTGCTGCGCGGCTTCTTCGTTCTGAGGGTCGTTTTCTTCATAACTACGCCTCCACCAGAAACTTCCCCTCGCGCATGATCTGCTGGTCATCAACCCAGATGTTGAATTTCCGCCCAACCACGTCAATGTGGGTGGTCGAATCCCAATCCGCCCCCGTGTGCGCGCCATAGGGATTGCCGAACGCAATGTGCACGCCGGGATATTTCTCGTCCTGCAGAATCTGACCGATCACATCTTTCAGGTCAACGTTGGTTCCAATGGCGAACTCGCCCACGCGATCGCTGTTTTCGTCGGTGTGGGTGTATTTCCAAAAGTCATTCTCCAGTTCGCGATTCTCGGAGTGCGCTTCAGTCAGCCGGTTGCCTTTCATGTGCACGGTCAAAGGATTCTCCTCGAGGCTCCCAAATTTCGCGCACAAATAATCGCCCACTACTCCATCAATCACAAACGTTCCATTCACCTCCCCCGGCGTAGTGAAGATTTCGCCTCCCGGCAGGTTGCCCCACTTCTCGGGAGTGATAATCCCGCTGGTCTTCAGCCACTTGTAATTCGGATTCAAATCCGCTGTCAGATCCGTTCCCGCCGGGGTCCTGGCCCGAATCTTTGAGGCCTTGCGCACCATCTCTACCACTTTCTGGCTGAGCCGGTCCACCCGCTGAAAATCCGCCCGCATCCCTTCCAGCATGATCTGCCGGTTGATGTTGACCATGTGCGCGTGGCGAATCCTGCGCCGGTTGACCACGTCGGTCATCTGAATGCGCGAGCGCAACTCGTTGGTCTGCGCCTGCACTGCGAAAACGGAAACCTGGCTTGTTTCGAGATCGGCCAGAATCTCGTGGGGCAGGTTCGTCAGCGGACGGTCGGCCAGATCCTCCAGCACCCACGCGCGATACGGCGCCCCAACCTCCTCGATCGCGCGCACGATGGCCGCGGCGATCTCAATGGTCGCCTCGTCCGTGATGACGCACACCTGCTCCTCAGACCGCACGCGCAGGCAAACATTCACGGCGTTCAATGCACCCGGCGTGAACTCGCGATCAAAAGGAATCTGGCTGAGTTGTCTTTGATTGGAACTGACAGGAATACTCATTACCCTACTTTTCGTACGGAAGCCGACTCCTCCTCGAGCCCCGCTTCCGTCTCCTCGATGATGTAATCGACTTCCTTTTTCAAGTCCCCGGTCTGCTGGAATACGCGCAACTGCCGGTCGGCTCCGCTTCCCATCTCCACGATTTTGTGGATGTAATTCAATTCTTCGCGTGAGTCCAGTTCATCCACCACATCGTCGATGAACTCCAGATATTCCTTCACCAGGTCGCGCGCTGGAACTTCCTTTTGCTTGCCGAAATCAATCAGCTTGCCCTCCAGCCCATAGCGGGCTGCCCGCCACTTGTTCTCCATGATGAGCGCCCGCCGGTACAGCCGGAACCCCTGATTGGCCGCATAGAGTTTGTACAGTTTCGCCACTGTAGCCTGGATCAGCGCCGCCAGCGCGATGGTCTCATCGGCGCGCATGGGAATATCGCACACGCGAAATTCAATGGTATTGAAGAACGGATGCGGCCGGATGTCCCACCAGATCTTTTTCGCATTATCGATGCAGTTGGTCTTGATCAGTAGCTTGATGAAGTTTTCGTACTCACCCCAGCTCGCGAAATAGTCGGGAATGTTGGTGCGGGGAAACTTGTCGAATACCTTGC
>Ga0187781_10004284_pt1 | contig 10654 bp, 9 predicted proteins | sample 0715_SJ02_MP02_2_FD_132447 | JGI IMG/M metagenome (GOLD analysis project Ga0187781, IMG submission 132447) | Tropical peat soil microbial communities from peatlands in Department of Meta, Colombia - 0715_SJ02_MP02_20_MG | ecosystem: Environmental > Terrestrial > Soil > Wetlands > Peat | place...
AACGAGAACTACACCGAGTTGCAGCAAACGGCGCAAGATGCGCTGGAAGATGCGCTGCTTATCGGGTGCAATGAAACCCAGGTGCGTCAGGCGCTGCACGAGTTGGTCGATGCGCTCGTGAATCCGTACCAAGGGTTTGCGACCGGGGACGAGGACCAATCCCCGAAGGATTAGGCGGCCAGCCAAGCGGCGCCGCGCACGCCGGATGAGTCACCGTGCTGATTGCGCACCAGCCGGGTCTGCACGCGGTCGGAGAACACCCACTTAGCCCAGTGGGCGGGCACAAGCTCATACAGCGGATCGATGTTGGAAATTCCGCCGCCCAAAACGACCACGTCCGGATCGACGATGTTGATTACTACGGCAAGAGCTTGCGCCAGATTCATCGCATAGCGCTCGAGTGTCTGGATGCAAGAGTGCTCGCCGGCTCGCGCGCGTTGCGCGATCTGCTCGGCCGTGAGCGGGCTTTGCACCGGCTCACCGCTTGCAAGTGCATGATCAGCCGCCATCGCGGGGCCCGATAGCACCGTTTCCACGCAGCCGACGCGACCACAATAACAGGCGCGCGGCGCTCCAAGCGCCCGCGGGGCATCGAGGACGAGCGGATTATGGCCCCATTCGCCGGTGATTCCGTTGGGCCCATCAAGCAAATGCCCGTTCACGACCAAGCCGCCGCCTACGCCCGTGCCAAGGATCACGCCAAACACGATGGCACTGCCGGCTCCCGCTCCATCGATCGCTTCGGACAACGCAAAGCAGTTGGCGTCATTGGCGATGCGAAGCTCACGCCTGAGCAAAGCTTGGAGGTCGGCGCCCAGATTGCGACCATTTAGACAGACCGAATTGGAATTCTTGATGCAGCCCGTGCTGCGCGAGATCGAACCTGGCGTGCCAATCCCTATGCTGTGCGCGCGCCCGTGCATCTGTTCGGCGTCGGCAAGCAATCGGGCAATGGCCGCAAGCGTGGCTGCGTAATCGCCCGCCGGCGTTGGCACACGCGCCCGATGGACAATCGTGCCCGTGCTGTCCAAGGCAGCGATTTCGATCTTGGTACCACCTAGGTCGATACCGATGCGCATGCTCAACCGTAGGTAATGCCGACTTTTTCGCGCACGGACACCCGGTTAGCGCTTCTTGGTCGGGCGCTTCCAGCCCTCGATGGTCACCTGGCGCGCGCGCGCCACCGTAAGCTTGTCGGGCGGTACCTCACGCACGACGGTGGAGCCGGCACCGATCGTCGCACCCGCGCCCACGCGAATAGGAGCAACAAGCACCGCATTGCTGCCAACATGCACGTTTTCTCCGACTTCGGTGCGATGCTTGTTCGCGCCGTCGTAGTTGGCAAATATGGTGCCCGCCCCGATGTTCGAGCGCGCGCCCACGTGCGCATCGCCGACATAGGCCAGGTGATTGGCTTTGGCACCTTGCTCCAGATGGCTAGCCTTTACCTCGACGAAGTTGCCGATGTGCACCTGGTCATCGAGCTGGGCGCCGGGACGCAGCCGCGCGTAGGGTCCGATGAGCACCTCGGTGCCAATTTGCGCGCCATCGAGGTGACAGAATGCGTGCAAAACGCTGCGCGCGCCCACCACAGTGTCGCGCAGGACGCAATGCGGACCAATGTGCACGTGATCGCCCAACGCGACTTTTCCTTCGAACACGCATCCCACATCGATGAACACATCGCTGCCCACCGACAGTTCGCCGCGCACTTCGATACGAGAAGGATCGGCCAGCGTAGCTCCGGCTTCCATCAACGCGTCGGCGCTGCGGCGCTGCACGATACGCTCCAAGTGAGCCAGCTGCGACTTACTGTTGACACCGAGCGTCTCGTCGGCATCTGTGGCAACGACGGCACTGACTGGCATGTTCTCCGCACGCGCCGCCACGACGACGTCGGTCAGGTAATACTCTGCCTGCGCATTGGCGTTGGATAAGCCCTCGAGCCAGTGCTTCAAGCGCTGCGTCGGTGCAACCAATATGCCGGTGTTGACTTCGTCGATCTGGCGCTGAGAGGCCTCGGCGTCGCGCTCTTCGACGATCCCCTGCACGTGGCCCGCAGCGTCGCGCAAAATGCGCCCATAGCCGCTGGGGTTGGCCAAACGCACCGTCAGCAGGCCAAGATGGCCGGAAGCCGCCTCGATGAGGGCAACAAGCGTCTGACTGCGAACGAGCGGGACATCGCCGTAAAGCACCAGGGTAGCGACATCCTCGCGCAGCCATGGCACCGCCTGCAACACCGCATGTCCTGTGCCCAGTTGTGGCTGTTGCTCGACAAAATGCAGGTCCTGCTGGCCAGCAAATGCGCTTCGTACTGCCTGCGCACCGTGCCCGATCACAACGACGATGCGCGCCGCACTTTGGCATTGGTGCGCCGTTGCGCGCGCGGTGTCGATTACGTGGGCAAGCAGCGGTCTGCCCGCAAGCGGCTGCAGGACCTTGGGTAAAGTCGAGCGCATGCGCTTACCCTGCCCAGCGGCAAGAATCACGATATTCATGCAGGCAATTATCCCGCACAATCCTCACGGCAAGGGCAGGCCGGAGAAGTACCATGCCATCATTATCGCCAGCGCGCCCAGCGCCAGCGCGCCGATGCCCAGAAGCTGCGCGCCGCGCTCCTGGGCCCGCCGAAGCCGTTGCAGTTCGGCCAGAACTTGGGCATCGACGTTCTCGCGCGACAGCGCATCGTGCACCAGACGCGGAAGGCGCGGCACGAACTGGCTCCACGGGATCGCTTCGGCCTTCATGCGATCGGCAAAACCTTCCCAGCCCACCTGACGGCGCATCCACTTTTCCAGAAACGGCTTGCCCGTGACCCACAGGTCAAGATCTGGATCGAGCTGGCGGCCCAAGCCCTCGACATTGAGCAGCGTCTTTTGCAGTAACACGAGCTGTGGCTGGATTTCGACGTTAAAGCGCCGCGACGTGGCAAACAGGCGCATCAACACCTGGCCAAAGGAAATTTCCTTTAGCGGTCGATCAAAAATTGGCTCGCACACTGCGCGGATGGCACCCTCGAGCTCGTCTACGCGTGTGCCGGACGGAACCCAGCCCGATTCGATGTGGTTTTGCGCTACACGCCGGTAGTCGCGCTGAAAAAACGCAAGAAAGTTGCGCGCCAGGTAATCGCGGTCCGTGTCCGTGAGAGTGCCCACGATACCAAAATCGAGCGCGATGTAGCGGCCCAGGTCCGCTCCCGTGACGCCAACCGCGATGTTGCCCGGATGCATGTCGGCATGAAAAAAACCGTCGCGAAACACCTGTGTAAAGAAGATCTCGACCCCGTCGCGCGAGAGCTTTTTTAGGTCCACGCCGGCGCGACGCAGCTCGTCGACGCGACTAATCGGCACGCCACTCATGCGCTCCATGACCAGGACATGCTCGCAGCAGTAATCCCAATACATTTCGGGCACGCGCAGCAAGGGCGAGCCCTCGAAGTTACGGCGCAGCTGCGAGGCGTTGGCCGCCTCGCGCATGAGGTCCAGCTCGTCGTGCAGAACCTTGCGAAATTCCTCCACTACCTCGCGCGGCCGCAGCCGCTTACCATCGCGCCAGACTCGCTCGACCAGGCTCGCCGCGACCTCCATCAGCCCCAGGTCGCGGTCGATCGCCGTGCGCATCCCGGGACGCAACACCTTGACGGCCACGGGCCGCCCGGCCAACGATGCGGAGGGCGCTCGGGCAGCGTCCCCGCCCACGGCCAGGGTGCTTTGCACGGCGCTTGTTGCGCCCGAGGGTGCGCTGCGTACGCCACCTGCGAGCACCGCGAAATGCACTTGCGCAATCGACGCGCTGGCGACCGGTTCGCGCTCAAAATGCGAAAACAGCTCGCCGATCGGGCGTCCGAGCCCGCGCTCTATCTCGCGTACCGCAAGATCCGGGTCAAACGGCGGCACGCGATCTTGCAACTTGGCCAACTCGTCGGCGAAATCAGGAGGCAAAAGATCTCGGCGGGTAGATAGAACTTGGCCAAATTTGACGAAGATCGGCCCCAGACTCTCCAGTGCCAAGCGCAAACGCTCCGCGCGCGGGCTCTCAAAGCTGCGCCCCAAGGCCGCCATGCGCGCAAGGCGCACCAAAAACGGATGCTTGAGATTGGCGAACGCGATCTGATCGAGCCCATAGCGTAGGCCGACCCGCGCGATACGCAACAACCGCAGCAGGCGCCGCATGAATCAGCTTTGGGCCGCGCCGCGCTGTTTGCTGGTTGCTTCGCCCGGGGGTTGGGTCGGTGCGGCCGCGCCCGACGAGGTCGCGCCGGACAGCTCCTGGGCTTTAATGCGCTCCTCAAGACGATCGAGGCGGCCTTGCAAGGTGGCCAGTTCGCTGCCAAACCGCTCCCACTCCTGCCGTCCCAGCAGCGTCGGGTGTTCGCCAACGAAATAGTCGGCGCCCTGCCGCGCGGCACGATTCACGGCATCACGCAAAGCATCAAATGTGGCGCGCACGGTGCGCACGATGCGCTCGGCGGGTGCATCGCCGACAAAGCGCGAGAGCTCTTCGGCCGGATCCGGCCGCAATTTGGGCAGCACGTCGGTGAGCGCCTGAGCAAAGGCAACGTCGCCTTCCATGCGCAGCTTGCGCAACATTGCGGCAGGTTCGAACAGCGAGCTTGCGACGGCCTCCGGCTCGATTGTTATGGTGACGCTTGGCGTTCCGCTGCCCGGCGCAAGCGTGCCTCCCGCCTCGACCGCGACAAACAGCGTCGTTAGCCCCGCTTCGATGCGTGCCGTGCGCCCCGCGTAGGGCGCCAGGGCGGTGCGTGCCCATTGCTCGCGCGCCAGCAGCCGGTTGTACCAGGCGACCATGGTGTCGGTAGCAAGGCGATCAAGCACGTAATATCTCCTGAAGAATGCGGGCAGCCACGCGTGCTGCGCTAGAGGCGAACACCGGTGTGCAGGGCGCAAATGCCAGCCGCGAAATTAAACCAGCGCACGTGCGCCAGTCCCGCCGCTTCCATCAAATTGGCCAGCTCCTGCTGCGCGGGATGCATGCGTATCGATTCGGCCAAATACCGATAGCTGGCGCCGTCGCCGGCAATGCGCTCACCCAGCCAGGGCATGACCTTCATCGAGTAGGCGTCGTACAGCGGGGCCAATGGCGCCCAGACCCGCGAAAACTCCAACACGAGCAGTTGGCCTCCGGGCCGCAATACGCGCTGCATCTCCCCCAGCGCCCGGTCCTTGTGCGTCATGTTGCGCAGACCAAAAGAGACCACGACCCGATCGAAAGTGCGATCGGCAAATGGCAACTGTTCGGCATCACATTGCACTGCCGCGACCGCGACTCCGGCATCAAGCAGCCGATCACGACCCTCGGTAAGCATCGCCGAGTTGATGTCGGTTAGCACGACCTGTCCGCGCGGGCCGACCTTGCGAGCAAAGGCGCGTGCCAAATCACCCGTTCCACCCGCCACGTCGAGCACCTTCATCCCCGGGCGGACCTGCGCCTGCGCGACAGTAAACGCCTTCCAAAGTCGATGCAGTCCGCCCGACAGGACGTCGTTCATAAGGTCGTAGCGCGAGGCCACCGAGCTAAACACCCGAGCAACGTGTTTTGCTTTTTCCGGCTCCGGAACCTCGGTGTAGCCAAAGTGCGTTTTGCCGGGCTCATCCATGGCGCTTTACCTCACGGGCCCCATCGGGCGCCAAACTACCGGCTGTGGCGCTATCGCGCGAGGCCCCGGCCGCTTCGAGGCGGCGAAGATAATCCGCCCACATCGCATCCTGATTGATGCCCAGCTCATAGAGGTAATCCCAGGAGTACAGACCGGTATCGTGTCCGTCGGAGAAGATCGGTTGCAACGCGTAGTGGCCGACGGTATCGACCGAGCGGATCGTCACGTTGCGCTTGCCCACTTGCAAGCGCTCTTGTCCCGGTCCGTGGCCGCGCACTTCGGCCGACGGCGAAAAAACACGCAAAAATTCAAACGGAAAACGAAAGCGACGGCCATCGTCGAAGGCTATTTCGAGCACGCGAGAGGCCGAGTGCACCGTGATCTCGGTGGGCAGCGGCGAATTGGGACTCAATCCGTGGGTTTGCGTGCTCATGATGCGCAAGCATAACGCGAGCGGCCGAGCCACTGCTTTAGGCACTGCGCTCTAGCCCCGCACCCTTGCCGCCACCTTGCGTGCGCGGGCGCCGCCGCAGCCAAAGTTCGTAAACGCCAGCGCAGTGTTTCGTGAATCGCGCCCAACGGCCAGCGCCCCGCCAGCAAGGCGCGGCACATTTTGCGATTCAAGCCGCCTTTTGCGCCGCGGTAACGACCCGGTCATGTTCTGCGACACATCATCTTGGTTCTTTTGAAGGTCAAGGGACTCATTCGCGATGGTGAAAGACAAGTCGTCAACAGGTTCCGACAAATCGGAAGCACTGCTTTTGCGGCGCACAACGCGAGTTTCGCACCCGTACCTTGCTTGGACAAACAGAGCGTGAGGAGTGCTTTTGCCAGTCCAGGCTCGGGCCGCGGGCTTTTTCTCCTCAAGCTCCAGCCAGCGGCGTGCCAAAGGGTCCGCGTCGCTGCGGCTCTTGCCTGGCGGGTCGTGTTCGCACTGCTGATTGCGCTGCAATTTTCGACGTCGGCGCGAGCTCAGGAGGTGCCACTTGGAGTTTCCTGGGGCGTGGGCGAAACGCTGGAGCACGACAGCAATCTGACTCGCGCGAACAACCAAAGCCCATATCCCGTTCTTTCCGCCACTTCGTACATCACCGACCTTGAGGGCACGCTGCATGAGACCTACGGTCGCGAGGATGTCAGCGCGTCAGTGACGATCGCACGGGTGCTGTACCCGGTCTATAGCCAGTACGACATTACTCAGCAGGACATCCGCGGGACGCTGCGCTCGAGCCTGCCACTTAACACCGACGCCGTCTTGACCGTCACGCGCATGTCCCAGATGGCACACTTTTCGGACCTGGGCAGTCCCATTCGCGACGTGATCTACCACAATGAACTTAATGCCAGCGTCGATTTTCCGTTCACGGCCAACTGGCGTGGGGTATTGACGGGCGATGACGCCCGGACGATGAACTCCGCCTCGATCTTCCAGACACAAGATCTGGACACAACCGAACTCGATGGTGGTGTTCGATTTCAACCATCCAGCGGCAATCATGTTGACCTGCTATTGCGAACCGTTCACGGGACGTACCCAAACGGTGCTCCGTCGGTTTTCATCAGTCCAGGCTATAACGATCGCGGGGCTGACCTGCGCGCCGACTGGACGTTCACCGGTGCAAGCCACCTGCTCGGCCGAGCCGGTTACACCGAGCGGCGCAACGACGACTTGTTTTACCTGGACACGACGAGCTTTCCGTTCCAGATTCGTGAACTCAGCCGCAACTTCTCCGGTCCCGGGTTTGACCTCACCTATATCTGGCAGATCACGGGAGCCAGCAAGATCAGCGCTTACGGTTCGCGCGCGATCGGGGCGGCGGGCGACAACAATTATCTATCGGCGGTCACCCGGACGTTTCGTTTGGCCCCCGCGTATCAACCTAGCGTGATGTTCGCACTGGAGACCTACTTCGAATGGTCACTGCGCGATTATTTCAGCGACGTGTACGCAGTCGTAACTGGGCTTGCGCCGGGAACCACGCGTAGGGACAATTCGCACAACGCCGGGATTAGCGCTTCTTGGAACCCAAGGCGCTGGCTTCAGGTGAAGCTCGACTTGCGCCATGAGCAGCGCGACTCCACGATCGCATCTTGGGTGTATACAGACAGCAACGTCTCGCTAAGTCTGCAGTGCCGTTTTTAGCAGTGCCGATGCCTTGAAAATGCGGACCATCTGCGCGCAAGCATTGCCTCATGCGGCCGCAAGCGAGGCATTGTTTCGGGTCTACCTCGATGCGCTGCTCCGGATCCTCAATGGCAACGTGAGCCATGCCTGAGGCCAAGGCAAGCATTTGCGCGCATTCGGCCGGCCCAGGTTCTCGGTCCTCGCCGCTGCCGCGGGCGGCAGCGAGATAAAAAGGGGTACGGTGGAAATTCGTCGTTGCGCTATAAGCCGTCGATCAGAAGATGCCTTCGCGCACGTAAATGACGTCTTCCGGCTTGACGGGATCGTCAAGGCTTGGGTGCAGTTCAAGTACCTGACCGTTAGCGTCTTTGCGCTTAAGACGCAGCCCCCGCTGGGTGCCGCGCGGCGTGAGCCCGCCACCGGCCGCCAAGGCCTGGACCATCGTCATGTTGCGCTCCACGCGATACGAACCCGGTCGCTGAACCTCTCCGTAGATATAAAAGAGCGGGTAACGGTCAACGAACAGGACGTCTCCGCTTTGCAAGATAAAGTCGTTGTCCAGGTGGTTCGTTGCAAACATGCTGCCGATGTCGATTACCTTCCAGACGGGTTTTCCTTCGCGCAGGCCCGAGAAAATGACGCTGTCCGACCCCGTCGGGGCAATACCGCCAGCCTGTGCAATCAGGTCGGTAAGGCGCATTTGGGTGGTCTCCAGGGGGTATCGGCCCGGGCGGTTGAACTGCCCCAAGGCCGCGACCTGGTTACCGTGGATCTGCTCGATAAGAACGGTCACCTGCGGGTCGTTAAGAAAGCCCCCCTCCTTGAGTCTCGTAGCGATTTGCCGTTCGGCCAACGCGGTCGACGAGCCTCCGACGGGCACTGTGCCGATGAGCGGATATGAAATCGTGCCGTTTTCCGAAACACGAGTCTCTAAACTCAGATCCGGATTCTGAAATACCGATATCTTGATCACGTCTCCGGCGCCCAGAACATAGTCCTGAGCGGGAGCCAAAACCGGAACCGTTGCGACCGCTGTGGGTGCGGTCGATTGGGCGCAAGCAAACGAAAACAAGGACTGAAGTGCCAGCGCGAGGACAAACCTGCGCCAGGCGTCAGTAAATATTAGGGCGGCACATTGCTTGCGGATCGTTAAAGTGTGCGACACGGGAAATTACAAGCGAGAAATAGGCGCGCCAGCCTATAGAAGAATTATGTCAATTTTGTAATCGGGCAAAACCGGCCGTGGTGGCGTAGGGCCAGGAGCAAGAGCTCGGGCCTCTCGCCACGCGATAAAGGGCGATCACCTGCCGAGGAGCTGATCGCCTTTCAAGCCCATTGCCAAAGGATGCCAGCTCACGCCGGCACCCGCAGGGCACCGTGGATTCCGTTGCGAAACCGCTGAGCCATATTTTCGATCGTAAAGTGCGAGGCAACGTGCTGCGCATTAACTCCCAGGCGCCGACGCTCCTCCTCGTACTGCAAAAGCGCCACCACCGCACGCACGTAGGCCTCCATTGAGTCCTCCGTCATCAAACCGTTTTCGCCCGAGCGCAGGTATGCAATCTCGGGTCCGTGGCCGGGGCAGTTGGTCGTGACGATGGGGATGCCGGCTGTAAAGGCATCCAGGATCCCTAGCCCGACGCCACCCGGACACAACATCAGTTCGGATTGGCGCAGGGCCAGTGCCTTTTCGTGGCCTTGCTGTCGGCCGAGAAAGCGCAGCCACGGTCGCGAGGCGGATGCCTGCTCAACCATCGGCCGCAGTGGCCCGTCGCCGGCGACAAGAAGCCGAAAGCCGGGAACACGGTGCAGTACCTGTTCGGCGGCCTGCAGCAGAAAGTGCAATCGCTTCTCTTCGCTGAGCGCGCCTAAGAAAATGGCCACCCGCGCGCCCTTCAGACCCATGCGACGGCGCCCAGCATCGATTTGCGCGGTAGTCACCGCGTGCAGCCGCTCTGCCAGAGCGACTGTGTCGCTCGCGTTTTCCAGATTTGTGATGCGGTCGCGGGCAAATCCCTGGCGTCGCATCAGCTCGGCTCCGCCTTCCGTGCTGGTAAACCACCAATTGGCTCGAAAAGCCAGTGAGCGGCACAACCGCTCGCCCCAGCGCGGCGATCTATCGCCCAGCTCCTCGATCCCGGGGCCCCAAAGGGCAAAGCGCTGCGGTCGGCCCGGCAATAATGCCCAAAGGTTATAGCCCGGCCGCGACTGCTGTTCGATGACTACGAGTCTTGACGCCCGCGTCTTTGGGGCAAAAGGCTGCCAGCAAAGACGCTGGTCAAAGACATAGCGAGTGGGAACGTGTTCGCCCCACTGCAAACGCCCTTCGTCGTCTCGAGTCGCCTCCTGCGCGTTGGGTTCACCGTGCAAAATGCGCAGTTCCACCCCGTCGGCAATCAGCAGTTTTCGCAAGGCCTCAAAAAGCGCAACCCGGTACTCGGGCAGGCGCCGCAAGACGATAGCGACTTCCGTACGCGCGTCGGTGCTCATTGAAAAGTCGAGTCGAAACAGGGCGCTTGCACAGTTAAAAATGCGGTAATGGGCCGAAACGTCAGGGCGCGAAGGTAACACAACCGGTTTTGCGACCTCAGTTCCTCGGGAATCGCCCGGACGCTGTGCCCTGTCACTGTGCGGTCACGCCATCTCGCCACTATTCGCCCCGCCCATGCTGGTGCTCATCAATCTGGACTCGGCCGTGCAGCGGCGCCAAGCAATGGCGCGCCAACTCGAGCGGAATGCTTTGGCATTCGAGCGCGTTGGCGTGGATTTGCGCCGCGTTCGGCCGTGCGAGGTCCAAGCGCAGATCCAGTCAACTTTCCCGGCCCTACGCTTTGACCGCAAGGCGCTAAGCGACGCGGAAATCGGTTGCTGGCTCTCACACCTTACGGCGTGGCAGCGCCTGCTCCGGCGGG
>Ga0187781_10004285_pt1 | contig 10652 bp, 10 predicted proteins | sample 0715_SJ02_MP02_2_FD_132447 | JGI IMG/M metagenome (GOLD analysis project Ga0187781, IMG submission 132447) | Tropical peat soil microbial communities from peatlands in Department of Meta, Colombia - 0715_SJ02_MP02_20_MG | ecosystem: Environmental > Terrestrial > Soil > Wetlands > Peat | place...
CTAAGTCACCTTCCTCGCCAGGTACTCCAGGCCCATCGGACACGAGCCGCGAGAATGCTCAACCTGAACTAAGTGGGTTCAACTACCCGCATGCGCCAGGCGCGTCCCGGCTTACGGGCGTGGGTGGTTCCACCCCTGCCGCGGGCTGGGCCGACCGTGCCACCGTGATGGGTGAGCTGTTCAAGGACGTGAATACGGGGAGTGTGAGGCATGAGCAAGCAAGCTGGCACGATGAGCGCCCGCCGACCTCTGGTGGCGGGCGCGGTGCTGGTGATCGCGGCGGGCTTGATCGCCGGCGGCTGCTCCAGCAGCAGCGGTAGCAGCAGCTCGGGCAAATTGGCGAGCCCTGTGTGGGTGTGCCGGCCCGGCCAGGCGGCTGACCCCTGCGCCTACAATCTTGCTGCCACGACGGTCACCGCGGCCGGCACCCTGGAGCCAGCCACCTGGCCGTCCTCGGCGACGGCATCGAAGTTCGACTGCTTCTACGTCCACGGGTCGGACGGCCTCACCGGGATCGGCAACACCAGCCTGGCGGTAACCAAGGTGGACATATCTGTGGCGATCGAACAAGCCGCGCCGCTCTCTCAGGTCTGTCAAGTGTGGGCACCGTCCCACCGCTCGCAGACCCTTCCAACCGTGGAGAAGGGGCTTACAGGCGACGAGGCGCTCCTGCGGTCGACCTCCACCGTCGCCTACGACAGCGTGCTGCCGGCCTGGCAGTGGTTCCTCGCCCGCACCGGCGGCAAGCCCGTCATCCTGATCGGGGACTCGCAGGGCGCGGCGGTCCTCATCCACCTGATCTCCGCCCAGATCGACCACCAGCCGTCGGTCCTGCGCCGCCTCCTGGTGGCGATCCTTGTCGGCGGCAACCTCCAGGTCCCGGCGGGCAAGACTGCCGGCGCAACCTTCACTAAGGTCCCGCTGTGCGCCGCCGCCACCCAGACGGGCTGCGCGATCGCCTTCTCGTCCTATCCCTCGCAGCCGCCGACCGACTCGGTGTTCGGCAGGCCGGGCCAGGGCGTGAGCCTGCAGTCCGGGCAGACCGCCAAGGCCGACCAGCAGGTCGCCTGCGTCAACCCCGCAGCCCTCAGCGGCGGCGCCGGCGACCTTGACCCCTACCTGCTCACGGCCACCCAGACCCCCCAGCTCCCTATCCCTGGCTATGAGCGGCTGACGGAGCCCGTCTCCACACCGTGGGTCACCTACCCCGGCCTGTATTCCGCGCGCTGCGAACAAGGCGGCGGGGCCACCTGGCTCCAGGTCACCAGCCTCGCCGGGACCAGCCGCACCCGGCCCGTCGTGAACGACAACCATCTGAACGGTCTGGCCGGAGCCGATACCGGACCGGCATTCGGCTACCACGGCTACGAGTACGCCCTCACCCTGGGCAACCTGCTCCAGGACGTCGTCGGCGAGGAGACTGCCTGGGAGTCGAATCACTGATCCGCCCGGTCGGCCGCTCTCACCGCTCCGGCCCTCGAGGCTTCGCGAGGGTTCGAGCGGACTGGACAAGAGCCGTAACGCCCGCGATTGAAGATCTTTAGACCCCGTGAATGGACACCAGAAGAGCAGCCGGGCGCCCGGGGCTCAGTGCTGCCACGTGGCGACATCGCGCCCGGGGATCGCGCACAGAGCGGCATGACCCGACGTTCCCGCGCTAGGTGCGGGCAGAGGCAAGTTTCCGCGGAAACGGCTTGTGAAATTCTGCACAAAACGTTTCCGCGGAAACGCCGGAGGCTCCGAGGCCCTGGCTCCGCGCCCCGGTCGGCGGCATGAGCGGGTCATTCGGACGGACTGTTCAAACGGGTGAGGAGAGGCTCATGGCTCGGCTGTCTCCTGGTCTGCCGACACGATCCCGAGGCTCGGCGATCTTATGCCGAGGAACATGGATCTCGCATCACTGAAAAGGTCTGGCGCCTGCTTTTTCAGGTCACTCTTGTGCCAGTCCGGCAACGATACCGGCCGGCCGGCGGAGCCGATGACCTCGGCCGGCAACAATGCCGACATCGGCTCCGTCGCTGAGAAGTTTCCCGTCCCCGTAGATGCGGAAGACGCCGGGGTGACGCGACGATGTCACGTCGAGCCCGTGCTCATTGAAATGGTCGTGGATTTTTTTGGAGGATAGCTGGACGACGGTTGCTTCGAGGAATCTCAGGTACTGATGGTAGGCCTGTTCCCGGGCGGTGCTCCCATGGGGCTGGATGCCGGTCGCCGCCATACGCGCGGCGAGGTCACCCTGCTCCTCGGCGGCCTGCGGATCGTTGGACGGCCCGGGGCAGCGGCTGTCGTACAGCGGAGCCCCCATCAGCGCCGGCTGGTTGGCGGTTGTCACCGAGCGGACATCGTCCCAGTCCTTCACCTGGGCGGTAAGGGAATCCTTCGCCCATTCGACGAACCACTGCATGACGAGCGTCTTGTTGGCCAGGTGCCCCGGCGCGAACGAGTCCTGCACGAAGTGGTCAGCGTAGCCCTGCGCCACCCAGGCCAGGTTCGCCAGCCGGTTCTTGCCGCCCGGCTCGGCAGACTCCCACGCCTGGCGCGCCAGGTCACGGGCTGCGGCATGCGCCTGCCGCCAGCGTTGCCAGGCGAACGGCGCAAAGTGGCACGCGTTTCGCGCCAGCAGACCCTGGTAGTGGTTCACGCCAAGCGGCAGCGTAAACGTGTCGATGAGCCTGGTCTCATGCGCGACGCCGGAACCGCTATCGCTGACATAAGGCGTGACCGCACCGGTGAAGTCCCGGTCATCAGGCTGGATCGCGAGCAAGCCGCTGAGGCAGTTAAAGCTCTCCTGCCGTATCTGCTGCAAGAACGCGAACATATATCTGGCCGGCAGCGCAGAGACCGCTTCGGCGCTGGCCGCGTAGTCCGCCACGGCGTTGATCTCGCCGTAGCTGGCCAGACATCCGCTGCCGGGCAGAGTAACCAGCCCGATACCGGGCACGATGGCGCGGATAGACTGCTCGGTGACCTGTGCGCCGCCGTCTTGCCACAGGCGCATGAGCCGGATCTGCTGCGCGACGACGCCCTGCCAGCCTGCCGTCTTGGCCGCGATGCGGGACCAGGTCCGCCCCAGGCACATCGCCTAGCAGGCGGTGTTCCCACGAGTTGAAGCCGGCCAGGACAGCAGTGCCGTGTCCCCGCCCCGGCGGCTGCAGACCCAGATCAGGACAGGCGCGCCCGCTGGTGACGGCCATGGCCGCGGCTTCAGCGTGCCGCTCCCAGAAACCGCCGGCCCGAGCGATGCCCTGTGCCTGCTGGACGGCGTGGACGATCTCATGAGCCAGAATCCGCAGCCAGCGCTCACCGCCGCCCAACCGCCGGGCCGGCATGAACACACGGTAGCCGCACGCGGCAGCCGGATAGCCCAGGGCACGCAGCAGAGCATCGGTCCGCGGGCCGACGTGCAGGCGGATCCCGCTCAGATCAACGGCGAAAGACCCTTCCAGCACGCGCCGCACCCCGGGTTCCAGCGGCGTTCCGGAATCACTGAAATGAACCGAAGCCGATACCGTCACGGCAGATCCCCCTCACCGCATACCGCTCGCGCCAGCCACCCGAAACCCATTACCCCAGCGCCACCGATCCGGCCTCTGGCGCCACAGCGCCCAACGCCAGGATAAGCCTAGCAGGCATGTCCGGACGGTGATCTCGACCGAGCTTAGCTGCCCGGACGATACCTAATAGGCGTGCCTAATCAGCGTGGGCCGAGATAGTCCAGAACTGAATTACTGCAATCGACCGAAGCCAGTGAGACGCAACCGCCAGATTCGATCCGGCTTGTCTCCGAATATGTAAATTGATGGTGCACACGGAAACAATTCTTCTTGTACCGGTGGTGCCTGGTCCCTGTAACGTTTCTTCCTTCGCTATGCGGTGACGCGTTATGCGCTGGCGAGATTGTCGTCTTCCTTTTGGAATGCGCGGTAGGGGTTCCCTATGGTGCCCGGCTTGGCAGTTCACGTCGATATCCCTCATACGTCCGTCGGTCACGCGACCCAGCCGCCGAGGCGGCACTCGTCGCAGGTGCGCGACGAACAGGCCCGCCGCGCCCGGGGGGCGATCGTCACCGCGACTCACGACCTGTTCTTGGCCCAGGGTTATGCGGCCACGACGATCGACGGGATCGCGGAGGCCGCGCACGTGATCCGACGCACCGCGTTCAACTCGGCGGGCGGCAAGGTGGCCCTGCTCAAGCTGGCCCTGGATTGGGCCGTCGTCGGCGACGACGAGCCGATAGCCCTGGCCGACCGCCCAGCGATCAAGGCGATCCTGGCCGAGTCCCACCCGCGGAAGGCACTCATGCTCTGGGTGCAGACCGTGACCGACGTCGTCGCCCGCACCACGCCGCTCGGCGAAGTTTTCATCGCCGCAGCCGATATCGACCCGGCGGCCACACACCTGCTCGCCGAGGCGAGCCGCAACCGGATGCTGGACGCTACCGCGTTCATCCGGTACCTCGCGTCCCTGGACGGACTGGCCGCGCCGGTAGGCCTCGTGGAGGGCGTCGCAGCTGCCCGCGAGTTCCTGCTGGGGGTAGTTAGGCGCAGGTCAACGCGGCGCCGTTGGCATTACTCGCACCGTTCGAGCGTGAGCAGCGGCTCAGAAAGCACAGGCGCTGGTGCGCCGGGATCTGCGGCAACAGCTTGCTCCAGGCGGCTGAAACCGGCTTCGAGCTCGTCGGGACTGAGGTAAGCGAAGAACGAAAGGGTGCGCAGGCGCAACCGTTCGAGCATGTCACCGCGGGTGCCGGAGGACGGCTCGGTAACCGCGCCGAAGCTGGCAACGCGCCAGCCGACCGACGTGAACATCGCGATGACCTCGTCTAGCGGCTGAAACAGCGAGGCGTCCACCTCAAAGCCGCGGGGGAAGTGCTCCAGCCACCACGGCCTGGGATGGTGGTCGCTGAAATTCGCGCGCAGTAGCAGCCGCCCGGCGGGCCGGAGCGCCCTGGCCAGCTCCCGGGCCGCCCGTGGCTTGTCCTGGACGTGGTGCCAGGACAAGAACATGAGAGCGTAGTCGGCGCTGCCGGACGGCACTGGAATGTCCTCGGCGGAACCTGCCAGATACCGCACACCGGGATGCTGGGACTGCGCCTGCGCTATCTCGCGCATGCGGACCGAAGGCTCGATGCCAGTGACTGGCCCGAACGCTCGCGCCAAGGCGGGGGTGAATCTGCCGGTCCCTGAGCCGACGTCCAGCCCTGCCAGCGGACGCCGCTGCGGCAGCACCGCTCCGAAGGCACTGATCCATGCCTGCAGCTGCTGCTCGGTGAGCGCACGGCCACGCGCGTAGTCCTGGTATTGCTCCGTGTCGTAGTCGATCCGCCTCATCGCAGCTCCCCACGTCAGCCGGCTACGGCAAACCGTCGATCCGATATATCGAACTGATACATCGGCACGATATTCGGTGCCGCGTCATGCCGCAAGCCGGCCCGATATGCCGGACAGGACGCTCGCGCCATCTCGCAGTAGGTCGGGGATGCCCGGGACGAAGAAGATGTGGCGGTTGCGCTTGGTCACGACCCGGATCTGCAGCCGGGACGGCACGGGGTGGCGGCGGCTGGCCCAGCGCCTGCGGCAGGCGCTGGGCGCTTCGAGCAGGTCGCCCGACGTGCCATTGCTGCCGCCATCGGCCGACAGCCGATAGCTATCGCGCTATTGGCGTCAGGAGTTGGTCAACGCTACTGGCCTTGAGCTGCACTGGTGCTGATACCGGAGACGACGGCCGCTGACTGTCCATCGGTCACGGATCGTTTCAGGGCGCAAGCACCACGGCCGTTCCTGCCACATTCCACCGGAGCACGGGCGGCAGCGAGGAGGATCGGCATGACGACCGTCACCACGGAACTGTCCGCGCCCGCGGCTGAGGAGGAGAGAGCCCGGCTGACTGCCCTGGAGGGCATCGCGGGAGCCGGGCTCGTCCTGTTCTGCCTGGCCAGGCAGGTCTCCCAGGCAACCGCGGCCGACCGCGGACGGGCGGCACTGCTCACGGCGGTCGGCCATGATCTACGCGGCCCAGGACGTCCTGAACCGCTACGTCTCCGCTCTCGGCGGCACCCTCACGCTCATTGCCGACTTCGGCGACGAACAGCTCAAGATCGCCTGAGCCCGCAAGCGGAGCTAGTGATAATTCAGGCGTACCGCACGCGGGTCGCCCCGGGCGACCCGGGTGTGCTCGGCGTGGTGATTGACGCGCCGCCGATGAACCTGATCGGACCGGAGTTGGTGCGCGAGGGCTTCGCCGAACGCGCCCGGCAGGAGCTGATCGCCAACGGCGAGACCGTCCGCAAGCGCACCGTCGAAATCGACACCAGGCTGACCCCGCAAGAGGCCGAGCCCGTCACCCTGGAGCGCGCCAGTTCCGGGCTTGGCGGGACGCTAGCAGCGCCGCGGCTTGGGGACCCGGACGCCCGTCACAGTCGGACTGAAGCACGACTGTTACGGAAAGTAAGCGTACGCTCATTCGACAGTTGGATACTTCGCGCCGCCGATTATGGGCGCGGTGTCTGCTGATGGTTGGCGACCCTCTTGGTGCCCAGATTATCCGTTCGGGGCGAAGAATCTGAGCCTGGTCGGCCACTTGGTTGTCACCACGCAGTCACTTCAGTCAACCGCCGCCCCGCTGCGCCGGAGTTCCGGTTCGCGGCGACCCTCCTCCGCGGCGTGTCGTCACCACCGTGTCACCGATTCTGCTCGCAACCTGCGCTCGACTCGCAGGCGCATGTCGAGTACGAGCGCTCCGTCGGGCAGGCAGCGCACTGGGTTGAGATCCACCTCCACGAGCTCCGGGACAGCGCGCAGGAGCGCGGCGAAGCGCAGGATCAGCTCTTGCAGCGCCAGACGGTCCAGGGGGAGAGAGCCGCGGAAGCCGTCGAGCTGGACCGACAGGGATTCGGAGGCCTCGATGAGCTCGCGTGCGTCGACGTCGGTGAAGGGCAACAACCGATAGGCGACGTCACGTCCTAGACCTGCGCGGCGCCCGCCCAGGCCGATTGCCATGACTTGCCCCAGATCCGGGTCCGCCAGCGCGCCGAGCAGGACATCGGCGCCGGACCCGACGAGGGGCTGGACGGTCACTCCGCGCCACTCGCGACCGGCCGCCCGGCACCGGCGTTCGAGCTCCTGCCAGCCCGCTCGCACTGCCGCCTCTCCCTCCAGGCCGAGCAGAACCGCGTCGACATCGGCGGCATGAGCAGGCGGGGGGAAATCCGCCTTGAGGACGACCGGTCCGCCTAGCGCAGCCGCTGACGATACGGCCTGTTCGACCTCCGGACAGGACTCGCTGGCCACGAACGGGATCTGGTGCGTGGCCAGCAGCGCCTCGGACTCCGCCGTCGGCAGCCAGCCGCCGCCCCCCTGCGTGCCCACGGTGGGGTGATCATCGAGCCAGGCCGCTACTCGGGTTCGGGCGGATTCGGCATCGATGCTGTCGAACTCTGGCCGCTGCCCGAGCGCGCGGGAGAGCCACTCCCGCCGCCTGACCGCGCGCGCCAGGACGCCCGCGCAGGTCTCGGGGAAGCGGAAGTTCGGGATCGAGTGGCCCTCCGGCTCAACCCGGCGGCCGTCGCTGCCCAAGACTGAAGCGACCACGGGCTTGGCCTGCCCGGCGGCGGCACGGGAGATCGCCGCGAGCACCGACTGCGGGTCACCGCCTCCGACGTCGACGTAGTAGGCCATTACGGCGTCGATCGTCTGCTCGGCCAGGAGGTCCTGCATGCTTGCCGCGTAATCCGCGGGCCCGGCGCGGGAGGCAATCGCGAGCGAGCGGCCCACGGCCAGGCCGCGCGACCCGCACGCGTCGACCGCGAGGGTGGCGACGCCTCTCGAGTTGCTGACGATCCCCATCCGGTGTCCCAGCGGCAGTGGCTGCGTCCCGAAGAACTCCGCGGTGTCGAAGAGCTCCTCGCCGCTGTGAAAGCGCATCACGCCGGCTTGCAGCAAGAGTGCGTCGACCAAGGCGTCCCCGCGCAGGGCGGCCGCAGTGTGCGAACCTGCCTCGACGTCTGGGCTCTGCGCCCTGCGTCCCTTGATGGCCAGGATGGGCTTGCGCCTGGCCACCCGCCGCGCGATGCGGCCGAAGTGCTCGGGGTTGCCGAAGGTCTCGACGTACAGGATGATCGCCGCCGTGGCCTGGTCCTCCTCCCAGTACTCCAGCAGGTCGTTGGTCGAGACATCGGCGCGGGCGCCGAGTGACGCGAAGCTCGACAGGCCCAGCCGACGCGCGGCGGCATCGCCCAGTAGCGCGATGCCGATCGCCCTCGACTGTGAGGAGATCGCCAGGCGACCGGCGGGCACCGGCGCCCCTGCGAAGGTCCCGCGAAGGCGTACCGACACATCGTTGTTCAGCACGCCTAGCGTGCTCGGCCCGACCATGCGCAAGCCCGCTGACCGCGCGATCTCGAGCAGTTGCCGCTGTCTCCCGGTGTCTTCGCCTGCGCCGTTCGCTAGCCTCGACAGTACGAGCAGGGCCTTCGCCCCGATGCGTGCCGCCTCAGTGGCTACGTCGAGCACCTCCTCATCTGGCACCGCCACGACCACCAGCTCCGGAGGTTCGGCCAGCTCGCTGAGGCTACGTGCCGCCCGCACCGAACGCACCGGACCCCCGCTCCGGTTCACTGGGACCGCTGTCCCCTGGAAGCCGCCGGCGATCAGGTTGGCGAACAGGTCGCCACCCGAGCTGCCCAGCTCGTTCGAAGCTCCGACGACGGCAACCGAGGCAGGCGCGAGGATGGGGCGCAGCGAGGCAACTACTCCGAGGTGGTCTCGTTCCTCGATTTTCTCCTGCACGGCCTCCGTCGGCTGGATGTCCAAGGACACCAGCAGCTCGTCGAAGTCCAGCCTGCTCCGCACGCCGAACCCTGCTCGGTTAAAGACCGCGAGCATCGCCTGGTTGGTGTCCATGACTTCGGCGTCAAAGCGCGCGATCCCCTGCTCCGCCCCGATGTCCGCCAGCTGCTCCAGGATCCGCGTGGCGACGCCACGGCCCTGGAAGTCGTCCGCGACCGTGAATGCCACCTCCGCAACGGCCGGCTCACGCAGCCGGTCGTAGCTGCCAGAAGCCACCACCCGGTCGGCCCGCCACCCGATCAGCACCACGCGCATGTCGCCGTCAGCCTCCGCGTCCGAGCGTGCCGGCCCCTCGGTTCGCACAGAGCCGTGAAAGCGCGTATACAAGCTGTCTTCAGACAACCCGTCGTAGAAGGCCTTGATGTCGTCATAGTCCGCCGGCGTCGGCGCGCGAAGCCTCAGCGGGGTGCCGTCTCGCAATATCACGTCCCGGACCAACGGCCTGCCAGCGATGGTCATATGGTCATGCTCCCGTCTGCGACATCGCCGGGCAATACGGGCTTGAACACGGACCTTGGGCATCTGCTGCTCGCGATCGCCACTAGAGCAGTCCGCAGTCCCGTAAGCACCTGCCTATCGGGCGCTATCCATATCCGAGTGCGCATCCGAGTTCGCAGTCCGGAAGCATGCAGGCGCAGAAGAGCGGCTACGGCTCAGGCGCCTAGCCCGGCCTGGGCCATCAACTCGGTCGCACCGAGCACCCTCCCCCTTACGAAGGCTCGTGGAGCGCGCTACCAGCATGAAGAGACCAACATCTTCGACCGCGTTGCTGACCCCGACCACAACGCAGGCGAGGTGGGCGACCGCCTCGCTCGGGCTCAGGGCGAGCCACGCCAGCGGCAATCCCCACCGCAGGCCAGTGACGAAGGGCAGCCGCGCGATCTTTGTATTGGTGGCCGCCGCACAGATCGCCGTATCCCACGCCGCGGCGGACTCGCTGGGGCCGCCGTACCTGCCGCTGGCTGCAGATCAGTCAGTTCTGGCCGCTCGCGGGGACGGTTGATCTGGGTGTACCGCATCGATCCCGTAGTGTCGAGTCACTCACTTCGAGCTGAGTTGGCGAACGCCACGCCTGGCAGCCGGTATTCAGGATCAGGTGATTGCTGCGACCACAGGCCACAATGCGAGCGGCAATGCTTGCCGTGACAAGGGCGCCATCCGTCACATAGACGCCGACACCAACGCCGCATAACATGAATACCGCTGGATGACTCGACCGTTACCAGGGGCCATCGGACTGTCATCAAAGGAGGAGGGCGTAGATGGCCAATATTAGAATGGATGACAGAATAAAAGCGCTCAGCACCGTCAGACTATTCTCCGGCTGCAGCAAGAAAGAGCTGCAAAGTGTGGCACGACTGTGCACACCGTTCTCCGTGCAGGAGGGGTTCGTGCTCACCACCGAGGGCACTCCGGGCCGAGAGTGTTTCGTGATCGCCGACGGCCAGGCTCGCGTGACGATCGGCGGCAGGAAGGTCGGCGAGGTTGGCCCGGGCGAATGCGTCGGGGAGATGGCGCTTCTAGACGGTGGTCGGCGAACGGCCACCGTAACCGCCGAGTCACCAATGAGTACCTACATTCTATCAGTCTCCGAATTCAGGTCATTGCTCGAAGTGAGCCCTACCATTCTTCGCCATATCGCGACCAGCCTCGCCCAGCGCCTTCGCACGCTCGAGGCGCATTATCCGCACTGAACAGCTGAAGCAAGGCAGACCCAGGGTCTGGCGGCGCCCAAATCACGGCCGCGCGGCCGGACACATGCAGTCACCGCACCGGTCAGCCTGGCCGCGTGCATCGTCCTCGGCC
>Ga0187781_10004286_pt1 | contig 10650 bp, 7 predicted proteins | sample 0715_SJ02_MP02_2_FD_132447 | JGI IMG/M metagenome (GOLD analysis project Ga0187781, IMG submission 132447) | Tropical peat soil microbial communities from peatlands in Department of Meta, Colombia - 0715_SJ02_MP02_20_MG | ecosystem: Environmental > Terrestrial > Soil > Wetlands > Peat | place...
TGATACTATGAAACGTCAGGCATCGGTTCCGCGCGACGTTTTCCCGCCAACCCCGCCAGGTCCGGAAGGAAGCAACGGTAACGGGCTCTTTCGTGTGCAGTGGATCCCCGGTGCCTGGCTTTTTTCATCGGGTGTTGGAGTGTTCGAGTTATCGGGTCATTTGAAAAGCCCGCAGCTCGATTGCTTTCTCCACAAAATCATGACAAAACGCCTCTATTACGACCAGCCGGAATTGCTTGAGTTTGATTCCATGGTGGAGCAAGCCATGCCTGATTCCTCGCGTCCGGCGGTCATTTTGCGCGAAACCGCGTTTTATCCCACCAGCGGCGGGCAGGTGCACGATACGGGCTGGATCGCGCTTGGCTCCGGAGAGCGGCTGCGGGTGGCTGAGGTCGCGGATGCCGAAGATGGACGCGTCGTCCACTATCTCGAAGCGCCGACGAAAGTGGTCACCGCCGGTGCGGCCATTCGTGGGCATATCGACGCGGAGCGCCGCCGTGACCACATGCAGCAGCACACTGGCCAGCATGTTTTGACGGCGGCTTTCGTTGCACTTTATCGGCTGCCGACGGTTTCGTTCCATATGGGAGAGAACTACTGCTCGATCGACCTGGCAACGCAATCGCTTACGGCGCCCCAGGCTATGGGAGCGGAAAAGCGCGCCAACGAGATCGTATTCGAAAATCGCCCGGTGCGGATTCGTTATGTGAAACGCGAAGAGGCCGAGAAGTTGGGATTGCGCAAGCTGCCACCCGAGGGCCGCAATGAACTCCGCTTGATCGAGGTCGCCGATTTCGATCTTTCCGCGTGTGGGGGAACGCACGTGAGCGCGACCGGACAAATCGGATCAATTCTGCTGCGCAAGTTGGAAAAGACGCGGCAGGGAATGCGGGTGGAATTCGTATGCGGCGCCCGCGCCGTGCGCGCGGCGCGCCGTGATTATGTTTTGCTGAGCGAAGCGGCTGGACTGTACTCGGCGCAAATGGTCGATGTTCCGGAGATGATTCGCAAAGGATTTGACGAGGCAAAGACGCTGCGTCGTCAACGGGACGAGGCCTTGGAGCAGCTGGTAGCGGCGATGGCGGAAGCAGCGCTGATTGGGTCATCCGCCATCGAGTCATCGGGTGATCGGGTGATCGGGTCATCTGAAGATCGGTCGCCCGCGGCTTCCGCCCAGTCGGCACGGACCGCCCCAAGGATCGTCTTGCGGACGTTCGCCGATCGCGACATCAATTTCGCGAAGCTGTTCGCGCAGAAAATCGCGCGCGCGGGCGTGCCGGTGGTTGCGCTCGTAGCCAGTTCGATCGACCCTCCCGGGCTTGTGTTCGCGCAATCCGCAGGTGGGGCTTTCAACATGGGCGCCTTGCTCAAGGAGACGCTCGCTGCGCTCGGTGGACGCGGTGGGGGTAGCCGCGATTTCGCCCAGGGCGGCGTTCCGGCTGGGAGCCAGGTGGAGCAGATTTTGCGGCAAGCGGCGCGTACAATCGAAAGCCAAGCGGAAACCCTCTGATGCTAGAACCGCACCTGATCCTCATTCACCTGCTGATCAAGCTCGGCGTGGCGGCGGCCTTGTCGAGCGCCCTGGTGCGGTCCCAGGAATTCAAGAAAGTCCTGTTCAGCGAAGAGCGCGATACGGCGCACAAAATCTACCTCGCGCTGTGGATGGCGATTCCGATCGCGCTGGGCGTGTGGATCCGCTTCAGCGCGAAAAGCTTTCTGGCGGGCGATCTTTCTCTGGAAACGGCATTGATCCTGGGAGTGGTGGGCGGACGGCTCTCGGGCTCGCTGGGGGGAGCGCTCATGGCGCTGCCTGCGGTTTTGCACGGAGAATGGGCGGCGCTGCCACTTTATACGTTTGCTGGGGGCGTGGCCGGGCAATTGCGCCGCATCGCGCCCGAACACGACGATATCTGGTCGTTTTCGCCGTTTGTCGACTTGAGCGTTTATCGCATGGTCCGGCGGAATTTGCCGCGGCCGCGCGTGTTCGATTGGCAAATCGCCTTCTTTGCCACGATTGCCGGCCTGCGCTTTCTGCAAACCGAAATCTGGCGCTTCGTCCCCGGCTCCATCTTCAGCCTGGAGAGCAGCAATTTGTGGGTGGAAGGCGCGATCTACCTCACCGTGATCACCGTGGTGGGCACAGAAATGAAGATCTTCAACAGCGTCCGCATCCAGATGAAGCTGGAGGAACAGGAAAGGCTTTTGCTCCAGGCGCGGATGGCGGCTCTGCAGAATCAGATCAATCCCCACTTCCTGTTTAATACGCTGAACTCAATTTCTTCCCTCGTGCGCTTCGATCCCGATACCGCGCGCGAGATGATCCTGAAGCTGGCGACGATTCTGCGTCGCTTGTTGCACAGCACCGATTCCTTTGTCCCACTGCGGGAAGAGATCGAGTTCATCGACAACTATTTGGACATCGAAGTCGTCCGGTTTGGGCGCGACAAACTGAAAGTCACGAAAGAGCTGGATCCGGCGTCGCTCGAGGCGATGGTGCCGAGCATGATTTTGCAGCCGCTCGTGGAGAACTGCATTAAGCACGGGCTTTCACCGAAGGTCGAGGGCGGCAGCATCACGCTGCGAAGCCGGATCATCAAGTCTAGGCTGGTGATCGAAGTGGAGGACGACGGCGTGGGGATGGACCCGACGCAACAGTTGACGCACAGCGGTGCCGAGGGCGCGGGGATCGGCATGGCGAATGTCGCCGAACGCCTGAAAGTTCTCTATGGAGATGCGGCCCGGATCATCATCGACGGACGCGACAGCGGGGGAACGCTCGTCCGCTTGCGGCTGCCGATCCTGCAGCACGCCGAAGAGCTGATGACGGCTACGACGCTTTCGCCAACACCTTTTGGTAAAAACCTTCGTAAAGCGGAATGATTTTCGAGGAGCAGAATTTTTCGCGCGCCAAGTCCCGCGCCCTTTTTCCCATCGCCCTCAGAGCCGACTCGTCACCCAGTAATTCAATGGCATAGCGAGACATGGTTTCTACGTCGCCGACGTCGGCAAGGAATCCCGTTACACCATGCTCGATCAGTTCCGGCACGCCGCCCGCGCGCGTAGCCACGGGGACTACTTCGCATGCCATGGCTTCCAGCGCCGCCAGACCGAAGGTTTCGAGTTCGCTCGGCATAAGCATGACGTCCGAGATGGCGAGCTTGTCCCGCACCTGATCCTGTTTGCCGAGGAACAGCACATGCTCGTGAATACCCTTTTGTACCGCCAGCCACTCCGCCTGCGACCGGTCGGGGCCGTCGCCGATCAGCAGCAGCTTCGCGGGAATTTTCTTGCGAACACGGTCGAAGATCTCGATCACGTCCATCACGCGTTTTACCGGGCGAAAGTTGGAGAGGTGGACGAGAATACGCTCGTTGTCCCGCGCGTACTCGCTGCGCTTTTCCAGCCATTCCGGCTTGCGCAGGTACTCGTCGCAGTTCACGAAATTCGAGATGACTTCGATGTGATTCTTGACGTCAAAAACTTTGAGCGTGCGGCTGCGCAGGTATTGTGAGATGGCGGTAACGCCGTCGCTCTGCTCGATGGAAAAGCGGGTGATCGGAAGGTAGGAGCGGTCAAGGCCAACCAGGGTAATGTCGGTGCCGTGAAGCGTGGTCACGAAGGGCAGGTTGCGGCGCGGCGGTGTCGTGGCAAGCATTTGCTTGGCCAGCATGGCGCTTACCGAATGCGGGATCGCGTAATGCACGTGCAGCAAGTCAAGCTCATAGAGTTGCGACACTTCCGCCATGCGCGTCGCGAGGGCGAGATCGTAGGGCGGATACTCAAACAGCGGATAACGGGTGACCTCAACCTCGTGGTAGTGGATGTTGGGCTCGGGCTCGACCAGGCGAATCGGCTGGGAATAAGAAATGAAATGAATCTCATGGCCGCGCCGCGCCAGCTCCAGGCCAAGTTCGGTCGCGACCACGCCACTGCCGCCATAAGTTGGATAACCCGTAATGCCGATCTTCATGCACGCTCCGCGCGGAGGAGAACCTCCACGCCCTCACATTGGATTCGGGGAGAATGGTCGGGGATGCAGGGGCGGGAAGTCAAATGGATAGCTGTGCCCGGATTGGATGGACCCTTGCCGATGTCACGCCAAACGGAGATGGCCCCGTCCGAAACGCACGCGGCCATCGCAGTTCGAAGAAACACTAACTTGGTTTTCCGTCCGCAATCACCTTCTCGATGCGCGGCAACGCCCAGTCGATTTCCTCACGCGTAATCACCAGTGGCGGCGCAATTCGAATCACGTGGTCGTGGGTTTCCTTGCACAGGATGCCCTCTTCCTTCAGCGCTTCACAATAGGGCCGCGCCGGACCGTTCAGCTCAACGCCAATCCACAGGCCGATGCCGCGGATTTCCTTCAGGTTGGGCGATTTCAGGGTGCGCAGATGGCCGAGGAAATAATCGCCGAGCTCAGCCGATCGCTCGACCAGGTTTTCTTCCAGCAGCACGCGCAGCGCGGTGCGGGCAACGGCGCAGGCGAGAGGATTGCCGCCAAAGGTGCTGCCGTGGTCGCCGGGATTGAAGACGCCCATGATCTCGTTGGAAGCGAGAATGGCGGAGACAGGATAGCAGCCGCCGGCCAACGCCTTGCCGATAATAAGAACATCCGGAGTGATGCCCTCGTGCATGTAAGCGAAAAGTTTGCCGGTGCGGCCCAGGCCAGACTGAATTTCATCGGCCATCAGCAAAACATTGTTGTGACGGCAGATTTGGGCCGCGTCTTTCAGGAAGCCTTTCGGCGGAATGATGATGCCCGCTTCGCCCTGGATGGGCTCGACCAGGAAAGCGCATGTGTTGGGCGTGACGGCCTCGCGCAAAGCCTTGGAGTCGCCGAAAGGAATCACCTTGAAGCCCGGCGTAAAAGGCCCAAAGCCGTCGCGATATTGCTCGTCGGTGGAGAAGCCGACGATGGAAATCGTGCGCCCATGGAAGTTGTTGGCGCAGACGATGATTTCGGCCTTGTCCTGAGGAATTCCTTTAACTTTATACCCCCACTTGCGCGCGGTCTTGAGCGCGGTTTCAACCGCTTCCGCGCCAGAGTTCATCGGCAGCGCCTTGTCGAAGCCGGTGAGCTTGTGAAGATCCTGATAAAGAAGCGGAAGCTGCTCGTTGCGGAAAGCACGAGACGTGAGAGTCACCTTCTGCGCCTGCTCGATGAGCGCGCGCAGGATGCTGGGATGGCAGTGGCCCTGGTTGACGGCAGAATACGCAGCCAGGCAGTCAAGGTAGCGGCGGCCCTCGACGTCATAGACCCAAACGCCATCGGCGCGTTCGATGACGACGTCGAGCGGGTGGTAGTTGTTGGCGCCATACTTGTTTTCCAGCTCGATAAGTTCGGACGTACGTAGAGCATGCTCAGTCATAGTCGTTGTCATAGGATTCCCTTCGATGGGCGTTCCTATTTTATCTTGCCGAGCGCCGTTCTCGCGAGCTGCGAATTCTGAGTTCAGCTCACGGACACGGATAAGGCGTAGGCGGCGTTCCCGGCGTCCCGGGAATGATCGTCGGCGGCCCTGGAATGCCATCTGGTCCGGGCGGCCCAGGAATCACGGTGGGCGGTGTTCCGGGCATGCCTGGCGTGTAGCAGGTGCCGTGGTCCGCCGGAGATGCGGGCGGCGGCACAGGTCTTGGACGCGGCGCGACAGGTTGCTCCGCCACTGGATTCTGTTGCGACTGACGCACCGCGCTATTCACCTCAGCTTGCGGAAGCGAAAGAGGCTGCTCCAGTTTCATTTCTACCGGGGTGCCCACATCAAGAAAAAAGTGGTGCGAGCCAAATAGCAATGCCAGTGAAGCGACAGCTCCAACCGCTCCGCCGACCCCCGCCCCGATAAAAGTAGCTTTCCCCGCGCTGCCCGGAGCAGTTGTGCTTGAGGAAACGCAACCCGGCGGCGGTCCAGTGCAACCCGGAGGGATCGATGCGGTGAGGGTCGTAGGCTGGGGATTGGCCGCCGCGTGACCGATCAGAGCTCCAATCCCTGCTCCGCCCGCGGGCAGAAGGATTGCCATCAAGCTCCGGCTTTGCCCAGGATCCTTGAGCGCATAACCTTCATCGCTCTTGAGGGTCACCGGGCCGTTAAGCGAAGTGACGTATCCGTCAGGAAACGTGATGGTCATCGACTGGAGATGCAATTCACCACGTCCCCCTTTCATCTCCAGCTTTTCGACCGTTCCCTGAACGAACGTCCCAGGCGGGATCGCGACTTCATTGCCCGTACTTACGGGTGAAGTGATCTGAGCGTAGATATCATCACCGCGATGAATATGACGGCTTTGGATGGGATGCGTAAGCACAAGGGCAATGCTCGTTCCGGCCGGGACCGTGAGTGAGGCTTGGTCCGGCGTTGAGCCGTGGGTGGCGGCATTATTTGCGGTCTTGGGCTGATCTTGCGCTCGGCAAATGGCTGCCGTCATGAGCGTGAGGAACAATAGGGGAAACAGGCGGATTGACTGCTTGTTGTGGTCGGCAAGGAGGGATTTAAAGATCGGGCCATCGCCTTGACGACAGGATCGGCGGCACAGCATCGTCCACCTCCTATCGAAAGCCGTTACGTGGCGCTTTCGATTGCGAGCAGGTGTATTTAAGAAACCTGCCCTCGACTAATTGGACTCGCTAAGGCCCCAAAGGTGTTGTTTATCAAGGTAAGAGTTTGCAAAGTTACTGTGCAGATTTGTAAATGTGAGGCTGCAGACGCGAAGTTGAGTCCGAGCGGTTCTTAGGAAAGGTCGAGTGATGGACCGAGCAGGCTAATTTCCCTCAAGAAGCATAGTCAGGATCGCCATGCGCACGAACAGGCCGTTGCGCGCCTGCCGGAAGTAGAGCGCGCGGGGATCGTCGTCCACGGAACGGTCCAACTCCGCCGTGCGTGGCAGGGGATGGAGAATAAGCGCGTCGGATTTCATGCGCCGCACCATGGCCGAATCGATCGAATAGCGTTGCACCGCCGAGCGATTGTCGCCGCGCAGGCGCCCCGGCTGAATACGCGTCTGGTAAATCACGTCCACTTCTGGCAGAACGCGCTCCAGGTTGGACTCCAGTTCGAAGCTGACTTCGTGCTCGTCCAGATAGGCAAGAATGTCTGACTTCATCTGCAGCTCTGGCGGACCGACGAAGAAAATCTTGACGCGGTCAAATTTCGCGAGCAGATAAGCGAGAGAGCGCGCGGTGCGGCCCTTGTCGAGTTCTCCAATGATGGCGACGCTGAGGCCGTTGATGGGGCGCTCGCGATAAATGGTGTAGAGATCGAGCAGAGCCTGGGTGGGGTGCTGGCCGCCGTTGCCGTCGCCGGCATTGATGACGGGGATGGCGGAAACCTGCGCCGCGCGTTTGGCGCCGTCCTGCAGTAGGTGGCGGATTACGATCACATCGCAGTAGCCGCCCAGAATGCGGATGGAATCCTCGACCTGCTCGGACTCGATCTCGGAAGAAAAAACGCCGGCCTGTTCGGTGGAGAGAACCCGGCCGCCCAGCCGGTGCATGGCCGCTTCGAAAGAAAAACGGGTGCGGGTGGATGGCGCATAAAACAGCGTAGCCATGATGCGGTTTTGATAATCGAGCGTGCCCCCGCGGGCTACGACGCGCTCCATGCCGCGCGAGCGCTCGAACAGCTCCATCAGCAGCGGAACCGTGAACTGCTGCGATTCCACGACGTGCCGCAGCCGGGCGCCAGTGCGGGCGTCGACAGCGGCGGTTTCCGCCTGGCCCATAAGGTGAGTAGAGAATTTCCGGGGTGTCATGATCGGCGTCCTCTGGGGGTATGCGAACTCTTCGCCGCCGCTTCCGGCTTTGAGGCCTTCTTGTCCGGGTACATATGTGTCCCGCTCTGACCGGCAACGGCCAGGCGCAGATTCTCGGCTGAGGCGATGATAGCCTCTTTGCCGCCATTGCGCAGAAAGCGCAATGCGGATTGGATCTTTGGCGCCATGCTGCCGGGCAAGAAATGTCCTGCCGCCAGGTAGCCTTCCAGTTCGGCGGCGTAGATTTCTTTGAGCGGACGCTGCGTCGGCTTTTTGTAGTCGAGATACACGAAATCCGTATCGGTGGAGATGACAAACAAATCGGAGCCCAGATGAGAGGCGAGCAGGGCGGACGCGCGGTCTTTGTCGATCACCGCCTCAACGCCAATCAGTTGATCGCCGCGCCAAGCCACGGGAATACCGCCGCCGCCGCAAGCGATCACCAGTGCTCCACTTTGCGCCAGGTTGCGGATCACTTCAAGTTCGAGGATCTCCATCGGTTCGGGCGAAGGAACGACGCGGCGATACCCGCGGGCAGCGTCCTCTACGATCTGCCACCCAAGCTGACGCTTACGCTCGGCCTCCTGCCGGGAATAGAAAGGGCCAACCGGCTTGTTGGGCTGCTTCATGGCGGGGTCGTCGAGCGAAATCACGGTCTGCGTAATCACGCTGACAACGGGAACCTGGAGCTGCGCCGCGCGCAACTCGACTTCCAGCGCTTGTTGCAGGATGTAGCCGATTTCTCCCTGCGTGGTGGCGCCGCAGACGTCGAGCGGAAGCGGCGGAATCTGCGTGGCTCCGGCTTCCGAGCGCAGGAGCGCGGCGCCAACCTGAGGTCCGTTTCCATGAGTGAGAACGATGCGAAAGCCATCGCGCAGCAGGGCGACGATTTCCCGGGCCGTACGGCAGGCGTTGGCCAACTGCTCGGCTATAGTGCCTTTTTCGCCCGCTCGGATAAGAGAGTTTCCGCCGACGGCCAGAAGGATGGTTTTCATAAGAGTGGCGCCATCCCTAGGTTAGCGTCCAGTCACGCCAGCCACCCAAACTCAGGCTGCCTGGGGACCTCGACACCGTCGCGAACCCGGGACACTAACTTGAGCAACAGTACATACAACACCGCATCCAGCTAAACATGCGCCATGCCGCGCAATTCCTCCAGATCGGGGAGCTTCGCGAACTCGTCTTTCATCAGCTCCAGCATGATGGCTTTCTGCGCATGCAGGCGGTTTTCCGCTTCCTGGAAGACGACCGAGCGCGGCGAGTCGATCACCTCGTCGGTCACTTCGTCGCCGCGATGCGCGGGCAGGCAGTGCATAAAGATAGCGTCGGGCTTGGCCTGACCGAAGAGTTTCCCGTTGACCTGGTAAGGCGCAAAGATCTTCGCGCGCTGCTCTTTTTCCGCTTCCTGGCCCATGCTGGCCCACACGTCGGTGTAAACAACGTCGGCCCCAGAGACCGCTTCGCGCGCGTCATTCGTGACCTTGCACGTGCCTCCGGTATCGTGCCCGCGCGTCACCGACCAGGCCGTGGCTTCGGGGTTGGGCTCGTATCCTTTCGGTGTGGCCACCCAGACGTGGGCGCCAAGCTGCGCTCCGGCAAACATCAGCGAGTGGGCAACATTGTTTCCGTCTCCAACGTAGGCGACCTTCAGACCACTGATCTTGCCTTTCACCTCCCACATCGTCATGTAATCGGCCATGGCCTGGCAGGGGTGGCTGTAGTCGGTCAATCCGTTGATGATCGGGATACTGGCATATTCCGCCATTTGCTCCACAATCTCGTGCGCAAAAGTGCGGATCATGATGCCCTGGACCATGCGTTCGAGATTCTTGGCCACATCATAGACCGACTCACGCTTGCCCAGGTTGATCTCCGCAGGAGAAAGGTAAATGGAGAAGCCGCCGAGCTGCTGAATGCCCACATCGAAGCTGACTCGCGTTCGCAGCGATGGCTTTTCAAATATCAGAGCCAGCGTTTTGTGCTTCAGTGCCTCGCTATAAGTTGTCGGGTGAGCTTTAACCTGCCGCGCCAGGGCGAGCAGATATTCGATATCAGAGGGCGAAAAGTCTTTGATCGAAAGAAAATCAGTTGCCTTCATAAAAATACCTTTTCCTAATGACTGCGCTGCTGGCGTCCATCCTTACCGGTGAGCCAACCATGACGCCGGCTCCGCGGAGTTGGAGCGCCGGGCGGTTCTCGCCCGGCCAACTCTATTCCGAAACACGTATCCAGCGAGGACGGGCGAGACACCCGTCCCTCCATTCCTTACACCAGCACGTGCCTCGTGGCTAGTTTCTTAAGTTGTTCGGTCAAGCCGGGCTTGGTCAGTTCCTCCACTTCATAGCTAACGCGCAGCGCCGGTTTGTCGATCTTGATGACGCGCGCCAGGTCGATCGGAGTCGCGACTAAGACCAGATCGCAAGGCGTGCGGCGGATGGTTTCTTCGAGTTCGCGGCGTTGGGTGGGGCTGTAGCCCATGGCCGGAAGCAGTGTCTTCACGTGGCCGTATCGCTCGTAGGTGCCGCGAATCGAACCCACCGCGTAGGGCCTCGGATCGATCAACTCGGCCGCTCCCGCTTGTTTCGCCGCCACCACACCAGCGCCATACGCCATTTCTCCGTGCGTGAGGGTGGGCCCATCCTCGACAACGAGAACGCGTTTGCCCTTGATCATTTCCGGCGAGGGCACGGACACACGGCAAGCCATTTCAACTACGGCGGCCTTCGGGTTGGCTGCCTTGATGTTCTGGCGCACCGTTTCTACGTCCTTCGCAGCCGCGGTATCGACTTTGTTGATGATGACAACATCGGCGCGGCGCAGATTCACCTCGCCGGGAAAATAAGCCAGTTCGTGGCCGGCGCGGTGCGGGTCGACCACGACAATCTCCAGATCGGACGCGTAGAA
>Ga0187781_10004287_pt1 | contig 10649 bp, 9 predicted proteins | sample 0715_SJ02_MP02_2_FD_132447 | JGI IMG/M metagenome (GOLD analysis project Ga0187781, IMG submission 132447) | Tropical peat soil microbial communities from peatlands in Department of Meta, Colombia - 0715_SJ02_MP02_20_MG | ecosystem: Environmental > Terrestrial > Soil > Wetlands > Peat | place...
CCTCGGCCGCCGTTCCGTCGAGCTCGACGATGACGAGCGCCTCGGCGTCCTGCGGATAGCCGCAAGGTTGGAAACGCTCGGTCGCGCCGATTGTCGCCCGGTCCATCATCTCGAGCCCTGCGGGAATGACGCCTCGCGCGATGATCGCGCCGACCGCGCGCGCGCCGTCCTCCACGCTCGAAAAACCGAGGAGCAGTGCGCGCGTGACCGCGGGCTTCGGCAAGATGCGCACCGTGACCTCGGTGATGACGCCGAGGAGGCCTTCGGAGCCCGTCATGACGCCGAGCAAATCGTAGAATTCAGAATCGAGATGCTTGCCGCCGAGCCGCACGACCTCGCCGCCCATGAGCACGACCTCTATCCCTGAAAGATTGTTGGTCGTCAGCCCGTATTTCAGGCAGTGCACGCCGCCGGCGTTCTCGCCGACGTTGCCGCCTATCGAGCAGGCGATCTGCGAGGACGGATCGGGCGCGTAATAGAAGCCCTGGGCCTCGACGGCCTTGGTGATGGCGAGATTGGTCACGCCCGGCTGCACACGGGCGCAGCGGTTCTCGTAATCAACCTCCAGGATGCGGTTGAATTTCGAGAGGCCGAGCAGAATGCCGTCCGTGAGCGGCAGCGCGCCGCCCGAGAGCGAGGTGCCCGAGCCGCGCGGCACGACCTTGACGTTCATCTCCTGCGCGAGCCTGAGGATCGCCGAGACCTGCTCGACGGTCTCGGGCAGGGCGACGACGAGCGGCAGCGCGCGATACATGGTGAAAGCGTCGCACTCATAGGCCCGTCGGGCCGTCTCGTCGGCGATGACGTTTTGCTCGGGGAGGATTTTCGTGAGGCGCGATATGATTTCGTCGCGTCGGGCGAGAGTCTCGGCCTCGGGTTGGGGCATCAGGAGGGTCATGATGAGGCGCCGGCGTTTGGCGCGGGGCGAGCAAGCGCCCAGCGACCCTCATCCGACCCTTGCAGCGCAAGGGCCACCTTCTCCCGCAAGCGGGAGAAGGAGCGCCGCCGTCCCGCCTCAGAAAAACTGCTCATGCATGCGAACTCTGAAACGCCAGGGCTTCCGCTTCTCCCGCTTGCGGGAGAAGGTGGCCCGCCGAAGGCGGGTCGGATGAGGGCTCTTGCGGCTCCGTGCAAAAGAACCCTCCAGTCACCCCAGCCGCGCGATCGCCATGTTCTTCAGCTCAGCGATCGCCCTTGCCGGCTCCAGGCCCTTGGGGCAGGCCTTGGTGCAATTCATGATCGTATGACAGCGATAGAGCCGGAACGCATCGTCGACATAGCCGAGCCGTTCCCCCCCGGCCTCGTCGCGCGAATCGGTGATCCAGCGCTTGGCCTGCAGCAGCGCAGCGGGGCCGAGATAGCGGTCGGCGTTCCACCAATAGCTCGGACAGGAGGTCGAGCAGCAGGCGCAGAGGATGCATTCATAGAGCCCGTCGAGCTTGGCGCGCTGCTCCACCGACTGCAACCGCTCCGTCTCGGGATCGGCGCCTGCCTGCAGCCAGGGCTCGATCGCCGCGTGCTGGGCATAGAAACCCGTCAGATCCGGCACGAGGTCCTTGACCACCGACATATGCGGCAGGGGATAAAGCCTGATCGCGCCTTCGATCTCGTTCATGCCCTTGGTGCAGGCGAGCGTGTTGGTTCCGTCGATGTTCATCGCGCAGGAGCCGCAGATGCCCTCGCGGCAGGAGCGGCGGAAGGTCAGCGTCGGATCGATCTTGTTCTTGATCCATAGAATCGCGTCGAGCACCATCGGCCCGCAGTCGTTCGCATCGACGAAAAAGGTGTCGATTCGCGGGTTTTGACCGTCGTCCGGGCTCCAGCGGTAGATGCGGAACTCGCGCAGGTTCGCGCTTTCGGGGCGCGGCCAGGTCTTGCCCTCGATGGGCTTCGAGTTTTGCGGAAGCGCGAATTCAACCATGAGACCCCTCGAAGGCTCCCCGGCGCGCGCCGGGGCGGGACTGGCATAACGCGAAATGGGCGGCGCAACAAAGGAAAAAGCGCCCCTGGGCGCTGTGTGTCGAGCTGCAGTGTCAATAGTTGCAGTTGTTAAGCGCGGCCGTCATGGCTAAGAAACGAGGATCGAGGAGGATACGGCATGCGATTCGCACGCAAGTTCGTCGCGCTTTCGGCTTTGGGGCTCACTCTTTCGGGCTGCGCCTCGTCGGAGCTCGGTTACGATCCGTACACAGGCACGCAGGCGCTGCCGACCCGGTACGGCCATGCGGATTTCAAGATCGACTGCTCGCGCGGGCCCGCCTCTTGCCTGGAGCGCGCCGAAGCAGTCTGTCACGGCGCCTACAGGATCATCGGTCAGCCCACGGTGTCGCCGCGCGTGCAAGCCTATGTGCACTGGAACATGGTGACGTTGAACACCGACAATTCCAATATCATCTACGTCGCCTGCGGCGCATAAGAAAGCCTTAAGCGACGCCGCGCCGGGACGGGATAGAGTCCCTGTTGGCGCGGTCTTGCGCCCTCGGCTCCAGACATAGGCGGCGCAGTCGAAATTGGGATCGACGGGTGGGCGCGTAGGCAGGGGAGAGCCGACGAAGCACCGCTTTTGTGATAGGGTCGACGCCATGCGCGCGATGGTGCTGCGAAAGCCGCGCGAGCGGCTCGTCCTTGAACAGCGCCCCGAGCCGCAGCCCGGGCCGGGCGAGATTCGTATCGGGGTCGAGGCCTGCGGGGTCTGCCGGACGGATCTCCATGTGGTCGACGGCGATCTGCCCAAGCCGAAGCTGCCGATCGTCCTGGGGCACGAGATCGTCGGCCGCGTCGACGCCGTCGGCGCGGGCGTCGCCTTGGCGGTCGGCGCGCGGGTCGGCGCGCCCTGGCTCGCCCACACCTGCGGCTGCTGCCCCTATTGCCGGTCGGGAAACGAAAACCTCTGCGACGCGCCGCTCTTTCACGGCTACACGCGCGACGGCGGCTTCGCCACTCATGTGATCGCCGACGCCGCCTACGCCTTTCCGCTCGCAGAGGAGCTCGACGCGGTGGCGGCGGCGCCGCTGCTGTGCGCAGGGCTCATCGGCTGGCGTGCGCTGAAGGCCGCAGGGGAGGCCGAGCGCGTCGGCCTTTACGGCTTCGGCGCCGCGGCGCATATCATCGCCCAGGTCTGCCGCGCTCAAGGGAGGCGCGTTTTCGCCTTCACGCGCCCGGACGATTCGGCGTCGCAGAGCTTCGCGCTGTCGCTCGGCGCCGAATGGGCGGGCGGCTCGGAGGAAAAGCCGCCGCGCGAGCTCGATGCGGCGATCCTCTTCGCGCCGGTCGGCGCGCTCGTGCCCCTAGCGCTTGCGAGCCTCCGAAAGGGCGGGCGCGTGGTCTGCGCCGGCATTCACATGAGCGATATTCCGTCTTTCCCTTACAACCTGCTGTGGCAGGAGCGCAGTATTGTCTCGGTCGCCAATCTGACCCGCGCCGACGGCGAAGAATTTCTGACGCTCGCGCCGCGCGTTGGCGTGCGCACGACGACGAAGGCCTATCCGTTGGAGCAGGCAAACGAGGCGCTGGACGATTTGCGAGAAGGGAGCTTCGAGGGCGCGGCGGTGCTGACGCCGTGATCAGCGGCGGGCCTTTGTTCTGTTCCCGTCACGCCCCCGACTTCACCAGCTTATACACGATCGCATCCACCAGCGCCTCGAACGAAGCGTCGATGACGTTCGCCGACACCCCCACCGTCGACCAGCGCTCGCCCTCGCCGTCCGCGCATTCGACGAGCACGCGCGTCACCGCGTCCGTGCCGCCCTGGAACACGCGCACGCGATAGTCCACGAGCTTCACGTCTTCGATGTAGCGCTGATAGACGCCGAGATCCTTACGCAGCGCTAGATCCAGCGCATTGACCGGGCCGTTGCCCTCCGCCGCCGAGATGCGCTGCTCGCCGCCGACGCGCAGCTTCACGATCGCCTCGGCGCCCATATCCTCGACGCCGCCGTTCCTGCCGAAGCGGCGGTCCACCGCGACGCTGTAACGCTCGACGTCGAAGAAATGCGGCGTTTCGCCCATGACGCGCTTCGCCAGCAAGAAGAAAGACGCGTCGGCGCCTTCATAGGCATAGCCCTGCGCCTCCTTCTCCTTCACCTCCTCCAAGAGGCGCGCAAGGCGCGGATCGTCCTTGTTCAGCCTCACGCCGAGCCGCGAAAGCTCGGCCAGCACGTTGGATCTGCCAGCCTGATCCGAGACCAGCACGCGTCTTCGGTTGCCGACGCTCTCGGGCGGCGCATGCTCATAGGTCGAGGGATCGACCATCACCGCGGAGGCATGAATCCCCGCCTTGGTCGCGAAGGCGTTGGCGCCGACGTACGGCGCGTGGCGGTTTGGCGCGCGATTGAGCAACTCGTCCAGCGCATGGCTTACGCGCGTCAGATGCGTGAGCTTTTCCGCCGTCACTCCGGTCTCGAATCGGCTCGCGAACTCGTCTTTCAGCAGCAGCGTGGGGATGATCGTTGTGAGGTTGGCGTTGCCGCAGCGTTCTCCGAGTCCGTTGAGCGCGCCCTGGATCTGGCGGGCGCCGCCGCGCACCGCCGCCAGCGAGTTCGCGACCGCCTGGCCCGTGTCGTCATGCGCGTGAATGCCCAGCCGATAGCTAGGAATGATCTCGGCCGCCCGAGCGACGATGCGCTCGATTTCGGACGGCATCGAGCCGCCGTTGGTGTCGCAGAGCACGATCCAGCGCGCGCCGGCGTCAAAGGCCGCGTTGGCGCAGGCGAGCGCGTAGGACTCATTGGCCTTGAAGCCGTCGAAGAAATGCTCGCAATCGACGGCGGCCTCCTTCCCGCGCGCCACCGCGGACGCGACCGACTGCGCGATGGCCGAGAGATTTTCCTCCTCGCTCGCGCGCAGAGCGACGCGCACTTGATAGTCCCATGCCTTGGCGACGAAGACGACCGTTTGACTTTCGGCGTCGAGCAGCGCCGCGACGCCGGGGTCGTTCTCGACCGAGCGGCCGGGCCGCCGCGTCATGCCGAAGCCCGCGAGCTTGGCGCGCAGTTTCGGAGGAGCCGAGAAAAACTCCGTGTCCAGCGGATTGGCGCCGGGGTAGCCGCCCTCGATGTAGTCCACACCGAGCTCGTCGAGCATGGCGGCGATCGTGCGCTTGTCCTCGATCGAGAAATCGACGCCGACGGTCTGCGCGCCGTCGCGCAGAGTCGTGTCGAACAACCACAGCCGCTCCCTGCTCATTGCGGGCGCCCCGTCGCGGCGGCCTGAAACAGCCCGCCCGCAGTGATCTTCTTGGTCATGGTGGTGTTGCCGAGCCACTCGCCGGCGATCTGCACGGTGTTGCGTCTTTGTGCCGCATAGCCGCGGCGCGCGAAGAAGTCGCGCGCGGCGTCGGAGACATCGGCGATGATCGCCTCGGCCCCGCGTGCCCCAGCGAGCTTCTCCAGCGCGTCCACGAGCGCGCCGCCGACTCCGCGCCGCGCAAACTGAGGGTCCACGTAGATCATGTCGAGCGCTTCGCCCTCCTTGAGCGAGGCGAAGCCGACAATCTGCCCTTCCAGGATCGCGACGAGCGCGAGAACGCCGCTAAGTCGCGCGGCCAAGGCGTCTTGGTCGCCGATCTGCGCGGCCCAAGCGGCGCGCTGGTCGTCGTCGTAATAGTCTTCGGCGAGCGTCTCGATGCTGGCCTGCGCCAGCGCCGCAAGCCGCGGCGCGTCGGTCGCAAGGAACGGCCGCAGCCCCGGCGGGGTTTTCTTGGACTGCATGAAATCAGAGATAGCCCAAAAAATGCAGCGCCGCCAGCGCGGCGAGCCCCAAAATCAGCAGCTTGAATGCAAGATAGCTCGCCCAATGTCCCGGAAAGGGAAGGGTTTTCTTCCAGTCGTCCATAGGTGTCGCCTTAGGTGTCGCGTTTCTTGGCCGCTTCATGAGACAACATAGGGAGCGCGCGCCTTGGGCGCGAGGCTAGGATGAGACTTGCTAAAAATCGCTAAAGGCCGCAGCGCTCGCGATCATCCTTCGAGAGCGGAACCTGCGCTTTACTGTAAGCAAAAGACACGCTCAAGTCTTGCCGGCTGCGGTTTAGAGTTTTCGTCGCCGCGACGCAATAAAAGGATTCGTCGTGTTGAAACAGCGCGCTGCAGCGGGCGGCGTCGGAAGGCGCGGGTGACTAGCAGAAACCCCTTCGCGGCGCAATAAGGTTCAAGCTTGAAACGCAAAGCTTGCTATGCGTTAATTTGTCGCAGCGGAGGACGGAGAAGCCTCCCGGAGCAGCCGGTCCGCGGTGCTCCTCATGCGCGGCGGCGGCTCCAGTGCGACAAGAGGAAACTGCCATGAACACGCTCACCACGCTTCTGTCGATTTTCGCTGCGGCCGCTGCGATAACAGCGGCGATCACCGCATTGGTCAACGCTTGAGGGATCAAGAGCGCCGACGCGGCGCAGGGTCGCGCCGGCGCGACTGTTTGTTGCGCGAGAACATCGCCTTTATTCCCATGTTGCGCTCCTGAGCCGCATCGCGGGGAGCGCCGTCGCTCAAATCCGCCGACGGGAAGAATAGACGCCAAACGCCAATCATGAGCGTCGTCTTGCGGCAAAATCGCCGCCGCGTCTCTTCTGCCGAACGCGTCATCTCCTGGGAAGTGGGGGGGAAGGAGAGAGCGACCCGACGAATGACGCGGCGGCGACACATGAGCATGCCCCTCCCAAGGGAAGGTCCTGCTCCTGCCCATTGATCGCGGGATTCGCGTGCGATCAATAAGCCGCTGAATTCATAATACTTTATCTTCTCGTCGCCCGGTCGGCCCACTCTGTGCGTGCAGATCCCGGCCACATTATACGTGATAATACGTGCTGCGGCCAAATATCATTACAAAAAAGTTTACGTCTGCGAGTTGCGGCCTCTCGCGCGTTGGCGTCGCGCCGCCATTCTTCCGGCGCGGAGGCGGCGAGGACTCAAATTCCGCTGGAGCGCGAGGCGAAAGAGAAGCGCTCCACGAGGAGCGGCGGCGCGGCGCAGGCGCCGCCCTCGTGGAACGCGCTCCAGACCCGCTCGCTCGGGCCCAACGCTTCGATCTTTCTGAACAGCTTCGCGAGACTTTCGTTGAAGCGCATGTTGCGCACTGGCCTCGTCACGCGCCCATTCTCGATCAGAAAATTGCCGTCTCGCGTGAGGCCGGTGAGCAGCAGTTCGCGCGGATCGAGCCAATTCGTGTACCAGAGGCGCGTGACCAGCACCCCGTGCTTCGTCGCGCGGACCATCTCCTCCAGAGAGGCGTCTCCGCCCCCCATATGGAAGCTCGCGCTGTGCGGCACGGCTTCGGCGTCGGTCTTCTGCGCCCAGGCGCGCGAGCGGTAGAAGCTCTCGACGGCGCCCTTCGCGATGAAGTCTCGGGCGCGATGCGGAACCCCTTCGTAGCCCAGCGCACCCGAAGGCGCGAGGCCGTCGCCGGGATCGACGCGCAGTGTCAGCTTCTCGTCGAACAGCAGCTCGCCCTGGCGGGCGCCGCGCCCCGGACGCGAGAAGAAGCTGCGGCCCTCGTCGGCCGCCCGCGCATCGAGCGCATGGATGAGCCAGGACGCGAGCTCCGCCGTCGCGGCGGGCTCGAGCACCACCGGGTAGTCGCCGGGCTTGAGATCGACGGGCTCGTCTTCGCGCGCGGCCTTCTCCGCCGCGCGGCGCCCGACCTCCGTGGCGTCGAGCGCGTCGGCTGCGAGGCGATTGACGCCGGCCCATCCCGACCAGCGGTCGGTCTTGTTGCGCGCCGTGACGGAAAGCTCGATCTCGCCGCGCGGATCATAGGCGAAGAGGCCGTTGCTCGTGGCCATGGCCTCGAAGCGTCGCCCGCTCGCCGCGCAGCCGAAGGCGTTGACGCCGCGCGCCGCGCAGGCTTTCGCGACGGCCTCAACCTTTAAGGCCAGCGCGTCGAGGCGCAGCTCGCCGATCGAGGGATCGTAGCGGCGCGACTCCGAATAGTTTTGGGGCCCGAGCGGCGCGACATATTCTGGGTCGACGGGCAGGAGCCGCGCGATCTCCTCCGAGCGCGCGAGCGCGGCGGAAAGCGCCGCGTCATCGAGGCTCGTCGTCGAGACGGAGCCGACGCGTCCACCGACGTGGGACGAGACGCGCACGCGAACGTCCGACGCTGCGGTGTTGGTCGTCGCGGCTCCGCGCGCGAAGCGCAGGTTCTGCGCCTCGCCGCCCGAGACCGAGATCGCGCAGGCGTCCGCGCGCGAGCGCGCGAGCAGCCGATCGGTCAGCGCTTTGACGTCATCCGAGGAGAGGAACATTTTATGCGTTTTCCCGCTCGGTGCACAGCACGCTCACGCCGCGGAAGCGCGCGGCGGGCGCGCCATGCGAGACGGGCGCGATCTGTATGGGCTCGGCCTTGCCGCAGGTGAAGGTGCCGCCGAGCCGGAAGGTCGTCTCGTCGCCAAGCCCGTCGAGCGAATTCCAAAACGCCAGCGTGCGCCCCTGATAAGCGGCGCTCTGCACCATCTCGCCGAGCCTCCCGTCGCGGATCTCGTAAAAGAGCTGGCCGCCGAACTGGAAATTGTCGCGCTGCTGGTCGATGCTCCAGCTCCCCGCGCCGATGACGTAAAGGCCCTGCTCGACGCCGCCGATGAGATCATCGAGCGAGCAGGGCGCCTTGTTGGCCTCGAGCGAGATGTTCGGCATGCGCTGGATCGGCAGCGCCGTCGGGTCGTCCGCATAGGCGCAGCCGTTCGAGCGCGAAAGCCCGACGTGATGCGCCTGGCCAAGCGCCATTTGCCAGTTCTTGAACACGCCGTTCTCGACGATCAGGAACTCCGCGGCCTCGGCCGGCGCGCCGTCGTCATCGAAGCCGATCGTCGCCAGACCGCCCTCGCGCGAGCGCTCGGCGCGGATCGTCATGAGGTCGGACCCGAAGCGCAGCTGGCCGCGCATTTGCGGCTTGAGAAAGGAGGTGCCGGCGAAATTCGCCTCCCAGCCGAGCACCCGATCGAGCTCGGTCGAATGGCCGACGGTTTCGTGAATCGTGAGCCAGAGATTGGTCGGGTCGAGCACGACGTCCATGACGCCGGGCGTCACGGGCTTCGCCGCGAGCTTTTGCCGTGCCTGCGCGCCGGCTCTGGCGGCGTCTTCCTTGAGCCCGCACGCAAGCGCATATTCGAAGCCCGCCCCGCGCGCCGGGATCAGGCTCTCGCGCGTGGCGTAGCGGCCCGAGGCGCGGTCGATCGCGGTCGCCTCGAAGGCGGGCTCGACGCGCGTGCGCGACTGCAGCAACCGTGCGCCGTATGAGTTTGCGAACAGCCGCTCCTCGCGTTCGCAATTGAGCCAGGCGGTGCAGAAATCGGCGCCAGCGTCGCGCGCGGCGGCGGTCACGCTGAGCAGAAAATCGGCTTTGGCGGCGGCGGAGACGTCGAGTGGATCGATCTCCACTGGCATGCGCCATAGGGCCTCGCGCGGCTCGTGGCGCTCGACGACGATTGCGCCAGCCTGAACGGTTCGCGCGGCGCGGGCGTTGGCGCAGGCGCGCTCGACGGCGGCGAGCACGCTCGCGCGATCGAGCCGGGTCGCGGCGCAAAAGCCCCAGGCGCCGTCGAGCAGCACGCGCAGGCCAAAGCCCAAGCGGAGGTTGTCGTCGAAGCGCTCGAGCCGGTCGTCGCGCGCGAAGGCGCGCTGGCGCCGCGTCTCGCCGAGACGGATGTCGGCGTAGGACGCCCCCGCCTGCGCCGCCGCTTTGAGGGCGAGGTCCGCGAGGTCGGAGACGAGGGCGCGATCAAGGGAGAAGTCTTTGGCCATGTCTCGTTAGGGATCTGACGCCCGCCAGGTTCGCCGCCGTGACGTTCCATTTGTTATCGGGAGGAACCCCTGGCGCGTCAACCTGAGCGGCGCGCGGCGCTTACCACAGCCGCCCTTAAGCGGGAAGGCGAGACCCGCCCGCGGGCCGACGAAATTCCCGCAGGCGATGGAGACGGCGCCTCTGCAAGAGCAAGGGCGCTTCTTGACCCGACGCGGACGTTACCCGATCACGGCTATCTTGTTTATGGCCAAGCTGATCTTGGCGCCTCCACTTGAGTTCTATGTGGCGCAGATGGCATCGAACGATCCGGTGTTATGTAGCAGGCTCACCACAAGTTAAATCAACGTGTTTTGACGGGCTCACCTTGGCGCGAAGCCCCATTCCTTAGGTGCTTCGCCGTCGCTGATCGCCGTATTCTCGCCCCGCGCCCGAGATTCGACATGCCGCCTAATCGTCTCAATCTGGACATCGGCTACGCGCGCTTCCTTCCTGCAAACGGGACAGCGAATCCATCTCTCTCCGTTGCTGTCGAAAGCTTCGGACTTCGTCTCGCATTTCATGCAACATATTTTTCTCCGCATTTTTCAATCTCATCATTTTATACAAACTTATATATAGCGAGGGCGCTGCTTTCCGAGCTTAGCAGTAAGCCGCTCCCGACGCCACAGGCAAAACCAGCAGATTCCGGCAGCGCCGGGTAGGGGCGTGGGGACCTTCCCAGCGCTGCCCTCGGCCCCTCCATAAATCGTTAGGAGGCGTGAGCGGGAGCTGAAACCGCTCGCCCTACCATCCAGCAAAGCTCTCGCCATGTCGCTCCGGTAGAATCGACAGAGGTATTGTCGGCTATGCGTTTCCTGTCACGAAGGAGACTTGTTGTCTAACGAAATAGTTGCAGAAGAGCTTGTGAACGTCGCGTTATGAC
>Ga0187781_10004288_pt1 | contig 10647 bp, 9 predicted proteins | sample 0715_SJ02_MP02_2_FD_132447 | JGI IMG/M metagenome (GOLD analysis project Ga0187781, IMG submission 132447) | Tropical peat soil microbial communities from peatlands in Department of Meta, Colombia - 0715_SJ02_MP02_20_MG | ecosystem: Environmental > Terrestrial > Soil > Wetlands > Peat | place...
ATGCCGAAAATAAGGCAGAGCAATGCTGCGGGAACGAATCGATTGGTTCGCACAGTGTCTCCTGCCCCGAGGGGAAACTTCAATGTCCGATTGAAAGCAGACTGCTTGGCTCCAGTGTGCCCTCATCCACATGTCAGTGCAACCATCCCCTGGCTGCGTTGGCTGCGTGCGGACGCAAATCTCTCTGGTTGACTCCCTGCCCGTCCTTCAATTTTATCGATGGGAGCCATTGAAATGATGCGTTTGCGTCCTTCTATAAGTGTCTTGCACGATAGTTGGACTTTGGACGGGGAGGACCCCGATGGACCACGTGGCCCCTCAGGAGTTGATTCAGCTTGGGCTTTCCGCCGCTCAAAAGAAGGCGGTCCTACCAGCCCGCGACATGCTGATTCGGGGCTTCCTGGCAGGTGCCCTACTTTCCTATGCCACCTCGCTCGCTTTTGTCGTGACCGCCCAGGGAATGGCTCCCATCGTTGGGGCGATTCTGTTTCCCGTGGGATTCGTAATGTTGGTATTGCTGGGATTGGAACTGGCTACAGGAAACTTTGCGATGTTGCCGGTGGGCTATCTGGCAGGCCGGCTGACGTTTGGAAACATGTTACGGAACTGGACGTGGGTGTATGTCGGCAACCTGGCGGGAAGCCTCTTTTACGCGCTGCTTTTCTATCTCGCCGTGACCAACTTCAACACAGGAAGCAGCGGCAACCTGGGTGAGTTGCTCAAGGCCGCCGCTCAGAAAAAGACATTAGGGTACATGGCCCTCGGGGTCCGCGGATGGGAGAGCGCTTTCATCAAGGGCGTTCTTTGCAATTGGATGGTCACGCTGGGCGCCGTGCTCGCCATGGTTTCACGCTCCACAATAGGCAAGATCGTCGCCATGTGGCTTCCCATCCTCACCTTCTTTGCGCAGGGATACGAACACTCGATCGTGAACATGTTCGTGATTCCGGCCGGCAAACTCTTTGGCGCGCCCGTCTCACTAAAGCAGTGGTGGCTTTGGAACCAGATACCGGTGACGCTCGGAAACATCGTTGCCGGAGTTCTGCTGACCGGACTTGCGCTCTATCTGACTTTTCAACCCAGGAAAACCACTGCAGTGGTTGTACGCGCCGAACGGGAGACGCCAAGCGAACCTGTTCTGGGGCACGTGACTACGGGGGACTAGCTCTTCCGGGTAGCAGTAGGAGAGGGTGAAGGATGGAACGACTCGTCGTCATCGGTAACGGCATGGCGGGCACTGCGTGCGTTGAGCAGATCCTCAAGCACAAACCTCGTTTTGAGATCACCGTTTTCGGCGACGAAACTCACGTCAATTACAACCGCATTTTGCTTTCCGCCGTCCTGGCGGGCGAGAAATCGGCCGAGGAGATCGTCCTCAACAGCCTGGAGTGGTATCAGGAAAACGGAATTCGTCTGCGCTTGGGCGTTCGTATCACGGATGTAGATTCCGTTCATAAAACGGTAACCGGGGACGACGGCAGTGTCACTCCCTTCGACAAGCTCCTCTTGGCGACGGGAAGCTCTCCCCTGATTCCCCCCATGGAAGGAACAAAGAAGCAGGGCGTGTACGTCTTCCGAAATCTGGACGACACACGCGCACTCCTGGACCGCGCTCACAAAGGAGCGCGGGCTGTGGTCATCGGTGGTGGCTTGCTCGGTCTCGAAGCGGCGCGCGGTCTGCGGGTGCAAGGCTGCGAGGTCACAGTGGTGCACCTGATGGACACACTGATGGAGCGGCAACTCGATTCCATCGGCGGTGGTTACTTGAAAGCAAAAATGGAATGTCTCGACGTCAAGGTGCTGCTTAGCCACAACACCGCGGCGATCCTTGGAGAGCACAAGGCCGAGGGTGTGCGATTCAAGAATGGCGAGGAGCTGCCCGCCGATTTCGTGGTCATCGCCGCCGGCATCAGGCCGAACGTTGAGCTGGGGCGAAAGGCCGGGTTGACAGTCAACCGCGGAATCGTTGTAAACGACTTCCTCGAGACCTCCCATCCCGACATTTTTGCTGTCGGGGAATGTGTCGAGCACAACGGCTTGTGTTACGGCCTGGTCGCTCCCCTGCTCGAGCAGGGCAAAGTTCTGGCAGCGACGATCACCGGAAACAAAGGGCCACGCTATGAAGGCACCGTGCCGGCAGCGAAACTCAAAATCATGGGCGTCGACGTGTTTTCCGCTGGAGATTTCAGTGAGACCACGCCTGGAAACGATGTGGTCCGCTACGAGGATCCGTCGCTCGGCATATACAAGAAACTGATCTTGCGCGAAAACCGTTTGGTGGGCGCCATCCTGGTGGGCGAAACGGGCGACAGTCACCGCTACATGGAATGGTTGCAGAACAAGGCGGATGTGCGCCACCGGCGGCGGCAACTGCTATTTCCCGAACCCTTGCCAGACACCGGGCTGGGCGTGGCGCAATTCCCAGACACCAAAGTGATCTGCGGTTGCCACGGCGTTTCCAAAGGAGCGATGGTTCAAGCGATCCGCGAACGAGGACTGACCACACTCTCGCAATTGAAGGAATGCACGCGCGCCTCCACCGGCTGCGGAAGCTGCACCGACCTTTGTCAGAGCCTTCTGAAAGCCGTGGCCCCGCAGTTTGAAGAGGAGGAGAAGCACGCACTCTGCAAGTGTGTTCCACTGAGCGAATCCCAGCTGAGGGAGATTGCACGAGGCCAACGGCTGCGTTCCGTTCAGCAGGTGCTGGACGTCTACGGAAATGGCGTTGGCTGTGAAATCTGTAAGCCCGCGTTGAGCTACATGCTGGACATGGTGTGGTGCGGAGAGCATGAGGAAGATCGGTCCGCGCGTTTCATCAATGACCGTGTGCACGCAAATATCCAGAAAGACGGCACGTTTTCCGTTGTTCCGCGCATTCGCGGCGGCGTCACATCTCCCGAAGAACTGCGTCAAATCGCCAATGTGGCGGAGAAATACAACGTGCGCATGGTGAAAATCACAGGCAGCCAGCGTATCGACCTTCTAGGAGTGAGCAAGAGCGACTTGCCAAAGATCTGGACGGATCTGGGTATGCCTTCGGGCCAGGCGTACACAAAAGGCGTGCGCATGGTGAAGACATGCGTGGGGACGGACTTCTGCCGCTTTGGGGTCCAGGATTCGATTGCCGCCGGGGTGGAACTGGAGCGTCGTTTCGAAAACCTTGCCGCACCGCACAAATTGAAAATGGGCGTTGTGGGTTGTCCGCGAAATTGTGCGGAGGCCACGGTAAAAGACATTGGATTGGTAGGCCAGGAAGGAAGCTGGCAGGTGGTCGTCGGGGGCGCCGCGGGGAAGGAGGAACGCAAGGCGGACCTGTTGGTCACCGTGGAATCAACGGAGGAGGCACTGCAGGCGGCGGCTCTGTTTTTCCAGTATTACCGCGAGAACGCCAACTACCTCGAACGCACCTATGACTTTGTGGAACGGATCGGCATCGAACGTGTCCGCCGGGAGACCATCTATGCGCCGATGGCGGTGCAGCAAGGACTCAGAAGCCGGCTGCGGAAATCCAAAGAGCATTCGCGGGATGCCTGGCTTGAAGGCGATATGCCTCGAAATCCAACACAGTTCGTGAATATCGAGCCGCTGGAGAATCTGCGATGAACGCGTCGGAAACAAAATGGGTCCGAGTCACGCCTTGCGAGAGTATTCCCCTCCGGGAGGGCAGGTGCGTCGAAATTGCCGGAAGGCAAATCGCCATTTTCCACTCTCAGGAGGGCTTCTTTGCGGCAGAGAACCGATGTCCCCACCGCGGAGGGCCACTGGCGGATGGCATTGTCAGCGGAACGACGGTCGTGTGCCCCCTCCATGCCTGGAAGTTCAGCCTGCCCGACGGGGCAAGCCTCAATCATCCGGAGTCCGACAACTGCCTGACGAAATACCCGGCACGTATCGAAGACGGTGTTGTGTGCATCGAACTTCCGGACGACGCTGCAGGGGAATCTCGAACCATCGTTTGCGAGTATCGCGACCGGCCTTTGCGTTGGGTGCACCGTAAGCCGATTGTGGCTTCTCAGCGACGCAAGAGCGGCGGCGACGCCGGGGACAAAACGCTTGGGATTCAGGAACTGCCGCCAGCAAACTCTGGGGAAAATGATGGTGCCCGCCAGGAACTTTGAAGGGCGGCGAGTGCTTTCGCTGGAGAGCCGTCGATCGACGGAACTCGCACACTTGATTGAAACCTACGGCGGACTCCCCTTGTCGGCACCCGCAGTCCGCGAAGTGCCGCTCGCAGAAAACGATGCCCCGATCCGTTTCACTCATGATCTGATCAGCGGCAGTTTCGACCAGGTGGTTTTCCTGACGGGAACCGGGGCACGCGCCCTCCTGAAAGTCATCGCCGAAGCGCAGTTGGCCGAGGATTTTCTGCGGGCCTTGCGGAGGGTCAAAGTGGCCGCACGCGGTCCAAAACCTCAGGCCGTGCTCCGCGAGTGGAGCGTTCCCGTTGCCGTGGTCGCGCCTGAACCATGCACCTGGCGCGAACTGCTCCGCAGCCTGGAGGAGGCCCCTGGCGGTTTGCTGGGACAACGGATCGCCGTTCAGGAATACGGCGCGGCAAACCCTGAATTTCTAGAGGCATTGAGAGAACGTGGCGCGAACGTCCGGGCCGTTGCCGTATACCAGTGGGCCCTGCCGGAGGATACGGCGCCGCTTCGCGAGGCGGTCCGCTCTCTATCGAGCGGCAAAGTAGACGCCGTCCTCTTCACGACGGGCACTCAGGTTGTTCATCTGTTTCAAGTTGCGGAGGAAATGGATTGCCATGAACTCGTGCGTGGCGCCATGGCCAAGGTGATGGTGGCCTCGATCGGGCCTTCGACCTCGGAAACCTTGCAAGGATTTGGAATTCGCGTGGATTTGGAGCCTAGCCATCCCAAAATGGGCATCCTGGTGAAAGAAGCCGCCGAAAGATCGGCAGAGATTCTCAGCCTGAAGAGCAGGAACTAATCAGTTCGAGAACAATTCCGCTCTTGGATCAAGGTCCAGAATTGTTTGCTCCCGATACAGCTTAGGGGTGCGCAAGTCTGCTCGCGCCTGATTACACGTCGCTCCGACGACCAGCAGGCTCGGCGCCTCCTCGCGAGGCGCGTTAGCGAGACCGCCAATCGTCGTGTGGAGGACCCTCTCGTTTGCAAGTGTTGCGCGACTGATGATCAGGCACGGCACGTCAGCATGCAACCCCTTCGCTAGCAGATCCCCCTGCAGGGACTCCAACTGTCTTCCAGGCATGTAGAAAACCAGCGTCGTATCCATCAGAGCTTCGTTCCAATTTCGCGCGTCCTTCTGCGCACACTGGTGGTTGCTGATGAATACGAGCTTTGAGGCACCTCTGCGGTCCGTCAATGAAATTTCCGCAGCCGCGGCCGCCGCACAGGCCGCGGTCACGCCTGGCACAATTTCGAAAGGAATGCCCGCCTTGCGCAGGGCGGCAATCTCTTCTTGGGCCCGCCCGAAAATAAGGGGATCGCCCCCCTTCAGGCGCACAACGGATTGCCCGGCGCGGGCGGCACGGACCAGCCGTTGCTGGATCTCCTCCTGGGTGATCTTCTTCTGACCGCAACGCTTCCCCACGCTATGAACCGCGACGTGAGCGGGAACCAGCGCCAAAACCTCTTCGGAAACCAGGTCGTCGTGGAAAACGATATCGGCATTTTTCAAGACTTCCAGGGCGCGCAGGGTCAGCAGTTTGGCCGATCCTGGACCCGCGCCCGTCAAATAGACTTTCCCAGGCAATCCGAGAGTTCGCATGCGTAGAGAATCCTTTTCCGAAGGGTAGCACCTCGGAATCCGGCCAATTCCGTTGAAATTTCCGTTCTCGCCATCAAAAAAAGTGATGATGCTGGTCCACACGAGTCGCAGTGGCTCGCGGCCGAAAAATATAGCGGCGGGTAAGGAGCCATGCGAGGATGAGCAAAGATGCGATTGTTTCCTCTATTTCTGAAGTTGCGCGGCCGTCATTGTCTGGTGGTGGGTGGCGGAAAGATCAGCGAAGGGAAAGTCGCAGGACTTCTGTCTACCGGGGCCAGGATCACTCTCGTGTCTCCGGAGGTCACGCCGCGAATTGCCGCCTGGCACCGACGGGGACAGCTTCATTGGAAAAAGCGCAAGTTCAGGGTCACGGACCTGAAAGGCGTGTTTCTGGTCGTGGCCGCGACGTCGTCCAGCCGCTCGCACCAAGTCATATTCAGGCAGGCGAGGAAGCGCGGTATCTTGTGCAACATCGTGGACATCCCGGAGCTCTGCGACTTCTACTATCCCGCGGTCCTGCAGCGCGGCAATCTGCAGATTGCAATCTCAACGGGAGGTGCCAGCCCGACGTTGGCCAAGCGAATCAGGAAACAGTTCGAGAACATCTTCGGCCGCGAATATGGGCCCTGGCTAAAGGCCCTTGCCCGAAAGCGGAAAGTGATTCTTGGACGAAATTTAGCGCCCGCCCATCGGATGCAGCTCTTGGAAGAATTGGCAGCCGAGGAATCCTTTGCCGATTACCGGCAGCGACTCCTCAAAAACAAACGCGCAGCTCGAACCCCAAATCACGCCCACCAAGGTCCTGACCTGTAAGCCCTCTCCCGCCAGATGTTCGGCGGCCAGTGAGGGTCCGAAATCCGCATACCGCTAGCGGATCCTGGCAAGAATGTTCGCTCAAACGAAGAAGCCAGCCGACGGTTCGAAGGACGGCCGCGTAGCCCATGAACGACCGCAGCATCCCCGCGCTCGGTCTCCATGGGCCCCCGAGGCACCCATGAAAGCAGACATTTCTACTTTGCTCAAACCGGACATTCTCATTTTGCGGCGACATGGAGCTGAGGCTTGCGGGACTCGCCAAAGTTTCAGGCGCACTGCCTTCCGCAGAGCACTAGAACCCAACTTTCCGATTAGAATTCATGCGCCGTCGGCGCACCACCAGGCATGAAAATAGAGTTCAGCGGACAACCCGGACTTAATGCTTCGGGTTTTCGTTTCTGTGTTAAACTCTTCGCCACCCCGACGGAGTTCGTCGTCCCAGCCAAAGCAAAAAAATAATCGCCAGGTCCAGAGACGGAGGAGTTCAAAACCGCACAAAAGGAGGACCTGGTGACCCAAACAACTGCCACACAACGAGGCCGCGAACATTCTAACAAGAATGCGATTCGTCCGTTTCGGGTGGATGTTCCGGAAGCGGAACTTGCCGAATTGCACAGGCGCATCAACGCTACGAAGTGGCCTGAACGAGAGACGGTTACAGATGCGTCGCAAGGAGTACAGCTCGCGACGATTCAGGCGCTCGCCCGCTATTGGACGACAGATTATGATTGGCGCAGATGCGAAGCGAAACTAACGCCTTGCCGAATTTCATCACGGAAATCGATGGGCTCGACATCGACTTCATTCATGCGCGTTCAAAACACGAAGATGCACTGCCACTCATCCGTCACGCACGGCTGGCCCGGCTCAGTGGTCGAACAGCTGAAAATCATCGATCCTTTCACCAATCCCACGGCGCATGGCGCGAGTGCGTCAGACGCTTTCGATGCAGTGGTGTCAGCTTGCATGAATGGGATCTTCTTGCGCATTCGTCCTGAGTTCAGAGCTTGCAGATTTCGCTAATCTTACCGCACGAAACTAGCAATCAATAACACTTCTTCATCCAAAAAGCTCAGTAGCAATTCGCATTTAGGAGACGCAAATGGAAATCGGGTCGGAACGACACACTATCGCCACCAACGCGCCGTCTCAGGCAGCGCTCCGGAAGGTCGACATTGTTGAGGAAGCGAATTGCGCTGAAGGAAGAAGCATCTCCCGACGACGGCGGTTCAGACCCTGGATTGAACTACTGCTGCTCTGTGTTCCGTTGTTTAGCGGAGTAGCGACATTCGCACAGTACAATCCACTTCCTAGTCCGATTGCTGAGGAAGAAGTCGCCGGCCCGGCGCGGGCAGCCGTGCAAGCCGGGCAGAATAACTATGTAGTTTTGCCGCAAAATCCCTACCTTGGGGGAGTTCCATTCGGGGAACCGAGCGCGACACCAGTTCCGCTCTCTCTGGAAGACGCGGTCGCGCGTGGCCTCAAGCAAAACCTCGGAGGCTCCTTGGCTACCGATTCAGTGGCGGACGCGCGTGGACAGAAATGGCAAGCTTTAAGCGACTTACTCCCCAATGTAATTACCGATACCGGATTTGGCGTTCGCCAAATCGATTTAAAGGCGCAATTTGGTCTGGACATACCCGGAGCGCCGAAAATTATAGGCCCATTTGGCTATTTCGATTCGCGCGTTTATCTCAAGCAGACCGTCTTTGATTGGGAATCCATCGAGCGGAAGCGCTCTTCACAGGCTCAGCTGAAATCGGCGGAGTATGGCTACAAGAATGCCCGTGAGCTTGTTGTGACCGTCGTTGCTTCTAACTATCTGCTTCTCATTGCCTACCAATCGGAGGTTGAATCGGCGCTATCGCAAAGAGACACCGCCAAGGCCCTCTTTCAACAGACGTCTGATCAGAAGACCGCGGGCCTTGCCGCGGCGGTGGACGTTCTACGTTCACAAGTCGAGCTGCAATCACGGGAACAGAGATTGATCGTCGCAAAGAATAATTTGGAAAAGCAGAAACTGGTTTTGGCGCGAGCTATCGGCCTCCCTACGGGCCAAAAGTTCGAGATAACCACCCAGGTCGGTTACCAAGCACTTTCCATACCCCCTCTCGATGATGCGATCCAAAGCGCGTACAAGGTTCGCGCCGATTATCAGAGCCAGTTGAATCAGGTCAGGTCAGCCGAGCTCGAGAGAAAAGCCAGCTATGCCGAACGTTATCCATCGCTAGACCAGGTAGCCGACTATGGAATCATTGGAGTCAATCCGGCTTCCACCCACGGCACCGTCGATGCAGCTGCGACTCTCCGTGTCCCCATTTTTCAGGGCGGAAGGGTGCACGGCGACGTTTTGCGAGCCGATGCCTCGCTGGCAAGAGCAAAGCAACTGCTTGAAGACTTGCGAGCCGAGATCGATCAGGAGGTTCGCAACGCTTATCTCGATCTGGAAGCGGCTGGACAAGAAGTTTCTGTCGAGAAAAGCGCGGTAACGCTCGCCACTGAGACGTTGCAGCAATCTCGCGATCGCTTCAGTTCAGGAATTACAGACAACATAGAAGTTGTTCAAGCGCAAGACGCACTCGCAACGGCCAATGACGCGTACATCGCTAGTCTTTACAGCTACAACCTCGCAAAAATATCTCTGGCAAGAGCGATCGGGGTTGCAGAGTCCCGCTTTGCCGAGTATTTGAAAGGGGAGTGAGTATGACTGAACAAAATCTGTCAACGAATTCACCGCAAGCAACCCCGTCTATTGGAAACGCGCCGATGAGCAATACCGCCGCAGCTGAGGCGCCAATTCCGGCCTATCCGAGGAGGCGCTCGTACAAGCGTTGGATCTTTCTCACCTCCTTCGTTGTTCTGGCCATTGGCGGTGTCGTCCTTTGGCTATATTTGTCCGGCTTCGAGTCCACCGACGACGCGCAAGTGGACGTCCATCTCTACCCTGTCAGCGCTCGCATTTCCGGATATATCCAGAGGGTTTACGTTGAGGACAACCAATGGGTCAATGAGGGTTCTACACTCGTGGAGATTGACCCAAAAGACTATCAAGTCGCTGTGGCCAAAGCGCAGGCGAACCTCGAAACCGCAGAGGCCGCAGCTCGTGCCCTCAACATCGATGTGCCCATTAGCTCGGTGGACACCACCAGTCAACTCAAATTCACCTCTTCGGACATCGAAAACGCCAAGGCCGCGATCGCCGCCAGTGAAAAACAAGTTGCTGCCGCCCAGGCACGCATCATCGAAGCGGAGGCGGAAAACGTGAAGGCCCAGGACGACGTCAAGCGTTATCACCTTCTGCTGACCAAGGACGAAATACCTAAGCAGATTTACGACCACGCGGTAGCCGCAGCACAAGCGAACACTGCTGCAGTAGCAGCCGCCAAGGCGGAAGAGGCGAGCGCTGAACAAAATGTCACGCAGGCGCGTAGCCGGCTCAGCGAAGCAATTGCGCGCGATGAATCCGCTCGGGCCGGACCGCAACGCGTGGCGTCCACACGCGCCCGAGCGCTCTCAGCCGTTGCCGACGTACGGCAGAAGCGTGCCGAACTCGACCAGGCCGACCTCAACCTGGGATACACCAAAGTATTAGCGCCGGTTAGCGGTGAGGTGACCAAGAAAGTGGTAGTGGGTTTGAATGTCGATCCCGGCGAACAACTGCTCACCGTGGTGCCCTTGGATCAGGTCTGGATCACCGCGAATTTCAAAGAAACGCAGCTTAAATACATGCGCGTGGGCCAGAAAGCAAAGATTGACGTTGACTCGAACGGTCGAAGCTACAAGGGGCATGTCGATAGTATCGCGGGAGCCACAGGACCTCTCTTTAGTTTGCTGCCTCCGGAAAATGCTACGGGCAACTACGTAAAAATCGTTCAGCGCGTGCCGGTGAAGATTGTTCTCGAACCGGGGGAAAATCGTGACCGCCAGCTTCGACCGGGCATGAACGTCGAGGCGAAAGTGTACTTACGATGAGTTCCGAAGCGCTAACCTTCCCTTTGGAGCAAGTCGTCTGGCGTCCGAAGGTAAGTCCTTGGGCGATTGCCGCCACCGTTTCGATGGCGGCATTTATCGAAATTTTAGATACCA
>Ga0187781_10004289_pt1 | contig 10646 bp, 14 predicted proteins | sample 0715_SJ02_MP02_2_FD_132447 | JGI IMG/M metagenome (GOLD analysis project Ga0187781, IMG submission 132447) | Tropical peat soil microbial communities from peatlands in Department of Meta, Colombia - 0715_SJ02_MP02_20_MG | ecosystem: Environmental > Terrestrial > Soil > Wetlands > Peat | place...
CGCAATACTACCGGGCAAATAGGCCCTTAGTTGCCTCAGTTGATCGTACTGGCCCCAGTCAGCGCATTTGGGCGCAATCGAGCAAGGAGCGTTTATGCCTGACAAAACGCAAGTGGACTTTCTACTGGGTCCGCGCTTGCGGGTATTGATCCTGGAGGATGACCCCTGGGACGCCGAACTGGTCGTCGCGACGCTGCGCCGGGCAGCCCCTGCCCTGAAGGCTGAAGTCCTGGGTTCCCCCGAGCTTTTCCGGCAGCGGCTCAAGAAGGATGATTTCGACGTCATTCTTGCCGACTACAACCTGGGCGGCTGGACAGCGATAGAAGCGTTGGAGATCCTGAAGCAGTCCGGGAAAGATATCCCTTTGATAGTTGTGACCGGGGCATTGGGTGATGAGGCGGCCGTTGAATGCGTTCGGCAAGGGGCCGCCGACTATGTTCTTAAGAACCGGCTGGACCGTGTGCCCATAGCAGTCGATCGCGCCCTGCGCCGCAAGGTCTACCTTGATGAAGTCGCGCATCAGCAGGAGCAGATTCGCCGCGCCAAAGAGGAGTGGGAGTTAACCTTCAACACCGTTCCCGACCCCGTCCTGCTCCTCGACGACAATTATCACATCCGTTATGCCAACCGGGCCACCGCAAGGCTGGCAGGCGTTGAACCTGCGCAGTTGATCGACAAGCCCTGCCACGAAGCGCTGCACGGCTTGTGCCATCCCCATCCGGATTGTCCTGGCACCCGCCTGCTGGAGACCCGGCAGGAGCAACGGGCGGATGTGGTGGACGCAAGAATGGGGAAGGTCTTTGAGGCCACTGCCGCTCCTCTCTTCGACACGTTCGGAAAAGTGCGCGGCTCCGTCGAAGTCTTACATGAGATTACTGACCGCAAACATGCCGAAGATGCTCTTCGCCAATTATCCACACAATTGCTGCGCGCTCAGGATGATGAGCGACGACGGATTGCACAGGACCTTCACGACAGCACGGCCCAGAACTTGGCGGCGCTGGCCATGAACCTGGCGCGCATGGACCTTGAGGTCAGCTCCCTTGACCCCCCTAGCCGCAGAATTGTCTCGGAAAGCATCCAGCTCGCCAATCGATGTATGCAAGAGATTCGGGACTTCTCCTACCTTTTGCATCCGCCCACCCTGGACGACTACGGCCTGGCCTCCGCCCTGCAAGGATACGCAGAGGGCTTTGCCCGGCGCACCGGAATTCGGGTGGATCTCGATTTGGCAGGCGATCTCCCCCGCCTGCCTCAAGAAGCAGAAACGGCTCTGTTCCGCGTCGTGCAAGAATGCCTTAGCAACGTTCAGCGGCACTCGGGAAGTTCGGAGGCGAAAATCCGGATCACGCGGGAGCCGGATACCCTGGTCTTGGAAGTCGAAGATAATGGGCACGGATTTCAGGCGACGGTTCAATCATCAGGCGGGCGGACAGGCCCCCGCATTGGCATGGGCCTCGCGGGAATGCGGGAAAGGATGCGCCACCTTGGAGGGCGCCTGGAGACAAAGTCCGACAGCCACGGTACGACCATCAGGGCGAGCCTGCCGGTCAGGGAGACTGTCCGATGAAGATCGTGCGCATACTTGTAGCCGATGACCACGAAGTGGTGCGGCAAGGCCTGCGAAGATTGCTGGAGGGCCGGCCGGGCTGGGAAATCTGCGGAGAAGCGGGCAGCGGGCGAGAGGCCGTGGAAAAAGCAAAGCAACTCAAACCCGATGTCGTCGTGCTGGACTACAGCATGCCCGGGTTAAATGGAGCGGAGGCAACGCGGCAGATCATTGAGAGGGTCCCTCGGGCCGAGGTATTGATCCTTACCATGCACGGGTCGGAACAAGTGATTCGTGGGGCGCTGGAGGCTGGGGCGCGCGGGTACGTCCTGAAATCGGACGCCAGCCAGGACTTGATCTCGGCTGTCAATGCCTTGATCGAGCACAAAGCGTTCTTGTCATCCGGCGCATCGGTGCCGGTTTTGGACAGCTATCTAAGAAGCCCCCGGGTTCCTACCTCCCAGGAAGCGTTGACTCCACGCGAGCGCGAGATCGTGCAGTTGGTGGCCGAGGGTAAGAGCAATAAGGAAATTGCGGTCACCTTGAAAATAAGTACTAAGACCGTGGAGGCCCACCGCTCCAATATGATGCACAAACTGGGCCTGTCCTCGGTCAGCGAGCTCGTGCGCTTCGCCATCCGCAATCAAATCATTGAACCCTAGGCAGGGTTAGGCTTGAACGCGTTGGGCGGCGGAGCTTGGTTAACCACCAGCCAATAAAGACCTAGTTGTTGGATCATCTCGCGAAACTGCCCGAAATCCACAGGCTTTTGAATGTAACTGTTGACCCCCAGTTGATAGCCATTGATCATGTCCCGTTCTTCCCGAGAAGCGGTCAGAATCACAATAGGAATGGCTTTGGTGCGCGGGTCGCCCTTAAGCTGGCGAAGCACTTCCAAACCATCCACCTTGGGCAGCTTGAGGTCGAGCAGGACCAGGCGGGGAGGTTTCTCAAAGTCGCGGTGGGCGTGCGCGCCACGACAAAAGAGGAAGTCCAGCGCCTCCTCGCCGTCATGGGCGACGCGGATCTGATTGGCCAGGTTATTGGTCCGCAGCGCGTGGATGGCCAGTTCTTCGTCCGCCTCATTGTCTTCCACCAGCAGTATTTCGATTTCATTTAAACTCACTGAGCACCTCTAAGCTTTTGAACAGTGTCCCGGACCTGCGACCCGCCGATAGAATCGAAAGTAGGCCTCTCGCCACCCCCGTGCAGGTCTGGGGGACGCTCCTCGACTCGCTCTGAATGACGTCGTAGGCGGTTTCTAGGCATCCTGCCAGGTAATACTCCACCATTGTACCCCTTTCTGAACGGCCGCAAGGGTAAAGAAAATGGCGGCGTCTTTGCTGATTCGGCCCAAGCCCTGCCGCGGTGCCAGTGATTGCGACTCCAGAGCGCCAGGCGGGATTTCTCACCAGGGGGAGGAGGGCGCGGATTTGGCCCCGCCCTTCCAGCCCTCTAGTGAAAATAGAAGAGTGCGATGAGAAACCCTGGCTAAATCTCCTTCGCAAGAAACTTCTGAATTTCATCCAGCACCTCGTGAAACATCGCCGGCGTAAGCCGTCCGGTCTGAGTATTCTGCTGGCTGGGATGGTAGGAGCAGAAAAGCCGAGGCAAGCCGCCTGGCAACGAGAAACTGGCGCCGTGGGCGAAGTTGAACATCGAGCGGGGCGGGAAATCTTCGCGCTGCGAAGCCACCACTCGTAGATAAGTCTCAAACGCGATTCTGCCCAGGACTAGGACGCCGCGAACCCGGGTGAGCAGCAGCAGTTCCGCTTCGAGGTAAGGCTGGCAATTCCGCGCCTCGGAGGGCAGCGGCTTGTTCCTTGGGGGCGCGCAGCGTAGCGAAGCCGTGATGTAACAGTTCCGCAGCTCGAGACCGTCGTCCCTTGAGACCCCGAAGCTCTGGCTGGCGAAGCCGGCCTCATAAAGGTGGCGGTAAAGAAAGTCTCCCGAACGGTCGCCGGTAAACATCCTTCCCGTCCGGTTGGCGCCGTGAGCGGCGGGGGCAAGGCCTAGGATAAGCAGTTCGGCGCGAGGATCGCCGAAACTCGGAATCGGCCTTCCCCAGTATTCCCAATCGCGGTACATCCGCCGCTTTTCTTTCGCCACTTGGCGGCAATAGCGTACTAACCGCGGACATCGCGTACAACCGATGACCTGTTGTTGGAGCACTGCAAGCTGGCGTGCTTTATCCATCAAACTCGCGCCCCCTAGCGGTTCTTGAGTGAAAACTTATCCCTCACCAAAGGCGGCTCTAGAATAGTCGATCAATTGAAAACTAGCAAAGGACCAAGCGACGGACAACTGGCTACGGAGCATGGGCGGCCCCAGGCCCGAATCGCTTTTGCGTTTTCGTCATCTAATTTCTTCTGGCAGGATGAGAAGGCGAGCAGCCTGCGGAAGGAACTGAGGAGAAGGAAATGGCAGAAATCATGCACGTTGAGCCAGGCCAATGGCAAGAGGTGGAGTGTAGCGTCAAGCCCGTGTTGGTGGATTTTTGGGCGGAATGGTGCCCACCCTGCCGCATGCTGGCCCCCACGTTCGAGAGACTGGCGGCAGACTACGGTCACGAAATCAGTTTCGCCAAGGTCAATGTGGACGACCTTCCAGAGGTGGCGAGCCAATATGGTATCCGGTCGATCCCGACTCTGCTGCTGTTGCGCGAAGGGGAAGTCCTGGAGATGCTCGTCGGCGCTCGGCCCTATCAGGACCTCGCGCGCGTGTTGGAACGCCACCTGACTGCCACCGAAAAGTCCACCGAAAAGACGCGCCCACGCGTCGCTCGCCTGGTGAATTGATCATCCTTGCGCAAATTTGAACAGGCTAGCCGTATCGAACTTGAATCAACCCTGCACCGTTGAGTGGTCCGCAGATTTCTTTCTACAGACGAAAGGCATTGGCAACGGCACTAGCCTATCGGCCTTTTGTTCGGACTGGAAAGTCGCCCTCAATCAACGCGGCGTCCATATCCGCCGGAGGCTGGTATGTTCCGAGGGTCGCAAACGACAGCATCGGCAGCCGCGCCGGGCTTCCGACGCTCGCTCAGACGGGCCGCCTGATTCGCAGTCTCCCCGGCTCAAGGATGATCAAGCCGCCCTTGAAAACGACGCCTTCCAAAGCGGACAGCGCGGCTGCGATTTGCTCGGCGAGTTCGCGCGTTCGCATCGCTGACGGAAACTGAACCACAACGATGCCAAAATGGGTGCCGAGGGGAAACCTGAGCAGATTACCGAAATCTGCATCGCCGGTGACCAGAACGGCTTGCCGCTCCTGGGCGGCCGCAAATATGCGAGCGTCGGCAGAACCGCGCAGGCCGAGCTCGCGAACGTGCTCGCTGGGATGTCCCCTTTCCCTCAGCAGGCTGGCCAGTAATTGAGGGAGGTCTTCGTCAATGAGGAAGTGCGGCATTAGATGGGAGCTCGGACGGTTTCTTCCTCGAGCCGGCTGGCGGCGTAAGCCAAAGCGGCTCGAATATCTTCCGCAGTGATCCCATACTCTCGGGCAATTTCCTCCCAAGAGTCACCAGCAGCTACAGCGCCGACTACTACGCTCACTGGAACTCGGGTGCCTTCGATCACAGGCTTGCCAAAGCGGATCACCGGGTCCGCCGTGATCCGGCGCGCGATGAGAGCCATTGCTGGAATCCTCCTGTCAGCATTATACACGATCGAGGCGTGCAAACTGCACCGAAGAAAGCGCCCGACTACTTATGCCCAATACGATAGCCTAGCAATGGATGCCCGGCCGCTCTGCCAACGCGTCAGGACCCCAAGTGCGGCTTTCCACCTTTCGGTGGGGAGCAGGGCAGGCCCCACAGCGGTCGGAGTTAGCAGCCGATGCGGGACGGGGAGGGGCTCTCGACGTGGATCGGCTACCTCCTCATTCGAGGTTTTCACAACGACTCTGTGGGTCCCCTCTTCGGACTGGCAAATGACCCTCAATTAACGAGGCGTCAGGAGGTAAGCATGTTGGTTCCCGTGCACCGTACCCACACCGACTATCTGTCCCGCGACGTTGATTGCAACAGCGCCTAGCAATTCCCAACCCAAGGCGGGAGGGATAAAGGCGTTCAGATCCCGCATTCCTTCATGGGCGCTCCACACAAATGCGTGTGACGAAGAGCCGGCGCAATCGCCGTTGCCCACCACTGTTCCAAAAATGTTCATCGCAAACGCCCCACTCCAACTTCCCCCTGGAAGAATGCCAAGGTCCTGCGGGGCTCCGGCACGATCCCATAGTACGGCACGAGGCTTGTTGGGATCGCCCAAGTCGGAAGTGCCGACAATCTCGGCCAGATCGTTAATCCCAACAGCTTCGCTGGTCACGCCGCCAGGCAGCGGACCGAGTGGCTGCATGCCCGCTGCGCTGCTCCAAACGAAGCCTCGATGTATTCCACCCGGTGGGACACAATAGCCAACCACCTGCCCAAGGTTGTTGATGCCGTGCGCCCCGGAGTCCGTGAAACCCGGCAGCACGCCGAGGGCCACCATGCCGACCGCTTTGCTCCAAATGAAAGCGTGCAGATGGCCTCCGGCACTGAGAGTAGAGTTTCCGACCACTTGGCCGCAGGCATTGATGGCCACCGCAGCGCTTCCGTTGTCACCGGGCAGCGTACCGAGGTCTTGCATTCCACCCGCGCTATCCCATACCACCGCGTGCGTTTTGCCGCCGCTACCTGCCAAATCCGATTGGCCAGCCACACAGCCGCAGACATTGATTCCGGATGCCCCGCTGCCGCTTCCGCCAGGAAGCGTCCCTAAGTCTTGCATGCCCTTCGTTGGAGTCCAAAGGAAAGCGTGACTGCTCCCCCCAGCGACCTCCGAAGAGCCCACCACGTGACTGCAATCGTTGATGCCGTAAGCGTTGCTGGACGTGCCGCCAGGCAGCGTGCCTAGATCCGTAACGACATAATGCACAGCCATGACATCCTCCTCCCGGAGACGATCCGGGAATCCTCTAGAAGCTGTTTCAAAACCCCTTGAAACGCATTGAATTCCCCAAAGCCACCCGTCAGAGGAGAGGCTACGGGATACCACCCTGGACACCGCGCCACAGGATTATACACGATTGAGGCGCGCGACCCGCATCGAAGAAAACGCTTGATAACTTATGCCCAGCGTGATAGGCTAGCAATAGAGGTGGGGCTGCTTTCCCGGCTCCGTCCAGGGCCCAAGTATGACTTTCCTTTTTCCGTTTGGGAGAAGGCCAAGCCGCACTCCTGGCGCCCTTTCCCAGCCAACAATGTGCCTTCGCCAGTGCTACGCAAAGCATTTGGCAACCTTAAGAATTGAACGAACGAAGCCGGTATGTTATTGAAAGCAAAGGGTTGCTATCGAAGGCGTGGAGGCGAAGCCGGAATGTTGCGGGAAACAAAAGTACTTAGTGGTAAGGAATGGGAATCTCGTTGAAAACAAAATGGTTACATGTCAACCGGGGTCGGAGCAACAGGGGGCCGGCTATTCCCTTACCTCTTCGGCTCCCACTTGATGAAGAAGTCTCGTATGCTCTCGTAACTCATGCTGCGGGCGTCAGAGAACTGGCCCTGATCCATTGCATAGAGGAGATTGCCACTGGGGTCGAGCACCGCCAGCGCGGGAATGCCGTGCTTGAGGGGCATGTGGTACTTCTCGCCGATGTCCTGATTCTTGTTGAATCGCCCCACGTCAATTTTCACCACTTCATAATTCTTCCCGATCAGAGCGGCCAACTCATCCTTGTGCATCTGCTCGTTCAGGGCTCGACAATCCCCGCACCAGTTCGCCCCAAAAATCAGAATAACGTTCTTGTGGGCCTTCGAGGCCTCAGCGATCGCCGCCGCGATTTGCCGGTGTGCATCCGCTTTTTCGTCATAAGGCGGCTGGTCGGCGGCCGTGGTCACTCCCACCAGGAGAAACAGGGGCAGGAATCGAATAAGTGTTTTAATCTGAAGCATGATCTCTCCTTTCGATCTTATGATACCCGAAAATCACCAACCACAATTCACCAATCGCAAATCACCGTGGGACTGTGATAGCATCGCCAAGTCATAGAGGCCGGTAGTACCCAGGAGCATAAGCCTTGAATGAACCTTACGCCAGACAGCCTGCTTCCCGGTTTCATTTTGAGGAGATCCTTTACGAAAAGAAGGAGGGAGTGGCGCGCGTCACTCTGAACCGTCCGGAGCTCTACAACGCCTTTTCCGCGCACACCCTGCGGGAGATGACCGAAGCCCTGCGCGACGCCTCCTGGGATGATTCCGTGGCGGTCGTGGTCCTGACCGGGGCCGGCGACAAGGCGTTTTGTTCCGGCAGCGACGCCAAGGAATTTTCCGAGCAGTTTCTGCGTCGCCCGCGAAACTTCTGGAAGTATCAAGGCTTGCTTCTCGAAGCCCTGGAGCTTTTTCGCCACCTGGGCAAGCCCACCGTGGCTCGCCTAAACGGCGTGGTGGCAGGCGCGGGCAACGATTGGAATCTGGCCGCCGACCTCGCCATCGCCGCCGACCACGTGCGGTTCGTCCAGGTCGGCACGCGCGTCGGTTTGGTGGAAGCGTGGGGGACGACCCAGTGGCTTCCCCTGGTGGTAGGTGAGCGGCGGGCGCGCGAAATGGTCCTGCGGGGTGAGGAGATTACAGCCCAGCAGGCCCTTAGTTGGGGGCTGGTGAACGAGGTAGTGCCCTACAAACAACTGGACCGTGCGGTGAACGCGCTGTCCGCCAAACTAATCCGAAACCTGCCGGAGTGCGCGCGCTACACACGCCAACAACTGGGCTTTTGGAAGGACTTGGCCTGGGCCCTGACGGCCGGGCACGCGCGCGATTGGTTAACCGTCCACTCCACCGCCTGGGAGCCTTACGAGGGCGTCCAGGCTTTTATCGAAAAACGCCCGGTGGATTACAAGTCCATCCGCACTCGCGCCGCCGGCGGCGCCTCCAGCGAATCACTCTGGGGCTCGCCCACGAAAAACTGCGAGAACTGCGGCGCCAAAGGGATCCCGGAAGGGTTTGATTACTGCGGAAGGTGCGGCAGCAAGTTGTGAGCTTTCTTGCGTTGTGGTAGGATGGGTGGAGTAACGTGCCTTGCTGTGACAACCCCAACAGGACCAGTTTCTATGGGGTGGTGCACTGATCGAATCGAAAGGAAAGTCTCGTATGTCAGGGCATTCTAAATGGGCGACAATTAAACACAAGAAGGGCGCTGCAGACGCCAGGCGAGGGAAGGTCTTTACCAAGATCATCAAGGAAATCACCGTCGCGGCGAGGATTGCAGGGGGAGATCCGGACACCAATCCTCGCTTGCGTACGGCCATCGCAGCCGCCAAGGCTGAGAACATGCCGGCGGATAACATTAAGCGCGCTATCCAGAAGGGAACGGGAGAGCTGCCCGGCGCCACCTATGAGGAAGTCGTCTACGAAGGTTATGGGCCGGGTGGCGTGGCGATGATGTTGGAAGTCGCGACGGATAACAAGAACCGTACTCTATCCGAAATCCGTCACATTTTCGCCAAGCACGGCGGAAACCTGGGGGAGCACGGCTCCGTGGGATGGATGTTTAGTAAGCGGGGCTACATTGTGGTGGAAAAGGGAAAGGCCAGCGAGGAAACGCTGCTGGAACTGGTCACCGATGCGGGCGCGGATGATATGAACGAGGACGGCAGCAACTGGGAAGTCTTTTCACCCCCGGCGCAGTTGCCCCAGGTAATCGACCGCTTGAAGATGGCGCACATCACCCCCGCTGCCGCCGAAGTCTCCATGGTCCCACAGTCCTACGTGAAGCTGACCGGCAAACAGGCGGATCAGATGCTCCGGCTTATGGAGGAGCTCGAAGACCACGAGGATGTCCAGCACGTCTTCGCCAACTTCGACATCGAGGAAGCAGAGCTTCACGCCCTAACTCAGGCGAAATAAGCGTAGTGGGTGAGTTTGAGATAGGGCCGGCATTACGCCGCCATTAGGCGATTCTGGAGACGCGGCATTTCCGTTGCATCCCGGACCCGCAAGGGCGAAGACTTGCCATTGCGCTTGTTGACCCTATGCAGATTCATCCTCGGAGAAGCCAGGTTCTCATCCCTTTCTTCGGCCTCCTCGTCGTAGCCGGGAGCTCCCCTGCCTTGATTTTTCCCCAAGCACCCGCGGCTCCCGCCAAGTTGACCTATTCAAGAACGTTCAAGGGAAGCACTCCTGAGTACATTGCAATCGTGTTGGACTCAAAAGGGTCGGGGACCTACGAAGCGCACAAACTGGACGAAGCGCCGGCCGGCAGCCCTCGCCCCTTTCAACTTTCTGCCGCCACCGCACAGCGAATCTTTGCGCTGGCGGGGCAACTCAACAACTTCCAGTCCCTTCAACTTGAGAGCCGTAAGAAGGTGGCCAATCTGGGCGAGAAGGTCCTCACTTACCAGCAGGGTGAGGATGTGAACCGAGTGGTTTTTAACTACACTGAAAACCGCATCGCTCGGGACCTCGTGGACATCCTTGAAGCCCTGGGCGTGGTTGAACAACACGTCGGGGCGCTTGAATTCGGCATGAAGTACGACCCTTTGGGTCTCCCCCAAGAACTCTTGCAAATCCAGATTGAACTCGATGAGAAGAGTCTGACCGACCCTCAATTGCTGATTCCCACGCTCGAAAAGATCGCGCATGATTCCCGCCTTCTTCATCTGGCGCAAGTCCGCGCTCAGCAGATCATCGACCTCGTGCAGCCTGGCCCCTAGCCTCCCAAAAGTCTAAACTCGAAACTGGAGCCCGCCACATGGCTCTAGCGTGTTCTTCGACTTGCGTTTTGCCAGTTTCGTGTTTCGATTTTCGAATTTCGATTTTTGGCAACCTCAAGGCTGAAAAGTTCGTCTAGAATGACGTAGGACCAAAGTGGCCCAGCAATTTGGGAAGGTGGTCCATGACACCCAAGAAACAAGCCAGAGTAAGAATCCTGCTGGGGTTCGGCGCGGGGATTTTTCTGGGAATTGCCACAGCCTCAGCCCAGACTTATTCTCACGCTCGGGTTGTTCGTCTCAGTTATGTCGAGGGCCAAGTTACGTTGCAGCGGCCTGACGTTGCGGAGTGGGCCGAAGCGCCGATGAACACTCCTCTCAAGGAGGGCTTTAAGCTCTCGACGGGGGAGAA
>Ga0187781_10004290_pt1 | contig 10645 bp, 10 predicted proteins | sample 0715_SJ02_MP02_2_FD_132447 | JGI IMG/M metagenome (GOLD analysis project Ga0187781, IMG submission 132447) | Tropical peat soil microbial communities from peatlands in Department of Meta, Colombia - 0715_SJ02_MP02_20_MG | ecosystem: Environmental > Terrestrial > Soil > Wetlands > Peat | place...
CTTATCCTTCGCGCCGTTCCACCGCCGGAAGGGGATGAGGCGGGGCCGCTGAAGATTCTGGTCACCAACATCGACTACAACGATTATGTGGGCAGACTGGCCATAGGAAGGATCTTCTCAGGCTCGGTCAAGGTGGGGGATTGGGTTTCGACGATCGACGGCAAAGGGGAACCGATCAGGACGAAAGTTACTTCTCTCTGCGGATTTCAGGGACTCGAAAGGGTGGAAATCAAAGAGGCGCGGGCCGGGGATATTGTTGCTCTGGCCGGTATCGAAGGGATTAACATCGGTGACACCATCTCCGATGTCGAAAATACGGAGCCTCTTCCGAGAATTGCGGTAGATGAGCCCACGATCTCCATGGTTTTTTCCGTGAACACATCCCCCTTTGCGGGCCAGGAGGGAAGGTATGTTACATCGAGGAACCTGAGGGAGCGACTCGAAAAGGAACTCCTGTATAATGTGTCGATTAAGGTTGACTTTGATTCGACAGATTCGTTCAAAGTGATGGGACGAGGAGAGCTGCAACTTGCAATCCTCATTGAGATGATCAGGAGGGAAGGCTATGAGCTTTCCGTTTCCATGCCGGAGAGCATTACAAGAAACGTGGACGGCATTCTTCACGAGCCTACGGAACATCTGGTCATCGATGTCCCGGAGGAATTCATAGGAGTGGTGACACAGCAGATAGGGATCCGGAAAGGCAGGATGCAGAAGATGAACAACAACGGCCATGGCAGGGTTCGCCTCGAATTCAGGATCCCATCCAGAGGGCTGATCGGTTTCCGTTCCCAGTTTTTGACGGATACCCGAGGGACAGGCCTCTTTAACCACCTTTTCGGCGGTTATGAACCATGGCATGGCCCCATCGCCAAGCGCTCTACCGGAACTCTGGTTGCAGACCGGCCTGGGAAGACCACCGCGTATGCACTTTATCACCTCCAGCCCCGAGGGACCCTCTTTATAAAGGAGAATACACCTGTCTACGAAGGAATGGTAGTCGGCGAGAATTCAAGAGACAACGATCTGAATGTCAATGTGACAAAGGAGAAGAAACTCACCAATATGAGGGCAGCGGGGTCTGACGAGGCCTTGCAGCTCATTCCGCCGAAGATCCTTAGCCTTGAGCAGGCCATCGAGTTCGTCAAAGAAGATGAGCTGGTTGAGGTGACCCCGAACTCCGTACGCATCAGAAAGAAGGTCCTCGAATCCAACAAGAGGCCCAGGTTTGTTTGACAGATGGAAAAAGGATTATTAATTTTATATTAAAATGGAGGGAATGCGATGGAAAAAAACGAGAGAATTCTTGTTCCCCTCGACGGCTCGAAGTGCGGAGAAAACATTCTCCCGATGGTGGAGCAGCTGGCAGAACGTAGGAAAGAAGGCATTTCTCTTTTGCGAGTTGCCTTAGCTCATACTTTTCCGGGCGCTGATCAAACAGAAGCCCAGGTGGAGGTAGTCCGTGGGGCAGAGGAATATCTTCATGGTTTGGAGGGTCATCTGAAGGCCAAAGGGTTCGATGTAGATACCCATGTCCGGTATGGGAATGAGGTTGAGGAGATACTAGATCATGCGGCCCAGAAAGAAATTGACCTAATCGCCATCTCTACGCCTCGCCATAGAGGAGTCAAACATTTTTTTCGGGGATGCGTATCTGAAAAAATCGTGCGCCATACGCCGAAGCCAGTCTTTCTGGTTCCGTGCAGTGGATAGATCACAGCGGATTTAATGGAGCAAGCGGGTCCAGAAATGGAAAAAAAGGGAGGATCATTTATGTATATCTTTTGCCCGAAGGCGAGTGAGCAGTTCACCTTTTAACCTCCCTTCTTAGCAGTGTTTCGGAAAGATTTTTCATGAACAGGGCGCAAATACCCCATAAGAAAGGCAACCACAAAGGAATCAAAAAAAGCGGTTTCGGATACTGCCAGGCCCCAAGGTAAACTGCTACAGATTCTCCTATGGGGCCAAGGACAAAGGTCACGAAATAGAAGAGTAGATCACTTTTCGTATGCCATTTGGTGAGTGCAACGATGCTGAGCGCCATATAACAAATGGTTAGAACAACTGGCTTATGCCAGAACAATCCTACCAATACGATACATAAGGTATACAAACCTAATTCAAATGTAAGTTCTCTTTTCATTAGGCGGCAAACCTAAATGAACGATTTAAAGTTCTTTTCCATTTTCGGGATCCTGTGTCCTGGTTGATAATGCTATCCACTCCACCGTAAAAGTCAAGTTGATTTTCCTTGTCATTCTCCATCCCAATGATTATAAATACCCCAGAGGAGCAAGGAATGGAGCACAAATTTACAAACCGGCTGATTCATGAGACCAGCCCTTATCTCCTACAACATGCCCATAATCCGGTGGATTGGTACCCGTGGGGAGGAGAGGCTCTGAGCCAGGCCAAGAAAGAGGATCGACCCATTCTCGTCAGCATTGGCTACTCCTCTTGCCATTGGTGCCATGTGATGGAGAAGGAATCTTTTGAAAATGAGACAATTGCGGGAATCATGAACCAACGCTTTATTAATATTAAGGTCGACCGGGAAGAAAGACCGGATCTTGACGAAGTTTATATGAATGCTGTTCAGGTGATGACTGGTTCAGGGGGATGGCCGATGACCGTCTTTTTGACTCCCGATCTCATCCCCTTTCATGCGGGAACCTATTTTCCCCCTGAAGATCGACGGGGAATGCCGGGTTTTTCAAAAGTTCTGGTGGTCGTCTCTGATTATTATCGCTCTCATCGAGGGGAAGTGGAGAAGGTGGAGGCGCAACTGAAAAATGCCCTCCATCAGATCGCTGAGATTATTCCCTCTCAGGAGGCCGTGAGCGATAGAGTCCTGTCGAAGGCTTTCAGTGCTCTGGAAAACCAATTTGATCCTTTTTACGGAGGATTCGGGAATGCTCCAAAATTCCCGAGCAGCATGGCCCTCTCCTTTCTGCTCCGACACTGGAAGAGTGCGGGATCAAAAAAGGCATTGGAGATGGTGGAAAAGACGCTGGAGAAGATGGCCAATGGCGGGATCTACGACCACATAGGAGGAGGGTTCCATCGTTATTCTGTGGATGAACGATGGCTCATTCCCCATTTTGAAAAGATGCTTTATGACAACGCCCTGCTTTCCAGAACTTATTTTGAAGCCCATCAAGCCACTGGAAAAGAAAGGGACCGTCTTGTGGGCGAAGAAATCCTCGATTATGTCCTTCGTGAAATGAAGAGCCCGGAGGGAGGATTCTACTCTACCCAGGATGCCGATAGTGAAGGTGAGGAAGGGAAGTTTTATGTCTGGACGAGAGACGAGATTAAAGAAGTATTGGGCAAAGAGAAGGGGACCCCTTTTTGTGCTTATTATGGGGTAGCCAAGGATGGAAATTTTGAGGGAGGGGCAAGCGTTCTTAATATTGCTTCCACTTTAGAAAAGGTTTCTCAATTATACGGGGTGCCTGTTGCAGGGTTGGAAAAGGAACTGGCAGAGGGGCGGCAGAAGCTCTATGCTGCAAGGGAAAAAAGAGTGAGACCCGGGCGGGATGAGAAGATTTTGGCCTCTTGGAACGGTTTGATGATCTCCAGCTTTGTCGATGGATTTAAGGTCACGGGGAATGAAAAATATCTTGACGGGGCGAAAGAAGCAGCCCGCTTCATCCTCCGGGAGATGAGGAAAGATGGCGACTTGATAAGGGTGTTTAACACAGGAAAATCTGGGGTGAAGGGGTATTCGGAAGACTATGCCTTTATTATCCAGGCCCTCATCGATCTGTATGAAGCCACGTTTGAGACGGAATGGTTGAAAGAGGCAGAAGACCTCAATCAGAGAATGATTGACCAATTCTGGGATGAGAGCAAAGGAGGTTTCTTCTTCACGGGAAAGGAGAATGAATCTTTGATTGCTCGATCAAAAAACCCTTATGACAATGCCATCCCTTCAGCGAATTCCATAGCGGTATTTAATTTGATCAGACTTGGCTATCTCACCGGAGAAGAATCTTTAAAACCGAAGGCCGAACAGATCCTTCACCTCTTTCATAACTTTCTTGACCAACATCCTTCTGGATTTGCCCACATGTTATCCGGCCTCTCTTTCTTTTTGAATCCCCAGGAGATCGGGATCATCGGTTCAAGGAATAATCTTAAGACAAAATCCATGCTTAAGGAAATCTACCTCGCTTACCTTCCTAACAAAATCTTGAGCCTAAGGGATCCTCAAGAACCGACCAGGGGAAAATGGTTTCCATTTCTCACGGAGAAAGGAATCCCGGAGGTTCCGACGACCTTTGTCTGTAAAGGATCTACTTGCTTACCGCCTGTGAAGAATGAAGAGGAGTTAAAGAAAATATTGGAAAGATAGGGATCAAGCTACGATTCTGTCGATCTGAGCCGCCTGGTCCTCCTCGATCACGTTTCGTATTTTTAATACACTGGAAACCCGAACAAATTCGCTTGATCATGATCGCCCTTTCTCGTGACGAGTGAAATCGTTCGGCAGCCGAGCGTTTCGAAGGGGTCCGCCGCAGCGAAGGTTAGGCCATTTCTTTGGTATAGGGAATGACGATGGCACCACGCTTAAAATTACCGAGAACTTCTGCCTTCCCACGCAAAAACAACTGGCCCACAAGGGCTGCCGTAACCGCATCAAGTTCATCCCCGTTCATGTTCTCGTTTAGCCCTTTGACTCCGAGTTTTTCAAGTCCTTTACGCAGCTTCGACAACCCATCTTGCTTCCGGCCCGTATGCCATATATCTTGGGCAGCCCCGGGGTAGACTTCGATCACGAAATAGCTGCGACGAGCGAGAGCTCTTTTTAGTTGGATACCTCGTTTTGTTAGTAACCTCATCGGCCCGAGCGTAATGGGAAAAAAACGGATGCCGCGTCTCAGTAATTCGCGGTCGCATGGTCGGAAATGTTCCCCGTTTTTGTCTTCTATTGATTTTCTCCCGGGCGGCAGGTTGAGTGGTGCATCTATGGCAATCAAAGTCGGATTTTCTTTCTCTATGTAATTGATAATCTCCCGATCTTTATGGAGTATCGTGCAAAAAGCGATTTGATTCTTTTTCAGTGTGCAGATGCCAGTGTTACGCATCGGACTACCCGCAAGGTCAATACCCACTACCTTGCCATTTTTCCGTTTAAGGGAGTCCATGATTCACTTTGTTTGAATTTGATTCTTCTTAATCCATTCTCTACCGCTTTTCGGCCCTGCTGTCTATAAAATGATTGGTTGTTTCTAGCCCATTTTTTTCTTTTAATAGCAGAAAATGCGAACTTCATATGATATGAATGGTCTTTCAAATCTTGACAAGATCAAATGAAATGTTTATCTTTATGAAAATATTTTCATTCTTTTCTTAACCTATTATGAATATAGCGCTTTTTAGAAATCTTTTTAGAGAAAAGAAGCTCAGTCTGAGCCATCCCAGGCTTCTGATTTACCAGGAGCTTTCCAGCGCCCCAAGCCCGCTGAGTCCTTTGGAAATTTATCAAAACCTTCTCAAAATGAGGAAAAAAATCGGGCTGACCTCCATCTACCGATCCCTTGATCTGTTCGAATCTTTGGGAATTGTTTTTAAAATCACCAACGGGTCAGCGGTCAAATATAAGCTTTGTGAGTTGGAGAACCACCATCACCATATCATCTGCAAGGCATGCGGGAATGTGGTCGAATTGAATTTTTGTGACATTTCGGATTGGTCCAAGAAAGTAGCGGAGTCTACAGGTTATCAAGTAGTCGATCATCAATTGAATTTTTTTGGGTTTTGCAAGGTATGTAAGACTCAAATAAGTGGAATTCAGGAGCCAGAAGCCAGGAGCCAGAATAGGTGTTTGAATAACCTAAAGTAGAGCGAATAGAATTTATTTTTAATTCTGGATTCTGACTCCTGACTTCTGTGTTCTGGATTCGTGTTGAAAAGGCAAATTGATGTCCCATATTCATCTTCCGGATGGAGTGTTGCCTGTTTGGCTTTGGGCTTCAGGTTTCATTGTGGTGATCCTCATCTGGACCATCCTTTTGCGAACCATGAAGAAAGAGGACTTGACAAAGCGTCTTCCTTTACTGGGAATGATAGCTGCTGTCATGATCTTGGGTGCTTCCGTCGAAATTGTCCCCATCGCTTATCATGTCAACCTGACGGTCATTTCCGGGATCTTATTGGGGCCTTCTCTCATTTTTCTGGCTACCTTTGTGGTTAATACCATCCTCGCTTTGTTCGGGCATGGTGGGATTACTGTCATCGGGCTTAATACACTCACTTTCTCGATCGAAGGAGTATTGGGATATTTTCTTTTTCATCTCTTCTGGAGTGTTTTAAAAAGGTTGACCCCCGCCATCTTTTTGGCGACCTTCATCGCCTTACTTTGCTCTACTTTTGCCATGATTGGAGTGGTCAGCCTAGGGACCTCCCATTACGAAGAGTTGGTTCATCAGGAGAGGGGAAAGGGAATCATCGGGTTCGAGTTTGGTAAAGAAAAGGAAGAGCATCATCCAGGCCAAGCCACTGAAGAAAAAGTGAATCTGAGACGGTTTATGGCCATCGTCCTCCCTCTGGGTTTCATCGGGTGGATCCTGGAAGGAGTGATCACCACGTTGATTGCTCGATATATCCAGCGTCTGAGGCCAGATTTATTGAGACTAAAAACTTGATCCAGCGTGAAGCGTTAAATCCCCCCCTCGCCCTCCTTTACAAAAGGAGGGAAGGTTATTTGTGGATAAGCTCCGAAGGAGATCTAATGATTCAGCTTTCCTATTTGGATTATATCGCCGTGGAGAAGAAAAGTTTCCTTCATCGTCTCTCCCCAAAGTTGAAAATCATCGGGATGATCGTCGTCTTATCCGTCATCGTCACCGTGAGGAACCTTCCAGAACTTCTCCTCCTTTACGTCCTTCTGCTCACTCTTTATTTCACGGCGAAGGTTCCGTTGAGGATCTTTTCGCTGACCCTCTATCCCCTCATCTTTGCCGTTCTTTTTATCTTTCTTTCGGGATTTCAAATCTTTTTTATTCTTCTTATCCTTTTGAAAGTCCTCTGCGGTTCCACGGGAGTGGTCCTCCTTCTGGCTACCACGCCCTATCCTTCGATCTTTTCCGTCCTGGGGAAAATCCTTCCGTCTTCTTTTGTGATAGCTCTTTTCTTGACTTACCGATCGATCTTTATCCTCCTGACCGTCCTGGAAGATACGCAACATGCCCTCTACCTCAGGGGAGGGGTTCAGTGGAAACATCCCTGGAGGAGTTTGATCAATATTTCAAATGCCTTCGGCCATCTGATCATCCAGGGGATTGATGCGAGTGAAAAGATGTATGAGTCCATGGTCCTCCGGGGATTTAAAGGCAAGATTCATTACAGAGGGGAATAGGCGATGAAGCAAGGGGAGATGATTGTTTTAGTGGATTGCATTACTCATGTCTATCCTGACATGACGAAGGTGCAGATTTGCGGGTTGGACTTTATTGTGAACCAGGGGGAAAGGGTCGCAATCCTGGGGGCCAACGGCTGTGGAAAGACGACTCTCCTAAAGCATCTCCTGGGAGTGCTGGTACCAAAGGATGGAAGCGTGAGGGTTTTTGGAGTGGATCCCGGAAAGGAATATTCCGAGATCAGACAAAGGATAGGTGTTGTCATGCAAGATGTGGATGAACAGATCCTTGGCCCCACCGTTTATGATGATATCCTTTTTGCCCCGCTGAATTACGGCATGGAGAGGGCGAAGGCAGAAGCACTGGCCAAAGCTGTGATAGAAAGGTTGAATATCGAGTCGATTCAGGGAAAGATCGTCCATTACCTATCCGGCGGCGAAAAGAAGAAGGTGGCCTTAGCCGGTGCATTGGTGTTAGAGCCGGACCTGTTAATCCTGGATGAGCCTTTTACAGGGTTGGATCCCAAGTCAAAAAAAGACCTCATCCACATTTTGAATGATTTAAACACGGAGAAAGGGATCACTTTAATCATGACACTACATGAGGTCGAATTGGTATCTGAGGTGACGGACGTCCTTTACCTCATGCACGGGCACGGGGATCTCAGCGAGCGTGGAAGACCGAGTGAGATTTTTGGAAAATTTAAGGACTTGGAAAGCTTTAATCTGGAAGAACCAACCCTGACGAAGCTCTTCAAGGGACTAAAGGAGGAAGGACTCGATTTTGGAGATCCCCTCCGTATTGACGAGGCGATCCAGTTGATTAAAAAACATTGGAATGAGATCAAAAAATCATAGAGGCTAAATCCTCCCATCCCCCCTTTGCTAAGGGGGGTAAGAGGGAATTGCAATGAGATAGAAAATCGGTATGAAAATTGGGAATCTTAATCTAAGGGGTAACCTTGTTCTCGCACCGATGTCCGGCATTACGGATTACCCGTTCCGACAGATAGCAAAGGAGCACGGTTGCAGTTTGGTTTTTACGGAAATGGTCAGCGCGGAGGGATTGCTACGGAAGGGGAAATCATTCTTAAAAATCGGAGAGGGTGAACACCCCGTTTCCGTCCAACTCTTCGGCTCAAATCCTGGGGTCTTGGCCGAAGCCGCTCAGACGGCTGAGTCTATGGGTGCGGATGCGATTGATATCAATATGGGATGTCCGGCAAAGCAAGTGGTTGGACCCGGGGCAGGGGTCGATCTCATGCGTTTCCCGGAAAAGGTGAAAGAGATTCTTGCAAAGGTGAGAAGGGCGGTGCGGAGTCCTCTCTCCGTCAAGATTCGTTCAGGCTGGGACGGAGAACATATCAACGCCGTCGAGATTTCGAAAATTGCAGAGGGCTGTGGCGTCGATGCTCTTTCAATCCATCCCAGGACAAGAGCACAAGGGTTTGGCGGTCGGGCGGACTGGGATCTGATTGGGAAAGTGAAAAGGACGATCCATATTCCTGTGATTGGAAATGGGGATATCACAACACCATTCTTAGCGAAGAAGATGCTTGAAGAGACAGGTTGTGATGGAGTGATGATCGGGAGGGGGGCTTTGGGAAATCCGTGGATCTTCCGTCTCAAGAATTTGCACCGTCGGGAGGAAGGACTGACGGTTCTATCGCTGGACGAGAGACAGAGCGTGATTCGCCATCATTTCACGCTGGCACAAATTTATTATGGCGAGAAGTGGGCGGCGAGAAAATTTCAGAGGCACGTTTACTGGTATACGAAAGGCTTCCCCGGCTGCGCCTCCTTTCATTCGACATTATCAGGGTTAAGAGAAAAGGATGCGCTCTTGGAAGCCGTTCGTTCCTATTTCGATTTCGTTCAAAGGAGGACTTCATGCCCATCGTTTCAGTCAACGGAACGCAGATCAGCTACTGGACAGGGAGAAAAGGGATTTTAGAAGGCAGAGAAACGATTCTCTTTATCCATGGGGCGGGAGGAGGGCAGTATTCATGGAGCTATCAAAAGGGCTATTTTGAGAAGGACTTCAACCCGATCATCATTGAGCTTCCTGGCCATGGAGAATCAAAAGGAGAAGGGGAGGAGGAGATTGCAAGGTATGCGGAGCATACAGGTGCTTTCCTGAAAGCTTTGGGTTTACAAAGAGCTTTTCTCGTCGGCCACTCCATGGGCGGAGCGATTGTTCAGACATTGGCCTTGGCCCGTTCGGAGATGATCAAAGGGATCATACTAGCGGGAACCGGTGCAAAGCTGAAAGTTCTTCCTATGATCCTAAACGGGATCAAGGATGATTTTGAAGGGGCAGTCCGAAAGATGAATCAGTTTACGTTCTCTCCCAAGGTTTCACCGATGCTTATCGAAAGAGGCATCGCTGAGATGCTCCAATCCCAGCCCGAAGTCCTCTACCGAGACTTCCTGGCCTGCGATCGGTTCGACCTGATGAATGAGATTGAGAAAATTGATTCCCCGGCCCTCATCCTGTGTGGGGAGGATGACCAACTCACCCCTGCAAAGTATTCCCAATTCCTTCACAGTCGAATCAAAGGCTCGAAGATAGAGATCCTTCCCGATGCGGGCCATATGCTGATGATGGAAGTTCCTCAGGCATTCAACGAGAAGGTTAAAGGATTTATAGAAGAAATAGATAAGGATTCAAGGGTTCTAGGGTTCAAGATATTCAAAAATTTTTTCTCTTGAGCCCTCATCGATTGGAATCTCATGAAACGTTGGCTGGTTGTGGAGCTTCTGATCACAAAAGAAATTGGAGAGGCAGTCTCCAATTTCTTAGTCGAGCAGGGGGCCACGGGTATTGAAGAGCTCGAGGGAGACCTGGAACGGGAAAGGCTCAGGGCTTATTTCGCGCAGGATGAAAGAAAGAGAAGAATTCTTGATGTTCTCCATCGTTATTTAAAATCACTGAATAGGCTTTTTCCCAAAAATCCTCGCGCGCAAATTACAACGGTCTTTCTTCCCGAACAGGATTGGGCTGAGAACTGGAAAAGGTTTTTTAAACCCATTCACGCAGCATCCAGGTTCTTGATAAAGCCCCCCTGGTCCAGAGTTCGACTAAAAAAAGGCCAGATTCCTATTGAGATCAGTCCCGGAATGGCCTTTGGCACAGGAACACACCCTACCACTATCCTCTGTATTCAGGCAATGGAAGAAAGACTCAAGCGGAAGGGACAATCCGTTCTTGATGTGGGAATGGGTTCAGGGATTCTTTCCGTCATTGCCGCGAAATTGGGAGCAAAAGAGGTTTGGGGAATA
>Ga0187781_10004292_pt1 | contig 10645 bp, 4 predicted proteins | sample 0715_SJ02_MP02_2_FD_132447 | JGI IMG/M metagenome (GOLD analysis project Ga0187781, IMG submission 132447) | Tropical peat soil microbial communities from peatlands in Department of Meta, Colombia - 0715_SJ02_MP02_20_MG | ecosystem: Environmental > Terrestrial > Soil > Wetlands > Peat | place...
GAGGTAGGCGACAGATCGGGTCCGGTACCGCAGATAGTCCTCGTCCACGGCCTCGGAGAGGCCTTGCGCGATTGCCTCCAGGTCGCGGCCTGCCAGGCCGCCGTAGGTGGGAAAGCCCTCGGTCAGTATTTCCAGATTGCGGCACTGCTCGGCGAGGCTGTCGTCGTTCATAGCGAGCCAGCCGCCAATGTTGGCCAGTGGATCTTTCTTCGCCGACATGGTCATGCCGTCCGCCAGGGAGGCCATTTCCCGCACGATGTCAGGTACCGGGACCCCGGCATAGCCGGATTCCCTGGTCTTGATGAACCAGGCGTTCTCCGCGAACCGGCAGGCATCGAGGAACAGTGCCTTGCCGAACTTGTCGCAGACAGCTCGGACCGCACGCATGTTTGCCAGGCTGACCGGCTGGCCACCGCCGGAGTTATTGGTGACCGTGAGCATGACCAGCGGCACCCGGTCCGATTGCTCGGCTAGAAGTCGCTCGAGGGCGGCGACGTCCATGTTTCCCTTGAACGGGTGGCGGATCGCCGGTACCAGCCCCTCCGGAACAGGCAGATCAATAGCTTCCGCCCCGGTGAACTCGATGTTGGCTCTGGTCGTGTCGAAATGTGTGTTGTTCGGGATCAGCCGGCCTGGTCCGGCGACTACGGAGAACAAGATCTTCTCCGCGGCCCGGCCCTGATGCGTAGGCAGGACGTGGCGGAACGGGAACAACCGGGTGACTGCATCACGGAACCGGTAGAACGACGGCGCGCCGGCGTAGGCCTCGTTACCACGCTGAATCCCGGCCCACTGCTCGGCTGACATCGCGCCAGTTCCTGAGTCGGACAGCAAATCGATCAGGACGTCCGTAGCCCGCAAGCCGAACAGGTTGTAGCCCGCCGCCGCGAGCGCATCGGCCCGCTCTGCCCTGGTCGTCATCCTCATGGGCTCGACCGAGTGAATGCGGAAGGGTTCAATGATCGTCCGGAAAGGTTCCCCATCTGTGAGCATTCGGCAAGTAAACCGATATGGCCCGAGCGCAACATGGGGCGTTAGTCTGCGCGACAGGTGCCGGAGGTCCCGCACTCCGGGCCGGGACGCTGGTGGCTGGCCTTCGCTCCGAAAGCGGCGGGCTGCCCGCCTGGCAGCCGAGCCTGGTTGCCGGATACGACGCGGCCGCCCGACAGCCGCCCGATCGGCAATCGCGGTGGCGCCTGCGCCCGACCGGGCTGGCCGGCCGGAGCGGTAGGGTTCAGCGCTAGCAGGACACCGCGGTCGGCTGCGCAGGGAAGGCGCCGGGCGCCGCGGTGCTGTCCAGATCGTGTGCAAGGAGTGCGCGGCGGATGAAGGCGCTGGTTAAGGCGGAAGCGGAGCCTGGCCTCAGGCTCGAGGACGTGCCGGTCCCTCCCCTGGGCAGGGATGACGTCCTGATCCGGGTGCTCAGAACAGGTGTCTGCGGCACGGACCTGCACATCTACGACTGGGATGGCTGGGCGCGGGCGAATGTGCCGGTGCCGCTGGTCATCGGCCATGAGTTCGTCGGTGAGGTCGTGGATATCGGGTCCGACGTGCAGGAGCTGCGTCAGGACGACCTAGTCAGCGGCGAGGGCCACCTGGTATGCGGCCGTTGCCGCAACTGCATGGCCGGTCGCCGGGTCCAGTGCGCACATACGAAAGGGGTAGGGGTCAACTATCCAGGCGCCTTTGCCGAGTACATCGCGCTGCCCGCCACGAACGTCTGGCGGCATGAGCCTGCCATCGACCTCGACGTCGCCGCCATCTTCGACCCCTTCGGCAACGCCGTGCACTCCGCCCTGACGTTCCCCGTCCTCGGGGAGGACGTTCTCATCACCGGCGCCGGCCCGATCGGTCTCATGGCGGCAATCGTTGTCCGGCATGCCGGCGCGCGGTACATCGCCATCCGCGACGTGTCGGAATACCGGCTGGATCTCGCCAGGCGGATCGGAGTGACGCTGGCTGTCAACGCTGCCGACTTCAGTCTCCGCGACGTTATGGGCCAACTTGGCATGCGGGAGGGCTTCGACGTCGGCCTGGAGATGTCTGGCAAGCCGGCCGCGCTGCAGGAAATGGTGGCCGCCATGGCCCACGGAGGCAAGATCGCGATGCTCGGGCTGCCCGCGGAGGACTTTGGGATCGACTGGTCGCACCTCGTCACCAACATGATCACTATCAAGGGCATCTACGGACGTCAGATGTTCGAGACCTGGTATGAGATGTCGGTCCTCACCCACTCGGGTCTCGACATCTCGCCAGTCATCACGCACAGGTTTGATGCGGGCGATTTCGCGCAGGCGTTCGATACTGTTCGCAGCGCCCAGTGCGGCAAGGTGGTCCTCACCTGGGCTCACCGGTAAGCAACGATCGTGAGGGGTCGAGCACGTGTTTGCCAGCGTCCAGCAAGAGATCAGCGGCGAGCTTGACGAGATCCGCTCGGCTGGCCTGTTCAAGGCTGAGCGGGTCATCCTGAGCCCGCAGGGGTCGAGCATCCGCGTCGGGGACGGCACGGAGGTTCTCAACCTCTGCGCGAACAACTATCTGGGTCTGGCGGACGACCCGCGCATCGTGGCGGCCGCCAAGGAGGCCCTGGACCGCTGGGGGTATGGCCTGGCGAGCGTGCGGTTCATCTGCGGAACCCAGGAATTGCACAAGCAACTCGAGCGGAGGATCTCAGGCTTCCTCGGTACCGAGGACACTCTCCTGTACTCCTCCTGCTTTGATGCGAACGGAGGACTGTTCGAGACGCTGCTGAGCGAGCAGGACGCCGTCATCAGCGACGAACTGAACCACGCCTCCATCATCGACGGGATCAGGCTCAGCAAGGCCCGGCGGCTGCGTTACCGCAATCGCGACATGGCCGACCTCGAGGCTCAGCTCAAGGCGAGCGCCGACGCACGGCGCCGGCTCATTGCCACCGACGGCGTGTTTTCCATGGACGGTTACGTCACGCCACTCGATGAGATCTGTAAGCTGGCTGACCGTTATGGCGCGATGGTCATGGTCGACGACTCGCACGCAGTCGGATTTGTAGGCGCCCGCGGCCGCGGCACGCCCGAACTGCACGGTGTCACCGACCGCGTCGACATTGTCACCGGGACTCTGGGCAAGGCGCTTGGCGGGGCCAGTGGCGGATATACCAGCGGGCGAAAGGAGATCATTGACCTCCTTCGCCAGCGCTCAAGGCCGTACCTGTTCTCCAATACCGTCGCGCCTGCGGTGGTGGGTGCCTCGCTCAAGGTCATCGAACTGCTGGAGAGCAGCGATGATCTGCGGGCCCGCCTGCGCGAGAACACCGCATGGTTCCGCGAGCGCATGACCGGCCTGGGCTTTGACATCCTGCCTGGGGATCACCCGATCGTGCCCGTCATGATTGGCGACGCTGCGCGCGCCACTCACATGGCCGACCTGCTCCTGGCAAAAGGCATCTACGTGATCGGTTTCAGCTATCCGGTGGTCCCTGTCGGCAAGGCGCGGATCAGAACGCAGGTATCCGCCGCGCACAGCCGCGAGGATCTCCAGACCGCAGCGACAGCGTTCGCGGCCGTCCGGGCCGAGATGGGCTGACCAGTCACCCGAACTGCCCAGGGGTGCCCAGGCTGCCCAGGCTTGCCCAAGGGTGCTCAGAAGGTGCGGTGCAAGGCGCCCGCGGCGTGGAGTCGTTCCTCGGCCATCTGCACGGCTGCGGCGCGCGGGGTCAGGTTCTGTCGGCGGGTGCGGTCGATCAGCTCAGCTGTGGTGTCACGGATCTTCTCTTCAATCTCGGCGAAGGCTTCCGTATGGCCTGCGCCGCGATACTCAGCGGCGCCGCAGATGACGCCTCCGGCGTTGGCTATCACGTCCGGAACGCACAGCACGCCGCGCTCGGCTAGCCGCTCCTCTGCCTGCGTTGTCACGGGGATGTTCGCGCCTTCAAGTATCACCCTCGCTGAGATCTTCGCCGCATTGTCGGCCGTGACAACGTCGGGCTGTGCGGCCGGGACAAGCAGGTCGCAGTCGAAGCCGAGGATGTCATCCCGGGGAATGGCCGTGCCGCCCGGGAATCCGGCCACCGAGCCGACGGCGCGCTTGTGCACGCCGAGCGCAGCGACATCCAGCCCAGCTGGATTCCAGGTCGCGCCCTGGATGTCGGAGACCGCGATGATCACCGCACCTCGGTCGGCTAGGAAGTGAGCCGTGTGCCAGCCCACGGCGCCCATGCCCTGGATGATGACGCGCGCGCCGTCAAGGCCGATGAGCCCGGCCTCCGCGAGGACATCCGCGCAGACGGCCAGGCCGAAGCCCGTTGCGCCGAGCTCGTCTAGCGGTATCCCGCCCAGCACGCTCGGCAACCCAATGGCCCGGCCGATCTCATCATGAACGTAAGCCATGGACGTCTCGGTCGTGCCCATATCCGGACCCGGGATGTAGTCGGTCAGCTGCCGCATCGCACACGCGAAGGCCCGGATCACGCGCTCGTGATCGTCTCCTGCTAGCGCCGCCGACACGATGCCCGCCTTCGCTCCGCCGTGCGGGAGCCCGGCGAGCGCGTTCTTGATCGTCATCGCGCGCGCCAGGCGTGCCACTTCACCGACGGTGACCTCCGGCCTCATCCTGACGCCGCCGATCGCCGGGCCTAGCGAGACATTGTCGATGACAACGAACGCCTCTACTCCGGCACACGGACGCAAGAACGCGACCAGGGCCGGGCCAAGATCATCAACTGCCCAGCCTCGATGTGTTGTTTCCATGGAGCCACCTGCTTCACCTGCCGCGCGCGGGCACGTACCCCGCGACACAACGGTGAGTGTGCACAGCCCGCCAATCGGGCATCAAGGGTCGTTAGCCCTAACAAACCAGGGCCTGTTGTCGTAGCTGGCCGAGCCGATCCGGGCAGCGAGTTGTTACCGGTCAGTAGCTAGCCCATCGACCTGGCACACCGGGACCTACGGCCCTGCCAGCCTCGCCAGTGCTGGCAGAGGTTCGAACGAGAGGACGTTGCCATGACTGTGATCTCCAACCCGGATGCGCCGACCGCAAGCGCCGGCCTCGATCTCGACACACTCACCATGACGCTGGAGGCGATCCGGGATTACGTCTCGCACGCGCTTCCGGACGACAGGCTGCTCGAGCTGGACCACGACGACGTCTGCCCACTCGACGTGGTCAGAGGGATGTGCAGCGATGAGCTGGGCATCCAGTTGCTGTTCATCCCGGAAGAGTACGGCGGGATGGGCGGCAATACCCTGGACGTGTACCGGGTGTGCGAGCAGATGGCCCGGCTGGACGTCGGCGTGGCCACCAGCGTTCTCGCTACCTTCCTGGGCAGCGATCCGATATTCGTCGGCGCCACGCCGGAGCAGCGACGCGAGTGGCTGACCGAGATCGCCGAGCGCGGGATTCTATACGCCTACGGAGCGACCGAACCCGAAGCGGGCAGCGACCTTGCTGCGCTGCGCACCACCGCAAAGCCGGTCATGACTGACGGGCACGTCAGCGGATACCAGCTCAGCGGGCGGAAGCAGTGGATCAGCAATGGGGGCATCGCCGACAAGTACACCATCCTGGCGAGTGCCCCCGGCGGGCCGTCCTGGTTTGTGCTGGAGCGCGGGACCGAGGGGTTTACCCAGAACCGGCCCGAGGACAAGCACGGCATCCGGCTGTCCAATACCGCCGCGCTGTTCCTGGACGACGCGTTGGTGCCGGCCGGCAATCTCGTGGGCGGCGTCGAGGGGCAGGGGCTGATCCAGGCCCAGAAGGTGTTCGGCTACACCAGGCTGATGGTGGCGGCCTTTGGCCTTGGCGGCGGCTGGTCCGCACTCGACCGGGCCATCAGCTACTCCGCCACGCGCATTCAGGGCGGCGCACCGCTGTCGCACAAGCAGGGCTTCACCCACAAGCTGATCGTTCCCCACGCCGTTCGGCTGGAGGCGGCCAGAGCCGTCATCGAGGCGGTCGCGGCGCGGATCGACGCGGGCGAGGGCGCGGACGGGGCGCTCAACACCGAAGGCGCCATCGCCAAGTACACCGCGACCGAGGCCGGGAATCTGGCCGCGGACGCTGCCATCCAGGCACACGGCGGCTACGGGTACACCCGGGAGTACCTGGTGGAGAAGATCAAGAGAGATGTCCGGATCACGACGATCTACGAGGGCACCTCCGAGATCATGGAGATGACGATCGCCCGGGACCGGTGGCAGCAGCACCTGAAGTCGGCGGGCCGCTACTACCCCGAGCGCGCGGCCGGGCTGCGTGCCCTGCACGCGGGCCACCCGGACGTGGGCGCTGCGACGGCCGCAGTCGCGTGCGAGGCGCTGACGGGCGTCCTTGAGGCCTGCCGCATCGGCCGGCTCACCCGCAATCAGCACGTGCTGCTGCGCCTCGGCGAACTCATCGCGGTTGCGGAGGTGGCCGGCTGGTTCGCCGAGCGCGCGGCGACCGCCCTCGAAGGCAATCTGCCGGAGAAGGCGGACCACCGGTTCGATGCCACGACGCTCGCGGCGATGAGCCGCGTCTTCGCCCGCGACGCCGCGCACAAGGTGGCCTGCGACGGGCTGCGCTTGGTGACCGGCGCGAGTAACCCGGGCACCATGCCGCCCGATATCGATCTCGGCCTGGACGCCGCGCGTGCCGCCCAGGCAGGGCTGATAGCCGACATGGACCGCATCGCCGACGCCCTCTACGGGCGGGCTGGCGCCGGATAGGCACGCACAGGACGTCGCGAAGGACCGACTGAGATGACTTCCAACGAGCAGTCCCAGAGCCAGCCGGGCACGGGTCGGCTGCAGCCCATCGCCATCGTCGGCATGGGCGCGATCATGCCGGAGGCGCCGACCGCGGCAGCGTTCTGGGCGAACATCACCGGCGGGCGGTACTGCATCACCGACGTTCCGAAGGACCGATGGGATCCTGAGCTGTACTACGACCCAGACCCGCGGGCTGCTGAGAAGACCTACTCCCGCATCGGCGGATGGGTCCGTGACTTTCCCTGGGACCCGATCGGGTGGCGCCTGCCGCTGCCGCCTAAGGTCAGCGACCAGATGGACGACGGCCAGAAGTGGGCCGTCGCCGCCGCACGCGAGGCGCTGACCGACGCCGGCTGGCCGAACTGGACCATCGACCCGGAACGCGTCGCCGTGGTGATCGGCAACGCGATGGGCGGCGACAAGCACTACGCGACGAACCTCCGCATTCAACTGCCGGAGTTCACCCGCGAGCTCAGCCGGTCCGCCGCGTTCGCAGCGCTGCCCGACGCTACCCGTGCGGCGATCATCGCCGAGACGAGCCGGTCGTTCCAGGGCCTGTTCCCGGAGATCACCGAGGACACCATGCCCGGCGAACTCGCGAACATCATCGCCGGGCGGATAGCGAACCTGTTCAACTTCCGCGGCGCGAGCTTTACCGCCGACGCCGCGTGCGCTTCCGGACTGGCCGCACTCAGCGCGGCCGCTCAGGAACTGGCCGACGGGCAGTGCGACGCCGTCGTCACCGGTGGCGTGGACCGGAACATGGGCGCGGCCAACTTCGTCAAGTTCTGCAAGATCGGTGCGTTGTCCGCCACCGGAACGCGGCCCTTTGACGCTGGGGCCGACGGCTTCGTCATGGGCGAGGGCGCGGCCCTGTTCGTGCTGAAGCGGCTGGCAGACGCGGAGCGCGACGGTGACCGGATCTATGCCGTGCTGCTTGGCATCGCCGGGGCCAGCGATGGCAAGGGCAAGGGCATCACCGCGCCGAATCCGGCCGGCCAGCGACTCGCCATCGCGCGCGCCTGGGCCAACGCAGGCGTTGACCTCGCGAGTGTGTCGTGCGTCGAGGCGCACGGCACCTCGACCCGAGTCGGGGACGCGACCGAACTGGAGAGCCTGACCTCGGTGTTCTGTCCCGGCGACTTCGCGCCGGCCTCGATCGCACTCGGCTCGGTGAAGTCGAACATCGGCCATCTGAAAGGCGCGGCCGGCACAGCCGGGTTGTTCAAGCAGGTCATGGCCCTGCATGAGAAGGTGCTGCCGCCGAGCCTGCACTTCAGCGAGCCCAACCCCAATGTGGACTGGGCCAGGAGTCCGTTCCGCGTGAACGGCGAACTGCGGGAGTGGCCGCCGCCAGCAGGCGGCGTGCGACGGGCCGGCATCAGTGCATTCGGCTTCGGTGGCACCAACTTCCACGCGGTGGTCGAGGAGTACATCCCCGGCCTGCACAGCACCGCCGAGCGGCGGACGTTTGCGTCGGCCGAGGTGCCTGAGGCAGCGGCGAGCACTCCGGTAACCAGCCCGCTGGCGCCGACGGCCCCGGCTGCGGAGCCTGGCGCGCAGTCGGCGACCAGCCGGTACGTCGAGCGCTCAGCGGATCTCAAGGCGCCATTGCGAGGTGCGCTGGTGGTTGGCGGCGACAGCGAAGCGAACGTCGCCGCGCAGCTGACCCGCATCCGTGATCGCGCCGCCGCGGGCGAAGCGCCGGCGACGGCGCCGCCGGATCCGGCACTGGCGACAGCCGCTGTGCGAGTCGCTATCGACTACGGCACAGCTGCCGACCTGGCCGACAAGGCCGGGAAGGCCAGTCAGGCGCTCACCAGCGAGGCGCCTGAGTTGCGCAGGATGCTGCGTTCCCGTGGCGTGTTCATCGGCCATGGCCCAGCGCCCAAGATCGCGTTCCTCTACCCGGGCCAGGGCTCGCAGTACGTCAACATGCTCCGTGAGCTTCGGGACGCCGAGCCCATCGTGGCCCAGACATTCGCCGAGGCAGACGAGGTCATGACTGCCCTGCTGGGCAAGCCGCTGACCGACTACCTCTTCGTGGATGGTGACGACCCGGCGGCGGTCGCCCGGGCCGAGGCACAGTTGCTGCAGACGGAGATCACTCAGCCTGCCGTGCTCGCCACCGATGTGGCGCTGACTCGATTGCTGCGCGAGTACGGCATCGAGCCCGACATGGTGATGGGCCACAGCCTGGGTGAGTACGGCGCGCTGGTGGCGGCCGGAGCCATGTCGTTCGAGTCGGCGCTCGAGGCGGTCAGCGCTCGCGGTCGAGAGATGGCCAGCCTCAGTGTTCCTGATAGGGGCGCGATGGCGGCGGTGATGGCCCCGCTAGACGAGATCGAGCGGGTCGTGAATTCGGTCGACGGCTACGTCGTCACGGCGAATATCAACAGCTCCCATCAGGCCGTGATTGGCGGTGCGACAGAGGCAGTCGAGCGCGCGATCGCAGCCTTCGGCGAGGCCGGCTACAACGCCACGCGCATCCCCGTCAGCCATGCCTTCCACACCGCGATCGTCGCTCCGGCCAGCGAACCGCTCCGGCGAACTCTGGCTAGGCTCGCCCTCAGGCCGCCGACTCTTTCGATAGTCGCCAACGTGAACGGCGAGTTCTACCCGGCGGCCGGACCCGGCGTTACCGAGCAGATGCTGGACATCCTGGGGCGCCAGGTCGCCTCACCGGTCCAGTTCGTCAAGGGGCTCGGGACGCTGTATGACGCCGGCGCCCGCCTGTTCGTGGAGGTCGGGCCCAAGCGGGCACTGCAGGGATTCGCGGAGGACGTGCTGGGGACCGCGCACGAGGACGTCCTCACGCTGTTCACCAACCACCCGAAGAACGGCGACATCCCGTCGTTCAACGCCGCGCTGTGCGGTCTGTACGCGGCGGGCCTCGGCTTCCCGGCACAGCGCAGCCCGGCTCCAGCGCCGACACCCAGCTACCTGCCAGCCGATCCGTCCCCCGCCGCGGCGCGCGTCGATGCCACGGCGATCACCTCACCCAGCGCTGCGGGAGCCAGCATGTCAGACGAACGCCGTTACGCCGAACTCGGCCGCCTGGTCGTGGATCTCATTGACCGCAGCCGCAACCTGACCGGCACTCCGCGGCCCGCGGCGGTCGAGGCCGCCGGACCGGAGGTGACCGCCGCTGCGACGCCGGATGGATCGCTGCCATCCCTGGCCGAGGCGGTGGTCATAACCGGGGCGGCGCTCGGCCTGCCCGGCACCGAGCGGGTATTCGACGACGAGAACGTCGGACGCATCCTGTCGGGCCAGCAGTTCATCGACGTCATCCCGCGCCAGATCCGACGCGAGATGGTCGACAAGCACATCACCAGGCTGGTGAAGAGCGACACCGGCGATCCGGTGTTCCAGACGATCGACAGCGAAGGCGACGTCATCAAGCTGGCCGGCCGCTACGGATCCTTCGACCTCGTGACCGAGTTCGGGGTGGACGCCGACCGCAATGCCGCGCTCGATGAGTGCACTCGGCTCGCCATCGCCGCCGGCCTGGACGCCATGCGAGACGCGGGCATCCCGCTGGTGCAGCACTACCACACGACGACGCTCGGCACCAAGCTGCCGGATCACTGGGGGCTGCCTGAGCAGCTGCGCGACGACACCGGCGTGGTGTTCGCATCGGCTTTCCCTGGCTACGACTCATTCGCCGAAGACCTCAACCACTATCACGAGGATCGCGCCCGCAGGCACGAGCTCAGCGTGCTCGAGGACCTGCGCGACCGGATGAGCGCGCAGGATCCGGCCTCCAACGAGGTGGACAGGCGCATCGCGGAACTGCGTCACTGGCTCGCATCGCACGCGTTCACGTTCGACCGACGGTTCTTGTTCCGCGCGCTGGCAATGGGGCACTCGCAGTTCGCCGAGCTCATCGGCGCGCGAGGTCCGAATACGCAGGTGAACTC
>Ga0187781_10004295_pt1 | contig 10639 bp, 10 predicted proteins | sample 0715_SJ02_MP02_2_FD_132447 | JGI IMG/M metagenome (GOLD analysis project Ga0187781, IMG submission 132447) | Tropical peat soil microbial communities from peatlands in Department of Meta, Colombia - 0715_SJ02_MP02_20_MG | ecosystem: Environmental > Terrestrial > Soil > Wetlands > Peat | place...
CTGCGCGTACATGCCGCTGCGGCCGTCGCGCACCGTGCCGAAGTGCTCGGTGACGTCGGTGCGCGGACCCTCGACCCGCAGCACGTCCGCGCCGAGGTCAGCGAGAATGCGCGCCGCATAAGGCCCGGAGATGGCCTGCGACATATCCAGCACGCGCCAGGCCGGCAGCGGCGCGGGCGCCTTCGGCTCGTGCTCGGCTGGGTGGGTCACGGCGACTCCTCGGCGTCGGCGGCGGCCAGCCCATCGTATGATCCGGCGGGCCCTCCAGCCGTCGGGCAAGCGCGCGGGCTAGCTCGACTGGCGGTGGCTGCCCGGTCAGCCGATCGCCCTAGACTGCGGGGTTATGGGCGGTGGCGCAGCCGAGCCCGGCGCCTTCGAGCTGGGCACCGACGGGCCTTCGGTGATCCTCGTCGGCGTCGACGACTCCACCACGTCCAGCCGGGCCGGCTGGTACGCGGCTGGCCTCGCGCGCCGGCAGCGTGCGCGGCTCGTCGCGGTGTTCGTGTCGCCGATCGCCTCGTTCGCGTCGGCGGGTCCGGCCGGCGCGTCGCTGGCGGTGGCCAGGGACGACGCTTTTCGCACCAGCGCTGAGGACATGGAACGGCGCGCCATCCAGATTGGCGCGGAGCTGGGCATCTCGATCACGTTCGTGGCCGCCAGGGGTGACCCGTTCACCGAGATCAAGCGGATCGCAGCCGAGGTGCGCGCGGACGCGATCGTCGTCGGCGCGTCTGCGCACGCCGGCCACCGGTTCGTCGGATCGCTTGCCGTACGCCTGGTACGAGCCGGGAAGTGGCCGGTCACCGTCGTGCCGTGAAGCCGCGATGCCGTCGGCGCCGCGCTAAGCGCGCTCGTCCCGGCCGGCCCGGTCGGCCAGCAGCCGCTCGGCGATGGCCGGGATAGCCGCTCCGATCGGCTGCCTGATCACCGCCGAGGCGATCGGATCGTACGGAGTCGGGTCGCGGTTCACGATCACGAGGCGGGCACCCGATCGGACCGCGACCGCGCACAGCGACGCGGCCGGCTCGACGATGAGGGTGCTGCCGACCGCGAGGAACAGGTCGGCAGCCCGCGCGGCCGCAGCCGCGCGGGCGAGCACGTCGGGGTCGAGCGGCTGGCCGAACATGATCGTCGCGGACTTGAGGACGCCGCCGCAATCTGCGCACCGCGGATCGGCCTCGCCCGCCCGTACGCGGTCGAGCGCGTCGGCCATTGCGGTCCTGGCGCCGCAGCCAACGCACACGACGCCGTACAGGGTGCCGTGCAGTTCGAGCACCCGCTCGGCGGGGACGCCGGCGCGCTGGTGCAGGCCGTCGATGTTCTGCGTGATGATCCACGTATCGATGCTGGCCGCGAGGAGGGCCAGCGCGAGGTGGGCGGCATTAGGCTCGGCGGTCCACGCCGGGTGGGCAAGCCGGGCCTGCCAGGAGCGGCGGCGGACGGCGGGGTCGGCGACGTAGGCCTGATACGTCGACATTTTCTCGGCGGCCGGATCCCTCGTCCACAGCCCGGCCGGGCCGCGAAAGTCGGGAATGCCGCTGTCGGTCGAGATGCCCGCGCCGGTGAGCACCGCGACGCGGCGCACCCCGGAGAGCCAGCTGGCGCCGTCCGGCAGCTCCGCTGTGCTCATCACGTCATCCTTCGCCGGCGCTCGGTCGGGCGCAAATCGCCGCCCAGGCCGCCTCAGTTGACGCCAACTAGTTTGCTATGCAAATCTGATGCTACAAATAGAGGAGATGACGTGAGCGAAGCCGGGGATTTCGGGCCGACTGATGGCGGGGCATCCGACGCGGGTTCGGATGGCGGCACTCAGGGTGACGGGGGTCCGGGCGGCACTCAGGGTGACGGGGGTCCGGGCGGCGGGCGGGGTGCCGACGACTCAGCCGCTCGCCCGGGGGAGCTGCTCGGCGAGGTGCGGGCCATCCGGCGCCGAGCCCGGCTGGCCCGGCACGCGTACTGGTTCCCGCTGGTGGTGTTCGGCCTGCTGATCTGCGCGTCCGTGCCGTTCTACCTGCCGCCATCGAGGTCGAAATTCGTCCGCCTGCCCCATTCTCATCGCCTGGTCCGGGCGAGTTTGTATCTCGTCCCGCCCGGCCCGCGGTTCCTGCAGAGCGGATACCTCGGCGGATTTGGGATCTTGAGTTCTCGGGGCACGGCCTACTACTGGCTTGGCGCGATGCTGTTCGGTATCGCCGCCACCGTGCTCTGGTACCGCTGGCGCGGGAATCGAGTCGGCCTGCGGACGCCCGCTCGCGGCTACCTGATAACGGGCCTGATCATCGTCGCGCTCGCGCTGCTGATCCCGCTGGCCGGCCGCGGCGGCGGGATGCTGCTGATCATGCCCGGCGACCTGGTCGTCCGCGGAACGTTCCCGTTCGTCCTCATCGGTCTCGGCCTGTGCTTCCTGGCCTGGGCGGAGCGCAGCGCCGGTCTCGCCGTGATCGCGACCGTGTACCTGGCGCTGGCCCTGCTGGCCAGCCTGTACGACATCCAGAACGTCTTCTACAACTGGTTCGGCGTGAGCCTCGGTCCGACCGCGGGCTCGCTGCCGAACGTGCTGCTGCCCGCCCTGGTGCTCTTGCTCGCGGGGGCGGGCGCCTGGGTGGTGCAGCGCCGCTACCGGCCGCCGGCCGAGTCGGGAGCGGAGGGCTGAGCCGATGGCCGAGCACCCGACCAACGGGCTCGACGAGATCGTCCATCAGCGGCACCGGCTCGGCATCCTCACCATCGCGGCCGAGGCGAACCGGGCCGAGTTCGGCTACCTGCGCGAGACGCTGGGCCTGACGGCCGGCAACCTGTCCCGGCACCTGACCGTGCTGGAGGACGCTGGACTGGTGCAGGTCGAGAAGGGCTACGTGGGCCGACGACCGCGCACCTGGGTCCGGATAACCCGACGCGGCCGGTCCGCGCTGGCTGCCGAGCTGGATGTACTGTCCGGCCTGGTGCGGTTGCATTCCGCCCTGGCCCGTCCGCCGGATTCCGGATAGCGCTGCGCGGAGCCCAGTCTTACGCCGGTCAGTCCTGCATCGGCCTACCACGGCGGTCGCCCGCGGGCGCTGGAGAGCAGCCGGGTATCGTGCGGGCGTGACCGCACACGCGCCCGCGTGGGCGCCGACGGAGGCCGACGGCCACGATGGCGCTCCCGGCTACCCGCAGCTGGCGGCCGGCACCATCGGCTACCTGGCGGGCGAGTGGGACGTGGTGCGGGAGATCGCCGACCACCGGACTGGCCAGGCGGGGTCGTTTCGGGGACGCGCCAGCTTCCGGCCGCGACCCGAGCCGGCCGCGGCCGAGCCTGCCGGGCCGGGCGGCGCCGTGCTGGAGTTCACCGAGCACGGAGAGCTCAAATTCGGCGACCACCGCGGGCCAGCCAGCCGCAGTCTGCGCTACGTCGGCCGCAGCGATGGCAGCGCGGCCGTGTGCTTTGCCGACGGGCGCGACTTCTACCTGCTGGACCTGCGCTCCGGCAGCTGCCGCGCGGTGCACCCGTGCCGGGCCGATCGCTACTCGGTGACCGTGACCTGGCTGAGCCCAGACGCGTTCACCGAGGTCTGGCAGGTGACCGGTCCAGCCAAGGACTACGACCTGACCTCGGTCTACACCAGGACTGGCTGCGCTTCGTGACCGTACCGACCAGCGGAGCCGGCGCCCCGGCGCCGACGGCAGCCGCGACGTACGCGGGCACCATTCCCCGGCTGCTCGCCGCCGCGGCCGAGCGAGACGCGGGCGGGATCTGGCTGCGCACCGACGAGGGCACGCTGACCTTCGGCGGCGCTGTGGCGGCGGTGGCGCGGACCGCCGAGAGCCTGCAGGCGGCCGGGATTCGGTCCGGCGACCTTGTCATGCTGACGGCGAGCACGTCACCGCCGTACCTGCTGTGCTGGCTCGCGGTCACCGCGCTCGGGGCGGTAGCGGTCGCCGTCAACCCGCGCAGCTCGGCGGCCGAGCTTTCGGGCCTGATCCGTCAGGTCGAGCCCCGGCTGCTGGTGACGGACGCGGAGGCCGCGAGCGTGGTAGCCGCGGCCCGGTCCGCGGGCGGTGCTGTGGACGGCGACTGGCCACGGGCGGCTCCGTTCCCTCCTGTTCTGGACGTCCACCAGCTGATCCCCGCCGACTGGAACTCGCCGGCCGCGATGGTGGTCGCGGCCCGGTCAGCGCGGCTGCCGGCCGGCGCGGTCGGACCGGACGACCTCGCCGTGCTGATCCCGACCTCGGGCACGACCGGGCGCTCCAAGCTGGTCATGCAGACGCACCGGGCGTATGCGATGGCGGGGGAGGGCTTCCCGTTCTGGCTGGAGCTGACCGCGGCCGACCGGATGCTGACGACGCTGCCGCTGTTCCATCTCAACGCGCCGGTGTACTCCGTGCTGGGGTCGCTGGCCTGCGGCGCCGGGCTGGTACTGGCCGGGCGGTTCTCGGCCAGCGCGTTCCTCGACATCGTCCGGCGGCACGGCGCGACCGAGTTCAACGCGATGGGGGCCATGCTGGAGATCCTCATGCGGCAGCCAGAGCGGCCCGACGACGCCGACACCCCGCTGCGGCTGTGCTATACCGGGCCGGCCCCCGGGCGCGAGCGGCAGCTGGCGATCGAGCGGCGGTTCGGGCTGCGGATCGTCGTGGGCTACGGGCTGTCCGAGTCGCCGTACGGGCTGATCTGGCCGCACGGGTCGCGGCCGTACGGCACGCTCGGCGCGGTACGCCAGCATCCCTACCTTGGCGTGATCAACCACGCGCGGATCGTGTCGGACTCAGGGGCGGTGCTGGGTGCGGGCGACACCGGCGAGCTGGAGCTGCGTAACCCGGTGCTCACGCCCGGCTACTTCGGGATGCCCACGGAGACGGCCGCGATCATGGACGGTCCGTGGCTGCGTACCGGCGACCTGGTGACGGCCAACGCCGACGGCACCTACACGTTCGTGTCCCGGGTCAAGGAAGTGATCAGGCGGCGAGGCGAGAACCTCTCACCGCTGGAGGTCGAGGAGGTCTTGGAGACCCACCCCGCGGTGCTCGAGGCGGCGGTCGTGGGCGTGCCGTCGGAGCTATCGGAAGAGGAGGTCAAGGCCTTCATCGTGGCGGTCGCCGGGGCCCGGCCGGACTTCACCGAGCTGCGCGCGTATGCGGCGGAGCGGCTGGCCGCGTTCAAGGTGCCGCGGTACTGGGAGCAGATCGGCGAGCTGCCGCGCACGCCGACGGCGCGGGTAGCCAAGCACCAGCTGCCGGCCAGCGGCACGCCCGAGGAGTACGACGCCGAGGCAGCTCCCGCTTCTGGTTAGGCACATCGCGCGGAGGCCGGCCGGCGACCCGTGGGCAGGGTGACCGGGTTTCCTGTTGCCTGCCGACGGCGTCGCCAGCCGCGCCACGGCGACCGGCCGGTTGCACCCGGAACGACCCGGAGACAGCCGTGGCGCGGCATTGCGGCGCGATCTGCCTATTCTGGCTATACCGCTCCGACGCGACGGGAGGTACGCTCCGCCCCATGACAGTCAGCACGGTGGACCGGTCCGAGGAACGGCTCGGGTGGACGCTGCTGGCGGTGCTCACCGTGGTATTGGCATACGCGCTCGCGGGGGCTGTCGGCGCCGCCGCGACGGCGGTCCTGCACTGGACCGGCGTCGCCCTGCTCGCCATCGGCATCGGCCTCGCCATCGCGGGCATCGTCCGGGTCCGCCACGACTGGACCGCGCGAGAGTGGGCCATCCAGGCCGCCCACCGAGCCAGCGAGACCGCGAACGGTGACGTCCGGCCGAGCCCCTCTTACCTCGTCGGGAGTGGCACGCGCCTCCAGGTATGGGGAGTGGCGTGTCTGCTCCTCGGCACGATCATCGCGGCGATCTGGTAGCAGCGACGGCGTAGCCCGGGAGTACCGCACCCGGCGGGTGGGCTGCACGATGCGCCGACGGCGAACTGTGATCTTCGGCATTCCACAGAGCGTGGGTGCTCGAGCTCCGCGGGCGAATGGGCGCGCTATGCCACCGAGTCGGCCTTATTTCTCGGGGCCTCAGCGGCGACCTTGCCCTGCTTAGCGGCTCGGAAGCGCTGCTGGGCGCCCTGCTTGGTCAGTCCGTAGCACGCGCCGATCTCGCTCCAGGTGGCTCCGGCCTTGCGGGCGGCGTCAACCTGTGCGGCCTCCAGGTCCTCCGCGGCTTCTCGCAGGCGCTGCGCGGCTCGGAGCCTGCTCATCGGCTCGTCGGCGACGTCGAGAGCGCCGAGCGCGGCAGTTATCCGCTTGGCAAGACTCTTGGAGGCCACCAGCCTAGCGTATTCGACAACGCGCTCTGGTCAATGATATGTTGACGCCTCGTCAACATTTTGTTGACCTGCCGACGGGCGGAAGTTGGTGAGACGCGTGGCTAAGAAGAGCAAGAAGAGCAAGAAGGGCAAGAAAGGATCGAAGTAGGTTCCCTGACCTGGACGGCAGCGGTTCGATCTCGTGCCGCTGCCGTCCTTCATACTGCCCGGGCTACAAGTGCGCGCCAGAATCGACTTCGTGTTCCAGCTCTCTACGTATCTGTCGGAGTTAGCCGGAAGGTGTTCGAGTTATAACTATTGAACTGGTCTCAGATGCGAGGCGGGTTCCTGATCGAGGAGTACGCCCGGCACCATCGGGACGTCGACCTGATCCGCGCCCTGACCGATGGCATCACAGGGCGATGACCTGCGGCGAGTTCCCGTGTTGCCCGACATGTCATCCGTTCGGCTGACACGGCTGAATCGACCGGCACGACGGCGGCGCGCTGCGTAGAGTGAGTCCACTTCCGAACTCGAGGCTGGGCGACCGTGAATCTTGGCTGGACCACCGCGGGCGCGGTCACCGGCCCGCTGGCCGGCGCCGGGCTCGCGGTGCTCGCGGCGGGACTGCTCGCGCCGCCCAGCCGCAGCTGCGGACCAGTCCCGGTCGGCGGCCCGGTCGCGATGATGCCGACGGCCGGACCGGGAGCCGGTTCGTGACGACCGCCGCCGAGCAGCAAGCGGCGCAGGCCAGCGGCCACGAGCCGCAGCGGACCGGCAGCCGCCGCGCGTGGCTGCTCGCGTGGCTCGCGTTTCTGCCGGTGGTCGTCGTCCGGGCGGGAGTTCTCAGCGAAGGGGACACGTTCTGGGAGATCCGTGTCGGCCTGCTGACGATAGCGCACCACGCCATCCCGGCTACCGACACCTTCAGCTGGACCATGCACGGCAAGCCGTATTCCCAGAACTCCTGGGGGTTTGACGTGCTGGCAGCCATCGCCTACCGGCTGGGCGGGCTGCCGGGCGCCGCGGTATTGTGCGCGCTGATCACCATCGGGATGATCGCACTGGTGCTGGCGCTGGCCCGGACGCTCGGCGCGACGGCGACCGCGTCCGCCATAATCGTCTTTCTCGCATCGCCGCTGCTGATCGCCTGGCTGACGGCTCGACCGCAGCTCGTGGACTACACGGTGGTACCCGCCCTGATTTTGCTGCTGCGCGGGATCGAACGGGAGCGCCACCGGTGGGCCCCGGTCGTGCTCATCGGGCTCCTGACCGTGGCGTGGATCAACCTCCACTCCGCGGCGCTGCTCGCGGTCGCTATCGCCGGCGCTAGCGCGGCGGTGATGTTCGTGCTCGCCCGGCGGGACTCGCGCTGGCGCTACGCCGTGGCGGCCACCGCCGCGGCCGCCGCGGGCTGCCTGGCGAACCCCTACGGGATCGGCGTGCTGCACGAGGCCGGCCAGGTGCAAGCCAGCTCGGCAGGCGTGATCACCGAGTGGGCACCGTTCGACCTGGCCAGCCCCAGCCAGGACCTGATGATGGCGGCCGGACTGGCCGCGCTGATCATCGCGTGGCGGCGGCGCGAGGCCGTCCTGCTGGCCGCGCTCGTCGTCTGCATGGCGGGCTCTGTCGAGGCGATCCGGTTCCTGCCATTCGTTGTGATCCTGGCGATACCGTTGCTGGCCGCGTTCGTGTCGGTTCCCCCGGACCCGATCCGCCGGTACCTGACCAGCAGGCGGGTGATGTTCCAGCGGTGCGGTGCGCTGGGCATGGCCGCTGTCGTCGTGCTGGCGGCGCCCAGCCTGACCCACATCGGGCGACCGGATCCGAGTACGTACCCGGCGGCTCTGGTCGCCGACATACCGCATGGCTGTCGGCTCTTTACCACCGATCTCATCGGCAGCTACGTGATCCTCGCCCGGCCCGATGTACTCGTCTCGCTGGACACGCGCAACAACCTCTACGGCACTGCGCTGCTGGTCGCCGAGGAGCGTGTGCTGCACGGCATGGGGAACCTGTCCCGCGGGCTGGCGGGCGCGGGCTGTGTTCTCGTACCGCGCAGCTACGGGCTGGCCGCGCGGTTGCGCCACGATGCCCAGTGGAAAGTGCGCGCGGCCAGCCACTTCGCGATCCTGTACGTCCGGCGCTAACCCGCTCGCGAGGCAGTGCGCTCGCGCTCACCGGGCCGGGTGGAGCACCGCGGCCGTCGCCGTTGCCTCGAGTACAAGCACTCTGGAAAGACCGGCGGAACAATGGGGTGCACCTGCCCATGCTGTGACGAGGCAGGGCCTGCCCAACGACGAGCTGTGCCTACGCGACGCGGCACTGGATGAGGAGCATGGCCCCCGGTCTCGGAAGACGAGCAGCTCGAGCATCCGGAATCGCATCGGCGGGACCCGGCAATTGGGTCAGGTCCTGCGGACAGCACTGGTGAAGCCTGCAAGAAACAGCGCCGCAAACGCCCAGGCCAGGAGTTGCAGCATCCAGTCCGCACCAGCCAACCAGGCTGCGGTCACGCTGGTTGAATCCCTGGCCAGGCCGCAGCCCTCGCGGGACAGGCTGGTGCCCACCGGCAGGTTGAGATCGAGACCCACGCTAACCTGCTGCAGAAACGTGCATGATCGGCCAGGAGTAGACGTATTAGCAGTCTGCGTCAGTGCACCATGCGAGCCGAGCGCGACGGCGAGCGAGCACGACAGCACCACAACGCTTACGAGGAACAGCAGCGCACGCCAGGGCTCATACCCGTAGCCGAGGGAAACTTTGGTGATCTTGCCCCACAAGCGCTCCGGCAACCGTGCGTGCGTGCGAGCGAGCTGATCGTCCCGTTGGCTTATCAGGATCTGACGGACTCGGCGGTCGTCGCCTAGCGCACGATACCCCGCCGCCAGTTGCTGGTACGGCTGGGCGGCATAGTCATTGGTGCCGTAGCGCAGGAGTTGCAACCACTCCTCGGGAGAGACTCGACTAGGGACGCCCGCGTAGGCCAGGCCATCGACCGCGATCCGGCGATCTCGAGGCATGAAACGGACCGGGCCTGCTAGTTCGAGCCCGAAAAACCCACCAACTTTCACACCTGTGAGGTCGACCGCCACACCATCTCCACCTCCTACGGCAGAAAAGCCGTCGTGGAGGAAGAGGTCCTGGTCGACTCGGAGCAGGCTCGCTTCCAGAGCGGGGCCGGAGTCGTTGCGCAAGCTCGCCCTGGTGCAGTTGAGCTGGCCGGAGACGTGGGCGCCGATCAGGTTAACCGCACCGTCCTGTCCCGCCCCCACGGCGTTAAACCCGTCGCTTAAGCCGAGGCTCTGCCCGACTTCTATGCCGTTAGCGTCCAGAGCCGGGCCGGAGTCGTTGCGCAAGCTCGCCCGGCTGCAGTCGAGCTGGCCGGAGACGTGGGCGCCGCTCAGGTTAACCGCACCGTCCCGTCCCGCCCCCACGGCGGTCAACCCGGTGAGGATCAGGAGTTGGTCAACGTGCATGCTTCGCGCGTCCAGAGCGGGGCCGGAGTCGTTGTGCAGGTTCGCTCCCGAGCAGGCGAAGAGACCAGCATGCGCGCCAGTCAGGCTGACCGCGCCTCCCTCGCTATGGCCGTTGATCGCAGCATCTTGCAGCACGAGCGAGGTACAGGTGAGTCGGTCCGCATCTAGAGGCGGTTCGGTGGGGTGTTCGAGCCGACATCCGAGCAAAGCCATACCCGGCATATTGGCATCCCGCGCCACTATGCCTTCCTCAAGGAAACATTCGCGCAACTCGAGGAAGACGCTCGTCGTCAGGTTTTCCAGGTCTAGTCGGCCGACGATCCTGGCCCGCCGGAGCCGCACCCCATGTGGATCGGGGTTGGCCGCGTACCGCCCCCGCAGGATCTCGCGGATCACGACCGCGCTGCAGCTACGGGCATCATCCCAGGACCGCATTGTGGTCTCGTCAACGGTTTCGTCGTCGGTGCCCAGCTTGAGCCATTGGCCACGCGTGACGTAATCGATCAGCGACTGCTCCACCGGGGTCAGGACGAGGTCACTAATGGAGTCAGCTACCACATTTTGCACTTTAACTGAGCGACGCGAGAAAAGTCGTCAACCGAAAGCGGGTCGTCTCCGCTATGGTCGGCGGCAACCTGGCCAGCAGAACGGCGCAGCTGATTTCAGGTCAGCCTCGAGAAGTCATCAGATGGCGCTTGCTTTGCTTGCCTGAGCGTCCGCGTCCTAGCCGATGGGGAGCGCTGCTGCTGCGCACGTAGTCGCATCTTCTGCCGGCTGAGCCGGACAAGGTGCGCCGGGCTGTCGAGGCCGCGTTGGCGGAGGACAGCCCGGCGCAGAATGGCCCCGGCCGTGGCGCGCAAATCCCGTGATGACCTGCGCCTATTTCAGATCCGGTAGAAGAGGTTGAGGAACCTGTCCGCGAGGGCGGGATC
>Ga0187781_10004296_pt1 | contig 10639 bp, 5 predicted proteins | sample 0715_SJ02_MP02_2_FD_132447 | JGI IMG/M metagenome (GOLD analysis project Ga0187781, IMG submission 132447) | Tropical peat soil microbial communities from peatlands in Department of Meta, Colombia - 0715_SJ02_MP02_20_MG | ecosystem: Environmental > Terrestrial > Soil > Wetlands > Peat | place...
CGCCGGGAGTCTTTGACCTTCGTTCATGGACCTATTGGAACCTGCGGTATCATCGCGAGCCCGTACCAGCCTTGCTCAAGCGGAACCTCGTTCTTTAGTGGCGGTCACACTTGGTCAGCAACCGCCACGCTGTGCACGGCCTGCCACTCTCAAGCGCACCGAGGACGCGAGTACAAGCACTGCCTATGAGAACTGCGCAAGCGAGTGTGACAGATCGGCTGAAGTCATTCACGCGCGGCGACGACTGGCAACGGCGCCCTGCCTCGCAGACTGATGGCGCAAGCGGTGGCAGGCACGATGATAAGATAAGCCTCGGCAAACTAGCCGCAAACCTGGACTGCAGGCTGTGACCGAATTTCGCGTGCTCCGCTCAACAGTGATCCAATTCGTGATGCATCTAACGTGCAGAATCAGTCTGAATGGGTTAATACGGTAGCGCAAGAGGCACAATGTTCACTCCCAAACTAGAGACCCTCCCGTTTGCACAGCGCAAGCTTTGGGATGAACTGAAGAGTACTCCAAAAGACTTCGTCCTCTACGGAGGGACCGCTCTAGCGCTGCGGTTGGGGCACCGGAGTTCCGAGGATTTTGATTTCTTTTCGAACCAATCGTTCGCCCCTGACGTCCTGCGCAAGGCCATTCCACACTTGCAAGACGCCGAAATGGTGCAGTTTGAGCTCAACACTCTCACTGCCGTTGTAGACCGCGACGGACCCGTGAAGGTTTCTTTCTTCGGGGGGCTAGCTTTAGATCGGATACAGGATCCAGACCTAGCGCCAGACAACGGAATACAAGTCGCGTCGCTTCTCGATGTGGCCGCGACCAAGCTGGCAACGATTCAACAACGAGCGCAAGCTAGGGATTACGAGGATATTGCGACGATTATTTCGGCGGGGATGAGTCTGTCTGAAGTTCTAGCGGCTGCCATCGCCATTTACGGAAAACAATTTAATGGCGCCCTGAGTCTAAAGGCACTGACGTACTTCGCGGATGGGGACCTACCGCAGCTCAGTTCTGTGACCCAGAGGAAACTTCTTACGTTCGCGGGTCAGGTCAACTTGAAGCGGCTTCCGCTTATGAAAGCGAAAGTTGGCGTAACTCGGGAGAATTTCGGAAGATGAATACACCAGATTTGCAGATTGTGGCCAAGCGCGTTGTGTGGTTCAAGAAGCCTGAGGACGCTTTACAAGACGTCAAACTCTTTCTTGCGCATGTGATGACCTATGGAACGCTGAAGGATATAGAGACAACGTTGCACTACTTTTCGGAGTCCGATTTTGAAGCGGTCCTCGACGATCCACCGCCGGGAGTCTTTGACCTTCGTTCATGGACCTATTGGAACCTGCGGTATCATCGCGAGCCCGTACCAGCCTTGCCCAAGCGGAACCTTGTTCTTTAGGTGGCGGTCACACTTGGTCAGCAACCGCTACTGAAATGCTGGCCGGTCGTTCGCTGCGCATCGCATACCAGAACCCCTCGTGCGCTGGGACCGCTGGCGCTGTCAATCGTGTGGGGCGAGGTCAAGCGCACTGCCATACGTCTCAAGGGCCCTTACGGTATTCACGAGAGGATAGAACTCTGCCCAGTGGCTTCTGCAGCACGATGCCGTTCTGACGTCGAAGCTCGGCAGCAAACGACACTTGATCTGCGATGGTCGGGGCATTCCACTGGCCATTCAACTTACCGCGATCACCTACGACGCAATCAGGCCGGTGGCGTGGACGCCCTTGCCTCCCCTGCAATGGTGAGCCGCTGCTGCACGCCATTAACGAAAGAACCAGCACCACGGAGACTCGCGCTGAAAACACACCGCTTCCCGGAGAACGTTCTCCGCCGCACCTCGCTTCCGTTCTACTGGACTTCAACGGTAAGGGTCGAAAGTGTGTTGGCGCTTGTGAGCGCTTTGCCGCCGGACACATCCTGAAGGTATAGCACTGTTCCATTAGGCACCGAGTTAGTCGATTGACTACCAGACGGTCCACCGGCAACTAGCAGCGTTCCATTGGGGCTTCCTATGTGGATCTCCACGGAAGTCACACCGGACTGCTGCGTCGCGTCCCACGAGGCAGTCGTGGGGCCGAGCCCGGTACCTCCGCTCTGGATCGGATTGGGATTTGCGTAGAACAGAACATTTCGCGTCAACGTATGGCTCGCTAACGCCTGCTGCAGCCAAATGCCTGTCATTGTCGGCTGAGGGTAGGTCATGACGCCGTACCCGGTCGGAAAATCGTTTGTCGCTTCAAGATAAGCGGTGAATGTCGTAGGGTCAGCGAAATTTGTCGTGGAGTTAGGCACATGCCATGACAGATCAGCTGCCAAACCGCTAAACGTGCGCTGTCCGGCAGAGGTGAAACTGATGTTGAAAAGGTCCCACCCCGGGGCTGCAATATTGGGTGGTGTTCCATCCTGGAGACTGTCGCTCTCCCACCATTCGACCGCCTTCAGACCACGATCTACCGCGAATTTGTTCACCAGCTGCACATATTCGTTCAGACCACCGTTACTTGTTTGGCATGAATTTCCTTCCCCAAGAAACACTTGAGCAGCGGGAATTGAGAAATCCCCTGGATAGTCGGTAGTGTCCTGCTGCGTCATGGCGTCGGTCATGGTGCCCAGATCAGCGTAGATGTTCGGCAGGTTGTAGGAATTGGCACAGCCATAAAACTCGATACCAACGAAGTCGGGCATCGGATTCCCTGTTCCGGAGGCAAACCACTGCTTAAAGGTTTTTATGGTCGGAACCTCAGCGGCTGCACCGGGATCATCCGGTGCTCCGATCACATACGTCCCGGCCAACGATGTCTGCGATCCGTTCGAATGGACCAGATCGTAAAAAAACGGCCAGTACTTGTTAAAAGCATACCTGTGTGTACTCACCGCAGGGTTCCATTCTGGCGCCAATAGCCAAGCCGCAATACGCGGATCATTAAAATAGGTCCGGACCGGACCATCGGGAATCCCTATCGTGCTAAGAAGCTCTGTGGTCGAGGGCGTGCCGTAATACGGCGTAGGGTCTATCGCAGCATGAATAAAGTCCCAGGCGCCCGGGGGATTGCTAGAATTGCCGTATTGATCCGCCAGCCCATTCCATGCCGCACGACCGTCGGTGCTGCGTCTGTATTCGTTCAAACTAAGGACGAATACGACTTTCAAGTTGTTTGCCGCAGCTATGCGCAACAATATCTCCTGGGCTACGGCCCTCTGGGGCAGCGCGCGAGCTGAATTGGTGGGGTCGTAGCTTAATCCACCACCATGCTGGCTTGCCCATGTGTCGGGGTCCATCAAGGATATAGAAACGGCATTCAGCCCCATCGCGGCGAGCGCCTGAAAGTTATTGTTCGCCATAAGAATCGCCTGCTGACGTGGTGTCGGTGGCGTTCCGCTATCATCGGCAAGCTGGGCTAGCAGTGATCCAGATTGTGTATGGTAGTACATGCTGTTGAAGGGTATAAGTGACGTTCCCGGCGCTATCACCGTAAACGCCGGGCCTGTTGTGCTTTGATTACCGGCGGTTGCTATCGAAACTGGCCCGGTGGTCGCTCCGTTCGGGACGACGGCAGAGATCGAGGCGGGACTCCAGTTTGCGATAATCGCCGGGGTGCCATTGAACTTTACCGTTCCGGTGGATGTTCCAAAGTTTTCACCGCTGATCTCAACCGATGTCCACACCGGCCCCGCACTCGGGACGAGGCCGCTGACGGTTATCGGTTGCGTGGACGAACTTGAAGAATTGTTTCCGCCACAGCCTCCCAACAGCATGAGAGAGGGCGAGGAAAGAAGTGCGACGACGGCAATCGCATGCGCACGCAAGGAAGCGCGTTCGGGGAAGCGCAGCCTCTGTCCAGCACTGGTTTCTGTCATGGTATCCCCCGCTCATTCAATGCGCTTGGGTTCCATTAACTATGAACTTCAAAACACCCAACCGTTCTCGGCATCGCTGCCAACCTCAAGGCTGGCCGCATAGCGCTTGATCCTGCGTAATGACCACGGCGTCAGGATAGTTCGATGACGGTCCGGTCAAGAGAGGATCGACTGCCTTGCTTCGAAGGTTCGCGTCGAGAAACGCGGCCACGTAGTCGCGGATCGCGGCTATGGTTCGATCTGGGCCCATCGTACCAGTCTGAATTGCGCCCTTCGCCAGCCAAACCTCATCCGAGGGCGTCAGGTGTTCATCGCCCCTGAGATTCACGGCAAGGTGCGGACCGACGAGATTATTCCAGAGACCACATTCATTTTCCTCCCATATTCCACGCCCCATCGCGAGAATCAAGGTGGATGCGTTCGTCGGAATCAAAGACCCGTCAGCAATGGAGCCATCGAGCAACACGGCAGCCTTGAAACGTGAATCCTGCTGCAAAGCAGCCAGCGCGACGCCACCTCCCAGCGAGTGCCCCATGATGGCGATGCGAGCCGGATCAAGCCTCCCGCTAAACGGATTGCCGGACGCAGCGTTCATCCGGTCCAGTTCGTTGACCAGGAAGGAAAGGTCGGCGAGACGAGTCGCGATCACAACCGAGAATGTCTCGTCGTCGAGCCGCCAGGTGTTGCCGAAATGGCTGCCCACGGCGGATCCGATCAGCCTTCCGTCCGGGAACTCGACGATCGTGGCTTCGTAGGTGTGATCCACGGAAGCCACCACATAGCCCCGGCTGGCCAGATCTTCCATCAGGAATGTGTAGTCAGTGAAGGTGGCCGTATATCCTGGCTCGAAAACCACAACCGGATGCGCGCCGCTGGCCACAGGAGCGTCCTGGCAGCTATTCGTTGTGACTTCAGGCAGAGGCAGACCGGTCAGTTGCGAGTAATAGCTCCAGACTCGCGGCGAAGTGTATGCCGCCCGCTGGCAACCATTCGCAGAAGCCGCCGGATACCAGAAGCGCACCAGAAGTTCGCGCGCTCTGCCATCGTTGGTGAACGGGTTGACGCGGCTCGAGTCCACCAGGCGCATAACACGCGTGCCGACAACTTTAGGTCCGCTGGGCTGAGGGACGGAGACCGATCTGTTTCGAGATATCGCGGATCGGACGGCCGGGCGGGCGAGCCCGTCTGTGCTCTTGCACCTCCCCTCGTTTATGGATTTACATCCATTCCCTGAGACCGGCACGAGTTGCGGACTGGCGCCACCATTGTCCGCAACCGAGACGTTAGCGCTTTGGTCTAGTCCATAGTAAGTCGGCGCAAAAGTTACGGTAATCGTGCAGGACTGACCAGCGCTGACGGTTGCACCGCAGTTATCGGTTTGGGAGAAAGGATCGGTAGTCGAAATGCCACTAATATCCAGTGTTGTCGCGCCGGTGTTGGTCAGAGTTGTTGTCAAAGAACGGGTGCCTCCAACCACCACATTACCGAAGCTCAGGCTGGCCGGATTGAATTCGACTTCGGTCCCTGCGCCGGTGAGGGGCACCGTTTGCGGGCTGCCGGACGCATTGTCGGTGAACGAGAGTAAACCCGTCAGGGTTCCGATCTGAGTGGGCGTGAAAATCACGCTTATGGTGCAGTTCGCCAAAGCAGCCAGAGAGGAGGCACAGTTGTTGATCAGTTCAAAGTCGCCACTCGTGGCAATGCTGCTGATGGTTAGCGCCGCCGTGCCGTAGTTCGTCAGCGTGACGGTTTGTGCGGCGCTGGTCGTAGCGAGCAACTGCGTCCCGAAGGTGAGGCTTGTCGGAGCCAACGTTGCATTCGGCCCCGCCACGATGCCGGTTCCGCTCAGATTCACTGACTGTGGGCTGCCAGCGCCGCTGTCGGCAATTGCGATGGTTGCCGTTTCTGGTCCAGTCACGCTGGGCGTGTATGTGACGTTGATGGTGCAGCTCGCGCTCACAGCCAGGCTTGATCCGCAGTTGTTGGTCTGGCTGAAATCGGCCGCGTTGGTTCCGGTAACTGAAATGCCGCTGATGCTCACCGCTAAGGGACCATTATTGGTCACCTGCACCGCCTGCGCCGGACTGGCCGTTGCCACCGGCTGAGCGGCGAAGGTAAGACTTGCTGGCGTTATTGTGAGCGTCGAGATCTGCATCAGGATGGAAACGGTGTTGTCGGCACTATTAGAAACAGCCAGGTCAAGCCGGCCATCCTGATTGAAGTCGCCCGCGGCCACACCGTGCGGAGAGTTACCCACGCCAATGCTAATGAAGGGTTGGAACGTTCCATCCCCGTTGCCAAGGAAGAGTGAGACGGCGGCGGATCCCGAATCGCTCACCGCCACATCGAGCTTTCCATCCCCGTTGAAATCGCCGACCACGAGGGAACCCCAGGGAAACGTGCCTGCTGGGTAGTCGACCCTAGGTTGAAAGGTTCCGTCCCCGTTCCCCAAAAGGATCGAAAGTACTCCAACGTTGTCAGCCACCGCCAAGTCGAGCTTGCCGTCACCGTTGAAGTCCGCAGCGATGGCTGAGGCAGCATTCGTGTTCAGCGGATAGCTGACCGGCGATTGGAACGTTCCGTCGCCGTTGCCGAGCAGAATCAACGCAGCTGAACCGTTGGAGTTGCCCTGGCCATCGATAACCGCCAAATCCAGCACACCATCGCCGTTGAAGTCCCCCACCACAACCCAGTTCGGATCCAACCCTGCGTCAAAATCGCTGTGAGGCTGGAACGTTCCGTCCCCATTCCCCAGCAGAACCGAGACAGGGGCAGGCAGGCAGGTCGGGTTGGGCGCGCAATTCTGGCTTGTGACCACCAGATCGAGCTTGCCGTCCCCGTTCACGTCTGCAACTGCTACGGCGGTGGGGCTTGTCCCGACTGCATAGTTCACACCAGCCTGGAAAGTACCATCACCATTCCCGAGGAAGACGCTCACGTAGTCATCGGCGGTGTCCGATACCACGAAGTCGAGTTTGCCATCTCCATTGAAGTCACCCACAGCAACCTGGAAGGTTTGATTCGTGGTGGTGTTCGTTACCGGGTAGTTCACCGCGGGCTGAAAAGTGCCATCGCCGTTGCCCAGCATGACACTCACACTGCCGCTGCCGGGCTCAGTGACAACCAGGTCGAGTTTGCCATCGCCGTTGAAGTCGGCCGTCGCCAGACCCACGGGTCCGGTTGCGGCGGGCAAGGTGGAACCGGCGAATACCACTGAAGAGCTCGATGCAGTCACGCTGAAGAAGACCGCGTTCGAAGTGCCGCCTCCGGGAGTTGGGCTCACAACGGTGACCACCCCCGTGTTGGCGGTAGCGATATCCGACGCAAGAATGTTGGCCGTGAGCTGCGAGCCATTTACGAACGTAGTCGCGCGCGCACTGCCGTTCCAATTCACCACTGAACCCGAAACAAAGCCGGTGCCGTTCACGGTTAACGTGAATGCCGAGCCACCCGGCGCTACCGCATCGGGAACCAACGGCTCATTAATGAAAGGTTGTGCATTGACAGCAGCAGTGTTGATCGTGATCGTTGAACTGGCTGACTTGGTAGTGTCGGTTACAGAAGTCGCCGTGATGGTAACTGTAGGATTCGCCGGCACCGTTGCGGGAGCGGTGTAGGTCGTATAAGCGCCGCTCGCCGTGCTGGCGGGTGAAACTGCCCCGCAGGCTGGTGAGCAGGCAGTCCCATTCTGTGTGAGCGCCCAGGTAACGCCTTTGTTGGCAGTGTCGTTCTGCGTGGTCGCGACGAATTGACTCGCCTTGTTGATTACCGCGTAGACCGAGGTCGGCGCGACCGACACCGAAATCGGTATGGTTATGGTCACGGCTGCGGAAGCCGACTTGGTTGTGTCGGTGACAGAGGTCGCAGTGACGGTCACGGTGGCCGGCGAGGGCAGGGTGGCGGGAGCGGTATAGGTCGTGGGCGATCCGCTGGCAGTGCTGGCGGGGGCGACCGTGCCGCAAGCGGGCGAACACGACGTCCCGTTCTGAGTCAGTGCCCATGTGACCCCCGTGTTGCTGGGGTCGTTGGTCACGGTTGCAGTGAATTGCTGCGTCGTGTTGATGGCAACGTTGGCGGTGGTCGGCGAAACGGAAACCGAAATGGCATTGACAGTTACAGTTGCCGACATTGATTTTGTCGAGTCCGTCACCGACGTCGCAGTGACTGTGACCGTCAGGTTGCTCGCCGGCGGAGTGGATGGCGCGGTGTAGGTGGTGGCGGCGCCACTCAGCGTCGAAGTCGGCGATACACTGCCGCACGATGGCGCAGAACAGGAAACGGTCCAATTGACCCCCTTGTTGGCAGAGTCATTGGTAACAGTGGGCGTGAACGCCTGCGTCCCACTGGCCATCATGGTGGCCGTAGTGGGCGAAACCGTAACTGAGATGGCAGGAGGCGGGGGAGGAGGCGCGGCGCTCGAGGAGCCACATCCAAGATAGCTAACGGTCAAAACCGCGCATAGCAAAATTTGCAGCAACCCCACACGATTCTTCGCATTCATATCAGTTCTCCACTTAGCAACCAGACTTCCTGTTTTGCTTCTCTTTCACCTGCTTGCGAATCCGAAATGCCCAGCCGATGTCTTACGAGCGCTTGCAAAAATAGGGACGGGGGAAAGGTCCCCAAACAGTGTTTTTGAGGCCTTCTCTTAACTGGGCGGCAACTCGCGCAGCCAAGATGAGTCTCCTGGTGTTATTGCTTCCGTGCCTGCAGGTTGATGACGGTCGGGAGGACCGTTCCGTTGGGCTCCGTCGCCGACGTGAAGATGGCACGCATCTCCCTCATGCCGTCGTCAAAGGCCGTGTTCGCCGTCAGGACGAAGAGCTCCGTCGTCCCCGAATAAATCGTGACGGTCAAGGTGCCGGTGCAGTTGCTGTTTACGGTGTAGGTTCCGGAATATGTCTCGTCTGCGATGGTGCCAGCCAGACTCGAAGTGGCAACGCCGTTGGTGAGATTTCCCTTTTCATCCAGGGTGAAGATACCGACCGCAGTCCGCGGGCCGACTCCAACTACGGTCCCCTGATCCGTCAGTGACCAGTTGCCCGCCGCGCCGGCCAGCGAGCAGGGACGATCCCCGGCATGCGCCGGTGCTGTCAGGCTCGCGATCAATCCCATTGCGAATACAACCGCCAATGCTGTCCGTACAATCGTGTTTTTCATGGTGTGTCCTCCTGTTCCTTCGTTTGGTCTTTCAGATAGCGCCGCCTAGGACCTGCGTGAAAGATCTGAATCCCCAACCCAGATGCTGTCTGCGATCTAGCACGTCGAAGCCATCGGCAGCGTTGGTGGGATTCCATCACTTGCATTTGGCCAAGTCACTACCTGTGTAGGTAGGTACGAAGGGGTATTTGCCTTTTTCTCAGGTAGGGGCCTGGGGGGTTCGGGTGGGCGGCCAATTCCAGCATCCCAAACCGTCAGGAACGTACTAGAATGTGGCGCAAGTTTCTTGGTTGCCCGCGATCTGCTGTCCATGCAGAAAGTCGCCCTGGCCCTTGGAGGCAGCAGTGACTCAAGCTTGGGGAAATCACCGGCGAACCTTCGCGACAATTGCTGCGCACAGTCGCGCGCTGATCCCTTGCTGTGGGCGGCGTAGCGCGTCGAAAGCCACATCAATCCTGATTGTTCTGCTATCCGCAATCGTTTCCCATGGGGAAAAGCTGCCGGTGCGCGCCTACACCACTGCCGACGGCCTGCCCAGCAGCCAGGTTCTCTGCAATCGGAAGGACTCACACGGGTTTCTGTGGTTCTGCACTCTGGAGGGCCTTTCGCGGTTTGATGGCTATACCTTCACGAACTACAAAGTGGATCAGGGCTTGCCCGACCGCGCCATCTCCGACTTTCTGGAAACCAGGCACGGCGAATACTGGGTCGGGACAGCCCGGGGAGTAGCCCTGTTCAATCCCAAGCCGAGCGCGAATGCTCCCATGTTCACCGTTTATGGAAAAGACCAAACAGGGCAGTTCAACGCTTTCTACGAAGATGTGGATGGCACAGTATGGATCGCTGCCCAGCTCGGCTTGTTTCAGCTAACACCGAACGGCGGAACTTGGTCGTTTCGCCGTCTGGAGTTGCCAGTAGTATCTGGGACACCCGAACTTTTTCTTAGAGACCATGCGGGCAATCTTTGGATTGCCTTTTACACGAACCACGGAGGCGAGCTTTGGCGGCGCAATCCGGATGGCAGCACGGGCATATTCATCGATCGTTTTTTTCTCCACGGCAACAGAATCCTTTCCCTCACTGAGGACCGACAAGGGAGGATTTGGGTCGGCACCTACCACGGTCTGGCGCTGATGGCTCCCCATCCGCAGCCTCATGGACACATCGTCGAGCACGTTTATTCCAATTGGGGGCATCGGCCCGAAGCCGGCGGGGTTTTCGAGGCGTCCGACGGCCGGCTCTGGCTTAATGCAGAGGGCACGCGAGAAATTGTGACGGATGCCGAAGGCAAGGTCACGTTTCGAATGTTCGATCCCAAAGGAGGGGGATTTGACCTCGAAGACAGCGCAGGGAACCTGTGGTTGGGAAGCCACAGGATGGAGCGCAATGGTTTTGTCAGTTTCGGTGTTGAGGACGGCCTCAAAACCGCTGACATCCGCTCCATTTTTCAGGGAAGTGATGGCGAGCTATATGTCGTGACTGGAATCCATAGCCGCTACATTCACCGCCTGGATGGCGATCATTTCACCGCAGTTTCTCCTCTGGTGCCGGGTCACGGTCCCGATTGGGATTGGGGAGCCGGCTGGGGTTGGGGGCAGATTAATTTCCAGGACCATAC
>Ga0187781_10004297_pt1 | contig 10638 bp, 7 predicted proteins | sample 0715_SJ02_MP02_2_FD_132447 | JGI IMG/M metagenome (GOLD analysis project Ga0187781, IMG submission 132447) | Tropical peat soil microbial communities from peatlands in Department of Meta, Colombia - 0715_SJ02_MP02_20_MG | ecosystem: Environmental > Terrestrial > Soil > Wetlands > Peat | place...
TTAGTAGGGGTAGGGCTTGCCCTACCCCGTTTGTCAGGGGACCGCAAACCGTCCCCAGCAACTTGAAAATGTGTAGGGGTAAGGCTCGCCCTACCCACAGGCCAACGGTCCGCACGAAGGGGATGGCAAGCCGTCCCCCTACAAGTTGCGCGACGCGGCCAGCGTCTCCCGCCGAAGCGCTTTGAGCCGCCTCATCACATCATTCTGAGCGCGTCCGAAATAGTCGTGCAGAGTGCGAAACTCCTGGAAAAGGCGATTATAGATCTTCCGGCTTTCGGGCCGCGGCCGGTAGGTTGCGCTCTGCAAATGCGCCATATGGGCGGCGGCTTCGGGAATGGAGTCATAGCCCCCGGCCCGGCGGCCCGCCGCCGCGGCGGCGTGGATCGCGGCGCCCAGAGCCGAGCAAGTCTGAGGCCGCTTTGCCACCTTGATCTCACGCCCCAAGACGTCCGCGTAGATCTGCATCAACAGCTTATTCTTGGCCGGCAGGCCGCCGCACGCGACGACGCTCGTGGTGTGCAAGCCCTGCGTGTCGAAAGCTTCGATGATCTGCCGCGTGCCAAAAGCCGCGGCTTCCAGCAAGGCGCGAAAGATCGCTTCCGGCGGTGTAGCAAGGGTAGCGCCCAGCAACAGACCGGTCAGGTCGGCATCCACGAGCACGCAGCGGTTGCCATTCCACCAATCGAGGGCTAGCAGACCTGATTCCCCGGGGCGCAGCGCCTCGGCCCGCTTCTCGAGCAAGGTCGTGAAAGGGAGTCCCTGCTTGCGCGCTTCGCTCTTGACGATTGCCGGCACGCCGTGCTGGAAGAACCACGCGAACATATCTCCGCCCGCATATTGCCCCGCTTCGTAGCCCCAGAATCCCGGTACGATGCCATCTTCCACGACACCGCAGATCCCCTCCACGATTCTGCGCTCGTTACCCATCAGCATCTGAACCAAAGACGTGCCCATGACCATGGAGAGAGAACCAGGCTCAGTCACCGTGGTGGCAGGGATGGCCACATGGCCGTCGGCAACGCCCATCGAGACCGGAGTCCCCTCCAGAAGCCCCATTGCTTGCGCCCAATGCGCCGTCAGGCCGCCCGCCCGCGTGCCGAGGGAATGGAAATCCGTCCCTACTTTTTCCTGGATCACGTTTTCGAGGCGAGGGTGGAGGGCACGGAAAAAGTCGCGTGAGGGAAAGCCCGCCCCCTTCACCCACATCGCCTTGTACCCGGCGGTGGAGTTGTTCCTCCTCTCGAGGCCCGTCAATTGCCACACGATCCAGTCCGTGCCTTCGATGAAGCGATCCGCGGCCTCGTAAAGCTTTGGGCTGTCGTTAAGGACCTGCAAGACCTTTGCGAAGAACCACTCGGAGGAATATCTTCCGCCGTAAATTCGGATGAATTCCTCGTTGCGTTCCCTGCCTATTTCCGTAATGCGATCCGCTTCCGGTTGCGCGGCATGATGCTTCCACAGAATCGCCCAGGCGAGCGGGTTGTGGCGGTATTCGGGGAGAAAGCAGAGCGGTGTTCCATCGCGAGTAGTCGCAAACACCGTGCACGATGTGAAATCCGTGCCGACGGCGATCACGTCGTTCGCCGTCACCCCTGCCTCTCTGAGAGCTTTCGAAACGCCTTTTTCAAGCACGAGGTGGTAGTCGCTCGGGTTCTGCAGGGCGGAATCCGGCTCGAGCCTTGCCCCGCCCGGCAATCTTTCGTCGAGCACGCCGTCCGGATAAGGCACTACGGCCGCCGCCATTTCCTCGCCGTCGCGAACTCGCACCACTACCACGCGGCCCGATTCCGTGCCAAAGTCGATTCCAATGACAAACGTGTCTTTACGCATTGGCTGTCAGCTTTCAGCTCTCAAATTTCAGCAACCATCCGTCAGTTCATTTTGCTTCTTGTTTCCGACTCCTGCCTGTCGCTCGCCACTGCCTTGAAAATGCTTGCGCCGAAGGCGCCTTGGAGTGCGGCGGCTTGACGCCGCCTTTCCGCCACTCGCGTTGCGTAGTCGAGGCGCCGTGCGATCCCAAGGCGGCGTCAAGCCGCCGCACTCCAAGGCGCTTCGCGCATTTCATGGTTTCCGGGTGCCCGCCAGCCGACGGGCATGAATGACCGCTTTGAAAAGCCCGGCCGAGACCCCTCACCCTATCACCACTCCCCCTCTTCCCTCTCCCCGGGGAGAGGGAAGAGGGGAGGAGAGTTGGGGTGCTTCGGACTCCTGACTTCTGACTCCTGGCTCCTGCTCGTCACTCATCACTTGTCACTCGTTACTGTTGTTCAACGATCTGCCGCCGGAGCGCCTTCAGGCGCTTCATCACGTCGTTGCCGCCACGCCCGAAATAATCGTGCAGCGTGTGGTATTCCCGGAAAAGCTGATTATAGACGGCGTGGTTTTGGGCCTTAGGCCGGTAAGTGAGTTTCTGCACGTGCGCCATGTGTTTTGCGGCCTCGCCGATGGTGTCGTAGCCGCCGCCGGCGCGGCCGGCCGCCACCGCGCCATGCATGGCGGCGCCCAGCGCAGAGCAAGTCTGGAGTTGCTCCGCCAACTTGATCTCGCGTCCGGTCACGTCGGCGAAGATCTGCATCAGTAGCTGGTTCTTCTCCGGCAATCCCCCGCAGGCCACCAGCGTCTTCACCTCGACGCCTTTCGATTCGAAAGCTTCGATGATGGTACGCGTCCCGAAGGCAGTGGCTTCGATCAGCGCCCGATAAATCTCTCCGGCTTTGGTGGCCAACGTGAATCCCAGCAGAACTCCCGTCAGGTCGACGTCCACCAGCACGGACCGGTTGCCGTTCCACCAATCGAGCGCCAGCAGTCCTGACTCACCGGGTTTAAGGGCGGCCGCACGCTTCTCAAGCGCGGCGGCGAAGGGGACTTTCAGTTTGCGCGCCTCACGATGGATATAATCCGGAACACCATGGGCGAAAAACCAGGCGAAGATGTCGCCCACGGCAGATTGCCCCGCCTCAAAGCCCCACCGTCCGGGAACTATCCCATCCTCGACCGTCCCGCACATGCCCTCGACCGCCTGTCGAACCTCGCCCAGGACCATGTGACAAATCGATGTCCCCATGATCATGACCAGGGTTCCCGGCTGGGTCACGGTGCAGGCCGGTACGGCAACGTGCGCATCCACATTGCCGATGGAGACTGGGGTTCCCTCGCGCAAGCCGGTCTTGCGGGCCCAAAATGCGGTCAGGCCTCCGGCCTTCTGGCCGAGCGGATAGAAATCCATTCCCACCTTGGTGTCGATCACGTCTTCGAGACGCGGGTGCAGGGTGCGGAAGAATTCGTCGGATGGAAATCCCTTTCCCCTTATCCACATGCCCTTGTACCCGGCTGTGCAGGTGTTCCGCTTCTCTTCACCCGTCAGTTGCCAGACAATCCAGTCCGCGCCTTCGATAAAGCGCTCGGCGGCATCGTAGATCTCGGGGTCCTCGTTCAAGACCTGGAGCACTTTGGAGAAAAACCATTCGGAGGAGTACTTGCCGCCGTAGGCTTGGATGAAGTCTTCATTCCGCTCCCGCCCCACTTCGTTGATCTGGTTGGCCTCCGGTTGGGCAGCATGGTGCTTCCAAAGCTTCACCCAGGCATGAGGGCGTTTGCGGTACTCAGCCAGAAAGCAGAGGGGCGTGCCGTCTCGCGTGGTGGGCAGGGGCGTTGAAGCCGTGAAGTCCGTGCCGATGCCGATCACATCCGGGCCTTTGACCCCCGCCGCTTTCAGGGCTTTGGGAACACCCTTTTCGATCACCCGAAGATAGTCCTGCGGGTTTTGCAAGGCCCAATCCGGCCCTAAGCGCGGCCCCTGCGGCAAGCGTTCGTCGATGACCCCGTCGAGATAGGGGATCACCGCCGAAGCGATCTCCTCCCCATTGCGCACTCGGATAACCACCACGCGGCCGGATTCCGTTCCGTAGTCGATTCCCAGCGCGAACCTCTCATTGGACATAGAAACCTCGCTCAGTGCATCGAAGAGTCGAAGGTCGAGAGTCGAGGGTGGAGGTCCCCTTGCTCCCGGCACGACAACGCACTAAATGCAAGCGCCTACCGTACGGGATTCTCCGGTCTGTGTCAAGGATTGTCGGAAGCGGATGGAGTGCGGCAGATTGCTGCCGCACTCCAAAGCCGGGCATTCGGCCGTCGCGGCGTGATTTCCAGAACTGGTTATCCCGTGTAGCGCAGCGCCTCGGCGACGCTCATGCGCACGGCGCGGCGGGCCGGCGCCAGTGTGCTGGCAAGGCTGGTGAGTATCGCGGCGCCCAAAGCGCCGAGCACACCGCGCAGGCCTATTTCGAGGGTGACGAGCAAGCCGCCCCCGAGCGCATAGCCGCCCGCGGCCCGGCAGATGAGCCAGGCCGCCAGGCATCCCACAGAAACACCGGCGAGGCAGATGATCAGGGACTCCGCGGTCAGCAGCGTCAGCAGGGTGCGGGCACGGAAGCCCAGGGCGCGCAGAACTGCCAGCTCCGTGGTGCGCTCGCGGATGGACATGGCCATGGAGTTTGCCACGATGAGCAAAACGGCGAACACCACCGCCCCGGAAACGCCCACCAGAATCAACTTCACATTGCCGAGCCAGGCGAGGAAGTTCACCACGAATTGCTTGACGGTTTCCGTGCGGGTCTCGACCGTTTCGTTCCGAAACTCCGCATCCACGGCTTTCATCAGCGACGGCATCACCTCGGCCGAGTCAGCCAGGATCCAAAACTGCCCTGTCACATTGGGGCTTCCCAGAACGTCGTTCAAATAATCCCAGTGAAAGACCAGGTAGGATTGCTCTTGCTCCTGGTCGGAATCGTAGATACCGCGCAGATTCAAATCGACGCCCAGGCCGAAGTAGTTTGGGCTGCTCACATGGATGCGATCGCCGATCTTCCAGCCGTATTTGCGCGCCGTTCCGCGCGCCACCAGGGCGGCTACTTTCTCGCGCTTAAACTGCGCCTTCTCTTCCTCCGGCAGTCGCCAGTTGGGAAAGAATACAAACAAGCTCTCGGGGTCGAGGCTGAGCGAGGGGATGACCGTATCTTCGTCCCGATAGCGAGCGTCAAACCAGAAGACCTGGGTCACGGCGCGCACGCCGGCCATTCGTTCGATGCGGCTTCGGTAGCTGACCGGCATCGGTTGGATTACCGAGGTTTTTGCCGCTACGATCAAAACCAGGTGGGAGCGCTCCGTGTCCGAGGCGGGCGGCGCCTCGAGGAAACGATAGGCGGCGAAAAAGACTACCAGCAGAGCGAATGAGACCGCCACGCTGCCCGCGGTCAGCAGCGACCTGCGGCGATTGCGGACCACATTGCGAAGCACCAGGCGAAGCAAGCGCATGTAACTATTGCCGGTTGACGATTGTCGGATGTCGATGGCCGTGCGATCGTTACCAAGAATAGTATGCCAAAGGTCGCGCCACGCGTCGATTGAATAGGGTTGCGCCGAAGGCGCCTTGGAGTGCGGCGGCTTGACGCCGCCTTGAGATCGCCAGGGCCCGCCGAGTACGGAGACGTGGTGGAAATGCGGCGTCAAGCCGCCGCACTCCAAGGCGCTTCGCGCATCCTCGTCGTCGGGTGGGGGTTTTGATCGGTCCGGCGTGAGATAATAGGGGCGGAGCGCGAGGAGGCAATCATGCCGATTGCAATGAAGAGGGCTTATGAGGAGGCCACGGCTGACGACGGTTACCGCGTTCTGGTGGACGGCCTGTGGCCCAGGGGTCGAACCAAGGCGCAGTTGAAGATTGACGTCTGGATGAAAGAAATCGCGCCTTCGGCCGAGCTGCGGAAATCGTACGGTCACATCCCGGAGAAATGGGAGGAGTTCAGGAAGCGGTACCGGCAGGAACTCGCCAAGCCGCCGCGCAAAGCCCTGCTCGAGGAGTTGGCGGAGCGCGCCCGTGGGCAACAAGTCACGCTGGTCTTCGGCACCCGCGACGCGGAGCGCTCAAACGCCGCCGTGCTGGCCGAGATGGTCCGGGAGAAATTGAGTCATTGAGCCATTGGGTCATTGAGTCATTGACCCATGGGAGGCAACCTTGGAGACGCCATCGAATCGAAAAGCTCTTGTTGAGGCTATCCTCGACCTCAAATTACCGGGTATCGACTGGGAGGAAGCGAAGAAGGAGATCGAGGATTCCCACGGAGAGGTTGCAACGGATAGCATCGACCCGCCATCCGAGTGATACAACGGACCCCGTCACCCAGCCCGCCTCCCGATGAGGTACATCGGGACTGCGGGCCACCCTCTCCCCCAAGGGGGCGAGGGCTGGAACCCACAAGAGAAGCGGCTTGTGCATGCCACCGGCAACTTACCGAAAAGACCACCTGCCCGATTGGCCACCTGCCCATCTGCCCACTGCCCACCTGCCCACTGCCTCAGTGCGCTGGTGCGGTGGAGGCGGCGCGGAGCTTGACTTTCTTCATGAGAAACATGAAGGGGATCATGGCGAGGAAGGTGAGGCCGAGGAGCCAGAACGTATCGGTATAAGCGAGCATGGTGGCCTGGCGCAGGAGGTTGCCGTAGACGAGGCCATGCGCCTGGTTGAGCGCCTGCACGGGGTTCGAACCTTGCGCCATGAGGAAGTGGCTGGCGCCCGAGACCGATGCCGAGTATGCGGGATCGAGCGGAGTAAGATGGCTGACCAGGATGTTCTGGTGCACCTGGGCGCGGCGGGCGAGCAGCGTGGTGACGTTGGCGATGCCGACGCTGCCGCCGATATTGCGCGCCAGGTTGATGAGGCCCGTGGCGTTATTCATCTTTTCCCTGGGAATGAAGTAAAAGGCCATGACGTTGATGGGAGTAAACAGAAACGCCATGCCCAGGCGCGACCAGGCCCAGGCGCCCACAGCGGTCGAGAAATCGATCTGAAGGTTGAAGTGCGCCATGTGCAGGAGGGAGAAGCCGGTGACGGCCAGCCCCACGGCCACCAGCCAGCGAGCCTCGACGATCTGAGTCAATCGCCCCACGATGGGCAGGGCGATGAGGACCAGCAAGCTGCCGGGGGAAAGCACCAGGCCGCTGAGCAAAGCTGTATAGCCTAGTAAAGTTTGCAAGAGCAGGGGAAGGAGGACGGTGCTGCCGTAGAGGACGAACCCCAGCATGAACATGGTGAAGGTGGCGAGGGCGAAGTTGCGGTCTTTGAGCATGCGCAAATCCACCACCGGCGCGTCGGTGTATAACTCCCAAAGCAGCGCCCCCACCAGGCCGACCAGGGCCACGGCCCCGCAGCCGATGATGAAATTCGAGCCAAACCAATCCTCCCGCTCGCCTTTGTCGAGCACCACCTGCAGAAACCCGAGTCCCACGCTGAGCAGGCCCAAACCAATGTAATCGATTTTGGCTTCCCGCCAGTTCTTCCTGACCAGGTAGGGCGGATCGAAGATCAACAAGTAGGTGAAGAGCAGAGAAAGCACCCCAACCGGGATGTTGATGAAGAAGATCCATCGCCAACTGTAGTCATCCGTGATCCAGCCGCCCAGAGTGGGTCCGAGGATGGGCGCCACCACCACGCCCATGCCGTAAATGGCCATCGCCATCCCTTGCTTGTGCTTGGGAAAACTTTCCACCAGAATGGCTTGTGAAATGGGCTGGAGCGCGCCACCGCCCGCCCCTTGCAGAATGCGGAAGAAGACGAGCAGGGGCAGCGTGGGAGCCAGGCCGCAAAGGAACGAACTGATGGTGAACAGGGCCACGCAGGTCATGTAAAAGCGCTTGCGCCCAAAGAGCGAGGAGAGCCAACCGGTGAGGGGCAGCACGATGGCATTCGAGACGAGGTAAGAGGTCAGGACCCAAGTGCTCTCATCGACGCCTGCGGAGAGGTTGCCGGCAATGTGCGGCAAGGCCACGTTGGCCACGCTGGTGTCCAGGACCTCCATGAAGGTCGCCAGCATCACCGTGAGGGCGATCACCCAGGGGTTGGTGACGCCGTTTCGGCGGGCGCGCGCAAATAAATCTCTCATAAGGTAACGCTGTCATTCTGAGGCCCCGCAGTTGGGGCCGGAAACTCCCTGCAGTATTTTTGGATGATTGTGTGGTGAACAGGGTGCGAATAGACTCGAATCGTTCAGGAATTAGGATTTGTCAAAGGGGAGACCATTTGACATTTGACCTTTGCGATTTGACATTTGAATTGATTTTGGTTCTGACCCCCTCACCCGGCCCGCGACGGCTGATGACAACGCCGTCGCGGGCCACCCTCTCCCCCGAGGGAGCGAGCGACAAGGCTCTCAAAGGAGGGATCGAGTTCTCGCTCTGGCTCCCGAATCCTGATTTCAGATTCCAGAATTCCAGACTCCTGACTCCCGACTCCTAATCCTCAAAGCTCCCGGTGGTTCCCTGGAAGCCGTTAGACGCCTGTTTGAAGACCCATTTGAGCGCCCGCGCCGCGTCGTAGCAGTAGCCGAGATTGTGGTTGAGGGTTGAAAAACAGTGCGTCTGGCACTCTTTCTTCATTTCGTTCAGTTGCGGGACTTCGAAATTGTGGTCGCCCACGACGCCCCAATCGTGCTTGGCGGAGTACATGGGAAAGCAGGGAGCGAGGGAGCCATCCACGCGGATGATGAGCGAGTTCTGGCCGGCGCGGCAATTCCAGGGCTCAACTTTGCCGCGCATGAAAGCCTTCATATCCTGGAGCCGTTTCACCGAGTTCACCATCTTGTACCCGGAGCGGTTTTTCTCGATCAGCCAGTCGATCAGGCCATCCACGCGAGGCCAATCCTCCTTTTCGATGAAGGTGATGTTGTCCCGCATGTGCTGGAAATGGTCCTGCTCGATCATGGGGGATTCGTTGATGTGATAGTCTGTGGCGATGCCGTTTTGGTGAGCGATTTCCGTCAACTGCTGCACGTCTTCGAGGTTGTTTTTGCAGATGTTGATGTTGAAGAAGACGGAATATCCATACCGGTATTGCCGCTGGATCAAATAATCAAAGTATTTCCGCACCGGGGCGAGCGCCTTGGGGAGTCCGGGTTTCTCCTCGATCGCGTCGACCGCGAAGTTGACGATGGCGACGCCCGCGTCCGCCACACGGTCAATGACCTCAGTGCGCATCAGGCGGGCGTTCGTGGGCAGGTAAACCCAGAAGCCCTTCTGGGCGGCGTAATAGATCACCTTGTGGACGAATTGGGGCCGCAGCAGCGGCTCGCCGCCCATCAGCGCCAACACTCGGCAGGTGGTCGAGTGGAGCCAGTCGATGGAACGGCGCGCGGTGTCCTCGGTCATCCCCTTGACGCGATTGTCAAATGCCCAGCAATAGTGGCAGTCGAGGTTGCACTTCCACTCCGTAAACAGATAAGCGATGATGGGGTGAAAATCCCCCGGCAACACCCGCGACTTGAGGTAAGGAAACAGCCAGCCGCGCATGGCGCGATAGACCAAGGGCGCCGTCCAACGGCGCTGGTAGGGATCGCCGGGTGAGCCGTGCTGGTCGGCCTCGAGTTCTTCATCGGTGAGCAGTTCCGGGTGCAGCGGGAACACCGGCTCAGGCAGACTGAGCGGTTGAACGGAAGGTTTGGGCGGTGGCAGCGGCCTATGAGAAGGCTTTTTCAGCAGATCGTGAAGTTGCACATCCAACCGGAAGGGCGGTGTGTGCCCGCTAGGTTCCGGGAATTGTTGCAGAACGGACATAGGGATCTCCTCTCCGTGAAAGTGGTGATTGAATGCAAAACTAAGCCCCGTAGATTGGATGCAGGAAGCCGCTAGAATGGACAATTTGTCTGACGGCCGCCCGCGCGAAGCGCCTTGGAGTGCGGCGGCTTGACGCCGCCTTTCCGCCCCCGGAACCCGGTCGGCGGGTCGTGGCGATGCCAAGGCGGCGTCAAGCCGCCGCACTCCAAGGCGCCTGCGGCGCAGGCATTTTCAGGGCAGCGAGGGAGGACAGGGCGTGTCATGCCCTTGGGTTAGGCCGCGGCCCATGGCGCATAAAATGCTGCACAGCACCACTTCCTCCCCCAGCTTGGAGGAGATCATCAGGTCATAGAGGTGCCGGTTGGACCAGTCCTGATTAAAATACCGGCGGATGAGCAAAGCGCGTTCCTGGTCCGTGGCTTCGAGCGCCGTCTCGGCCTCCTTCCGGCTTGGGTGCCGGTTGCAGACGCGTCGCAGGCGGTCAGCACGCGGAGCGTAGATGAAGACATGAAAGGCGTCGGGTCGATCCTGCAGCACGCACTGGCTGGCTCGCCCGACAATCACGCAGTTTCCAATCTCCGCTGCTTCCTCAATCACGCGTTGCGCAAGAGATGCCATGGTGTCCGCGTCGAACAACTCCGGCATGGGGCCGGCCATGGTCCCGCGGATTAAACCACCCTGCCAAAGCGAGCGCACAAGTTGATTGACCCAGGGATCGGGACGCTCGTCGTATTTCTCCGCCAATGCGGGCTCGACTCGAGCGCGCTCCGCAATCCTCTCTACCAGGCAACGGTCCAATAACTTCCAATCCAGCTTTTCCGCCAGCATTTTTGCGATGTGGCCGCCGCCGCTGCCGTATTCGCGAGCGACCGTGATGATGCGAAACATGTACGCTCCAGGATTCAGGAGTCAGGAGTCAGGATTCAGGAGTCAGGAGTCAGAAGTAAGAATCAGCCCTCGCTGTCATTCCTAGTGGACATGGGCCCGCGGCCCACCCCTGGAGAGGAAAGCGGCTGTCATTCTGAGCGCAGCGAAGAA
>Ga0187781_10004298_pt1 | contig 10638 bp, 7 predicted proteins | sample 0715_SJ02_MP02_2_FD_132447 | JGI IMG/M metagenome (GOLD analysis project Ga0187781, IMG submission 132447) | Tropical peat soil microbial communities from peatlands in Department of Meta, Colombia - 0715_SJ02_MP02_20_MG | ecosystem: Environmental > Terrestrial > Soil > Wetlands > Peat | place...
CGCTTGACACCGCCCACATGGCTGGCAGCGCGCTGGGCAATCTCGGCCTCTGCCGACCCCACGCGTCCGAACAGGTAGATCGTGCCGTCCGTGCAGGTTACCTTGACCGCACCGTTAGGCAAACCCGGTGCCTGGAGTAGTGCGCTTCGGACTTTGCCCGCGGTTGCCGTGTCGTCCGTGCGAACATCCAAACCGGACATCGATCCAATTGTCAACTCGTTGACCACTTGCCGCACTGCTTCGCTGGAAGCTGCGATGGTCTCCGCCTCTGCGCGGTCTTTTTCCTGCGGCACTTGTCCGGCCAGCAATACCTTCTGGTTGTAGGACGTCACCTCGATATGTACCGATTCGCGTGCAAAGTGCTCATCGAGCGTGGCATTGATCCGGTGCTCGATCTGCGCGTCCTCCAGCTGGACGCCCATCGAGCGTCGGTCGGTGGCCACCAGTGCGGTGCCTAAGGCCGCGCCGCCGACTGCCACGATGCAACCGCCCAGCGTCGCGCAGCTCGCCGCCACGATCAGTAGGGATCGAAAAAAACTAACCGGTACTCGCATCACTGCTCCTTTGTTGCCGTCACAGGACCTACCCCAAGGCCCCGCGCTGCGATTGATGGCGCCCCCCGCGGGTCGGATATTGCGCAACACGCCTGGGGGTGCTGCGCGGCGCCCAAGCGCGTATTTTGCCCCGCTTTGCGCCACTACTGCTGGGGCCTGCGAGGGCGTGTGGCGCCCGCCCACGCTATGCTGCCGCCACCAACGTGGCCGGGACAGGCAAATGACACAGACGCCAAACGAGAATCGGCCCGAGACGTGGTTCGGGCAGTCGCTGTGGTCGGGTGCAGACATTGCGCAACAGGAGTTTGCCCCTGGTTTATATGTCGTGGCCACGCCGCTAGGAAACGCAGCCGATGTGACACTACGCGCGCTTTGGGTCCTGCGGCATGCCGACTGCGTCGCTGCCGAGGACACGCGCACCACCGCGCCCTTGCTTGCGCGTTACGGAATCGCGCCTCGGCTCCTTGCACTGCATCGGCACAATGAGGCCCGGGCAAGCGCGCAAATTCTGCAGCGGCTAGCGCAGGGGCAGCGCGTTGCGCTGGTATGCGACGCGGGAACGCCGGCCATCAGCGATCCGGGCGCAATCGTTGTACGAGCGTCGCTGGACGCCGGAATTCGCGTGCTGCCGGTGCCTGGAGCCAGCAGCCTGACCGCGGCGTTGTCCGTTGCGGGTGTTCGAGCGGGGTCGGTGCGTTTTTTGGGCTTTGTGCCGTCTCGGGCCGCGGCACGGCGACGTCTTTTTCATTCCTTGGCCGTCGACGAGAGCGCGGCGGTGCTTTTTGAGGCGCCCCATCGTGTGATGGGGACCTCGCGCGAACTTGCCGCGGCACTTGATCCGCAACGACGCGTGGTCGTGATGCGCGAATTGACCAAGCGGTTCGAATCGGTGGCGCCCACCACCGCGGCGCAGCTGACGGCATTGCTCGAAAAATCGCCGCCGCGCGGCGAGTACGTACTGGTGATTGATGCGCGCGAGGCGGCACGGGTGCCAGCCGGCGAACGCGCTTCGCCCGATTCGCAGATCGATGCGGTGACGGCGCGCTGGTTGGCGGCGCTGCGCGAAGAGCTTCCCGCCTCGCGCATCGCGGCAATTGCCGCCAGGGCCAGTGGCCTGCCGCGCTCGGTCCTATATGGCGCGATCGCGGCGCGCGGCGAACACGCGTGAGCGATCCCAACCCAGTGATCGGCCTTGCGGCGGGCGGCTTAGTGCGCATACAGCACCGTTTGGCGAATCAAGAATCGCTCCAATTGCTGGGCCCATGCCTGGGCGGTGGCGCGATCGCCCAGACTGCCGATGAGCACTCGGCTCAGCTTTCCGTCGTATTGCACCCACGGCAGGCGTGCAGCGGCTGGCAGGGCGCTGGCTTCCGGGGCTGATAGCAGCAATGCGACTCGGTCGCGCAACGCTTCGGCGTTGGCGGTCACCGCAAAGGCGCCCAGTTGCACCGACCAGCTCGGTGCTGCGCTTGCCGCCCGAGGTGTGGGTGCGTTGACCTGCGGTGAGGGGATCGGTGCCGTCGAGGCAAGTGGCACCGTGACAGGCGCCGCGGACGCAAGAACGGTAGCCGCGGGCGGGCTGGCCGGCGCCAATGCGGGCACCGTCTCCGAGGCCACCACAGGTCTTGCGGCGCTCGAGGCGGCCGCGATCTCCCGTGTAGTGATCTTCTCAACGAGCACTTCCCCGCTGCCGGAAGCGGCGATGCCAAGCCGCACCGCGGCTGCATAGGACAGATCGATGATGCGGTCATGCAGGAAGGGACCGCGGTCATTGATGCGCACGATGATGCTGTTGCCATCGCGCAGGCTCGTTACGCGCGCGTAGCTCGGTATCGGCAAGGTCGGGTGCGCGGCGCTCATCGCAAACATGTCGTAGGCTTCGCCGCTGGCCGTGCGGTTTCCCTGAAATTGACGGCCGTACCACGAGGCGATGCCTCGCTGTCGAAAGGGTGCATCGCTCGTGTCGGGCGTGTACGTGTGGCCAAGCGCAACGTACGGTCGGTTGGCGTGCGGGTTCAGTGCTTCGCTGCGCGGCTGGGCGTCGGGCGTTGCCGCGAGGCCCGGCGGAACGCGATCGGGCGGACCGTCGTCGGAGTAGTAATGCGCGCTTCGCGTCGCACAGGCGCCCAGAAGCAGAACCGCAAGCACAGCCGCGCAGCGCAAGATCAGCTTTGCACCAGCTTGCGATGGCGCTGGATCGTCATGAGCATGCCGCAGGCCATTCCAATCGTAACCAGCGCGGTGCCGCCGTAGCTGATCAGCGGCAGCGGAACACCAACGACCGGCAATATGCCGCTGACCATCGCCATATTTACGAACGCATAGGTAAACAAAATCATCGCAACCGAGGCCGCGAGCAACCGCGTAAAGGGCGTGGCGGCGTGTCCCGCAATGGTCAGTGCGCGTGCAATCAGGGCAAAAAACAAAAGAATCAGCACAAGATTGCCAATCAGGCCAAACTCCTCCGAATACACCGCGAAGATAAAGTCGGTCGTGCGCTCCGGGATGAACTCCAGGTGGGTCTGCGTGCCCTGCATCCATCCCTTTCCGACAACACCGCCCGAGCCGATCGCGATCATCGACTGCAGCGTATGAAAGCCCTTGCCCAGAGGATCGGACATCGGGTCAAGAAGGGTCAAGATCCGGCTTCGCTGATAGTCGTGTAGCAGCGACCACACGACCGGCAGCGCCGCCAGAAAGCCAAGCAGCAGGCCCACCAGCCAACGCCAGGGCAGGCCCGCAAAGAAGATGACGAAGAACCCCGCCGCCAGTACGAGCAGCGCCGTGCCCAGGTCGGGCTGCCGGGCGATGAGAGCCACCGGAAGAAGCACGAGGGAAAAAGCGGCGAGGTAATCGATCGATCGCAGGTTTCCGGCGCGCCGCTCAAAGTACCAGGCCAGCATTAGCGGTACGCCCAGCTTCATGATTTCGGCCGGCTGCAGACGAGTAAAGCCCACATCAAGCCAGCGCTGCGCGCCTTTGACCGAGACGCCGGCAACCAGAACGGCCAGCAGCGCAAGCAATCCAATCGCGTAGACCGGAACGGCCATACGTGTGAGCACCCGGGGCGGGAGGCTGGCAAATAGCAGCATGACCAACCCGGCGATCAAGAAGTTGCGCAGCTGCCCTCCGAAATTGCCCGGGTGATCGGACGCTGCCGAATACAGCGTGATCAAACCAACGAGCGATAAGGCACCCAGTGTGGCCAGCAGCGCGGGGTCCAGCGAACTGGCGAAACTGCGCAGGCGCACGCGCAATCCGTCGGGCGCGTTCATCAGTTGCCTTCCGCGCCTGCGGCGCCGGTGCTGCCCGCGCGTGCGGCAACGACCGTGGCGTGTGCGGGCGTTCGCGTCGGTGACGGTACCGTGGTGTCTTTGCCGAGTAGGTAATAGTCCATTACCTGCCGTGCGATGGGGGCGGCCGCCAGTGCGCCCCACCCCCCGTTTTCCACCAGCAGGGCCAGTGCGATACGGGGCTGCGCGCCCGGCTCGGCCGGAGCAAATGCGATAAATAACGAGTGGTCGCGATGGCGTTCCTCGACGCGGCGCTCGTCGTATTTTTCATTCTGACCGATGCCAACGACCTGTGCGGTGCCCGTCTTGCCCGCGGTGCGATAGGTCGACCCGACGAAGGCTGCGTAGGCGGTACCCGACGGATCGGACGTGACGCCTACCATTGCGTCGCGGACAAACGCGACGTTGTGCGCTTGCAAGGTGATGTGCGCCGCCTCCTCCGCGGCAACGAGCTGACGCTTGCCGGTTTGCGAATCTTCGACGGCCTTGACCAAGTGCGGTTTCATCACGACGCCATTGTTGGCGATGGTTGCCGTCGCGCGCGCCAGTTGCAACAGCGTGAAGGCATTTTTTCCCTGGCCGATGCCAATCGAGATGGTTTCGCCACCGAACCATTTTTGATGGTAGCGGCGCTCGTTCCACTCGGAGGAGGGCAGAACTCCGGGCAGTTCCCCCTCTAAATCGATCCCCGTCAATTCGCCAAAACCAAAGGGCTGCATGAAATCATGGATCGCATCCACGCCCAGGTCGTTTGCGAGCGCGTAATAATAGACGTCGCTCGAAACGACGATCGATTTGCGCAGATCGACGGAACCGTGCCCGCCTTTGGGGCCGCCCTCGCGAAACAGGTGACCGCCGTAGAAGAAAAAGCCCGGGTCGTAGGTGACACTGTCGGGGCGGCGCTTTCCCAGCTCCAGCGCCGCCAGCGCCAAAAACGGCTTGTACGTCGATCCGATGGGGTAGGTTCCTCGCAAAGCCCGATTCAGTAGCGGCTTGTCGATGTTGCTGTTTAGCGCGTCCCAATTTAACGGATCGATGCCCTCAACAAACAGATTCGGGTCAAACGTTGGTTTGGATACAAACGCCAGCACATCGCCGGTCGACGGTTCGACGGCAATGAGCGCCCCGCGTCGATCGCCGAACGCACGTTCCACGAGTTCTTGCAAGCGGATATCGACCGAAAGGATCAGGTTGTTGCCGGGAATCGAGGCAGTTCGTGTGAGCGTGCGTACCGGATGCCCGCCCGCGGTGATCTCGACTTGCTCGATGCCCGTCGTGCCGTGCAACTGCTCCTCGTAACTCGACTCCACGCCGATCTTGCCGATATAGTCCGTTCCGTTGTAATTGTTGGGATCGGAAAAGCTGTCGATGCGCTCCTCGTCCTTTGGGCTGACGCGGCCGATGTAGCCCAGCAGGTGCGATGCGGTTTCGCCCAGGGGATATTGGCGAAACAGACGCGCCCGCAACTCCACGCCGGGGAAATGGAACCGCTGCGCGGCAAAACGCGCGACTTCCTCGTCGCTTAGGCGTGTTCGAATCGGGACCGAGTCCAGGTGCTTGTAGTCATCGAGCGTCTTGTGGAAGCGACGGCGCTCGCGAGACGAGATTTCCACCACTTGGGAGAGTTCGTCGATCGTGCGGTCAAGGTCTTCGACCTTCGCGGGTTCGATTTCCAGCGTGTATGCCGAATAGTTCTTGGCGATAATGATTCCATTGCGGTCCTTGATAAGGCCGCGATTGGCGGTAACGGGAACAAGCGCGATGCGGTTTTGCTCGGCGCGTGCAAGAAATTCCCCGTGTCGAACGAGCTGCAGCCATGCCAGGCGCAGGCAAAGGATCAAAAATCCGACTGCCACTAGGACCGAGGCCGCAACCAAGCGCTCGCGAAACTGCGAAAGCTCTCGTTCGGGATTGCGCAGCGGTTTCATCCGTCCTTCCAACTCCGGCGCGGGGCATGGTCGCATTCTAATCGGGTGTCAAGCAAGCCGATCGGACCCGTTCGGGTCGATCCTTGGCGCATTGCGCGGCATCAATCGGCCCCAGGCGCGGTATGCAATCATTGTGGGCGCGTTGGCGGACTTGGCGGTGCGGCGCGCATTGAATTTTTTTGGGCGCCAGTTCAAGTAAGTGGACGGACCATCGAGATGAGCGAGGAAAACGAAAAAGCGAGCTCGGCGAGGTTCCCCGTCGCGACGCCGAAGGTCGCTGGCGCTAGCGTGCCCACGGGCGGCGGGCCGCAGCGCACCGTTGGCGCCCGACACGAGCCGCTGCCCTGGTACCGCCCCAAAGAGCGGGAGGACGATCCCCTGGCGCCGCAGCGGGTGCAGGCAATCCTTAGCGGACCCAGTTATCGGCTCGCCGATGAGGATGTCGATTTTCTGGCCCGCGACGACTTGCGCGCGGTGCGGCTGCAGTTGGATTACTACAAAACGCAACTGCAGCTCGAGCAACACGGCGTCGAGCACACGATTGTAGTTTTCGGCAGCACGCGCATCATGGAACCGACCGCGGCGCGCCGTGCGCTGCGCCAGCTGCAGGCGCAGGCCAACGCGTTGCGCGGCGACGATGCGCTGGCGCAAGCGCAACTGGCGCGGCAAATTGCCATTGCGGAGCGAATCGAGGCCAAAAGCCACTATTACGACATCGCCCGAGAACTCGGACAGCGCATCGCGCAGGCGGGCAACGGCCCCGGCGACACGCGCGTGATGGTCATGACGGGCGGCGGACCGGGCATCATGGAAGCGGCCAACCGGGGGGCTTTCGACGTCGGGGCCAAGTCGATCGGCTTAAATATCGCGCTGCCGCACGAGCAGTACCCAAATCCGTACATCACCCCGGAGTTGTGTTTGCGGTTTCACTACTTCGCGTTGCGCAAGCTCCATTTTGTCTTGCGCGCGCGCGCGCTCGTTGCCTTTCCGGGTGGGTATGGCACCTTGGACGAGCTTTTCGAGACGCTCACCCTGATCCAGACGCGAAAAATCAACCCCGTGCCTGTCGTTTTGGTCGGCCAACGGTACTGGCGGCGCGCATTTGATGTCGATTTTTTGGTTGAGGAGGGCGTTATCGCCGTGGAAGACCGCGACTTGTTTTGGTACGCGGAATCCGCGGCAGAGGTTTGGGACAGCATTGTGCAGTGGCACCAAAACAATGGCACTGCGCTGTACGCGCCTGCGGGCACAGGCCCTGCGCCAGCGGGGCCTGGGTGAGGATCGGCTTTCACGGAGCGGACCGAACGGTAACGGGCTCCTGTCACCGGGTTGAATGCGCCGGGGTTCGCCTGCTCATCGACTGTGGCCTCGCGCAAGGCAGCCGCGAGACGGAGGAGCGCAACCGCGAAGCCTTTGGTTTTGATCCGGCTGAGGTGGATTTTGTGCTGCTTACGCACGCACACCTGGACCACTGCGGCCGTCTGCCATTGCTGGCCAAACGCGGCTTTCAGGGGGAAATCATCGCGACCGCGGCAACACGCGAACTGGCAAGGGTCGTGTTGTTGGACGCGGCCCACCTGCAGGAGGAAGAGGCGCGCCGAAACCTTCGGCGCATCCCCCATCGGCGAACGCAGCAACTTGAAGCTGCAATTGACGTCGAACCCCTGTACAGCGTTCTGGATGCCCTCAATTGCCTGGATCGCTTTGGCCGCGCGGTCACCTACGCAGAGGCAATCGAGCTGGCGCCGGGCGTGCGGGTGACGTTCCTTGATGCCGGGCACATCCTCGGATCGGCGAGCCTTTTTCTCGAGCTGCAGGAGCACGGCCGCCAGCGAACGATTGCATTTTCCGGCGATTTGGGCAACCGCGGCCGGCCGCTGCTGCGGTCACCGGTTGTGCCGCCGCGCTCGGACATTGCCGTGCTGGAAACGACCTACGGCGATCGCCTGCACAAGCCGATCGCGCCCTCGATTGAGGAACTTTTTGCGGCCATATCGGGCGCCTTTGAGCGCGGCGGCAACGTCGTGATTCCAACATTTGCGCTGGAGCGCGCACAGGAAGTGCTGTGGTATCTGCGGCAAGGTCACGATCAAGGGCGGTTGCCCACGCTGATGCAGGTATTTCTCGATTCCCCTATGGCGATCTCGGCAACGCAAATCTTCGAGCACCATCCCGAGTGCTTCGAGCCGCACGTCGCCCGTCAATTTGGCGCCGGCCACGATCCTTTCTTGTTGCCGGGACTGCATTTCACCCGCGACGCGACCGACAGTATCGCGATCAACCGCTTTCGCAGCGGCGCGGTGATTTTGGCCGGTGCCGGCATGTGCAATGGAGGTCGGGTGCGCCACCACTTGCGCCAGAATCTTTGGCGCGAAAGTTGCGCCATCATTTTCGTTGGTTACGCCGCACGGGGCACACTTGCCCGGCGCATCATCGACGGAGCCAAGAGCGTGCAAATTTTTGAGGAGGAAATACGAGTGCGCGCCAGCATTCACACGATCAACGGCTTCTCGGCCCACGCCGACCGCGACGAGCTGCTCGACTGGCATGAACAGGTTCGACCGCAGCGTACCTTCCTTGTGCATGGGGAAGAAGATGTCATGCAGGCCTTCGCTGCGCTATTGCGTGATTCTCGCGTTGAGATGCCCGAGTTTGGGCAGACCAGTGATATCTAAGTGCGACGCCCGTCGCGGCCGCAACCGCCCGCCCGTTGCGCACGCGCCGCTTTAGCGTGCGCCGACCATTCCGGCTGCCACCGTGTCGTTGGTTGCCGGGTCGACCAAAATGAAACTGCCGATCGATCGGAAACGATCGTAGCTATCGGCGGAAACCGGTGTTTGGGTGGCCAGCTGCAGTCGCACGATATCGTTGGCCTGGACGCGGGCACCAGCGCTTTGCCATTGCAAGGACTCGATGTCCAGATGCGACGCCACGGCGCCAATGCGTACGCGCGTCTGGCGCGCTGCCTGCAGCAACAGGTACTCGCGTTGCGCTTCTAGCGGCTGCGGGCCGAGCCAGCAGACGGTGGCTTCGAAGCGCGATGTTGCGCTGGGAGGCTCCTCGCCGACCTTGGCCAACAGATCGCCTCGCGAGATATCGATCTCGTCGGCAAGTGTCAGCAGCACGGATTGGCCAGTAAGCGCCCGGTCGCGCGCCAATGTTCCGATCGCCAAGCCGCGCACCACGGAGCGCCGGCCGCAGGGAAAGACGATAATTTCGTCGCCCACCGCGAGGCTCCCCGATTCGATGCGCCCCGCATAACCGCGGAAATCCGATTGTGACGGTCGGCACACCCACTGCACCGGCAGGCGTAGCGGTGCTTGCGCGTCGGCCTCGTGCGCGGGTGCACGCTCCAGCAGCTCAATGAGCGTGGGGCCATCAAACCAGGTGAGCCGGTCGTCGCGATCGACGACGTTGGCACCATCGAGCGCACTTAGCGGGATGCAATCCACTTGAACGTGCAATTGCGGCTCGCGTTCGAGCCAAGCACGGAACTGCTGCACGATTTGGGCAAATCGCTCGGAGGAAAATCCAACCAGGTCCATCTTGTTGACCGCCACGATGAGGTGGCGCACGCCAAGCAGTCCCGCGATCGTCGCGTGGCGGCGCGTTTGCGCGAGGATGCCCTTGCGCGCGTCAACCAGCAAGACCGCTGCGTCCGCGGTCGAGGCGGCGGTCACCATATTGCGGGTGTATTGCACGTGTCCCGGGCTGTCGGCGATGATGAATTTTCGCCGCGCAGTCGCAAAGTAGCGATAGGCCACATCGATCGTGATCCCCTGCTCGCGTTCGGCAAGGAGCCCATCGGTAAGCAGGGAAAGATCCAGCGCCGAAAGCCCGCGCCGCTGTGCGTTGCGCTCCAAGTGAGCCAGGGTGTCGCTAAGCAGGGCCTTGGTGTCAAATAGCAGCCGTCCGATGAGCGTGCTCTTGCCGTCGTCGACGCTGCCGCAGGTGAGAAACCGCAGCACGCCCAAATCCTCGTGCGGCGCATTCGAGAATTCATCGCGTTCGTCGTCGTGATTGCGCCCGTCATTGTCCACGGCGTCGCCCCGTGCCATATCAGAAATACCCTTCTCGCTTGCGAAGTTCCATCGAGGCTTCCGAGGTCTGATCGTCCATTCGCGTGGCGCCGCGCTCAGTTAGCGTTGCATCAGCGGTCTCGAGGATGATTTGTTCGCAGTCGACCGCGTTGGATTCGACCGGGCAGGTACAAGAGATGTCGCCAACCGTGCGAAAGCGCACGCTCCGCTCTTCGACAAGTTCCCCGGGCCTGGCCGGAGTAAGCGCCGTAATGGGTACCAGGGCCCCGTTGCGGCACACGACCGCACGCTTGTGTGCAAAGTACAAGGAGGGGACTTCCAGCGCCTCGCGCGCGATGTACTGCCAGACGTCGACCTCGGTCCAATTGCTGATCGGAAACACGCGCATGTGCTCGCCCGCGGCAACGCGCGCGTTATACAAGTTCCAGAGTTCCGGACGTTGGTTTTTCGGATCCCACTGTCCCCAAGCGTCGCGGAAACTAAAGACGCGCTCCTTGGCGCGTGCCTTCTCCTCGTCACGGCGTGCGCCGCCAATGCAAGCGTCGAAGCCAAATTCGGCGATGGCGTCGAGCAAGGTCACCGACTGGTACTTGTTGCGCGATTCCTCGGGCGTGCGCAGTGCGACCCGCCCGCGCGCGATCGATTCGTCCAGGGTGCGCACGATCAGCCGCTCGCCCAGTTGGGCCGCGCGCCGATCGCGGAAATCGATGACTTCAGGAAAGTTGTGTCCGGTGTCCACGTGCAGCAGGGGAAACGGGAAGCGGGCCGGACGAAAGGCCTTGGTCGCCAGGTGCAGCAGTACCAGGGAGTCCTTGCCCCCGGA
>Ga0187781_10004301_pt1 | contig 10632 bp, 6 predicted proteins | sample 0715_SJ02_MP02_2_FD_132447 | JGI IMG/M metagenome (GOLD analysis project Ga0187781, IMG submission 132447) | Tropical peat soil microbial communities from peatlands in Department of Meta, Colombia - 0715_SJ02_MP02_20_MG | ecosystem: Environmental > Terrestrial > Soil > Wetlands > Peat | place...
ATGCAGCCAAGGCCACATTGCTGAGCGGCGCAGTAAGCTGGCTCGCTGAAAGCACGAATAAGTCATAAGCTCTTTTGTAGTAGCCAAGGGCCACCGCATTGAATCGCCAGCCAACAAGAAGATTGTCGAAGTTTCTAGTAAAGTAGTTCGCGCTAAACGTGCCGTAGACGTGAGCAGCGAATCTTATCAGCGCGCGTGTCCCCACTCGCCGCCGCGGCAAGCTCGGAATCCATCGGCATAGCCACCAAGCCCCAATAGTCCCGCTGAGCACCTGTGCAATGATTCCGGCCACGAGCGCCCAATATCCCCACCCTCTCAGAGCCAGCAGGATCGCTACGGCGGTATTTACCGCACGGCCGACAAGATCGTTTCCGGAAACAGCAGCGAATCGCATAGCTCGCTTTAGAAGAGCGACATGTATGACATAGATTGAAGAGATGAATATCGCCGGCGACACGGCGACCGCGACGTGCGCAACGAGTGGATTTCGGTAAAATCGCGCGAGCAGCGATCCCGCCGCGGCGAAGCCAATCGTCAGGATCAATCCGGCCACCGAGTTGATCCAGAAAAGATTACTGGCTTGAAAGCTGTTTATCTCATCGCGCTGAATGACAGCCTCGTTAAGGCCATTTGCACCGACACTTTGGAGGAAAAGGCTGAAGGTAGTGACCATAGTCACTACACCAAAATCGGCGGGCGTCAGCAACCGAGCCAGTATGACTGTGCTAACTACCTGGGCCGCAAGCGCCAGCGCTGCCCCGGATATTGTAGCTGCCCCGCCTCGAACAGCGAGGCGTCGCAATTCCCTGCCTTCAGCCATCGGGTGGAAAGCACCGCTGGCGTCAAATGGTCTCATGCTTGTCTCTTCATATGTTCCGGAATCTAGCGTGCCCGTCCAGGAGAGGATCCTCGCTCAGTGATCCCGTTGCCCTGATTGGGGGGTCGCTAAACGCAGCGTATCACTGGTCCATGCCTGCACGTTGTGCGAGGGCATCAGCATCGGTACCACAAGTTGGATGAGCCACCCTCCCCTGCAACCGCGCGTAGACCTCCCGTGTCATCTCGCCGACCACATCCCAAGAATGCCGCTCGGTCGCGTAATTACGGATCTGCTGCCTGCGGCTGTTCAAGTTGGCGTAAAGGTCGCTCGCAAAGTAGCGTTCGATGGCTTTCGCCAAGTCAACAGGATCTTCAGGGGCGAATACAAATCCCGTCGTGCCCTCGATAATGTCATCCTTGAGGGAGCCCACATCGGCAACGATAACAGGCAAGCCGAAGCTGTGCGCCAGAAACAAGACACCGCTCTGGTAGATGTGTCTATAAGGTAAGACCGCAACGTCCGCTGCCTTGAAATAGATCTCTGTCTCTTTGTCTGGGATGAAGTCTGCTTTGAGCAGTAGTCGGCCGCTCTCTTTCTCCCCGCGGATATCGTCCCGAATTGCGGTCCAGTAATTCTCGCAATTCTTCGGCCTGCCGGCGATGATCAATCGATAATTGTCAGAGCGGGCCAGGATTCGTCTAAATGCTGCGACCAGGTATTCAAGTCCCTTGTAGGGTGCGATATGACCGAAAAATAGGATGGTCTTTTCGCCTTCTCTTATGCCCAATTTCCCCTTGGCGTCGCGCGGGGTCAAACATGTGTTGGGAACTGCATTGTTGATCCCGAATGGGATGACGGTGACCAGGGCCGGTTGCACGCCGAATTCCTCAATCAGTTCAACCCTCATTTTTTGCGTATGGACGAAGAGGTGATCGGCAAGCCGATATTGGATTCGTAGTGTCAGGCGATTGAACCGCGTATCCTTAGAATCCCGCCTACCTGCGTTTACGTTATGCACTGTGAGGACAATCCTCTTCCCGAGGACCCTGTAGTAAAGCATCAGCAGCGTCCGGTCCAGCGTCTCAAATTTGTTGTTCCACAAGATATGAAAGATCTTGGGCCTGGCGCTGGCCACGTAGCGGACGAGCTTGATGTAGTACGCTGAGACCCTAAGCATTTTTCGGGTGAAACTCACATCCGTCCGTTGACTGCCGCGCAGATTAAGAAACTTCACCTCCGGCTTGCCGTGGAATTCCGGACCATCGAGGTCATCGCTGCCAATCAAGTCCAGGGCTACCCCTTTCGACATGAGCGCGGTTGCCAAGCCGAACGCGTACGGCCTGTCGGCAGCCCCCGTAAGCAGCGCTACGGAGACCCCTCGAGGCGTAACGGCCTTTCTCAAATCGCGGACCTCCTGTTTTCTACGGTCAGTATCATCGCATCTGTCGATCGTAAACTGCTTCAGAGCATCCAGAATCATATCCAGCCTTCTCGATACCACACTATCGCATGTGACTAACGGAACACAGCACACACTGAGGGTTTTTGGCGAATACCAAGTATGTTAATTATTTTACTCATTCTCCGATGTCCTGACGGAAATCGGCCGTCGTCCGACGATCGACTACGGGCAATGTACTTTCGCGTATCCACAATGTACTTTCGGCCTGTAGACGAGCGTCCCTTGTCGCGTAAACTGATGCCAGTGTTAGCGGAACGTGGCCGTCAGAACTGACTCGCCCTGCCGATCCATGATCTTTGAGCTTCACCGGGTCCGTCTAGTTGTGACGGCGTTACGGTCTAACGATTATTGGGCCTCTCCGCATGGTTGGCAGCAGGGCGCGAAGATGGTCGCTTCGATTTTGGATTTCGCACGCAAGATAAGCAAACTGAGGGTTGGGACATTAAATCTATGAAACGAATGAATTTTGCGGTTTTGTTTGCCATTTTGCTTCTGGCGTCTGCGGCCCCGTGCATCTTTGCTCAGGCCACCTACACCGCTGCATCATGCAACTACAATGACGTGAACGCCTGCATTAACAGCGGCTCAGGGACTTGCAGCCCGGGCACGCACACGGCGGTGAATGGTGATGTAATCCAACTCCCTGCCTGCACAGGCGTTACGTGGACGAACTCGCAGAATATAAAGATTCCTTCTGGTGTTGGCATCACTATCACAGGTAGCGGAACGCCCAATAGCGCAACCTCAACCTACGCGCCATCGTCGTCCTGTACGAATACGCAGATTACGTGGACGATTGGAACCAATTCAATGTTTTCGTTCTCGCCAACCTCGTCCTCTTCTCTTGTCCGTGTTTCCTGCATGGAAATCGATACTACGGGGACGACAAGTACTTCCGTCTACCCAATTTGGATTGGCGGCACATGCGGAGCGAGCACCTGCCCGCAGGCACGTCTTGACAATCTAACGGTTCCGACCGGAAGCACTTGCCACGTGTCGGACTCGTCTTTTGCTGGCGTAGACAATATGTGGGGAGTAGCCGATCACAACTCCATAGGCGACGTGCAATCTGGGTGCAACGGATGGGATTTTGTGAACGTTACCGATAGCTCATGGATTAACCCCGGGAGTTCGACATGGGGAGATAACTCATGGGCGAGTGCGGACACGTTCGGCACGAATGAGCAGTTCTATGTTGAGAACAATACGTTCAATTATGCCTTCGGAACGGACGTGGATTATAGCCACGGTGGAGGCGGGCGGTTTACCTGCCGTTTCAATGTGTTCAACTCGGTAACCGAAGCCGGAGCTTGCACCAACCACGGAAGTGAGAGCACTGGAAGACCGCGAGGGGGAAGGCAAGAAGAGGCCTACGAAAACTCGCTGACTTGTACGAACACTTCTCAGGGCTGTGCTGCAGGTTTCGGCAACCGTAGCGGTGTCGAGTATGTCTGGGGCAATAATTTCACGGCCCAGAGTGGCGCATGGTTCAACTTTGACGCTTATGTAGTCGATTATCGCACCTTTGCTGGCGTCGGGACGCAGTTTGGTTATTGGGGCGAGTGCAACGGTGCCGGAAATTACGATACGAACGATAGCACTACTTTTTATACCGGTACGGTCACGCCGACGACCGGCACAATATTCACTGACACCGCGCAAACCTGGACGAGCACGTTCGGATCGTCCAATTGGGCGCAGATTGCGGCTGCGGCAGGAACTCCGTACTCAGTGATCGATACCACGCAGGGATTCGGGGCGCAAATTCAGTCCGTTAGCGGGAACAATTTGCTGTTTACCAGCGGTTCCGGGGCATCCACGGTCGGCATGTGGCCGGTGTGCAATTGGGCTTCACAGAGCCTATGCACATTCAATGGCGGCGACACATACGTGATCAAGCGTGCGACAGTCTGCCTCGATCAACCAACGCGAAGCGGGGGAACGCTCCTCTCCGGCAATCCGGCTACACCCACAACCGCGAACGGTCAGACGCTCGACCCCGATTACGTGTGGGGTAATAGCAATAGTGGCTCGCTCAGCGGTGCGCCGATGGGCAGTCAAATCTCTTCCTTGATTCGCAACCGGGATTTCTTCTATGAGAACACGAACCAAGCGGCTCAGACAAATTCTACAAGCCCATTCGACGGAACTACAACGATTGGGGTTGGGCATGGAACGCTTGCTAACCGTCCGGCTACCTGCACGGCTGGAGTTGCCTATTTCGCCTCAGACCAAGGCAGCTGGAACCAGAGTGGCGGATCGAACCCGATGAGCTACAGCGGACAGGGCGAACTTTTTATCTGCACGGCAACGAATACATGGACGCTCGCTTACACGCCATACACGTACCCGCATCCTCTCACAGGGACCGGGGGAACAGCGCCTAATCCGCCCACAAGCCTCACAGCAGTTGTTCACTGATCTGCCGGGAAGCTCCTTTCCATTTCGGAACCGAGAGCACGGAAGATCAGCTAGTTTGAGGACAGCATCTTTGGCGGCGGGAGGTTCGGCTTTGGCCCTCGCCGCAAAACCCATCGCAGGATAGCCGTAAGTGTCTGCGCCTTCCCATCCCAGGTTAGGAATTCGCGGGCATAGCACATGCCTTGTCGGCGCAACGCCTCAAGGCAATCCCTATTCTCTGCGAGTTCGCCCAGAATCTTTTCCATCCGCGAAACCATGTCGCTCTCATTAAAGAGAGGAATTTTGTAGCCCACCTGTGAATTGACAATGTCTCCCGGACCACCGAAGTCGGCAACTACGGGTACAGCCCCGACTCCAAGCGCCTCAAAGACAACAGCCCCTCCGAATTCACGAACCGAGGGAAACAATAGCACATCGGCCGAACGCATCCGACGCAGAGCCTCCTCATGGCTGAGAGTGCCGCAAAACGAAACTGCTTTCTCGACTTCAAGAGATTCTGCAAGCTGCTCGAGACGATCTCGTTCCGGACCGTCACCGACGACAGTGAAGCAAGCCAAATCGCCTTTCAAAAGCGGCGCAGCCGCGCGCAGCGCGAGGTCGCAAGCCTTGTACGGGACTAGCGCACCCACGAATATCAGCTCAAGCCTGCCGTTGCGCCCGGGGGTGCGCACAGGGTCACATAAGGAACGGGTGACGCCGTTTTCTGGGAGAAAAAAGACTTTCTGACGATGGCTGGCAAACTCGGCATACGTTTGGGACGAGCCTGCAACGATGGCCGCCGCGTTGGCATAGGTAGCCCGCGCGAAGGGCAGGAATCGATAGAAACTCCTTAGGCCCGAAACCCATTCCTTCTGATTCTCGGCCTGGCTAAAACCCGAGGGCCACGGCAAACCACCATTGAGGGGTCCGATCACGAAGGGGATAGGGCCGTTCCGGAGGAAGAAAGCGAAAGGGCTTGGCAAGACCGAAACTATAGGCAGTAGGCGGAGCACGACATCGAATTCGCCGCAAAGGATCCGCTTTCGCAATTGACGCCACGCGTACCACTCAAAAGCGATTGAGAACGGGTAGCCAAAAGCGGTCAACGCCTGGCTGCGATAGTCGCTTTTGAAGATCCTTCGGAAGCTCCAGGCGTAGACGCGCTCGATCAACGGCATACGCACTACCTCAATGGCGTGGAAAGGGGCTGATGCTCGGCGCACGGCCCCTTCTGCCGTCGAACGAATCACCATGGTCACGTCATGAAGTTGGGCAAGCGCCTCAGCCTGGCGAAAGCTCAGGAGAGGGCCGGTGATGCTCTCCGGGTTCGCATCGGGCGCGAGCACGATGATACGCAGTCGGCTCATGATTTGTCGTCGCAGATCGCCTCCGGCTTCATATGTACAGGATCTAGGGACTAAATGCTCACTGCACGCTGAATGTGAATTCTCACTATAAGGTGGCAGAGGCGCATCTGCCTCGCGCCCACCGAAGAAAGAACTGCGCTCGCGCGGCTGGTCTTCGGGAGCGCGGAATTAGGCCATTCTTAGCCAAATATTCACAGGGCACTACCGCACATTCGCTTGGCACAACGCAAGTCATCGACTCGCCAAAGGCCAAGATGATGTGGCGTCGTTCCCTTTGCAAAGTCATCGATCAACTCTAAAGCCTGCGGGAAATTGAACGGGGGCGCGCACAAATTAACCGCGCGGGCTGAGCCGACCTCGATGTCCACATTTGGCGAAGCACCAGCGTAATGCGTGGTAAGTAAGTAGCGAATCTTCGACCGCAGGATATTCCTCACGGCCGCGAAGATCATTTCGAAGCTAAGATGAATGAAGCAGTCACGCACTAAAATGAGGTCACAGTCCGGTAGCGCATCCTTGGTTATATCCATGACGCGAAAGGAACGTGTGGGCGATGCATACCTCTCGGCTACAGCGCCGACCAACGGCGCTACAATGTCGCCGCCGATATAAGTATCCAGATCCAGCTTCATTTCCTTGAACCAGAAAAAATCACCACATGGAATATCAATTATCGAGCGCACCCCATATTTCGCAAATAACCCAGGAATTGCGCTTCGGATCTTCTCCGTAGCATAAAGATTGGAACCGCCGCCGGAGCGGGATTCATCGTCCACCCAAGCGTGGGTTTCGTATATCGTCGTAAACCTTTTAGCGGGATCGTCGGTTAGAACGACTCTCTGGCTACCCTTGATGACGCTGAAGGCTCGGCGCAATATTGCGTTCCCGAGGGCCCATCCGTAGAGATCAGGCGCGCATCGACGAACAATCCGACGCACGAGCGCAAACCGACGTTTTGGCAGAATTATTTCCATTTAGTCGCCCTCGTCTTCAGGAATCTCCTGTCTACCGCAAGAACAGCCAGACTTAATCCCAATGTCAGGCCGCGTCGGACACTTACTTCCAGGGACCTGTCATCGCGAGACGGACACCGGCAGCTCTTCAGCCTCGCTTAGGGCCAACGGCGATGAGTCGTACGCACGGGCCTTAACGCGCTCCGGGACTGTCAGGCTTCCCATGAGGAGGGTAAACCAGAGGAGCCCTCCCCCGAATGCGGCCTCGGTTACGTTGTATAGGAGCAATAGCGACCAAAGGCCCAAGCTTAGTGAGCCTAGTGGCGTTAGAGGCTTGAGCTCCTTGCAGATCTTGCGATAGGTTGCGATCAGGAACGTACAAACAAGAAATAAACCGATCACGCCAAGGTCCAGGTACGTCTGAAGGTACCCGTCATGCGCCTCGAACACATTGTCGCCATTGAGTCTCGCCCACACCCATTGGATGCGCGGGCCAAGCCAGAAGCTCTGATAGCCGCAACCCAAGACCGGATTAATCGGCACACTCAAAACGGCCTTCCAAATGTTAGTTCTGTCGGACATGGTGGCAGACCCACCGACGGCCTGCGACAACTCTGCGCCCATGCCGAATCCAAGCGTTAGGATCAGGTAGAGAAGAAAGACCGCGGGAGCCATTGCTTTGACCCAGCTAAGATGGCGCTGGCCAAAGTTGCTGTGCACCGCGGCAATCATCAGGGAACCGAGGATTAGGCAGACGGTCGAGGTCTTGCTCCCGCACAGATTCAGCAGGTAGAGGGCCATGCCAATAAAGGCAATATTTACAAGGATGATGAACCGCCTGGCCCGATTGTGCCTTCGTTCATTCCAGCGCGTGACCGTATCCCAGAAGAAGAATATTCCGCTCGCCAGGCACAAGACGCCCAGCATGTTCTTGCTCGTCGACACGCCTGTGTACTCTTGAGGGCCCCAAACCGAATATGTCTTGCCAAGGTTAGGGTAATACTTGACGAGTACGACCGACAGCGGAACGAGCAGATAGTATAGCCGGCGGAGTACTGTGCGCACCGCTTCGAGCGGGCGAGGATCAGACACAATAACCAGGACCGCCATGTATACACCCATATCCCGGAACCACTTCTTGAAAGTTGCGAGTGGGAAATCGGACCACGCAACGCTCAGCAAGGCGAACGCCAGTAGGAAAACTAGAGCCGAGTTGTGTGTCACGAACTTGCCCCACCGGAATGAGCGTGAGACGAGGATTACGAGTGCCGCCAGTGCAAGGAGCAAATAAACGGTGCGGTCCAGCGGGCTTCCCTCCTCCAGAGCTTGCGCAAGGCTCGGGCCAGAGGAGAGCCCTAGCCACACTGACGGCGACCGCGATCCGATGAAAAAGAACCATACAATTGGCACCCACAATGCCGTCGAAGTCTTGCGTTCCCGTGCCGGGTCGAAGCAGAAAAGACCCACAAGGAAAACAAGCCAAATCGACAGCGCCAAAGAGGGAGACATTATATTTTTGAGATTCCTCGGGCCAGGGAGTCAGATCGCACTCAGGCCCAGCTGATTTCAGAGCGACAACCTACAAGAGTTTGAGGTCGCCAGTTTCGAAATTGAGGATGTCTCTTATTCGAGCGAATGGTTGCCCCTGCAGGCAATGCCATTAACTGCCTGACTTTCTTCAGGATTTGTTGCCGGCGCTGCCATTTCGAATGCAACAGGCCGCGCTTGAAAAGCCAAATCAGCCTGCGATTGGCTAGCTGCCGGCCGATCAGTAAACTGGTCCCTGAGCTGATCAAAGATAGTGTCCATGATGCGGGTGGTGAGTAGAATCTCGCGATAAGGAATGGGCACACGGGCGTCCTCGCGGATGGAGCGATAAAAAGATTCGATGAGAACCTTCATACCAGCGTCCATGTGAAAATCGCTGGCGAGAAACAACCTCGCGTTTCGCAGCAGGTTGCTGAGATGCTGTTTCGCAAACAGCACCGGGGGAATAAAGTGGTCGGCGTAACTCTTGAACTTCGAGCCGCGAAGCCCCAGCACGATCTCGTGATTCTGATCGAGGACGAGACCGTTCTTGGGGCCATAGATGCGAAACTCGTGGAGCGAGGGACGCATCTGGGACGAGAACGTGAAGTAGGCAGTGGTCCGTTCAGAATCCGAGATAATTACTCGAAGCTCATCCACGATATCGTTTTCGCCGATTCCTCTGAGGCGCGCACTAGTAAACCCATGAGCTATTACCCGAAGATCCTCGCCGGATAGGAACTCGGCGATTCTGGCGATTCCGTGGCTGATGATATTTTGCAGCAATTTTCCTGGAAGCCTGCGAACCCAATGCTGTTTGTCCCCGAGTAATGCTCGCGCATACGCCGCATCGCCCAGGTCATAACAGTAGTGACTTTCCATATGTACCGGCGGCCCGCCCAGGTACCCGTCCGCAACGAGAGCCCTCAACCGTCGGGCAGCGTGGCTGAACTGGTAATTGTGTCCCGCGGTCAGCTTGAGCCCCCCTTCCTCGGCCATGTCCACGAGTTGCTGTGCCTGATCTACATTGAGGGTGAAGGGCTTCTCGACATACACGTGACAATGGTGGTCTAGGCAAAATCGGGCGATATCGAAGTGACTCTCCGGTGGCGTCGTGATATGGATCACGTCAGGCCGGACCTCGCTCACAAGTTCGGCCACGTCGCTAAAGCAGCGTTTGACCGGGAATCGTTCATAGAGTTGCTGGGCCATTAGCACTTCCCGGTCACAGACCCCCACGATCTCACAATCGTCGATCCTCAGGATATGCGTCGCGTGGGCGTCGGCGATTTTCCCGCATCCGACGATACCGACCTTAAGCATGCTGCACCCCTTGCGCGCAACTCCTGAAATAGAGACTCAATGCTTCGCTGGTAGGGACTTTAGGCGCCCAGCCGAGCCGTTGTTTCAGTTTTGCGTTGCTGTAGCGCGTCCGCCGCCACTCGGCATACCAGCGCCGGCGATTGAAGGCCGGCGGCAACTGTCCCTTGGAATGCTGTGAATATTTCTCCCACAGATAACAGAACGCATAGCTGAGCATGTGAGGAACGTAAGCTGATCTGAAGGCTCGCACGTTCTGCTTGTACAACTTTAAGAAGCGACGGCTTGACGGCGTGTCGTCGTCGAGTACGTTGAATATTTCTCCCTCCACTCCCCTCACCAGGCCGGCCAAGACAATGGCTTCGGCGCAGTTATCGACGTACGTAAACGGTACCCTATTGAAGCCGCCGAGATGCAGGAAGGGCCCAAACGCACGGATTCCCACGCGCCCTGTAATTTGAGCGTGACCTGGGCCATAAACGCTACCCGGTCTGACCACGACATAAGGAATTGAGTATTTTCTCGAAAGTTTCGTAACGATCTGCTCCTGCTTGACCTTAGCAAAGCAGTACGCGTTTCCGGAGAGCTCCGGATGCGCCTCGACGGGACAGGATTCGTCCAAGAGCCTTGATCTCTGGCAGTTCGTATAAACCGCCATCGAGCTAACGAGGACGAATCGCTTCAGGCGCGCATACTGCGCGCTTGCCTCGACCAGGTTGCGTGTCGTATCCACGGAGTTCATAAAGGCATCGGGAAATGACTTCTCGCCAGTGCCGGCGGCTA